>JACCDW010701201.1_pt1 | contig 34767 bp, 32 predicted proteins | sample 7449781 | NCBI WGS metagenome assembly JACCDW01 (sample SAMN15323449, study PRJNA562643) | freshwater metagenome | isolation source: river surface water | place: USA:Blue River Watershed | collected 2017-08-18
CAATGTCCGGCTTGCGCAGGTTTTTGTCGATTTCGGCCGTCGCATCTTGTGCATTTTGTAACAGGTTGTGTACCACCTGTCGCATTTGGGTTGCATCTCCGAGGATGCGCGGCAGCGCCGGGTCGAGTTGCGGGTGGATGGCGTCCGAAAATTCGCCACCGGCATACAGTTCGAGAATTTCGCTGATCAGTGCATTCAGGTCCAGCGGTTGCAGCACCGGCGGCGGTGTCTTCGCATAATCGCGGAAATTGTCCACCATCTGCTGCATCGCGAGCACCTGATTGACGATGGTATTGGTGCCGCGTTCAAGCAGTGCCGCATCGCCGCCTTCGAGTTTGCCGTGCAGCTTCATCTGCAGGCGCTCTGCCGACAGCTGGATCGGTGTCAGCGGGTTCTTGATCTCATGCGCAAGGCGGCGCGCGACTTCGGCCCACGCGACCGAGCGCTGGCCGGAGATCACATCGCTGATGTCATCGAACACCACCACATGGCCGGTGCCGGAACCGACCGGCAGTTGCGAGCCGCGCACCAGCAACGTGATGTCGCCATCGCCTGCCGGTGCCAGCCCCTCGCGGCGGATTTCAATCTGCTGCTGCCAGTGCAGGTGCGGGTCACCATTCGTGGCATCGGCGGTGTTGCCTGCGGCCTGCGCATTCTGGCTGGAGAAGGCTTCGATCACCGGTGCGCTGAACGCTGCCAGCCCCGCGAGGCTGGCGAACGGCTGCCCCAGCGCGGGCTTCAGATCATGGTGCAGAATGCGTCCGGCCGATGCATTGAAGGTCACGAGGCGCAGGTGATCGTCGAACACCATCACGCCGGCCGACATATTGGCCAGCACCGATTCCAGATAGGCTTTCGCATCTTCCAGCGCCTGTCGATTGCGCTCGACGGCGGCGCGCGCATCGGCCAGTTGCATGGTCATCGTGTTGAATGACTTGGTCAGCGTGCCGAGCTCGTCCGAGGCCGGCGAGATCGGACGAGGCGACAGGTTGCCCTCGGCGACGGCTTTCGTGCCTTCGGCCAGTAACAGCAGCGGCTGAGCGAGGTCGGTCGCCAGCAAGAAGGCCGACACCATCGCCGCGAACACGGCCAGCAGCAGTACCAGCGTCAGCGTCACCAGATAGAAATTACGCAGTCCCGAACGCGCCAGCGAACGCTCCTGGTATTCGCCGTACGCCACGCGCAGTGCTTCGGCGTTTTGCGCCAGCTGTTCCGGCACCGGTTGCAGGATCTGCAGGTAGCGCTGGTGGCTGCGCAGATTCAGCAGCGAGCCGTCGCCGCGCAAGGCGACGATGATGCGAAAGCGTAGTCCACCACCGCCGTCGGCACCCTGCGCCTTGTCGCCTTTGTCCACCGACCTGGCCCCGTTGCGATTGCCATCGCCGCGACTTCCGCCGCCCTTTGCATCGCTGACGTCTTCTCCGCCCTCGATGCTGCTGAAACCATCCATCGAGCGTGCGCGCGCCAGCATCGCCGGGGTCGGCGCATCGGGCACCAGTTCAGTCAGCTTGCTGCCGGTGCTGGCGATCACGTTGCCATTGCCGCTGACGACCATGCCATCCTGCAGCTGGTTGTCTTCCATCACGCGCGCCAGTTGCAGGTTGAGGCTGGTATCGGACATTTCGGCCAGGTCCGATGCGGCGCTGCGCGTCTTCTGGCGCAAGTCCTTCAATGACGATTCGAGCGCGGTGCGGCCCAACGTCAGGCCGGACTCGAGTGCCGATTCGACTTTCACGTTGAACCAGGATTCGATGGAGCGCGACACGAATTGCACCGACACGGTATAGATCACGATGCCGGGCAAGATGCCCATCAAGCCGAACATCAGCACGAGTCGCGTCATCAATCGCGAGCCGAAGCGGCCACGACGGTAGCGGCTGTACAGCCGCGACAGCAGCAGGCAGACCACCAGGAACAAGCCGATGCCGACGACGATGTTCGCGCCCAGGATCCACGAGTAATAGGTCTCGAACATGCTGGTGTTGTCGCTGGCGGCTGCCAGCAGGAACAGCAGCACGCCGACCGTGAGCGCCGAGGCCAGCAACAGGTAGCGCAAGGCGCGCGTCATTTCGCCTCGGCTTTGTAGGTAAAGCGCGACCAGCCGGAAGCCAGGCGCCAGTCGTTGCTGCCGATGGCCGTCACCTGGATGGGCTTGGGCAGCTGCGACACGTCGAGTGCCAGCTGGACGGCAACAGTATAGGTCGCATCACGCTTGAGCGCGCCCGGTTCGGCCACGATCCAGCGCCCGGGCCGGCGCAGCAGGGCCAGCAAATCATCGAGCCGGGTGAAGTTGCGGTGCAGGCTGCCATCGATCGATGCGCGGTATTGCTGGGTCAGCACGTTGTAGGACAGGCGTATGGTGCGGGACGCCTTCACGCTGACTTCATCGAACCAGTACCAGCGCGGACGCGAAATCTCGACCTGCAGTGCGAAGTACAGCGGCACGCCGCGCGTCAGCGCATCTTCCAGCGAGCGTGTCAGCTCGACATTGAAGGACGACGACAGCCGGTAGCCATCGTCGGTCGCTTCCAGTGCCGCATCGACGAACTCGATGCCTTCATTGGCATGCGCTGCCGCCGGCACGATCGCCAGCAGCAGGGTCAGCAGCAATGTCAGCCAATAGCCGAGGAAGCGTTGTCGTATCACGGAAAATGGCAATGCCAGAAGCGCAATAGCAGTGGTTTAGCAATCGTTGGGCGATGGTCACGCATGGATCTTCAGCGCTGGCCCCGGAAAAGGCTGCAAGGGAGCCGGCAGGCGCAGTCTGTGCCGCGTGGAAAAATTCCACGGATAGTATCAAACGCGGGGCTTTTCCAGTAGCGCGTAAAACAGGCCGTCATGGTCTTCGTCGGCCGATGCCACGGGGAGCAGCTGGCCCGGCGCATCGAGCCGGCGCGCCCCGCTGCGCTCTGCGAAGCGACTGGCCTGCTGCGCCGACTCTTCGGGCCATAGCGAACAGGTGACCAATAGCAGCTGGCCGCCCGGCTTGAGCATCGCCCACAGATTGTCGAGGATGGCCGCCGACAGCGTGGCCAGTTGCCACGCATCGTCGGGGCGGCGCAGCCAGCGGATGTCCGGGTGGCGGCGCACGATGCCCGAGGCCGTGCAAGGCACGTCGGCAAGGATGCAATCAAACGGCTGGCCATCCCACCAGTCGCGCGCGGCGGCATCGCCCTGCCGAAGCGCGGCTGTCAGCTGCAGCCGGTTCAGGTTTTGCGCGACACGCTGCAGGCGCACCGGATCCTGGTCCAGTGCCAGCAGGTCCAGTTGCGCGGTCTCCAGCAAATGGCCGGTCTTGCCGCCCGGCGCGGCGCAGGCATCGAGCACCCGCATGCCATCCTTGAGGTTCAGCAGCGGCGCGGCCAGCTGCGCGGCGGCATCCTGCACCGATACCCAGCCCTCGGCAAAGCCGGGGATCTCGTGCACCGGTCGGGGCCTTTCCAGCCGCAATGCGACCGGCCCGACCTGACGTGCGTCGATGCCGGCCTGCGTGAAGCGCTCCAGCATGCCGGCCACCGTGGCCTTGCGCAGGTTCACACGCAAGGTCAGCGGCGGTTGGGCATTGCCTGCAGCCAGCACCTGCTCCCACTGCGCCGGATACGCATTGCGCACCGCGTCGATCCACCACTGCGGATAATTCCAGCGCAGGTCTTCGCGCTGGCGCAGCTTCGCCAGCAGTGCGCTGCGCTCGCGCAGCATGCGGCGCAGCACTGCATTGACCATGCCCTTGGCCCGCATCAGCTCGCGATCGGCCGCGCAGGCCGTCACGGCCTGATCGACCAGCGTGTGATCGGCATATGCGGGTTCGTCTTCGGACAGCAAGGCCAGCGCGCAGGCGAGGAAGGTCTTCAGCCGTGGTGGCGAAGGCGGCTTGTCCGTCAGCGTGCCGACCAGCGCCTGTGCGATGCCCCACTGGCGCAGGCTGCGGTAGCACAGGTCCTGGATCGCGCCGCGTGATGCGGCGGGCACGTCGGTGCTGTCGAAGACCTGGGCCAGTGCGCGCGGCAGCGCATTGCCCGCCTCGACGGACGACAGCGCACGGGTCGCGTTCGACAGCGCGAACGCGAGGGAGTCAGGCCGCAGCTTCATGCGGCGATGCGTTCCCGCAGACCAGCCAGCCAGTTGTCGAGATCGCCGAATACCTGCGCGGCCTCGGTCTCGTTGAACAGTTCGTGGTACAGCGACGGATATTCGATCAGGCGCGCCAGCGCAGGTTGCAGGCGGGCGTGGAAATCACGGCTACCACGAGCATCGACCAGCCGGTCATGCCCCGACACCAGCAGCAGTACCGGGACCGACAGCGAGGCTGCCGCCTGCTGCGCGCCGTCGATGGCGGCCAGCATCGCATTGAGCAAGCGCGCGCTGATGCGGTCGTGCACCAGCGGGTCGGACTGGTAGGCGGCGATCACGGCGGCATCGTGCGACAGGTAGCGAACCTTGAGGCCATTGGCGACTGCGAGCCCCGGTGCGAGTGCCGACAAGGTCTTCAGCAGCAGCTTCTGCGCGCCATTCAGCGGCAGCGCCAGCGCTGGCGACGACAGCACCAGCGCGGATATCGGTATCCGGCCTTCTGTTGCCAGGCGCGCCGCAAACAGGCCACCCATGCTGTGTCCGAGCAGCAGCGGCGGTACAGCCGGCGTGCGTGGCTGAGTGCACCAGTCAGCCATCACGGTGTGCGCGTCAGCCAGCAGCGTGTCGTTGTCGGGCACGTCGCCGCGCTTGCCATCGGAACGGCCATGGCCACGGTGATCGTAGGTGCGCACTGCAAAGCCGCGCGCGACAAAGAATGCCGCTACATGAGCGTAGCGGCCCGCATGTTCGCCCAGGCCGTGCAGGATGACGACACTGCCCGAGGCCGGGTTGGCGGGATGGTAGTCGACGACATGCAGTCGCGTGCCGTCCTGCATCGTCAACGACGACGCCACTGCTTCTGTCATCAGACTCCCCACATCACGAATTCATGCTCGCGGTTCGCCGCTCGCAGCATTTCCAGCAGCGGATAGGCGCGAGTACCGAAGCTGATGTTGTTACCGCGGGGATCGGGCGCTTCCTCTTCATCTTGCCCATGGGCCTTGGCGGCCTTTTCTTCCTGGTCGTGGCGGACGGCGATCTCGGATTCGATGCGACGGATCGCATCGCCCGCTTCGTCGGCGGTGATGACACCGCGCTCGACGTCCTTGCCGAGCAGGTCCAGTATCGGTTTTGCATGGATGCCATACATCAGCACTTCGGCGGCGGCTTTCGATTTGAACGTAACTAACATGGTGACCTCCTTCTGCCTGCAAGCTTCGGGCTGCTGCGCTCTGCATGCGAACGAGCAGCGGCCTTTCTCAAGGATGTGATCGTGATTGATGATGTGTCAAACATAGCATGCGCTGAACGCATTGGCATCTGCTTCAATGCTTGCTTCACCGAGGCGCGTGCGGGTTCGTGTCAGGGGCCGTCAATTCCTTGCTTCGAATAAACACCAGCAGTGCGCCCAGCTGCAGCACAAGGTACACACCGAAGGCCATGCGCAGCGCCGACGGGTCGCTGCTGCCGAGTGCGCGGAAGCCATCGACCAGCAGGCCGATGCCCCACTGTACCGAGAACGCGCCGATGAACAGCGTCAGGTTGAAGGCGCTGTTGGCACGACCAACCTGCGCCGGCGGGTACGCGAGGCTGACATGGGTCTGCGCCAGCGTGGTGACGGTGATGCAGACGGCGAACACGATCCACAGCAGCCAGCTCCAGCCATAGGGCAGCAGGATGATCAGGCCCTGCACGAGAATCGAGCCGCTCAGGCCCAGCGTCACCGCGCGCAGCACCGGCATGCCGGCATGCGGCATCGCCTGGCCGTCGTAGCGCACATGGCGCGGCGCCCACCAGGACAGGCCCAGGTAGGACAGCATCAGGAAGAAATTGAAGGCGAACAGGACCTGCGACGTCTCGGTCGTCGTCAGCCCGAGCACCCGCACCATCCATGGCCCGGCCCACAGCGATTGCATCGCCATGAAGCCGCCCTGGTGTACCGCGCCGAGCAGAGCCATTCGCCGGAAGTAAGGGTCGCGGAAGATCTGCAGGTAGCTGATGCCAGCTTGCGCCGCCCGGGATGGCGCGTCATTCGCCATCTGCTGCTCGACCGCTTTCAGCCTGAAGAACACCAGCAGGCCGGCGAGCAGCAACAGCACGGCGATCAGCCAGAACACGCCGCGCCAGCCAATCAGCGGCATCACGGCCGCTACCGGCACCGTGGTCGACAGTGCGCCGAGGGTACCGAACACCAGCATCCAGCTGGCCAGCTGGCTTTGCTTCTCGGGGGCATACCAGCTGCGATAAGCCTTCATCGCCGCCATCAGGCAGGACGACACGCCGACGCCGATCAGGGCCCGGCCCACCCACAAGCCCGCCAGCGTGTCGCTGGTCGCGAACACGGCCGAACCGATGGCCGCGAACATCAACAGCGCTGCCTCGGTGCGGCGTGAACCATAGCGGTCCAGCCAGATGCCGATCGGCAGTTGCATGGCGCCGAAGCCAAAGAAATAGGCCGACGACAACAAGCCAAGATCGGCATTGCTCAGCTGCAGGTCGGCCATCAGTTCCGGCGCTATCACGGCATTGATGGCGCGCAGTGCATACGACAGCACATAGGCGGCCGCAAACACCAGCACGACGCGCAGCGCCAGCTTGCCCTGCAGGTAGTGGACTGCCCCCGTCATCAATGCAGGATGAACGAGGACAGGAAGGTGTCGGCCGTTTCTTCGCTCAGCCGGGCAGCGGGTCCGAGCGCGATGGCCTGGTAGACGCGGTCGCCATGTATCACGAAGCGCGCATGCAGTACCAGCGGCGTATTGCCGGTCTTGCCGCTGGCGACCACTTCGGTGGCCGGCACGCCGCCCTTCAGCATGACCGCTTTTTCAGTGTGCTTGTCGCTGCCGATATTGCGCAGCATGGCGGCCTGCATCGCGGCCAGCGCCGCCGGCCTTTGCGCGGGGTCGGCGATCTTGGCGCTGGCGACAGCGAAGTTCACGTCATCGACTTCGGCTGCGGTCATGTGCATTTCGACCTTGATACCCCCCAGGTCGACCGGGCGCGCAAAGCTGCTTGGCTTCGCAGGCAGCAGCACGACATAGGGCGCATCGCCGCCTTGCACTTCGCGCCAGTTCAGCGCCGGGCTGCAGGCCGCCAGCGCAAGCACCAGCAGTGCGCTGCACAGGCGAGTGGAAACGGAAAGCGAGGAAGCCGGACCCTGGCGCCGGCGTGTGAAGGAAGCAGCACGCATCCCCCGATGGTATCAGTATCAGGATTGCCGGTTATCGCTCAGTGCTCGCCGGTATTGAATGGCCTCGGCGATATGAGGTGCGCCGATACCGCTGTGCGCATCGGCGCCGGCGGCGAGGTCGGCAATGGTGCGCGCCACTTTCAGTACCCGATGCGCAGCACGTGCCGACCATTCGAGCCGCTGTATGGCCGAGCGCAGCAATGCCGTGCCTTCCCGATCCGTCTGACAATGCAGGGCGATATCGCCATCGGCCAGTTGCGCATTCGGTTTGCCTTGCCGTGCCAGCTGCAGCCGGCGCGCGTGGCTGACGCGCGCTGCCACCGTCGCCGAATCTTCGCCGGCCGGCTGGTCCATCAGCAGGTCGGGCGGCACCGCGCCCACCGTCAGTTGCAGGTCGATGCGGTCCAGCAGCGGACCGGAGATCCGGGATTGATAGCGCGAGATCGCATCCGGCGTGCAGCGGCAGGCGCGCGTCGCGTGGCCCAGGTAGCCGCAGGGGCAGGGATTCATCGCGGCGACCAGTTGGAAGCGGCACGGGAAGTCCGACTGCCGTGCCGCGCGCGAGATCGTGATGCGTCCGGATTCCAGCGGTTCCCTCAAGACTTCCAGCACCTTGCGGTCAAATTCCGGCAATTCGTCGAGGAACAGCACGCCATGGTGGGCCAGCGAGATTTCGCCCGGTCGTGGCATCTGGCTGCCGCCGACCAGCGCCACGCCCGACGCCGTGTGGTGCGGCGCGCGGTAAGGTCGCTGCCGCCAGCGGCTGCGCTCGAAGCGGCCGGCCAGCGAGGCGACCGCCGCTGCTTCCATCGCTTCGTCATCGCTCATCGGCGGCAGGATGCCGGGGAGGCGTGCGGCCAGCATGGACTTGCCGGCGCCCGGCGGGCCCACCATCAGCAGGCTGTGACTACCGGCCGCCGCAATTTCCAGCGCGCGCCGCGCTTGCGACTGGCCTTTCACATCGGCCAGGTCGGGATGCTGCGGCGAGTCGGGCGGGCAGTCGGGGCTGGCGAGTGGCAGCAACCGGGTTTCGCGCGCGTTCCCCGGATCAGCCGCACCTGAAGCGACTGCACCCGCAGCGGGGACACTTGCCTCGTCGACGCCCGAACCAGCCGCACTCAAATGCGCAACCACCTGCAGCAGTGAGTCGGCCGCAAGGATGCGCAGGCCCGGCACCAGCGCGGCTTCGGCGGCACTGGCGCGCGGCAGGATGAACGCGCGCGTTGCAGACGAGCCGGTACGCACCGCATGAGCGATCGCGAGCGCCGCCATGACCGGTCGCAATTGCCCGGAGAGCGACAGTTCGCCGGCAAATTCATAGCGATCGAGCTCGGTCAGGGGTAATTGGCCGGAGGCGGCCAGGATGCCGATGGCAATCGGCAAGTCGAAGCGGGCGGATTCCTTGGGCAGGTCGGCCGGCGCGAGGTTGACGGTCAGCCGGCCGGCCGGGAAATCGAAGCCCGAATTCTGCAGTGCTGCGCGCACGCGGTCGCGGGATTCGCGGACTTCAGTATCAGCGAGTCCGACTATCGTAAATGTGGGCAGTCCATCAGCCAGATGAACCTCGACCGTCACCTCGGGCGCCTCGACGCCCGCCAATGCACGGCTTCGGAGGACGGCCAGCCCCACCGGGGAGTCAGGGCTTGAGCCGCGCTTCCAGTTCGGCGACGCGCGCTTCCAGTGCTTCCAGTTTGGTGCGCGTGCGGGCCAGTACGTCGGCCTGCACTTCAAATTCCTCGCGGGTCAGCAGGTCGAGCTTGGAAAAGCCCTGGTTGAGCATGGCCTTCATGTTCTTTTCAAGGTCTTTGGCCGGCGATTGCTGCAGGACTTGCTGGATCCGGTCCTGTAATTCGGTCAGGAAGCTGGGAGGGTTCATTGCGGCTTTGTCATAATGTTTGCACTATTTTTGGGCAAATGCCCATCTATGGTGCGTTATGGGTGGGAACTCGGGAATTTCGAGGGCAAATGCTAGCGGAATTGGCCAGATTGGCAAGTGATTCTCGCTTTTTGGGTTGGCATACGTCCTGCTTTATTGCATTCAGCATACACGCCAGTCGTGGGGCAGGTGTCTTTGAACACATTTCTAACGAAAGAGGAAAACCAATGAAAAAACTGATTCTCGCCAGCGCCATCGCCGCCGCCTTCGTGGGTTCGGTTGCACACGCTGAAGAAGCCGCGCCCGAATCGACCATCGCTTACAACGTCGGCGTCGCTACCGACTATCGTTATCGCGGCATTTCTCAGTCGCAGAAAGAATTCGCCGTCAGCGCTGGTGCCGACTACACCAACAACGTGAACGGCTTCTATGCCGGCACCTGGATCTCGAGCATCAAGTGGATCAAGACTGCGACCTACGGCGGCAATGCCGCTGCCGAATGGGACATCTATGGCGGCAAGCGCGGCGAGATCGCCCCGGGCGTCAGCTATGACGTCGGCACCCTGGTTTATTTGTACCCGAACAACAAGCTGAGCACGGATGCCACCACTTGGGAAATCTACGGTCAGGTCGGTTACGGCCCGGCCTACCTGAAGTACTCGTACGCACTGACCAACACCTTCGCCAATGTCGACAGTAAAGGTTCGTACTACATCGACGCCGGCATCAACCAGCCGCTGGCCGAAGGCCTGACCCTGAACCTGCACGCTGGCCGCCAGGTCATCGCTGGCTCTGGAAATTCGATCTACAACTACAACGACTGGAAAGTTGGCGTAACCAAGGACTTCGGTTTCGTGGTCGGCACCCTGGCCTACATCGGTACCGATGCGAAGAAGTCGTCGTACACCTGGGATAACAAGTTTGTCGGTAGTGACACCGTCGTTGCCACCCTGGTCAAAAACTTCTGATCCACCCACAAGAGGCTGAAATGAAACTCATCACTGCCATCATCAAGCCGTTCAAGCTCGATGAAGTGCGCGAAGCCCTGTCGACCATCGGTGTGCAAGGCATCACCGTGACCGAGGTCAAGGGCTTCGGGCGCCAGAAAGGTCACACCGAGCTCTACCGCGGTGCTGAATATGTCGTCGACTTCCTGCCCAAGACCAAGATCGAAGCAGCCGTTGACGACGCCATCGTCGAGCGCGCGATCGAAGCCATCGAGAACGCCGCTCGCACCGGCAAGATTGGTGACGGCAAGATCTTCGTCTACGACGTGCAGCAAGTCATCCGTATCCGTACGGGCGAAACCGGCAAAGAAGCACTCTAAGGGGATTCAACATGAAAAAATGGTTCACTAGCCTTGCGAGCGCCGGCTTGCTGCTGTTCGCGATCGGCATGACGCCGATCGCATCGGCAGAAGATGCGGCACCGGCGGCCGCTGCTCCGGCAGCCACCGCACCTGCAGCTGCACCGGCCACCGCGCCGGCAGCCGCTGCTGATGCAGCTCCGGCTGCCGATACTGCGGCCCCCGCTGCGGCACCGGTGCCGAACAAGGGCGACACGGCGTGGATGATCGTGGCGACCCTGCTGGTCATCATGATGTCGATCCCGGGCCTGGCCCTGTTCTATGGCGGCCTGGTCCGCTCGAAGAACATGCTGTCGGTGCTGATGCAAGTGATGATGATCTTCTCGCTGATCGTCGTGCTGTGGTTCACCTACGGCTACTCGCTGGCGTTCACCGAGGGTGGATCCTTCTACGGCGGCTTTGATCGCCTGTTCATGAAGGGCATGACCGTGGAATCCGCGGGTGCGACCTTCAGCAAGGGCATCTACATTCCCGAACTGATCTTCGCCTGCTTCCAGGCGACCTTTGCAGCGATCACCTGCGGCCTGATCGTCGGTGCCTTCGCCGAGCGCATCAAGTTCTCGGCCGTGGTGCTGTTCATGATCATCTGGTTCACCTTCTCGTACGTGCCGATCGCGCACATGGTCTGGTTCTGGCCGGGTCCGGATGCGTTCACCGATGCTGCAGCCGCTGAAAAGGCGACCGCCGTCTCGGGCTGGCTGTTCCAGAAAGGCGCGCTCGACTTCGCTGGCGGTACCGTCGTTCACATCAACGCCGCCATCGCCGGCCTGGTGGGTGCCTTCGTCGTCGGCAAGCGTGTCGGCCTGGGCCGCGAATCGATGGCGCCGCACTCGCTGACGCTGACCATGGTCGGTGCATCGCTGCTGTGGGTGGGCTGGTTCGGCTTCAACGCCGGTTCCGCACTCGAAGCCAATGGCTCGGCTGCGCTGGCCTTCGGCAACACCCTGCTGGCCACCGCCGGTGCCGTGGTGTCGTGGACCTTCGCTGAATGGGTCATGAAGGGCAAGCCGTCGATGCTGGGTGCAGCCTCGGGCGCCGTGGCTGGCCTGGTGGCCATCACCCCGGCTGCCGGCTTCGTCGGCCTGATGGGCGGCCTGGTGATCGGCCTGCTGGCTGGCGTGACCTGCCTGTGGGGCGTCAACAGCCTCAAGCGCATGATCGGTGCCGACGACTCGCTGGACGTGTTCGGCGTGCACGGCGTGGGCGGTATCCTGGGTGCGCTGCTGACCGGCGTGTTCGCATCGCCGTCGCTCGGCGGCACCGGCATCTACGACTACGTCGCCAATGCCGTCGCTCCGGACTACTCGATCGCTTCGCAGGTGTGGGTGCAATTCCAGGCCGTGATCACCACCGTGATCTGGTCGGGCGTCGTTGCCTACATCGCCTACAAGCTGGTGGACATGATCGTCGGCCTGCGTGTGAGCGAAGAGGAAGAGCGCGAAGGCCTGGATATTTCCAGCCACGGCGAGACCGCGTACCACTCCTGATCTCCTCAGAAGTGCAGGCCCGTTCGCACCGGGCCGGGAAAAGCCCCCGATGTCGGGGGCTTTTTTTATTGGCAAGCCTTTGAATCCGCGCATTCGTCCTTATCTATGGCTGCCGTCCACCGTGCGCGAGGACGGGCAGGCCGATTCCGTTAGAATCGATGCCCCTGCACGCAAACGCACCTTTGCGCAAATCGAATTCCGACAAGGCTTCCCATGGTTCCCCATCTGGTCACTGCTCTGAACGGCCCGCTGCTCGAGCTGGAAAAGAAAATCCTCGACGCCACCCCGGCGATCGAGCGCTGGTTCCGCCTGGAATGGCAGGAACACACGCCGCCGTTCTACTGCTCCGTGGACTTGCGCAATTCCGGCTTCAAGCTGGCGCCGGTCGACACCAACCTGTTCCCGGGCGGCTTCAACAACCTCGCGCCGGAAATGCTGCCGCTGGCGGTGCAGGCCGCGATGGCCGCGATCGACAAATACTGTCCGGATGCGCGCAACCTGCTGCTGATCCCGGAAAAGCACACCCGCAATACCTTCTACCTGCAGAACGTCGCGCGGCTGATGCAGATCTTCCGCCAGACCGGCCTCAATGTCCGCCTCGGCACGCTGTCCGAAGACATCAAGGAACCGACCACGATCGAGCTGCCGGACGGCACTGCGCTGACGCTGGAGCCCATCGAGCGCTCGGCCAATGGCCGCCGCGTCGGCCTGAAGAATTTCGATCCCTGCACGGTCCTGCTCAACAACGACCTGTCGGCCGGCATTCCGTCGATACTCGAAAACCTGCACGAACAGACCCTGCTGCCGCCGCTGCATGCCGGCTGGGCCGTGCGGCGCAAGACCAACCATTTCGCTGCGTATGACGACGTGGCGAAGAAGTTCGCGAAGCTGATCGACATCGATCAGTGGATGGTGAACCCCTACTTTGCGAAGTGCAGCGGCATCAACTTCCATGAGCGCACTGGCGAGGAATGCCTGGCCAGCAGCGTCGACACCGTGCTGGCCAAGATCCGCAAGAAGTACAAGGAGTACGGCATCAAGGAAACGCCGTTCGTGATCGTCAAGGCCGACGCCGGCACCTATGGCATGGGCATCATGACCGTGCGCGACGCCAGCGAGGTGAAGGACCTGAACCGCAAGCAGCGCAACAAGATGTCGGTGGTCAAGGAAGGCCTGGAAGTGTCGGACGTGATCATCCAGGAAGGCGTGCATACCTTCGAGCACATCAACGAGTCCGTCGCCGAGCCGGTGGTCTACATGATGGACCGTTATGTGGTGGGCGGCTTCTATCGCGTGCATGCCGAGCGCGGCGTCGATGAAAACCTGAACTCGCCGGGCGCGCACTTCGTGCCGCTGGCCTTCGCGCAGCAGCATGCGCTGCCCGACCTGGCCGCCAAACCGGGCACGGCGGCGCCGAACCGCTTCTACATGTACGGCGTGGTGGCGCGCCTCGCGCTGCTGGCTGCGTCGCTCGAGATCGAAAAGACCGACCCGAACCCGGAAGTCTACTGATGAAGATCGCTTTCGCGGCCGACCCGCTGTCCGGCTTCAAGATCGCGAAGGATTCCACTTTCGCGATGATGCAGGAAGCGGCCGCGCGCGGCCACGAGCTGTACGCGTTCGGCCATCGCGACATGATCTTCGATGGCAAGCGCGTGATGGCGACCGTCTCGCGCATCGTGCTGACCGGGCAGGCCGGGCTCTGGTACCAGGTCGAGGATACCGCGCTACGCTCGCTGAATGATTTCGATGCCGTCATCGAGCGTACCGACCCGCCGTTCAACATGGAGTACATCTACGCGACCTACCTGCTGGAGCGGGCCGAGGCCGATGGTGCGCGCGTGTTCAACCGGCCGGGCGCAATCCGCAGCCACAACGAGAAGCTCGCGATCACTGGTTTCACGCAATTCATCGCACCGACACTGGTCACCAGTGACGCAGCACATGTGCGCGCCTTCCATGCCGAGCATCGCGACATCATCCTCAAACCGCTGGACGGCATGGGCGGGTCCGGCATCTTCCGCGTGACCGAAGATGGCATGAACCTCGGCGCCATCGTCGAGACCCTGACCGACGACGGCCGCCGTACCATCATGGTCCAGCGCTACATTCCCGAGATCGTGCACGGCGACCGCCGCGTGCTGCTGATCGGCGGCGAGGTCGTGCCCTACTGCCTCGCGCGCATCCCGCAAGGCGGCGAAGTGCGCGGCAACCTCGCGGCCGGCGGCAAAGGGGTGGCGATGCCGATTTCGGAGCGCGAACGCGAAATCGGCGAAGCGCTGGCGCCGGAATTGCTGAAACGCGGGCTCTTGCTGGTAGGATTGGACGTGATCGGCAACTACCTGACCGAAATCAACGTGACCAGCCCGACCTGCTTCCAGGAGATACGGCAGCAGACCGGTTTTAACGTGGCTGGCATGTTCATCGACGCACTGGAAAAACAGCCCTAAGCCCCGGCGGGCCAGAGCACACCATGGTTGGCATCCTTCTACTGACACACGCGCCGCTGGGACGCGCCTTCATCGAGGCCGCATCCCACGTGTTTCGCGGAATGCCCGAGCGACTGGAAGCGCTCGACGTGATCGCCGACCAGAATCCCGATGAAGTCAGGAAGCTCGCGCACGAGGCCATCACGCGCCTCAATGATGGCTCCGGCGTGCTGGTGATCACCGATGTCATGGGCGGCACGCCGTCCAACTGCACGCTGCAGTTGTGCCAGCCGGGCGAGGTGGAAGTCATCGCCGGCGTGAGCCTGCCGATGCTGCTGCGCGCGCTGACCTACCGGCACAACACGCTGGACGTGATGATAGAAATGGCGCTGGCCGGAGGACAGAACGGTGCCTGCCGCGTCGACAACCGCGTGCGCCTGTCCCCGAGCTGAAGCGCATACGCTGCCCGAATTCGCCCCAACCCTAACAACGACAAGCACAGCCATGATCAGCAGGGAAATCGAAATCATCAACAAACTGGGGCTGCACGCGCGCGCGTCGGCCAAGCTCACTCAGCTGGCTGCCAAGTACCAGAGCGAAGTCTGGATGACTCGCAACCAGCGCCGCGTCAATGCCAAGTCCATCATGGGCGTGATGATGCTGGCCGCCGGCAAGGGCAGCCAGGTCGTGCTCGAGACCGAAGGCCCGGACGAGCAGGAATGCTTCGATGCGCTGGTGGACCTGATCAACGCCCGCTTCGGCGAGAGCGAATAAGACAGAAAGCGCAGCGCCCCCATGGCCTCCTTTTCCCTGCATGGCATTTCCGTATCGCGCGGCATTGCGATCGGCCGCGCGCACCTGCTGAAGGCGGCAGCGCGCGAGGTCAAGCACTATCTGGTGTCGGAGGAAAAGGTCGAGGCCGAGGTGCGCCGCCTGTCCGACGCGATCACCGCCGTCCATGCGGAGCTGCAGGCCGTGCGCGGCGAGCTGCCGCCCGATGCCCCCAGCGAGCTGGCGGCCTTCCTCGATGTGCACGCGCTGATCCTGTCGGACCCCATCATTTCCGAGGACCCGCTGCGCATCATCCGCAGCCGCCACTACAACGCCGAATGGGCGCTGCTGACCCAGATCGATGAGCTGTCCGCGCAATTCGACGAGATCGAAGACGCCTACCTGCGCGAGCGCAAGAATGACATTCGCCAGGTCGGCGAGCGCGTGCTGAAGGTACTGACCGGTTCGGCCAGCGCGCTACCCGCGCCCAGTACCAGTCCGGACGATATTGCGCCGCAAATGATCATCGTCGCGCACGATATCTCGCCGGCCGACATGCTGCAGTTCCGCGATCGCACCTTCGTCGGTTTCGTCACCGACCTTGGCGGCCAGAACTCGCATACCGCGATCGTGGCGCGCAGCCTCGACATCCCGGCCGCCGTCGGCATGGGCAATGCATCGACGCTGATCGCCGAAGACGACTGGATCATCATCGACGGCGATGCCGGCATCGTCATTGTCGATCCGGCGCCTGTCGTGCTCGAGCAGTACCGGGAGCTGCAAGCGAAGCTGATGCGCGAGCGCAAGAAGCTCGGCAAACTCAAAAAGACACCGGCCTACACCCGCGACGGCACCTTCATCCACTTGCTCGCCAACATCGAGCTGCCAGGCGACTGCGCCGGCGCGCTCGAGCTGGGCGCGGTGGGCGTCGGCCTGTTCCGTTCCGAATTCCTGTTCATGGGCCGCTCCGAGCACGGTGCCAAGCTGCCGACCGAGGACGAACAATTCGAGTCCTACCGCAAGGCCGTGGTCGCCATGAAGGGTCGGCCCGTCACGATCCGCACCCTCGACGTCGGCGCCGACAAGCCGCTCGACAAGGATGAAGAGACCGCACTGAACCCGGCGCTCGGCCTGCGCGCCATTCGTTACTGTTTGTCGGAGCCGCAGATGTTCCTGACGCAGCTGCGCGCCATCCTGCGCGCATCGGCCTATGGCCCGATCAAGCTGCTGATACCGATGCTCGCGCATGCCTTCGAGATCGACCAGACCCTGGCCCTGATCGAGCAGGCCAAGCAGCAGCTGCGCGACGCGAAGAAGAAATTCGATGCCGACATCCAGGTCGGCGCAATGATCGAGATCCCGGCCGCCGCGCTGACGCTGCCGCTGTTCATCAAGCGCCTCGACTTCCTGTCCATCGGCACCAATGACCTGATCCAGTACACGCTGGCCATCGACCGTGTCGACCATGAGGTCGCCCACCTGTACAACCCGCTGCATCCGGCCGTGCTGCAGCTGCTGTCCATGACGATCTCGGCCGGCGCCAAGGCCAATGTGCCGGTTGCCGTCTGCGGCGAGATCGCCGGCGACACCCGGCTCACCCGGCTGCTGCTGGGCATGGGCTTGCGCGAATTCTCGATGCACCCTGCGCAGCTGCTGGCGGTGAAGCAGGAAGTGCTCAACAGCGACATCAACGCGCTCGAGCCCGCGGTGCGCAAGATACTGAAGGCCTACGAGCCGGCGGCGATTGCCGAAGGCGTCGAACGGCTGGGATTGCTCTGACCCGGCATTGCCAGGATGCCCCGCCTGCAGGACGGGCTGGGTGGCCGTCTTCCCGCGCTCTGCCCGGCTGGCGCGCCATACCGTCCCCAAGATCCCGGCGGTCCTTCGCTTTCCGGTTTGACGCTGGGCAGCGGTTTCGCTATCCTTCGTTCATGCGCCGATTTGATCTTAGCTTGCGGGCGCAGGGAGATTTCCCGAATAAATACGGCTAAAGCGAGCTCGAATCGACAACGAATCCAGCCCGACAGCCTGTGCTTCGGGCTTTTTTATTGGCGGTTTATCCAGAATGAAATCCATCGGCGTTGTCAGCCCCCAGTCCATGCACTTCGCGCAGCCGCTGTCGCTGCAGAGCGGTGCCGAGCTGCGCGACTACACGCTGGTGTACGAGACCTATGGCACCCTGAACGCCGACCGATCGAATGCGGTGCTGGTCTGCCATGCGCTGAATGCGTCGCACCATGTTGCCGGCACCTACGAGGGCCAGCCCAAGAGCGCCGGCTGGTGGGACAACATGGTCGGCCCCGGCAAGCCGCTCGATACCGACCGCTTCTTCGTCATCGGCGTCAACAATCTCGGCTCCTGCTTCGGCTCCACCGGCCCGATGCACACCAATCCCGACACCGGCAAGCCCTACGGCGCCTCCTTCCCGGTCGTGACCGTCGAAGACTGGGTGCATGCGCAGGCGCGCCTCGCCGATGCGCTCGGCATCCGCAAGTTTGCCGCCGTGATGGGCGGCTCGCTGGGCGGCATGCAGGCACTGGCCTGGAGCATGCTGTACCCGGCGCGCGTCGGCCACTGCCTCGTGATTGCGTCGACCCCCAAGCTGTCGGCGCAGAACATCGCCTTCAATGACGTTGCGCGTCAGGCCATCCTGACCGACCCCGATTTCCATGCTGGCGATTTCTATGCGCATGGCGTGGTGCCGAAGCGCGGCTTGCGCGTGGCGCGCATGATCGGCCACATCACCTATTTGTCCGACGATGACATGGCCGAAAAATTCGGCCGCGACCTGCGCAACGCCGATTACCAGTTCGGTTTCGGCATCGATTTCGAGATCGAGTCCTACCTGCGCTATCAGGGCGACAAGTTCTCCGAATACTTTGATGCCAACACCTACCTGCTGATCACCAAGGCGCTCGATTATTTCGATCCGGCCCGCGCCTATGGCGGCGATCTCGCCGCTGCGCTGGCCAACACGCAAGCCGAATTCCTGCTCGTGTCCTTCTCCACCGACTGGCGCTTCGCGCCCGAGCGCAGCCGTGAAATGGTGCAGGCGCTGGTCAAGAACGACCGCCGCGTCACCTACGCAGAAATCGACGCGCCGCACGGCCATGACGCCTTTCTGCTCGACGATCCGCGTTACATGAACGTCGTGCGTTCGTATTACGACAAGGTCTGGCAGCAGCTCGGCAGCAGCGCCGCCCTTGCAGGTGCGGACACTGGCGACGCCGCCGGCAAGGAGGCCGCATGATCGCCGAGCGCTTTGCCGGCCTGCGCGCCGACCTCGCCTTCATCGCGCACTGGGTCGCGCCCGGTTCGCGCGTGCTCGACCTCGGTTGCGGCGATGGCGCGATGCTCGAATACCTGCAAGTGGAAAAGCGCTGCAGCGGCTACGGTGTCGAGATCGACGATGCGAAGATCCCGCGCTGCGTGCAGCGCGGCGTATCGGTGATACAGCAAGACCTCGAAGGCGGCCTTGCGATGTTTGCCGACGATGCGTTCGACACCGTGCTCTGCCTGTCGGCACTGCAGATGATGAAGAACGTCGAAGGCGTACTGCGCGACATCGCGCGCGTCGGCCGCGAAGCCATCGTGTCCTTCCCGAACTTTGCGCACTGGCCGCACCGGCTGTCGCTGCTCACCGGCCGCATGCCGGTGTCCGAGAGCCTGCCGTATGCGTGGTATGACACGCCCAACCTGCGCTGCGCCACCATCCGTGACTTCGAAGAGCTGGCCGCCGAGGTCGGGCTGGAAGTCATCGAGTGCGTCGCGCTCAACGACAGCGGCGACCCGGTTTCGTTCCTGCCGAACTGGCGCGGAAGTCTGGCCGTGTTCCGGCTGCGCAAACGCTGAGGCCCGGCGCAAGCTCAACGGATGAACACCGACACCGCCGACACTGCCGACACCGCGAAGGCCGCGCCCGCCACCGGCTGGCGCCACTACTTCAGTCGCAAGATGCTGACCTGCGTGATGCTGGGCTTCACGTCCGGCCTGCCGCTGTTCATGCTCTACAACCTGCTGTCAGCCTGGCTGAAGGCCGAGCAAGTGGACCTGAAATCCATCGGACTGTTTGCGCTGGTTGGCTTCCCGTATACATGGAAGTTCATCTGGTCGCCGTTGATGGACCGCTTCCACTTTCCGCTGCTCGGTCGCCGCCGCGGCTGGATGTTCGTTACCCAGCTGGCGCTGCTGGCCGCCATCGGCAGCCTCGGCTTTTATTCGCCGCGCGACGAGCTGAGCGTCATCGTTGCGCTCGCCGGGCTGGTGGCGTTCCTGTCGGCCAGCCAGGACATCGTGATCGATGCGTATCGCCGTGAACTGCTGGACGAACATGAGCAAGGCTCGGGCACGGCGCTGTTCGTGAATGCGTACAAGCTGTCGACGCTGGTGCCGGGTTCGCTGTCGCTGATCCTGTCCGACTTCCTGAGCTGGCAGATGGTGTTCGCCATCACCGGCCTGTTCATGCTGCCCGGCATGCTGACCACCTTGCTGATCGCCGAGCCGAAGATCTATGGCGTGCCGCCGCGCACGCTGCGCGAAGCCGTGGTCGAGCCCTTCCGCGAATTCATCCATCGCAGCGGCTGGTCGCATGCGCTGCTGATCCTCGCCTTCATCTTCCTGTACAAGCTCGGCGACTCGATGGCCACTGCGCTGGCGACGCCCTTCTACATGGACCTTGGCTTCTCGCGCACCCAAATCGGGCTGGTGGCCAAGAACGCCGGCCTGTGGGCCAGCCTGGCCGGCGGCATCCTCGGCGCAGTGTGGCTGGAAAAGACCGGCGTCAATCGCGGACTGTGGATCTTCGGCGTGCTGCAGGCGGTGGCCATCCTCGGTTTTGCGCTGCTGGCGCAAACGGGTGTGGGCGCTGTCGCTGCTGTCGATGCCGCGGCCGCGGCCAGCGCCGCAGCGAGCGCCGCCGGTGGCGCGATCGACGCCGCCGCTGCACCTGCGGCGCAGCCCAGCACGCTGCTGCTGGGCCTCGTGATCGGCCTCGAAGCCTTCGCCGTCGGCCTCGGCACTGCGGCATTCACTGGCTATATCGCGACCACCACCGACCAGCGCTACACGGCGACGCAATTCGCGCTGTTCACCAGCCTCGCTGCCGTGCCGCGTACCTTCTTCAATGCCGTCACCGGCTTCATCGTTGCGCAGACCGGCTGGTTCACCTTCTTCCTGATCTGCTTCGCACTTGCGATTCCCGGCATGCTCTTGTTGCCCAAGATCGCGCCCTGGAATGGTCGACCGACCACCGGTGCCGTGCCAGACTGACGCCGGTTGTGCGTGGCAGCGCAGCCTTCACGTTACACTGTGCGCGATGCGATTTTCCCTATGCTTAGCTGACGCATGCTGAACGCGCTCTGGTTCGGCTTTTTTGCCATCGCTGCGGCAAGCGCCAGCTGGCGCGCGCTCGTGCAAGGCGATGTCGCCGTCTTCCAGTCCATGGTCGAGAGCCTGTTCGGCATGGCCAGGCTGTCGGTCGAAGTGATGGTGCTGCTGTTCGGCACCCTCACGCTGTGGCTGGGCTTCCTGCGCATCGCCGAGCGCGCCTTGCTGGTCGAAACGCTGGCACGCTGGCTGTCGCCCTTGTTCGCGCGGCTGATGCCGGGCGTGCCGCGCGGCCATCCGGCGCTGGGCCTGATCACGCTGAACTTCACCGCCAATGCGCTCGGCCTCGACAATGCGGCCACGCCGATCGGGCTGAAGGCGATGCGCGAGCTGCAATCGCTCAACACCGAGCCTGAGGTCGCCAGCAATGCGCAGATCCTTTTCCTGGTGCTGAATGCATCGTCGCTGACGCTGCTGCCGGTGTCGATCTTCATGTACCGCGCCCAGCAAGGCGCGCCGGATCCCACGCTGGTGTTCCTGCCCATCCTGCTGGCGACATCGGCATCCACGCTGGCCGGCTTCCTGTCGGTGGCCTTCATGCAGCGGCTGAAGCTGCGCGACCCGGTCGTTACCGGCTGGCTGCTCGGCACGGCGCTGCTGCTGGGCGGCTTCATCACCCTGCTGTCGACGATGAGCACGGCCGCGCTTGCGGCGCTGTCGTCGGTGCTGGGCAATGCGGTGCTGTTCGGCCTGATCCTGTTGTTCCTGCTTGCGGGCGCATGGCGCCGGGTGCCGGTGTATGAAGCCTTTGTCGAAGGCGCGCGCGAAGGCTTCGAGGTCGCGAAGAACCTGCTGCCCTATCTGGTCGCGATGTTGTGCGCTGTCGGCGTGCTGCGTGCCTCCGGCGCGCTCGACCTGCTGCTGCAGGGGCTGCGTCATTGCGTCGAGGTGCTGGGCTGGGATACGCGCTTCGTCGATGCGCTGCCGACTGCGCTGGTCAAACCCTTCTCGGGTAGCGCCGCGCGCGCGATGCTGATCGAGACCATGAGCACGCATGGCGTCGACAGCTTCCCGGCGCTGGTTGCCGCGACCGTGCAGGGCAGTACCGAAACCACCTTCTATGTATTGGCGGTCTACTTTGGCGCAGTCGGCATACAGCGCGCCCGTCATGCAGTCGGCTGCGCGTTGCTGGCTGACCTTGCGGGTGTGCTGGCGTCGATCGGCGTCTGTTACTGGTTCTTCGGCTGAGCGCTTCAGCGGCATCGGCCAGCGCACGAGAACCAGCACCATCGCATCCACCGGCACCATCATCAGCATTAGCACCACCGCCAGCATCAAGCACCAGCACCAGCGCTGCAAGCGGAACGCCGGCGTCAAACTGATGCCAACCCCGGCTCGCCCTGTCAGTGCTGCATGCGCTGCCGGAATTGCAGCGGCGTCATCCCCTCCGCGCGGCGGAAAGCCTTCACGAAATTCGTCGCCTCGCTGTAGCCCAAGGTGCTGCTGATCTGCGACACGCCCAGCGCCGAATGGGCGAGCAGGCGTTTGGCTTCCAGCAGCACGCGCCGTTCCACCAGTGTCTTGGGCGAGGCACCGCCGAGCGCCTCGCAGGCGCGGGCCAGCGTGCGCGTCGAGCATCCGATCGCCGCTGCATACGCGGCGACCTGCCGTGACTGCAGATAGCCGGTTTCAAGCGCTTGCAGGAAGCGGCGGTACACGCGCAGCATGCCGGCCGGTGCCGGTTGCACCTGCACCCCTTCGCGCACCGCTGCCAGCTGCAGCAGCAAGGCCAGCAGCAGGTGACGCGTCGCCTGTATCGCCAGCGCATCGCCTGCGTGCGCGTTGCGATAGGCCGCTGCCAGCGCCGCCATCGTCGTGCCGACCATGCGCCGCTCCGCTGCCGGCAACCGTATCGCTTCTGCCGCGCCATGGCCAAGCGCATGTTCGAGTGCCGCTTCGGGCGGCACGAATTCCGACGTGAACAGCACTACCCAGCCATGCGCGCCGCCATCGCGAATGAATTGCTGCACCTGTCCCGGGCGCAGCAACAAGGCGTCGCCCGCGCGGCAGGTGTGGCGCACGAAATCGATGTCGTGCACCGTCGAGCCGGATTCGATCAGCATCAGCTGATGGAAGTCCGGCCGCGAACGGATGCTGCGGTGCCGCTCCGGCAGCTTGGCGCGCAATTCGTCCAGCGACAGCACTTCCACGCCCAGCCCCGGCCGGCTCGGGTTCAGGAAGGGAACCGGCTCGATGGCCTCGCTCAAGCTGTCGCGTTCTTGTCTGATTTTGACCATCAATTGATCCTTGCCGACCTTGGGAAAGCCCAGTCCCTGCCGGACAATCCTGTCTCGTCAAGACCGCATCGTAATGCACCCCCATTTCAAGGAGCAATCAAATGACCAGGACCCTCGTCATCGGCGCCACCGGAACCGTCGGCAGTGCCGTCGTTCATGAACTCGTGCAACGCGGCATTCCCGTGCGCGCCGTCAGCAGCCGCGCAGCCGCCGCACCTGCCACACCTGCCCCACCCGCCACTGGTGTCGAATGGGTGCGCGCCGACATCGTCAGCGGTGATGGCATGAGCGAAGCCTTCGATGGCGTCAGCCGCGCCTTCGTGTTCGCACCGCCCGGGCATGCGAACCAGCATGAACTGCTGATCCCGCTGGTGGCGCGGGCAAAGCGGGCCGGCCTCGAGAAGGTCGTGCTGATGACTGCCTTTGGCGCAAATGCCAACCCGGAGGCGCCGTTGCGCATTGCCGAGCTCGCGCTGGAAGCGTCGGGCCTGAACTACAACATCCTGCGCCCCAACTGGTTCATGCAGAACTTCAACCAGGCCTGGCTGCCGGGCATCCTCGCCAGCGGCAAGGTGCACCTGCCGGTGGGCGATGCGAAAGCCAGCTTCATTGATACGCGCGACATCGGCGCAGTGGCGGCCCGCCTGCTGGCGGAGCCGGGCTTTGACAGGGAAGCGATCGACCTGACCGGTCCGGCCGCATTGTCGGTGGCCGACGCGGTGGCCGAGTTGTCGAAGGCAGCCGGCGTGACGATAGGCTATGAGGCCATCACGCCGGAGGCGATGCGCGCCGCATTGCTGGGCGCGGGGTTGCCTGCCGCCTATGCGGACTTCCTGGTGCTGATCATGGGCTTCCTCGCCGCCGGCTATAACGCCGCGGTCACGGACGGCGTGCGCCGAGTGCTGGGCCGCGATCCGATCGCGTTTGCCCGCTATGCGCAAGACCACCGTGCGGCATGGGCGCCGCTGGCCGGCAAGGCGTAATCAGGCGGGGAAGTCGTAGCTGATGGTCAGCGGCGCGTGGTCGGAGAAGCGTTCGTCCTTGTAGACGGAAGCCGACCTCGCGGTCGCGGCCACGCCCGGGGTGGCGACGTGATAATCGATGCGCCACCCGACGTTGTTGGCCCAGGCCTGGCCGCGGTTGCTCCACCAGGTGTAGGCCTCGCCGGTGGTGTCCGGGTGCAGCAAGCGGTACACGTCGCGCCAGCCGGCTTCGCCGAACAGCTGCGTCATCCATGCGCGCTCTTCCGGCAGGAAGCCCGAGTTCTTCTGGTTGCTCTTCCAGTTCTTCAGGTCGATTTCCTGGTGCGCGATGTTCCAGTCGCCGCAGATGACGACTTCGCGGCCGGAGCGCTCCAGCTGTATCAGGTGCGGCATGAACACGTCCATGAAGCGGAATTTCGCCTGCTGGCGCTCGTCGCTGGACGAGCCCGACGGGCAGTACACCGAGACCACCGACAGATTGCCGAAGTCGCACTGCACATAGCGGCCCTCGGCATCGAACTCGGCATTGCCGAAGCCGATCACGACATTGTCCGGCTGCTTGCGGCTGTAGACGCCGGTGCCTGAGTAGCCCTTCTTCTCCGCGTAGTGGAAATGGCCATGGAAGCCGTGCGGCGCGAGGAAGTCCGGCGTCATGTCGGCGGCTTGCGCCTTGAGTTCCTGCACGCAGACGAAGTCGGCGTCCTGCTTGCCCATCCAGTCGAAGAAATTCTTTTTGGCGGCCGAGCGTATGCCGTTCAGGTTGGCGGAGATGATTTTCATGCGGGGCGTGCGAAGGCAGGAAGTCGGAACGGCCGACAGCATAACCGATCGCAGGCAAGCATCGCAGGCAAAGCTTGCGGGTGCGGTGCGAGGCTCCCGGCGCGATAAAATGCGCGCTTTCCCCCTCTATTGCCGAGTTACACAGTGAGCAACCTGCGCCAGCAATTCATCGAGTTTTCCGTCAACGCCGGCGTGCTGCGCTTCGGCGAGTTCGTCACCAAGGCCGGCCGCCTGTCGCCTTACTTCTTCAATGCCGGCCTGTTCAATGACGGCGCGCGCCTCGGCCAGCTGGCCAGTTTCTATGCGCAGACCCTGCTGGATTCCGGCGTCGGCTTCGACATGCTGTTCGGCCCGGCGTACAAGGGCATCACGCTGGCCTCGGCCACTGCCGTGGCGCTGGCCGCCAAGGGCCATAACGTGCCGTTCGCGTACAACCGCAAGGAAGCCAAGGACCATGGCGAGGGCGGCACCATCGTCGGCGCGAAGCTGGAAGGCCGCGTGGTGATCATCGATGACGTGATCTCGGCCGGCACCTCGGTGCGGGAGTCGGTGCAGATGATCCGCGCGCAGGGCGCAACGCCGTGCGCGGTGCTGATCGCGCTGGATCGCATGGAAAAGAGCGGCGCCGAGGGCGCGCTGTCGCAGCTGTCGGCAGTGCAGGAAGTCGAGCAGAGCTACGGCATGCCGGTGATCCCGATCGCGAACCTGAACGACCTGTTCACCTACCTGTCCGGCCCGGGCGCAAGCGCCGAGCTGGCGCAATTCAAGCCGGCCGTCGCTGCGTATCGCGAGCGTTACGGCGTGCAGGGCTGAGCGCCCGGCACTGATTCATCTGCAGCGTGCCTGCGCTATCGCGGCAGGTGTGTTGTGGCGGGCGGACTGCCGCAGAGACACAGCCGCCGGATCGCCTGAACAGCCCGAAGCTTCGTGCTGGTCAGGCGCAAGCCCGTATCAACGTAAACCGAAGATATCGTAGTTCACGTACGAGTCATCCTTGGTGCGCTTGTACTCGGCCATCTTGCCAACGCCCTGTAGCTTGTTCAGCCAGCCGTACTTCTCCGACGCTGTCTGGAACTGCGGAGTCGTGATGAAGTACGGCACGCCCTTGTCGTTCAGCACTTCGCCGCGGCCCAGCGCTTCGCCGGCTTCCTTCGACATCACCACCACGCCGCCATAGGTCATGTAGATCAGCGCGCCGTCATCAGTCTCGATGGTCAGGCGCACGTCAAGGCGCAATGCGCCGGACGGCATCACGCGTAGCCAGTCGCCGCCGGGCGGCAGGATCTTTCCCGAGATCTTGGGCCCTTTCACCCAACCGCCGGGCAGGATGTTGACGACCACCGTATTGCTGTCGATCGCCTTGCGCTCGGTCGGGATGTGGACCGTCATCAGGTAATCGGTGTTGATCTGCGTGGTCTGCGCCTGGGCGCTACTACCGAAGCCGAGCAGGGCGATGATCAAGGCGAATGCTGCGGAGAAGCTTTTCATTGTTCTGGCTCCATGCGGTCGATATGAATTTGACCCCGTTCAGGGTCTGGCCCCGACTATAGCAGGCAATAAAAAAGGGCAGCCGCAGCTGCCCTTCCTCGCAAGCGTGATGATGCTCAGCCCAGCTTCTGCTTCAGCAGCTCGGTCAGCTGCGCCGGGTTGGCCTTGCCCTTGGTGGCCTTCATCGCCTGCCCGATCAGCGCGTTGAACGCCTTCTCCTTGCCGGCCTTGAATTCCTCGACCGACTTTGCATTCGCCGCCAGCACTTCGTCGACGATCTTTTCCAGCGCGCCGGAATCCGAGATCTGCTTCAGCCCCTTGGACTCGATGATCTCGTCGGCCAATGCTGCGGAAGCGGATTTCGCTTCCCACATGCCGGCGAACACTTCCTTCGCGATCTTGTTCGAGATCGTGCCGTCGGCAATGCGCTTCAGCAGCAGTGCCAGCTGCTCGGCCGATACCGGCGAAGCCGCGATGTCGATGCCCTCGCGGTTCAGCGTCGACGACACATCGCCCATCAGCCAGTTGGCCGCAGGTTTCGCTTGCTCTTTTCCAGCGGCAGCAACAACCGCTTCGAAATACGCAGCCATCGCTTTCGATTGCGTGAGCACCATCGCATCGTATTCGGGCAGCTGGTAGTCGGCGACGAAGCGCTCGCGCATTGCACCCGGCAGTTCCGGCAGCGCCGCCTTCACGCGGTCTATCCATTCCTGGCTGATCGCCAGCGGCGGCAGGTCGGGATCCGGGAAGTAGCGATAGTCCATCGCATCTTCCTTGCTGCGCATCGAGCGGGTTTCCTTCTTGTCCGGATCGTAGAGACGAGTCTCCTGTACCACGGTGCCGCCGTCTTCGATCAGCTCGATCTGGCGCCGCACTTCGTAGTTGATCGCCTCTTCGAGGAAGCGGAACGAGTTCAGGTTCTTGATCTCGCAGCGGGTGCCGAATTCCTTCTGGCCGACCGGGCGCACCGAGACGTTGGCGTCGCAGCGGAACGAGCCTTCCTGCATGTTGCCGTCGCAGACGCCCAGCCACACCACCAGCGCATGCAGCGCCTTCGCATAGGCAACCGCTTCGGCGGCGCTGCCCATGTCGGGCTCGGTGACGATCTCGAGCAGCGGCGTGCCGGCGCGGTTCAGGTCGATGCCGGTCATGCCCTGGTAATCCTCGTGCAGCGACTTGCCCGCATCTTCTTCGAGGTGCGCGCGGGTCAGGTGCACGGTCTTCACTTCGGCCTTGCCGTCCTTCTCGACGACGAAGGACAGCGTACCGCCCTGCACCACCGGGATCTCGAACTGGCTGATCTGGTAGCCCTTGGGCAGGTCAGGATAGAAGTAATTCTTGCGCGCGAAGATGGAGCGCGGCGCAATCGTGGCGCCGATCGCGAGGCCGAACTGGATCGCGCGCTCGACCGCGCCGCGGTTCAGCACCGGCAGCACGCCGGGCAGCGCGAGGTCGACCGGGCAGGCCTGGGTATTGGGTTCGGCGCCGAACGCAGTCGGTGCGCCACTGAAGATCTTGGATACGGTAGTGAGTTGCGCGTGCGTCTCAAGACCAATCACGACTTCCCATTGCATTGGTGTGGTCCTCTCAGGCAGTGGTTGCGCTCATGGGGCGACGGGTGTGCCAGTCGGTAGCGAGCTGGTACTGGTGCGCGATGTTGAGCAACTTCGCTTCGCCGAAGTAATTGCCGATCAGCTGCATGCCGACCGGGCGCTTGCCATTCTTGTCGCCCTGGCCGAAGCCGACCGGAATCGACATGCCGGGCAGGCCGGCGAGGCTGGTCGACAGCGTGTAGATGTCGGCCAGGTAGTTGGCCACCGGGTCGTTGACGCGCGAACCAAGGTCCCATGCGACGGTCGGCGCGACCGGGCCCATGATCACGTCGCAGCTCTTGAACGCCTCCTGGAAATCATTCGCGATCAGGCGGCGGATCTTCTGCGCCTGCAGGTAGTACGCGTCATAGTAGCCATGCGACAGCACATAGGCGCCCACGAGAATGCGGCGCTTGACCTCGTCGCCGAAGCCTTCGGCGCGGGTCTTGCGGTACATGTCGGACAGGTCGCTGTAGTCCTTCGCGCGATGACCATAACGCACGCCGTCGAAGCGCGACAGGTTCGACGACGCTTCGGCTGGTGCGATCACGTAGTAAGCGGGGATCGACAGCGAGGTCTTCGGCAGCGAGATCTCGACCAGCGTTGCGCCCAGCTTTTCATATTCCTTCAGCGCGGCCTGCACCGCGGCCTGCACGTCGGCCGCGAGGCCTTCGCCGAAATACTCTTTCGGCACGCCGATCTTCAGGCCCTGCAGGCTGTCGCCGAGGTGGCGCGTGAAATCTTCCGGGTCGCGCTCGATGCTGGTCGCATCGCGCGGATCGAAGCCGGCCATCGCATTGAGCAGCATCGCGCAGTCTTCCGCAGTCCATGCCATCGGGCCGCCCTGGTCCAGCGACGATGCGAAAGCGATCATGCCGAAGCGCGACACGCGGCCATAGGTGGGCTTGATGCCGGTGATGCCGCACAGCGCGGCGGGTTGGCGGATCGAGCCACCGGTATCGGTGCCGGTCGCTGCCGGTGCGAGGCCACCGGCGACAGCCGCAGCAGAGCCGCCCGACGAGCCGCCGGGCACGGCCGTCTTGTCCCACGGGTTCTTCACGGCGCCGAAGAACGAGTTCTCGTTCGACGAGCCCATGGCGAATTCATCACAGTTGAGCTTGCCCAGCGTGACCATGCCTGCCGTGCGGAACTGTTCCACCACAGTCGCATCAAAGGGGCTGTTGTAGCCTGAGAGCATCTTCGATCCGGCGGTCGACGGCCAGCCGCGGGTGACGAAAATGTCCTTGTGCGCGATCGGCAAGCCGGTCAGCGCGCCGCCCTCGCCTTTGGCCAGTTGGGCATCGGCGTCCTTCGCTTGCGCGAGCGTCAACTCCGGGTTGACGCCGGTGTAGGCATTGAGGTCGCTGGCCGCGATGCGGTCCAGGTAGTGCTGCGCGAGCTCGGTCGCGGAGAGTTGGCGGCTCTGGAGCTGCGCCGACAGTTGCTTGAGTGTTTGCATGGCGTGGGATAGGGCTTATTCGATGACCTTCGGCACGAGGAACAGGCCGTCTTGCACCATCGGCGCCGGCTGCTGGTAATCGTCGCGACGATTGGGCTCGGTCACGGCGTCGTCGCGCAGGCGCATGGCGAGGTCATCGCGCCAGGCGGCGACCGGGTGCGCCAGCGGCGCGACGCCGCTGGTATCGACGGCCTTCATCTGTTCGACGAGGGCGAAAATGTCATTCAGCTTGGCCAGTGCATCGGCGGCTTGCTGGTCGGACAGGTCCAGCTGCGCCAGCTTGGACAGGCGCGCAATATCGGTAAGGGTCAGGGACATGGGGCGTTGCGGCGGCGTGGGCCGGGGTCAGGATTCTGAAAATGGCAAGTCAGACAGATGCCGCGTTTTCGCCGGAGAAAAGTGCGCGAACGCTGCATTTTTGGGCTTTCTGGCGGCCAATTTGACGGGGATTATAAGGTAGAATGTCAGGTTAATGGCTGCGGCGGGCCCCTGCCGCGCCCCGCGCTTTTTGTAGCGCCTTACGGTGCGATCTCGCGCCAATTTTGAAATTTTCGCCGCTGCGCGCGCCGCAGCGGTGCTTCTGGGACAAGTTCATGTTTGCATTCCTGCGCAGTTATTTCTCCAACGACCTCGCGATTGACCTCGGCACCGCCAACACCCTGATCTACGTACGCGGCCTCGGCATCGTGCTCGACGAGCCGTCAGTCGTTGCCATCCGCCAGCAAGGCGGCCCGAATGCGAAAAAGAACATCCAGGCGGTCGGTAAAGAGGCCAAGCAGATGCTGGGCAAGGTGCCGGGCAACATCGAAGCCATCCGCCCGATGAAGGACGGCGTGATCGCCGACTTCACCGTCACCGAGCAGATGCTCAAGCAGTTCATCCGCATGGTGCACGACACCAAGCTGTTCAAGCCGTCGCCGCGCATCATCATCTGCGTGCCCTGCGGTTCGACCCAGGTCGAGCGCCGCGCGATCCGTGAATCGGCGCTCGGCGCCGGCGCATCGCAGGTGTTCCTGATCGAAGAACCGATGGCTGCAGCCATCGGCGCCGGCCTGCCGGTGTCCGAAGCAACCGGCTCGATGGTCGTCGACATCGGCGGCGGTACCACCGAGGTGGGCATCATCTCGCTGGGCGGCATGGTCTACAAGGGCTCGGTCCGCGTCGGCGGCGACAAGTTCGACGAAGCCATCGTCAACTACATCCGCCGCAACTACGGCATGCTGATCGGCGAACAGACCGCCGAGACCATCAAGAAGCAGATCGGTTCCGCCTTCCCGGGCACCGAAGTGCGCGAGATGGAAGTCAAGGGCCGTAACCTGTCCGAAGGCATTCCGCGTTCGTTCACGATCTCCAGCAACGAAGTGCTGGAAGCGCTGACCGATCCGCTCAACAGCATCGTGTCGGCAGTGAAGAACGCACTCGAGCAGACCCCGCCGGAACTGGGCGCGGACATTGCCGAGAAGGGCATGATGCTGACCGGCGGCGGCGCGCTGCTGCGCGACCTCGACCGGCTGCTGATGGAAGAGACCGGTCTGCCGGTGCTCGTCGCCGAAGACCCGCTGACCTGCGTGGTGCGCGGATCGGGCATGGCGCTCGAGCGCATGGACAAGCTGGGCTCGCTGTTCTCCTACGAGTAATGACCCGGGGCCGCGCGACAGTGACCTGCCTGCGGCCCTCTTCACTCTACGCTTCGAGATGGTCGGCACGCCCGCTGCGCGCTGACGGTCCTCACTCACACGGCAAGTTCGTTTCGCCCTGATGGAATACAGTCCGCCGCCACTCTTCAAGCAAGGCGCGTCGGCACGCGCCAAGATGCTGTTCTTCGCGCTGATCGCCGTCGGGCTGTTGACGGCCGATGCGCGCGTCAATGCGCTGGCCATGATTCGCCAGGCCGTCGGCGTGGCGCTCTACCCGCTGCAGGTGGTGGCGATGCTGCCGCGCGATGCACTGTTCGCGACCTCCGACTACTTCACCACGCTGGCTACGCTGAAGGAAGAAAACCGCCGCATGCGCGAGCAGCAAGTACTCAATGCGCAGCAGCTGCAGCAGAGCCGCCAGCTGCTGGCCGAGAATGCCTACCTGCGCAAGCTGCTGGATGCGTCCGAGCGCCTGCAGCTGAAGACGGTGATGAGCGAGATCCTGTACGACGCGCGCGACCCGTTCTCGCGCAAGGTCATCCTCGACCGCGGCGAGCGCCATGGCCTCAAGCCCGGCCAGCCCGTCATCGATGATGTCGGCGTCGTCGGCCAGGTCACGCGCGTGTTCCCGTTCACGGCCGAAGTCACGCTGTTGACCGACAAGAACCATGCGATTCCGGTGCAGGTGCTGCGCAGCGGCGTGCGCTCGGTCGCGTATGGCCGCGGGCAGTCGGGCGTACTCGAGTTGCGCTTCATGGCCTCCAACGCCGACATCCGCAAGGGCGATGTGGTGACCACCTCCGGCATCGACGGCGTCTACCCGCCCGGCCTTGCCGTGGCGACGGTCGCCGAAGTCGACACCAAGACCTCGGATGCGTTTGCGCGCATCCTGCTGGAGCCGACGGCCGGCGTGTCGCGCCACCGTCAATTGCTGGTGCTGATGTCGGATGCGTCCGCGCTGCCGCCACCGCCGCCGCCCGAGAACACCGAGCCCGACCCGCGCAATCGCCGCATGAAGAAGGAGTCGCAGGAATGATCGATCGCGACCACATCCTGTTGCCCGTCAACCCGGCCTTCATCGCCTTCAGCCTGGTGGCGGCTTTCCTGCTGAACCTGCTGCCCTGGGGCAGCTGGGGCTGGGTACCCGACTTCGTCGCGATGACGCTGGTGTTCTGGTCGATCTATCAACCGCGCAAGGTCGGCATCGGCATCGCTTTCCTGATGGGCCTGGTGATGGACGTGCACAGCGCATCGCTGCTGGGCGAGAATGCGCTGGCGTACACGCTGCTGTCCTACTTCGCGATCACCATTCACCGCCGCGTGCTGTGGTTCCGCCCGTCGGTGCAGGCGCTGCATGTGCTGCCGCTGCTGCTGGTGATGCAAGTGGTACAGGTACTGATACAGCTGGCCGTCAGCGGAAAGATGCCGGGCCTGCTGTACTTCGTGCAAAGCTTCGTGTCCACGCTGCTGTGGCCGGTGGTGTGCTGGCTGTTGCTGGCGCCGCAGCGCCGCGCGGTCGACCACGACGAGACGCGCCCGATCTGATCACGCATCAGACATCGTTTTTTCATACGTAGACGTAGCATCCGGGGACTGGTCACGTGACCGAGATCAAAGATACTGAACGCGAGTTACAGCTGTTCCGCCTGCGCCTGTCCGTGGCCGGCCTCGTGGTCTTCATCTGCTTCGGCCTGCTGATGCTGCGTTTCGTCTGGCTGCAGGCGATCCGTCATGACGAGTATTGGGAGCGCGCCGAAAGCAACCGCATCTCGGTGGTGCCGGCTGTGCCCAACCGCGGCCTGATCATCGACCGCAATGGCGTGGTCCTTGCGCGTAACTTCTCCGCGTACACGCTGGAAATCACGCCATCCAAAATCACGCGTCCGATCGACACCGTGATCGACGAGCTCGCGCAGCTGGTCGACATCCAGTCGCGCGACCGCAAGCGCTTCCGCCGCCTGCTGGAGGAATCGAAGACCTTCGAGAGTCTGCCGATTCGTACCCGCCTGACCGATGAGGAAGTCGCGCGCTTTGCGGCGCAGCGCTATCGCTTCCCCGGCGTCGACATCCAGGCCCGTCTGTTCCGCCAGTATCCGCTGGGCCAGACCGCCTCGCACATGATTGGCTACATCGGCCGCGTCAACAAGAAGGAAGCCGAGCGCCTCGAAGAAAGCGAAGACGCGGCCAACTACCGCGGTACCGAGTACATCGGCAAGGAAGGCCTGGAAAAGAGCTACGAGCGCGAGCTGCACGGTATCACCGGCTATGACGAGATCGAAGTCTCGGCCGGCGGCCGCGCAAACCGCACGCTGTCGCGCCATTCCCCGACGCCGGGCAACAACCTGATACTGTCGGTCGACATTGAATTGCAGAAGATCGTCGAGAAAGCCTTCGGCGACCGCCGCGGCGCGCTGGTGGCCATCGAGCCCGAGACCGGCGACATCCTCGCCTATGTGTCGATGCCAACCTTCGATCCCAACCTGTTCGTCGAAGGCATCGATACCAAGAGCTGGGAAGAACTCAACACCTCGCTCGACAAGCCGCTACTGAACCGCCCGCTGATCGGCAGCTACCCGCCGGGCTCGACCTTCAAGCCCTACATGGCGCTGGCCTCGCTGGAGCTGGGCAAGCGCACGCCCGAAATGGCGATCTCGGACCCCGGCTACTTCTGGTTCGGCAACAACAAGTTCCGCGACGATAAAGAGGGTGGCCACGGCCGCGTGGACATGTATCGTTCCATCGTCCAGTCCTGCAACACCTACTACTACAACCTCGCCAACGACCTCGGCATCGATGCGATCCATGATTTCATGAAGCCCTTCGGCTTCGGCCAGATCACCGGCATCGACCTCGAGAACGAGCGGCGCGGCGTGCTGCCCTCGCCGGCCTGGAAGAAGCACACCTTCAAGCGCCCCGAATTGCAGAAGTGGTACGCGGGTGAAACCATTTCGGTCGGCATCGGCCAGGGCTACAACTCGTTCACGCCGCTGCAGCTCGCGCATGCGGTGTCCAACCTCGCCAACAATGGCGTGGTGATGAAGCCGCACCTGGTGAAGTCCGTCGAGGATCCGAGCACCAAGGTGCGCAGCCTGACCGTGCCCAAGGAAAGCTACCGGATACCGCTGAAGCCCGAGAACATCGAAGTGGTGAAGAACGCGATGATCGGCGTGACCAAGGAAGGCACGTCGGCGCGCTCGTTCGCGAACGCGCCCTACATGTCCGGCGGCAAGACCGGTACGGCGCAGGCAGCGGCGATGAGCAAGACCGTCAAGTACGATGCCAGCAAGATCGCCGAACGCCTGCGCGACCACTCGCTGTACATCGCCTTCGCGCCGGCCGACAAGCCGAAGATTGCACTGGCCGTGATCGTCGAGAACGCCGGCTTCGGTGCAGCAGCGGCGGCGCCGATCGCGCGTCTCGCGATCGATTACTACTTGCTGGGCAAGCGTCCGGAAGAGCCGGTGGCCAAGGTCGACGGCAGCATCAATGGCCAGCCGGGTCCGGTACCGGCGACGGCACCGCCGACGACGGAGCCGGCCGCCCCTGCAAATGTGCCTGCCGCGCCCGCCGTGCCGGCAAAGCCGGGTGCCGCAGTGCCAGCGGTCCCCGCACCGCCAGCGGCACCGGGCAAGCCCGCAGTCGCACCCGCCGCCACGGGCACAGCTGCCGCGGCGGCAGCGGTGTCCGCCACGGCCAAGCCTGCAACACCTGTGGCTGCACCGACTGCGAACAAACCCGCAGCAGCACCGGCACCTGCAGCAACGCCTGCTACCGCGCCTGCTGCGAAGCCCGCTGCAGCACCTGCCGTTGCACCGACGGCTCCCGCACCGACCAAGCCGGGTACGACAGTTGCGCCGGCAGCGGCCGCGAATTCGGCGGCACCGGCAGCCAAGCCCGCTGCCACGACCGCAGCACCGACTGCAGCAGCAGCGACAAGCGCTTCGCCCAAGCCTGTTGCGCCGGCGACGGCAAAGCCTGCAGCCCCGCCGACGCCTGCGCCGACGCCTGCGCCGACG
>JACCDW011379771.1_pt1 | contig 34755 bp, 23 predicted proteins | sample 7449781 | NCBI WGS metagenome assembly JACCDW01 (sample SAMN15323449, study PRJNA562643) | freshwater metagenome | isolation source: river surface water | place: USA:Blue River Watershed | collected 2017-08-18
GAGAATTGTGGTAGTTGAGGTTCTTCTCCAGGTTTTCTTGGAATTGGTTCTTGTCCCTTTGGATATGATTGAACGCCACCACCTAATCCAGATCCTGGTTTTAATTTGACTGATGATCCAACGCTTTCATCTACATTTTTTGGATACAGTTTTGATGCAGTTTTTAATATTTTTATTTTTGTTTGTGGATTTGATGTTGCTTTTGCAGCATTAACATAACGACTAAACTTATCATAAGGTCCTTCTAGTGATTTTACTTGCTCTTTCATTTCACCACTATCAACATAATCTGCTGCTGAATCAAGATAATCTGCTGCCTTAGTTATCTTTGATTGAACCCAAGCTTCAATATTACCTTCTCCTTTCATTTTTTTACGAAGTCTTTTTGCTGCTGAAATAATGGTCGAAATTTCAGATCTTGCCATTGAGTGTTCATGATCATAAGACTCTGGAAAATTTCCTGGATGTGGCATATTTACATCAAAATCCTTTTTACCTGAAATTAATTCAGATGGAAGTGAAAACATATCCCAATATTTTGCTCCATATTTACATTCATCTCTTCTTTCCAGTTTTCCACATTTAGGGCAGAATCTATTTGCTTTATCACGAATTGGAGTATCCCACTCATAATCAAGTGAATTTGTACTTTCACTCTTCGTTCCCCAATTAGAAGCACCAACTTTACGACATTTAACAAGTGCTCCTGATGCATAAGCACTTGGCCAAATTTTGTATCTGCTTTTTACCTTATGATAACAAGCATCTTTTTCACCTTTTTTTTCTTGAATAAACTCTTCTTTTGTCACAATTTTTGCATCTCCTGATCTGTTTGGGTTTGGATCTTCTCTACGTTTCTTAGCAGATCTTCTACTCCTTTCTTGTTTACTCATATTTGCACGATCATCGGGATCACGGCAAAATGGTTTTGTAGTCTGTCCTGGTTGTTTGGCACAAGGTTTTCCATCATATTTACCACCTGCTTGAACCCAACCACCATTATCAAACCATCTGTGCAGACTATATTTTGGTGATGATGCTCCAATACCATCAGTTGCTTCTTTTACATCTTTAAATTTTTTATGATGCTTTTTAGCATCCACTTCCATTTTTTTCAAACGAGTATAATAATCTGGAATTTCATCGAGATGTTGAAGAGCAATATCTGTGGCGAGATCTTTATCTTTAGTATGCTCATGTTCGATGGGAATTCCCATTTCAAGTTGATTCTTTACAAAAGAAACTTCAAGACGATGTTTCTTTGCAATTTGTTCAACTGATTTATGGGACTTTACTTTATGCACAATAAAAAAAAATTCCTATTCTTTATTATTTAGAAAACCTTGTTTGAGTAGTTTTGATAATTCCGAAGTGGACCCTACAAAAACTGCATTATTAGTAACATTATTTGTTGTTTTTACAGTTTCTTCTTCCATATCTTTCAATTTCTTTTGAAGATCTATAAGTTTGTCAGTTACATCACCAACACTCTTTATAAGTTGCCCAGCGACCTCATACGCCCTTGGTTGATCACTTTCTGCAGCAAGTTCCATAATTCCATCAATCGCTTCCTGACCCTTCTCAATTAAGGAATAGAGGTTGGCTCTTGTGTACTCATAATCTTTTTTTATATCAACAGATGATTGATCAACAGATGTTATTTCTGTGCATTTTGGTTCTTCATAAATCTGCATTTCACTAGATGTGTTCAATACATTATCTAATGAGTCAAAATTTTTAGATTTCATGGTTAAATATCAGTTTGTTGGACCGGACTATAAACTTTTGCATCTCCAAAGAATTCCCAATTTTCATTAAATCCAAAATCATCACCTGGATTTGCATCAATAGGATCTGGAGTAACTGTATATCTTAGTTCTCTTTTTGCAGTTTGGACATCTGTAGATGAATACATATCCACTTGAACCTTGCGAATAAGACCATCTGTGCTGTCTGATATTGGACCAAAAAGATATGTTTTTGCTGTAAACTGTAAAGTATATAATAAAATTCTTCTAGTAGAAAAATCACCTTCATAATCATCTCTAAAAGAAATATCATCTAAAACTATTGGAATATCTTTTTTTTCTCCAATTATATCAACCATATCAACAGTAATGTTAAAGGCTGGTTGAAAAAATGGTAAAATTTGTTCTATAATTTGAAGAACATCATCATTTAATTTTGCCATTATATTCAATTCAAATCCTATATTATAAGGTACTGGCATGAAAACTTTTTTAATGTTGTTTCCATCAGAAGATTTAAAAGATTGAGAAATTCCAGACTTCCTTGCAGAGTCATATTTGATGGAATTCATCTCAAAGGACATTCTTGGTAGTGTTATTGCAACTGGTTTATTTAAATCTGCTTGTTGTTCTAAACGAGCCAAGAATTTTTGCATAGGACCATATGCTAAAGGAACTCTCACCTCACTGTAATCGTTACCATCGCCATCTTGATGTTTTATTGATATATTATTAAAAAGATTGCCAAAAGCAATAATTGTTTTTCTAATATTTTGATGATAAAAATATGTTCCTAGCATTAATAATTACCGAATAAATTGGACTCTGAAAAATCAACAATAGAAATTGATTCTTGTTGTATTTCATCGTTTTGCTCATATTTATCATATAAGTCTGAAACTTCATATTTTTGTAATGGGTATCTTGCTGAAGATATTGAACCAACTATAATTTCTCCAGGTATGAAGTCTCCACTTACAGTGCCAACTTTCAAGGTACTTGTAATACTGTCCCAAGTTTTAACCCTACTCTTAGCACCAGAAGTTTCTCCAATAACTACTTCATTAAAAATATAAGTATTAATTCCGACAAGTAATGGTGGATTTGAAATTGCTATTGATGGTGCATATGTGTATCCAATACCAGCATCAGAAATTAGAACTCGATCAATTTGACCATTAGAATTTGCAATAGTTCTCGCTACAGCAGTAACTGCAGATCCAACTGTAGGAGATGAGAATCCTATAGATGGTGAAGAAACATATCCAGAACCACTATTAGTAATCGTTACACTTCCGATACCCGAATATGTTTTTTCAATTACTGCTTTTGCAGTTGCTCCAACTCCGGTTGTACTTGAAATTATAACAGTTGGTTCTACTGTATATCCTGCGCCAGGATTCACCAGCAAAATTTCTTTAACGGAACAAAAATTTCCTATACACGAAGTAATTGCCACCGCTTGAGCATTTACTCCTCCAGAAGGTGCGCTACTAATTGCTACTGTTGGTGTTGTTTTATAATTATAACCATCATTAAGTAAAATTATTTTTCTAACATACCCACTTACGATTGAAGTTTGTGCAGTTGCTTGTGACCCTGTTGGGAATAATTTAAGCGTATTAATATAACCTTGATTTTCTAAAGTTCTATCTATTTCTTCAACCGTAGTGTTTACATTGTCCCAACCACCAATGTTATCCGAATACTCAAATAATTCACATTTCAATTCATAAACATAAGTTTTTCCTAACTGATAAAATGGTTGTTCATGCTCTACAAATTTTATTTCAAATAATCTATTACCAAGTGGAAAATAAATTAAATCACCTTCTCTTGGACGAGTAGAAACAATTATCTCATCTTGATCCATACCCATTAAAAATGGTGAGATAAAATCTTCAAAACGTTCTTTTGATATAATAAGTGTTAACTCATCTTTTAAATTCATTCCAAATTTTGATAGTATGTCACCTGAACCAGTATATCCATCAAAGTTGCTTACATAAGCTTCTATTGAAAAATTATCATCAAATTTTGATGCACTAACTTCTTTAAGTATGGTTTCTTTTTTTATAAATTTTTGTGGTAAATATGATACCTCTACTCCAAAAATTTGCAACTGTTCATTTATTAATTGTTGAATCAATTGTTGCTCAGAATCTGATCCTTGAAGAAAAAATGGATTTAATGCCATAATTATCCTATAAAGTCATATGGAGGAAGTTCATATTCTGTAGACATTTTTTGCATTAACTCATCCAATTCTCTTTGAGCATCATCATATATTTCTCTACCGTTTAATTCAACTCCTCCAGGAAGTTTAACACCCCTAAATTTAATCAAATTTTGTCCCCACTGCTTTTTGATGAGAGAAGTTAAATATTTTTTTAAAAAAGAATCATTATAAACTTTACTAAATGAATTTGGATCTAAAGCCCTATAACAATCGATGACAATAAATGTGTCCACACTTTGGGAACCCCAATCAATATCAAGGTACATCCTATTTTGTCTTTTATTAAATCTTATTTGCTTATCCGTAGTTAACAGAAAATCAATATCTTCTAGATATGATTTAACCATTGCATATTGTAAAAGTTCTACAGAATTAAAATAATAGAGATCATTTAAAAATAGTTGGTATTTAATACTAAACATGCCACCAGAAATAGAACTAGTATCGAATTTAAAAACTTTTTCAATACCTGTAACAGAGTCTGGAACTTGAATATAATTTGAAGTTTCATAAAAATTAAAAGTTCCAATACCAGATGTTCCTGTAGTTGTTACTATTCCAACACCACTAGTATTTTTTGCCCTACCTCTATCAATGTCATCTTGAGTAATTCTATATTTTAAATACATTCTTTCAACACCATCAAAATGACGTTCATTAAAATACTGTAAAGCATCATCTACCAAATCATCTATTTGATCATCATCCACATTAATTTCTAAAACTGGTGCTCCCAGTCTTCTTAAACAATAATCAATTAATTCTTGTCTTGTTGATGGTTTTGCCATAACATTAACTATCTCTTGTTATGCTTTTTGTAACTATTGCAGAACCTTCTATAACTTTTGTTTTATCACCAGTTGAATTATTTGTAAGAATAATGTCATACAAATATCTTCCTGGTTTTAAACTAGATGTAGAATTTGGTTCTAATGAAATTTTTACAACCCCACCGGAAGGTGGGGAAACTGCTGTTGTAATAAAATTTATATAAGAATTACTTTGTGGATGTTTCCTTAATTGAGACTTAATTTGGTAATTAGAAAGATTAAGTGTCGAACCATTTTCATTAGACAAAGTAAAAGACTGAGTAAATGAAGTACTAGTATTAATACTTATGTTAACTACATATGGTGATGCCATTTACTGTCAAAAATACATCTATTAATTATATTTATGTCAATTAAATAATGCCACCACTTCTTGTTGCTTTAAATAAAGTTTAAGGTATAATTTTGAAAAAGTCTGTAGTTCTTCTAAACTCATCAAATCAATTACTCTACAATGCTTTTCATATTCAAATAGTTTATTAATGTCATTCAATTCAATATCTTCTGGTTTCATTTATTAACTCCTTTAATAAAGTTTTAATTTCTTTAACTTCATCTTTTAAATTTTCAATTTCTTTTTTTGTATTCAGTCTATTTGAAATACCATTTAAATACTGTTTATATGATACATTATCACAATTGACTATGGCACCTGTTTTTTTATCTCTAAAAAGATTTGGGTGCCCTTCAACTGCTATTAAATCTTCCATCATGCTAATGCAATTGTGCGTATATCTTTAAATTTTGGATATTTATCTTGTCTTGTACCAGACATTACAATCTTAATAGTAAATCCAATAAATGGTCCAACATTTGCCGCAGTATATTGATATTCCAAGAATTGATTTTCTAAACTGTTTGGTACAATAGAATCTGGTAATCCACTATTTTTACTTGTATCCACAACATCCAAATAACCATCAAGATTATTATCTGTAGTTAAGTTGTCATACCCTGGAAACAATTCAAACGATAGCATTGATTCATTTGATTCTGATTTTATTAAAGAATATAATACTCTAAAATCTGAAGATGAATGTTTATATGCGGATAATAATACCCTTAAACTATTAGATGGTTGAGAAAGTCTAACAGTTTTGGAGACATAAATTGCAGCATGTGGATCACTTGTAAGTCCATTTACTCTACCATCAGAAACATAATCAGATATTGGATTATTTAATCTTGCACTATGAAATTCTGTAAATGTATCATCTAAGAAAATCATAGGTGAAAGATTATAGTTATCTGAGGATAAGGTTAATGCAGTTATTAGAGATTTATTTCTAGGCAAAGCATCCAAATATTGATCAGAATTAACCTTGGAAGAAATTAGTCTAATTTGATTTAATTTATTCAATTGATTAATCTGAACATCTTCATAACCAAGATCTGTAAATGATATTTCATTGCCACCAGAACTTGTCCCTGTTATAGTTCTGACTTTGGCAGTCACTTCAGTAGTTGCTCCGGGTATTATGATATCGTAAAATGGTATTATACTATCATAAATGATATTTTCGGATGCATATGCCGATGTACCACCAACATTCTTTTCACTATTAAATGATAGTAATGGATAAGGACTTGCATCCGAAGATCTATCATATCCAAAATTATTTGCACCTTCCAATCCACCCCTATCAATTTCTAAGTAATAACTATCCAATTCAATATTAGAATCAACAATATTATGATTTTTATTAATTCTTCTAAGAGAAACTCCACTTAATTCATATTTTCGAATAATTGAGTTCTCTGGATGAGTTATTGTAATAGTATTATCAATACCTCTCTCCAATCCTTCTAATGATGAAGATTGTACTGAAGTGTATTTTATTATTTCATTGTTGATAATTAAGTATCCAGGATTTGTTGGACTTACACTATTACCTTCAAAATTTTGGAAATATACTGTGTCTTCAGATGGAATATTCAAAATAGTAGATGTTCTCAGTAACTGAGAAGATAAAGTTACTCCTGGAGTGTCTGGAGAAACTCCTGTTAATTCTACTATATTATTTGCGGCATACATACCATGACTAAAATGATCAACTCTAAAATATTTTCCATCAGAGTAAGATCCATAAGTCTCAGAAGATTGAATAATAGTAGATCCTAAAGTGATCCTAGTTCCAGAATCATTATAATAAACTAATTCTGCAGTTCCATTAGTAAATGTATTGCCTTGAACATTAGTTAAGTATAAAGTATCAATTGCATTATTATTTCCTGTTATTGTTATTAATGCATTTTGTCCTTTATTTAAATTTGAAGATCCTGTCACTGTCGAAGTGACAATTCCAACTATATCCCCAATTGTATATCCATTTCCAGGGTTTTCGACTGAAACTGATGTAATAATTCCATTTGATCCAGCATTAATTAATAATGTTAATCCAGAACCATTTCCATTGACATTAAAAGTATTTACTGTAGATACTCCAACAGAATAATTTCTTCCACCAGTACTAATTGCTACTGTAGATACAGAACAACCAGTACCGACAATATTTCCATATATGTAATTTTTTGAAGTTTCACCTATTTTTCTACCAGCAGTCAATATTGAATTTATTTGTGTGTTATCATATATTGTAGTTATACCAACTTTAAGTTTTCTTGGTAAAGTTGTAATTGGATTGTTTATCAAATTTCTTACGTATCCATTACTCCTACTTAAAGTTGGATTTTGGAAGTATGCAATACCAGTTAATGGTGCAAATTTTGCTTTATATAACTTGAACTTTAAATCTTCATATTGGTCAGCACTCCATATTGAACCATTTTGAGATTTAAATAAACTACCAATTGCAAACTGCTTAGTATATCTTACACTTTCAACATCTGGAAGATTTAATGTATTTACTGTTGTTTCCCCCATTCTAGCAACCCACAACTCATATTGATCACTTTGGGGTGCCAGAATAACGATAGCATATTCTAATCCTGGTGGTAAAAATATTGGATATGGGAACGTTACTTTAGTTGCTACTGATCCATCAGTTGATGTTGCAATATCACTTGGTCTGAGGGTTACTGGATCACCTATTGTTGTTAATGTTGGAGTTCCAAGTTCAACTGTTCTTATTTGAACCGTAACTGGAGCGTTTCCTGAATCTTTCTTAGCAAAAAATAAATCAACAGCCGTTAAAAATGCACCATTAACATCATCATTAAATGAATTTAATCCTCTGCTAGATCCAACAAGAAATGTTTGTGCCAAAGGATCAGAATATATTTGTTGTTGAATAATTCTGTTAATGTTTCTTGTTACGTTTGTAATATTTTGAGTAACATTTTGAGAAACATTAGTTACATTAGTTACATTAACAACTGGTGCAGGAGGTTCTGGAAGATTTAATGTTGAAATACTTTCATTTCTTACAGAATTTAATGTTTGTGTTCTTATGTTATTGGTCGTTGTTAATGAAGCATTTATTGTGTTAATTCTTATGATATTTTGATAAGTTTGTACAGTACCTTCTGACAAGTAGTTAGTTTCTGCTGAAGAAATATCAGTTCCATTTGATAAACCATTTTCATTTGATAAACTTGATGATAATTTAAATGTTTTATTTCCAGTAGAAACTCTTACAATTGGTGGTGGTAATGTATTTGGATCTCTGATAAAGAATGTTCCGATTAAGTCGCCATAGTTATCAGATATTAGTCTTAAATCTTTCACATATGCTGCAGCACCGCTAGTTTCTCCAATTAAAACTGCTCTACGAATTAAATAACCAGAATATAATCCTTGCGATTCTTCCGATAGTGAAAATGTATCAATATTTAATATTGTTGAAGACTCACTGTATCCTGTAGGTAGTATTTCTGTTTTTGAATATGGATTTACATCATAAGTTTTTGATGGATTATTAAAGGGTCCAGATTTATGATTTGGTTGAGCAAGTCTAAATGATATAATTTGTACACCATTATCAAAACCAACTATATTTTCACCAACAATAAAACTACCATCAGTACCTGGGTTTTGTAATTCTACATCCTTAGTAACTTCTATCAATTTTGGAGTAAAATCAATACTAGAAATTCCATCTAAAAATGAATAATATTGAGTAAAAGCTTTTAAATTTGATACTGCAAATTCAGTATTTCTAGATCTCATGAAGAGATCAAATTGATTTTCAATAAAAGATCTTTCTGTAGATTCTGAAGTGCTACTATCTGAAGAGTTAAACGTTTCTTGTGAAGTACCACTATCGCTCAGACTTAATTCAGTCCAAGTATCTCTTACTTGACCAACTCCTAATCCTCCAGATCCAGTTCCTGTAGTATTATCAACATTATTTAAGGTTATTCTTTCAGTATTAACTGTACTTTCTAAATTTAAATTGTTATTATGGGTAATAACTCTATCTGGAAGTTGAACAGTTCTTATCCAAGTATCTCTAAAAGGACTTAATCTGATATCACCAACATACTGAATAACATGAAATGGATTTACATTCTCAACTCTTGTTGCTAGTGGTTGTTCTATCCAATCAGCATTTTCATAATCTAAAGTAAGTACTTTACCTGTTTTTTTAATTCTATTATCTAACAACTCAAAATTTTGAGATAAATCTAATTCATAATCTGCAAGATTTGTTGATGGAATGATTTGATTCTTTAAACTATTTTTTGAAGTTAATGGAGTTAGTTCATTCCCAGCAGAAATTTCGGAAAGAGAGTTTCCAAGATCAATAAAATTGTCGTTTTTAAATGAATCTGCAAAGAATCCAGTTTTAAAACGATTTATACCATCAGCATCTTGTATCTGAAGAGTTTGTGTATCTATCTCTAACAACGAAAGGGAAGTTAGTATTTCCAAATTCTCAACTCTATCTTCAATTTTTCCAATATCACGCATAGTGTATCTTCTATTATCTACCAACTTTATTTTGGCATCACTGGTGTCATAAAGATATGGGGGTAAAGAAATGGATGCTATTTCTAACAAATCACCAGATTTGTAAGGCTCTTTTGGATTAGTTGATGGTATACCCTTTTCAAGAATGAATGAACCATAACTATCCAAATATACTTTATCAATTCTTCCTAGATAAAAATTATAATTTATTAAACTCGATTCATTTGGAGTAAATATTATTTTAGGACCATCACCAAAATTTCTTGATGAAAAATCAAATGGGGAAGAAGATGAACTATTAAAATACGAAACTCTTGGTCTAAAATCTAATGTATCAGAAGCTCTAATGTTTAAGAAACCTATACTGGGAATGTCTTTACTATAATTTTCATTATTATAACTTAAAATACTAAACAAATCTCCAGAATCTGTTGGTGAAACGTCATAATGATCTAATACTATGGTAATTTTTCTAGCAGGTTCTGGTTCATTTGCATTTCTTACTAATTTCGAATAATCATAGTATTGATTTTTTTGACCTTTATCTAATTTAAAAATATTAGTAATGTTTTTAAATCTTCCAAAAGATAAAGAAGAAACAGGAGCAACTATATTAGATTGTTCAAAAGTAACTTCTTCATCGACTTCAAACTTATTGTTATTTAAATATACTATTTCTACGCTATTTGGATATAAAGCGTCTTTTCTTACGATTCTTGCCAGTGCTTTACTATTTTTTCCAATTATATTTTCACCAACTATAGAATTATTTGAAATACCATATAAAGAAGAAAAATTTAATTTGTCAAAAGATGGTAAAGATGAATCTAGAGATTCGTAAACTGCCAGTACTCTAATTACGTCAGGATACTTTAAACATATTTCAGTATCTTGAACTCTCAACCCATAATATCTATTGAATGTTAAACCATCTGCAACTGAAGAGTTAGAACTTGAACCAGATTGCTCATATTTCGAAAACTCAATGTTAACTAAAGTACTTTTTTTGTGAACTTTAGTTTTACTTTGTATACCAGTTTTTACAAAAGTTCCATTAATAATTGATGTTGTTTTACCGTTAGTAACACCTTTAAAAGTAATTTGGGTATACTCTGGATTAAATGTGACTTGATCATCAGTTAAAATTTCTACTGTTCCATCACTATAATGTATTGAATATTTTTCCACATCAAAAGTATCAAACTTTATTGATCCGGAATTTCCCGGTAAATTAAAATCACTTGTTGTTAATGTTAACGAACCTCCAGATATTGTATTTGCTGATGTAGATTGTGATGAAAATGTTAGTTGTGAACTACTAAGATCTATACCAGAAATGTTTGTATTTGGTAAAACTGAATACAAATATCCAGAATTTTGATCTAGTATCCTAGAATTTCCAACTATAAATCTAACTTGAATATTGGAATTTGTAATATCACCATCATTAACATTTGTTACCGATGATATTCCAGATAAATTAAATTTTGTTCCATCTGAAGAAACATTACTAACAACATTGTATGTTTCTGTACTAAATCCTGTCCTGGAATATTTTACTATTGTATCGGTAGATATTCCACTAAATGGTTTATTTGTTGTACTTACCTCTCCATTAGAACCTATAGTAATCTGATCTTGACCACTAAATCCTACTGGTATAAATGAATCTAAAACAGAATCTGCAAGAAATGCTGGACTACCTGAAGAATAAACAGATTTAATGTCGGAAGATTTATAAGATTTTACATTTAAAATAGTTCTAGATAATGCAGTTGTACCATTTATAGTAATATTTTCATTGGGTAAAAATGTACCAGATATCTGACTTACAACAGTTAAATTATTACTAGTACCTGCAGATACAACATATCCAGTAGCTCCGCTACTGTTTCCAACAATAAATGATGATGCTGGTAATTCTGTAGATGTTAATGAATTATTTAAAGTTAAATGAGTGTATAACTGTATATCATAAAGATATAAGTCCCATTTTGTTTTTGCTCCTTCATATGGAGAATCAGTAAGTTTACATAAGTAAACTCTTGCAGATCCTATTTGAACACCATTTGGAGATGAAGTTGCACCATCTCTCCTTCTACTATAAAAGTTTATTGTTGATCTATTTGTTGGAGCTCCGTAAATATTATTAATTCTTAAAATATTTCCCATTCTGAATGGAACTAAAACATCAGTAACTGTTTGTACGTCTCTTGGTTTGTCGATGTCCAAAATAGTTGTACTGGTTTTTTCAATGTCGTACCCTTTCACATAAGCTTTACCCGGACTTACACTCACACACATTAAATTATCTGAAGGAGTATTATTTCCAGATGTTAAATCACCACTAAAATAAAGACCATTATTTCCAAGTAAATTATTTAAAGAATTATTAATAGAAATTGTAAATGGAACAACAGTATAGTTACCAGACTCATCATAAGTTCTTTGGGCAATATAATCTTTTAGTAAATTATAATCTGTTTTATTTTCTATTTTTTTAATAAATCCGTTTTCAACCCTCATCAACTCTATAAAATCTGTATCATTAACATCAGTTAAAGGTTTTTTTGTTAATGATAGACCTATTTTTAATCTGTCTGCACCAGGAGAAGCAAAGTTTGTAAATCCTTTAGCATTATCAAATAATGATTCATCATCTCTAGATGTTATGATATTTTCGGATACCTTTAATCCTATTCTATATGATGAAATATTATTATAATAATCTAAAATTAATGTATGTTTATTTACATTTACAAAAGTACCTCTAACAAAGTAAACACCATTATCAATAGAAACTGAAGATCCAATCGAAGTTCCATTTTCAGATATTAATGATGCAAAAGAAGTTCCACTGGATATTGTAGTGTTATTGATTCCGTAAGATATTGCTTCTGTGGATAATAAAGATTCACCATCTAAAAAGAAAGACTGATTAAAATCGTTATTTGATTCTAAATATTTTACATAAATGGTTATATTATCTACACCACTATTATTTGGAAAAACTACTTCTTTTATTATTGCAGATATTCCAGATACTTCTCCTCTAATAATCTGACCAATATACTTGCTAATATACAAAGAAATATCTACACCAAATGATGTAGAATTTAATTTTACGGCACAATATTCAGAATCATATGACACACCACCAGGTATGACCATAGAACCTTCTTTAAAAATGTGACTTCCAAAAGATTCTATTTGGTTCTGTAAAATAGACTGTATTGTATTTAATTCTCTAGACTGTACTGGTTTTGCTGGATTGAAAAGAACTTTATAAAAATTCTTTGTCGAATCAAAGTCATCAAAATATGGATTAACATTGAAATTAGTTTTTTGTGCCATTTTTTAAAATTCTAGAATAATTTTGATGTCTTCTTTTTGTCTAGAGTTTCTCTGTATTAAAGGTCTATTATCAATGTAGATAATATCTCCAGATGTTTTATTTATTTCGGGATTTGCAATACCAGATGTAAATGATACATCTAAATTGATTATTTTGTTTTGTACTACTAATGATGATGAATTAAATGACGAATCTATAGAACATAAAAATCCACTATCGACTCCTCTAACTGATCCTCCAGAAGAATTAAAATCTATTAATGCATTTGCTGAGGAAGAAATACCAACATAATCTGTTTGATCATATATTGATTGATTATAATATAATGATCTATCCTTAAAATATTTTAAAACTTTTGTATCTTTATCATAGGAAGCTACATAACCAACTGCTTTTTGTCCACTAGTTAATGTTTGTTCTATTTTTTCTCCAATTGTTGGTAATGTAGAACCTGATGGTATGACTTTCAATGAAGATAATCCAGAAAATCTATCTGAAGTATATGATTCTGTAGATATAAATTTTGTGGGATTTCTTAATATTCCTATTTGTGCAAATTTTGTATCTACTGGAAAATCTTTTGATGAGTCATCAAACCTAGAATAAATTAAAACTTTATCTGATCCTAGTTCCTGATATAAATCATATCCATGCCCTCTTGAAGGTGGTATTATGGGTATTAATTTTGCTGGAAATGGTATTGTATCTACTGTTTGAAGAGGTCCTAAATCTACTATACCATAAGTATATCCACTTCCTCCAGAAGTAACAGTAGTTTTCACTATTTGTCCTTGCTCATTACATTCAACAAAAACTCTTGCCCCAGATCCATCACCTAAAATATCTACTTCACCTGTAGCATAATTACTTCCTTGACTTTCAATATATACAAATTTAATTTGATTATTATTTAAAGTGGAATCACCGTTTTCTCTAATAGAGGTTACTTGCGATAATGATGATGTTTCCCAGTCATTTGGTAGTGGTATAAATTCTGTAGAATCAAATTTAATTATATCTGTTGGGGGAACAGTAAACAAATACTTCCATACATATCCATCTCCACTATTTCCAGCTTTTGATGGTTCTAAATCAGTAAATAATGGTTCATCTTGAGACTGATTTGCTGACGTATTGATTCCACTTGAACCATTAGATATGCAAATATATACTTGATATTGACTATTAATTACATAATAATTTGAATCATATAATCTTGCCCTGTTAGTAATTGCAGAAGGAGCACTAACACTATAATCGTGTCTGTACATATCATATTTTGTACCTTGTACCCATTCAATTTTTCTTATACATCTTCTGACGTTTTGTGATGTTACCTTTTTTCCATACAAAATAGTATTGCCATAATGTGGAAGATAATCACGATTATCAGTGGGATTTGGTAAAATTGGAGTTCCAACACCATCTCCCCCTTCCCAATTTACAGATCTACTGAACCCATTTTGATCTGGATTTGGCAAACCAACAAAAACATAATAATTATCAGTTTGATTATCTATAGAATTGACAAAATTATTTGTATTTAAAATTCTAAATTGTTCTGTAACAAAGGCTGGCATATTAACCCGTTTTTTTATTATTTATAATTATATTGTTAAATCTTTTTTAAGGGCACCAGTATCTCTCAATCCATATCCTCTTCTTTGAACAGTTGGGTATGTGGATAATCCAGAAGTTACGTTATGACCACTCACACCGATAGAAATTGGGTTAGAAGAACGACTAAATCCACTTATTTTACCCCAAGAGAACTTTCCTACAGGATTTGATATCGTACCGGTGGTTGCAATACCGACAGTATTTGTAGTATTTGATACATTACATGTTATAATTCCTATATTACCACTAAGATATTTTCCATGTACATAATAAATATTATCCAAATTAAATGTTGATATACCAACAGTATCATTTTCAGATTTATCTATGGATGATAGTCCATTACCAACATTAGTGTCAAATATATAAATTGGATATCCAACTAAAAGGTCTGAATAAATTGCACTAGGTGTAAATAATTCAAATTCTATAGCTAAATCTGCACCAATTCCAGTTGTTGCTCTAATACCAGTAATTACACCATCAAATCCAACAACAACATTTGCATCTAAACATTCTTCAAATTCAATTGAGGGTTGTTCTATTATAACCTGGGGGGGATTAGTCCTAGTGTATCCAAATCCAGAATTGACAATATCAGCATTTGTTATAGAACCATTGGAAATTGTGAGGGATGCTGTTGCAGTAGTTCCAACTCCAACACCAATTCCATAATATGGATTAGATATTTTTATTTGAGCACTAGATCCAGTATAACCAATACCACCATTTACTATTGATAAAGACTCAATAGATCCAGATTCGGAAACAACTGCAGTTACTATACCAGTTACTATCGATTCATTTGGAGGAACAATTAAAAGATTGATTCTTTCTATTGCTCCAGGTTGATTAAAGTCATAGTCGAAAATGGAAGAATTATCAACGAATAGTTCACTATCAGATTTCGATAAGTTTTTTATAATTTTTGCAGTTGGATATACCTGAGGTTCTAAAGAATCCCTAGACTTTGAATATATAATATCATTCAATATTAAGTCTTCTTTTTGCTTAATCCAATATAGTGGTTTTTCATTTTGCTCATCTATACCCTGATCAGAATATAAATTAGTTTCTGCTAAATCTGATGAAATTAAATCAAAAATAGTTCTTGTATTTTGAGTAATTGTATTTTCAATATTTGCATTATTACTATTGATTTGAATACTATCACCAACTTGTAATATTGGATTTACATTTACTTGACGAGAATCAACGTCTCTTGTTCCTAGGTAGAAATAAATTTCAACTTTATCATTCACTTTCGGTGCTGTTAAAAATCTTACTGAAGAACCACCATTAAATTCATATGCAATTTTTGGTTCTTGAAGTATTCCGTTTATAAAAATAACTAGTAAAGAATCAAAATCTATAACCTGTGAATCTGGATTATCAATGCTTGTTTGGAAACTTAAAAGCTCTCCTTCATAATATAGGGGATAATTTAATCTAGATCCATTTTGGAATCTTTCTATAGAATCAATTAAATTAAGTTCTCCAAATTGCCAAGCAGCAAAGTTATCATTATATACATCCAACACAGTAAGTCTAAATTCATCTATTGGTTGATCGTATCCTTTTGCAGTTACTAAACCAACTGGTTTAAAAACATCACCTCTTTTAAAGTTATATCCAGGTCTTGTAATTTTAAATGAAGACACTTGAAAAAGAGTGGAACCAATTCCAACATTACCAAGTGTATTAATACCAACTGCAGGACCTACATCAACATTCATTAATAATCCAATTCCAGTATCAGTTGTTTGACCAATTCCAAGTCTTGATACACCAATAATTGGTAAATTTTGATAACTTGGTGGTGATATTTGAATTGTTGGATTACTGTATCCTGTTCCACCCGTATTCACAACAAATGATAAAGTACCTCCTGCCCCAACAGTGGCAGTTATTACCGCAGGAGATCCTACATGCCCAGATTCTGTCACTGCTATTGAAATTGGTTGTCTATACCCAGATCCAAAGTTTAAATCTTCATACCATGGAAATATAGATCCAGATCCAACATAGTAATGTGGTAATGTACTTGTACCAACTTGAACAGAGAATGATGTTGAACCAATTCCAATAATATCTAAAGATTCATTGTGAGATGGGAAGTAAGAAATAATACCGGCATTAGATGAGCAAGTAAAGGCCAAACCAACTAACTTTACTTGATTAGCGCCAATAAGATTGGTAGTTGATTGTGCAAAAACATTCAAAACACCAGTTTCATTATTATATGATACTGTAGTAAATGCAACAGGATTTCCTGTTGTCGCTATACCAACAACACCAGTTATAGATCCATTAATATCTAAAGTTGCTTTTACTTTTGCTCCAACTAAAGGTGCATATCCAAGACCCGAAGTAGATCCCAAAGATACAATTAATCCACCTCTAGGTAATTGATTTTGATTTACATCAGATTCGGAAATTGTAATTTCATCATTATCATTTCTTATTCCAGTAAAGACAATACTACTAATACCTAAAGATTGATTTTCAACAAGTTTAAAATTAAAATCATTTATATTTTGTGTAAGTGGAGTTTGATATATTCCATTAATAAATAATATTCCATTTCCTGATGTTGTTCCTAATCCTACTGTGCTTATCCCTTGAGACTTTAATAAAAAGGTTTCACCTATACCAGTAAACTGACTAGAGATATCATCAAAAATAACATTTGTAGAATAATCTTGTCTTAAGAAAACTCTTCCACTAAAACTTGCTCTAGATCTTTCCAAATTTCTTTCGTCTTTATCAACTAAATCAAATATATTTCCTCTGGGTGGTTGAGTAAAATATATTTCATCTTCAAAAATATTATAAGAACCTCTATAAATTTTAACACTTGAGTTGTCTAAGTGGGATGTTGCTGAAGAACCAACGAAACCTCTTTCAACTTCAACAATATTTTTATCACCTGTAAAGAACAATATAGGACCTTTATTGCTAGTTCCTATACCAACGTTTAAAACTTTCATATACTCATCATCAATTTTTAATAAATCTGTTGGTTTTATGGAACTAATTCCACTTAAAGTAAAGAAAGTGTTTCCAGCACCAATTTGACCGCCATTTTCAAATAACGAGTGTTCTATACCACTATAAGATAATGGATACTGGGCTAAATTGTTAATTGTAATTAAAGATTTTTCATTTTTTTTATACATTTCAAACATGTGAGCATTTCCTTCACCTAAGTGCGTAAATGTGACTCCAATTCCAGAATTTGCATTTGCTCGTGTTAAAGCTATTTTAAACTGCCTGTTTGATAATTTTATTGCATAAACACTAGACGGTAATCTATTCGTAGAAATTCCTACATCTGTAAGTGAACCAGATGGAATACCCATGGCACTTTGTCCAAGACCAATAAATGATGATTTTGGTTTATAAATTAAGTTTTCACCAGTACTGAAGAAATGATTATCTATCGTAAAAATACCAGTAGAAGGGTTTAAAACTCCCGCGTCAAAGGGATCAAATGTTTTTGAAAATATTGATGCATTTCTATATTTTAATTTAAAATTCAGTCTATTAACTTCTGTTGAATTTAAACCAAAATATTTTGCAATATTTACATCTTCATACAATGGTGACAATTGAATTGGTTGAGGAGTGTTTATTTCATCTAAAAATGTGTAAAATACCTCATTATAATATTGTACGTTAATTGATTTTCCATTAAACTCATTATTGGGTGTGAATATAACTCCAAAGTTATTTTCGTTTACAAATGAACCAAATGTTCCTATACCTAAATTGTTACCAACTAATAAAGTAGGATATTCAGTAATAACAGAATTAATACCATCATGCAATGTTATTAATTGATGTAAGGAACTTGTACTACCAATACTAATTTTAACTAAAGATTTTATACTTGAGAATAATTTAGTACCGTATGAGAAAATATTTGAAGATGAAGAAATAATATTTTTTCCAGAATCCAATATTATAGTTCTTTCACTATTATCTTCTTGCCTCAGTGATTTAAATCTGTATGTTCCTATTCCCGAAAATGAATTATTGAAACAAATTGTTTTTGTTCTTACTGTTATATCGTCAGTGTTATTTTGATTTAAATAATTTAAATTTAATAAACCTCCACTATGAGATAATCCAAAAGATCCTATAAATCCGTAACTAAGACTATCTTCAGGATTTCCATCAAAATAATAATCACTAAAATAAACATTGGTTCCATCATAGGTAGCATAAATTTCCACATAATTCATGTCAAAAGTTTTTTTATTTAAAATATGAATTTGAGAATAAAATGAAGTATACAGTGAAGAATCTAGTGATAAAATGTTTGTATTTTCTTGTGGTGGTGCTATATTTACAATATTAAAAATATCGGAAGATCCTATTGTTAAAGAAGAATTTGATTCTAAAGTAGTTAAAAATTTACTTCCATAAATCTTTATTTCATAATCAATATCATATGGATTTGTTGGTGTAAATAGGAAATAATAATTTTTAACATCATCAACAATTGGAGTTACCTCTGCAATTTTTTCTCCAAATACATTACCATCTACACCTATTTCATATAAATTGCTTATACTATTTTTCTCCAAGAAGAATGTATCATCAGCATTTTTCAAACATATAATTTCTGTAAATTGAATTTGATTTATACCACTTTGATCTGTTGATTTTATTTGAATCAAAAATTTTCCATATGATTGATCTTTAGGAAGAGCAAGTATAACTTTGTTTAATCTTTTATCAGTATCATCAGTGCTAGAAAACTCTTGACTTATATCATCTATTTGCAATACTCTATTCGTTAGGACCTCAACATAATCAGTTAATCTTATATTTTTAAATCTAATAGTTTTTGATGTATTTGAGATTACATCAAAATCTTTTACAAAATCTAAATTTTTAATCGTATCAACTCTAGATTGTGATATAAAAGATTGTATAGAATCTAATATGGAACTAGGAACTAAACCAGTAGATAATATTCCGGAAGTTGATGATGAAATTTGTGTGTCTGCGAAATTTTTAGTTCCAATTGGATGCACCATAGAATTGACTATAGGTGATATTTGATCCCAAGTTTTTTCACTTTTTATTGTATATGATAAATTTTGATAATAATCATTATCTGATAAAAATTGAGCATCATTGCTCGTTTTTCCTACTTCAGTTTCCCAATCTAAAGATTTAACATTTTCAGCACCTATTATAAAAACACCATTTGAAGATGATATACTTTCTATAGTAGCTAAATAACCACTGGAAAATCCTTTTATCACATCACCAATAACTAACTCATAATCTCCAGAAAGTTTTAAATAATTTTCTCTAGATCTTTCAACAATTAGGTCTGTAATAATAACATTTTCTGGATTTGAGACAACTGATATCTTTTCACCTAATTCAAATAAACTATAATTTTGATCTACACTAAAAACTGGATAATTTGTTTTTTTAACTATACTTGCAAAGGTATTAAGTTGAAATGTTACAGCTACACCTGGATTTCCATATAGTTCTGGTATTTGAATTACTACTCTACCTGGATTGGATCCTGAAGTGTAATTAATTACTTTAAAAAATTGATATCCATGATCTTTTGAATCAAATCCAATTCCACTATTTGGAGTTATTTCAATATTTTCAACAAATACTTCATCATTAATTGTAAATGGATCATTAACAAATCCTAAAATTGGAGTCTTTATTAAGCATGTAAGTATTCCAGATGTTGAAGATTCAATTCTAGTAATTATTATTCCATTTGAATTATTTACTGATTTTATAGTTACTGGAGTAGATGGTAATCCATTTACTGGTACTTGAATTGTAACTTTTTGTATATTAGAATTTCCAAGACCTCCACCAGACATTTCAGCTTTAAGAAGTCCACTGTCTATTTTTTTACCAGTATTTGAGTCAACAATAACTAAATTTGGTGCTGATGGATAATTCTTACCCCCACCTATTACATTTACTTTAGTTAAAGTGCTAGACGTGTTTATTTTTACATTTTTAGATATGTCTGCTTTTGGTGATAAAGTTTTATCATTAGAATATTCAAATCCACTATTTTTTAATACTACATTTTTAAGTTTTCCAATCTTTGTTGATGAAGGAATTATATTTAGTCCTTCACCATTTATTGAGGTTGATGATGTGTAGGATGGAATATCTTTATAATTAGTTCCCGAACTAATTATTTTAACTTTATTTACTTTACCACTTGCGGTTAAAGAATTTGTTGAATATGATAAAACATCACAATCAGTATCAGTATAAAGTGATTCTTCCGGAAGTTCTTTCAAATTAATATCAAACGATGTATTTGTAACGTTAAAAATATTATATTTTCCTGAATAAAAACTATTAATAAAATTAATTTCTGAAGAATTTTCAATAGTGTCATTTAATTTTATTAATTCATTATCCTTTTCTAAAGTATAATAAAGTTTTTTGGGATAATTATCTGAATATTTTAGTGTTATCAATGCATCACTACTAATTCCAATAGTATTGACACCAACTAAAGAAAAATTGCCAGTGGAAGCCAAAGACACAAATTCCTTTGATAGTTTTGAATCTGTATATAATTTAAATTCGTATCCTTGTAATGATGGATCAGATACATTAAAAACTAAGTCATTATTTCTTATAACATTTATTTTTGATTGAATTAGATTTAATTGTTGTGTTCCAATTCCAACTGAGGTAAATTTGACAAAATTTGGTGGCGATGAAGTAGAATCTTTATAAGTTTCACATAAATGTATATTATTTGAATCTATTTTGTGAATATAGTATGTTCCTGTATTCAATCCACCAATTACTGAGGTTGATATATAATAAACTTTATCACCATTAATTAAACCATGGTTGGCAAAATTTATTTTACTATTTGTTGAACTGACTCCAGATGATGTAAATGATAATAATTTTGTGCTAATTGATTTTATAGAATCAATATATTTTAAATTGATGAATGAAGATCCGCCAACACCAACACTTTTATTGGGTCTAACATCAATATCTACAACATCATTTAAAGATAGATTATGAAATGTTGAAACGGAAACAGTACTTCTAACATCGACTATATTACATAAAACTTCTTCAAACACTGATTCAAATGAATACTTATAGTTATTTGATCCAACTGAACCAGTAAAATATAAACCATTAGTGGTAGATGTTAATCCAACAGAAGTAACTATTCCAATATAATCTTTAGATTTGTTTATTACAAATAATTCTTTTTCTGTTTCTGCCCCTGATAAAATTTGAAATGAGACATTTCCATCATTGCTAACTTGAATTGCTGTGGTTCCAGTGGGCCTTTTCAATATAACCTTTTGATTTGTTTGAAATCCATGATTTGGCAAATATATCGATTGAGTTGGTATTGCAATAGAAATTAATTCTGAACCATTATAAAAAGATTTATTGACAAAAGTTCCCGACAAAGTACCAACACCTATTGAATTGGTAGGATTAAAGTATCTTAGGTAATTTTCTACCTGAGTTTGAGTAACAGATTTTGCTTGTATTTTTAATACATCTGGCAAAAATGAAACGATGGAATTGGTGGTACTTAATCCAGCAGATGATGTTCTTTCTACTCTTAAAATTGATAAATCATTAAAATAATTCAATATTGTAAAATACTGATCATATTCACCAGATATTTTAATAGAACTTCCAATAGAGACCCTTTTTGGAAAATTCTGCAAATATATATCAGTTACTATACCTGTAGCACCATATGTAATAGGACTGTCTAATCTAGTAGTAAATTCTTCTAAAGAAACATTATGTTGACCATTTAAATTTGAAAATGTTGATGTTAATCCAGTTACAGATATTCTAGAATTGTTAGTAATATCATAATTTGGCAGATACTTTACATAAAATTCATTGTTTGAATTTGAATAAAGTTTTGAATTTTCATATATTTTTGAGATTGATGTTATACTGTCTATTTTTTTACCATCTATGGATTCTATGGAACATTCTAATCCGTATCCGGACGTACCATTGTTATTAAATCGCAGTAAATCTCCTACTTTATAATTATCTCCTTTATCCGATATTGTTATTTTCTCAATATCACCAGAAACTACAGAATCTACTTCACATACTTGACCAAAATAATTTGGAATAAAATCATTTCTACCATGTTTCTGTCCAGATTTATAAGGTAATGTATTTCTTAATAAATTTGAAGCATTAAAATCAAATTTTTGATTGAAATTTGGATTTATGTTTTCTGATATTATTTTTGATCTATAATATTTGCCAACAAAATAGGGAAATACTCCATTATATTCATTTTCTGAATTTAATGTAGCAGTTGCAAAATATGCATAAACTCCATTTGGATATTCTGGAGTTTTGCAAAATCTTCCATTATATTCATCTAGATCTCCAGAATTTGTAAATTCATAATCATCAATAAAATAACCTAAAGGAAAATCTGTTGTACTAACTCTATTTTCAACTTCCACTAAGGAATAACCAGACTCCATAAGTTTTATTCGAGATGCAGAATTCTCCGGATCTGAGAAACCGAATGGACCATAAATTGGAATACCATCATAAGAAAATCCTATGATTGGTGAATGACTATTACTAGATTCATCAAACAAAGACTTTAACAAATCAGAATATCCAGTTATTACATACTGAAGAGTATTATTTTTTGTCCGATATAAAAATTCATATGATTGGTTTCTATAATTTTGATATTGTATACCATACTTGTAACAATTGTCTAAAGTTAATGGTCTGATTTTGGGAAAAAACACTGCATTTTTTCCAGTAGTAACCACCTTTAAAGTAGTATCATCTAAATTATAATTATATCCCTCATTTAAAACAGTTACAGATACTAATCTACCATTTGTTTTATTAATGTTAGCTCTAAATAATGCTCCAGATCCACTTTTACTTTCAACAACTATGTCTGGTACTGAATAATATTCCGAACCATAATAAGAAACTAACACATTTACTATTTTTCCTTCAGAAATTACAGGTGTTAGTTGTGCAGATTTACCACTCAATATTTTTACATCAGGTACATTTTCTAAGTTCAATATATTTGATCCATAATTGGATCCTTTTTCATAAAGATATGTTTGAATTATTGATCCTTTGACTACAGGTGTTGCCGTAATTGATTTAACTGTTTGACCATCTGCTAAAGTGTATGTAATATCTACAGATATATTTGGATAATTAAAATATTGATAACCAAGTCCTGTAGATGAGAATTTAACGTAATTATTACGCAAGTAATTGTGGTTATCTGTTCCACCTACTCCAGCATTACAAACTCTAAATGAATTTTCATCTACTTTTAAGACATAATATTGATTTGAAGTAGACAAACCAGAAATCTGAGTTGTTTCAAAATCATATGTTATTAATTCACCACTTAAAAATCCGTGATCAGTAAAACTAATTGTATGGTTATATGTTGATATACCAGTCGGTTTTACAATTAATTTTCTATTTGTAAATCCTTCTCCACCATTTATAATCTTAACTGAATCTAAAACTTCTTTAGCTTCAGTTTTAAATTTATGAATACCAAAATTTCCAACTGTTGTAAAACCAACCGTGTTTATTCCTGATACATAATCATTATAAGTTGGGTGAATTTTAATTGTCTTAGAATTAACTACTTTCGCATAAAATGATGAATTATTTGTTAAATACCTACCACTATTAATGTCAGACCCTTGAAATGTACCTATTCCTATTTTGCTATTATTAATATTATTAATATCATAAATTACTTTTTGACCGTCAATAAAATCATGATCGGTTAAGAAAGTAATAGTTTCTGATGTTATACTTAATCCACCTCCTTCTTCTATTGTTCTAGCATCAAAAAATACTTGTCTATTTTTTAGATTAGTTACTGGGGAAAGAATTACATTCTTTCCATTACCACCAGAAACTTTTACAATTATTGGTTTTTCAATATTAAATTCTTGAGGATCTATGTGTATTTTTTCGATAGATCCTTGAACAACTGGTTGTAACTTTGCATTTCCACTAGATAATTGCAATACTGGTGGATTAACTACATCATATTTTTCTCCAGGGTTTATAACTTGAACAGATTCCAAAGGTCCATAATAAATTTTATCATTAGATTTTGGACTAAAAATTTCTACACCATTTGCAAGAATACCAATAGTTTCTGTTCCAATAGGATCTTTTCCATCATAAAATGTGTCAACATCAGATTCTATTTTTTTAAATATTTTTTGTGGGAATATTTTACCATTTTCAGTCTTCTGCGATGATAAAGTAAAATTATGTGTTCCACTAGGAATACTTGTCAAATAAACAAATTTATCTATAGAAATAAATGATTTTGAAAGAAATAATTTTATCTCTTTTTTATTAGAAGATACTATAATATAATATAGTCCCTCCGAAAGACCTACTATAGGAGAATTTGAATATGAGTAATATACTCTGTCTCCACTTAAAAAGGATACTTCACTATTAAATCTTATTGAAGTATATTTTTCTTCAGTAGTATCAAAATTAACTAATGAAGATGCATTATAAGAAAATAAGTCTTTAGTTATTGTATATGAAGGTAAAGAATTTGAAGCAACGTATAAATTTTTACCATCTTCAGAATATGTATTAATTACATCACATGTAATATTATTATGTTGTAAAGGAATTATTGAACTTGAAGAAGTTTTTAATTTTCTTCTGATATCATATTTTTTTAAAGGATTTAGCGAACTTAAGTTTGACCTAAATTGTATTTCACCAGTGGTTTTGTTTATAGAGGTTACTTCTACATTGACTAAAGAATTTACTAATATTTCTGTGTTTCTTTCTAAAAATTCTACATAGTCACCTTTTTTAAGTGATGAGTCATCAATCTCACTTAAAGTGAATGCTACTCTAGAATTTGTGTTAAATTCACTAAGTTCATATCTGGAACTAGTATTGTAAATAAAAGTATTTGCAATTTTTTGCAAATTAGTTTTATTTGCTGGTGGATTTTTAATTAAATCTCCAAGATTCTTAGAATATATTTTATCTTTTTCGTAAAAAATATAATCAGAGTCTTCTGGGTTTTTAATTTCAATATTTACGATATTTCCTAAAAGGCGAAGATTAATTCTTTTATCTTTATCACCATTTTCATATCCAAAATAAGTATCATTAGAGTATACAAGAGATGTTTTTTCTATGTCAGCATCAATATAATCTTTATTTTTTGTGTAACATCCAAAAAATTGATTAATACTCTTGTCTGTATAAAAAATTTCAATTCCATCACAGAATATACTTCCAGAATCTTCAAATCCAATTGTTGAATCTACTGTAACAACATTTAAATTATCTGTTGATGTTATTTTTTCTATAATTTTGGAAGAAGGTGTAATTAAAAATTGCCCATTACTTTCAGTATTTGAATCATCATTTCCTAGAAATATATAAAATCTGTAATATGTTTTATTATTTCTAGTAAATATTTCTGCTTCAGATACAGAACCAAATACATTTGGATTATTATTTTTTATTATTTGATATCCAGTCAATAATAGTGGATCTTTATCAGGAGATAGATTTTCAAATAATAATTCTTTTCTTCTTTTGTAATCTGCCGCAGAAGATTTGAATAAAAATGCTTCTAAATCAATTATGGATGGTTCTATTCCATATAAAGCATTAAATAAAATCCTAAATGATTCTTTACTTCCTTTTGTCTGATAAAAAGACTTTGAATTTTTGATGAAATTGTTTACATTTAAATATTCATATAGGTCTACTTTTTCTAAACCTGGTAAAAATGTAAACTTTATTTTTTCATAAAATTTTTGTAAAAATAAAACACTTAAATTAGTAACTTTAGATCCAGTTACGTGAGATGATGCATTAGTGGCACTGAAGACTAGTTCACTATCATAGGACTCTATTCCACTAAATCCCCTTACACATCCGGTAAATCTATCTTCTAGTCTTTCTTTATAAGTTATAATTTCATCATCAATTTGAAGTAATCCATACGAATTTGGAAAACCTAAAGTACTATTAACAAGTATTACATCACTAGTTTTGGTAATTTGTTGAGAAAGAGTTGTATTTCCTGAAATTACTTCTGGTGTTAAATTATCTAATTTAAGATACTCTACTAAATTTTCAACAATATCAACACTTGCACCTTGATACTCTTGTGAAATGTAATATTGCTTCAAAAATTCAGAAAATTTTGGATTTTCTTCTAGTATAAATTCTGGTATTTGATTATCAATAATTTCTTGAATTCTTACCTTTGATTCAAAGTTTGATTGTACCATATTATTTTCTAATTAAACTTCCGTTAGAGTAACTTGATTGATAATAATCTCTGATGAATAAAACACCAGAAGTATTTTCTCCAGAAGATATTACATCTTTAATCATATTTATTTTACTTTTTGAAATGTCTAAAGAAAGATATAAATCTTTAAGAGCTATTACATCATTAGATTCGGGATATGCTTGTATTTCAACAACACTATTTGCAAGTTCAGTTTCAACAATATTAATTGCATTTAATCTTATTTCTCCAGTTTGATAATCTACTGTCCCAGCAGAACTTATAATTGTTGTTGGAGACTGAGATGGATTTTCTGATAACTTAATTATGGCAAGAGTTCCAGTAATTTTATCTTCATTTGGAATATCTGTTAGATATACAAATGCACTTTCAGATGCTATTTTAAATCCTGTGGATTTTATATTTGCACCTTCAGAATTTACATGAAATTTATTTCCATAACATAATTCATATTCTGCAAATTGGTTTAGTAATACATTCAAATTTCTTCTAATTGTAATTTTAGTAATGTTTGATGTAACTGAAACATCGGTGTTATCTATAACCTGTAGTAATTTACTGTATTTAAAACGACCACCAAATTTGTTAATATCTAAAGAATTTGAATATGTGTTTAAAGAATTTTCTATTTTTGTTTTTAAATTTTCTACACCAGGAGAATTTGAAGTATTATAATAAACATATGAATCTAGTTCAATATAAAGAACTTTAATATCTGTGATTTTTTGATTTATACCAGTGATTGCGTATTGCTTCAATTTTGATAAAATTAACTGTTTATCAAATTGAGAAACATATAATCCATCTTTAGGTTTGATTGATATTGTTATAGATCCATATTCGGGAGGATCTAAATCCTCACCTCCAACTACACTTACAACCTCTGCATTTGGATATATTATATTTTTTATAATAGACTCATAATCGCCAGCAGTTACTGCTCTATACTGAGATGAATAAAGTCTTGGTGCAAAATAACGAATCGAATCAACTGATTCTATATTTGATCCATTTTTTGAAGATTGATTTGTAGTTACCGTTACTGTATTTGATGGAATAATTAAAGTACCATTTGAATTTTTGATTGATCCTGCAAATGAAAATTCTGATGTACCATTTCCATCTCTACCATCAGTTACAATATAATTTACAGTAATTACACTTCCATTTTCAAGTTGTTTGCCAAAAACTCCATCACCAAACAAAAGTTCATATTTTTCATCTTTAACCTCTTGAATCAAAAATATTTCAGAGGTACTATCTACTGTAATAATATTATCAACTAAAGAATATTTTTTACCTATACCTGGGTCATTAATTCCTTTTACATACACTCGAATTGTACTGGTGTCTACATATGGGTTTGGAATTATGAACTTTTGATCTAAAGAACCGTTTACAGTAAACGATAAATTTAAAAATCTTCCCTGAGAAATTTGAATATTATCAAATGTTGCAACACCATTGGATACAGTACGGGTAATTTCTTCTGGTATTGAAAATATATAAGAACTATTATCTGCAGACCCTACACAGACTAATCCAGATTGAAGCGTAATTGTGGGAGTTTCACTTGCAGTTTCAATATTGAATGAAACTACTGCAGTTGAAGACTTTCTAGACCTTGGAACATACCCAATATTTCTTGCAAGAGATACTACATTTTCTCGAAGAGTTGCAGAATCTAAAAATACCTCATTAACAGATAAATTTGAATTAAATGCATTAATATAAGTATTATATGCTAAGGTATCAATTAAAACTGAAAAATTAGATCCCTCAAAGTCAAAATCAGTAAAGTTACTGTTCGCTCTTAAATAATCTTTAATTGAAGATTTTATCTGATCAAAATCTAAGTTGGTATAATTGGTGAAAGGCATTTTATCTCGTTGCCTCTAGGATGAAAGTAAACTCTTGTGTTGGGAAGTCCTGTCCAATAATATCGAAGATTACAGTAACTTCTAAAGCATTATTGTCAAGTCCTGGATCTACTGTAACTTGAACATTTTCAACTCTTGGTTCATAGGAATTGATCGCTATGAGAATTTGTTCTTCAATAATAGACACCGTTGCATAATCAACGATTCCAAATAAACTTGATCTTACATCCGAACCAAAATCCGGATTAAAAAATCTTTCAGTTGGTATTGTTTCTACAATATTACGAACTGATCTTATAATCGCTCTTTCATTTTTTAAAATTGGCAAATCTTTAGTTACTGGATGTGGTTCAAAAGACAAACTAATGTCCTTGAATGATCTAGATATCCTTGTAATTGCGTTGACTGCCATCGGAACAGGACTTTTTCTTCAGTTATTTATGGTTATTTCCAAGAAATTCCGTAATTTGGTTCTGTACCATATTCCCAATCATCATAATCATTAGAATTTCTAATTTTTTGGTGCAGTTCAGATTGTTCCTTTAGGTGATGTTGATTTTTTGAGATATCATCGTGCATAATTTCTTGAATCACTTTGGGTTTTTGATCTAAACTATTGTAATCAGATGTAAGAGAAGTAGTTCCCCACATCTGATACATGTAATCTTTGTCTCTGTCAACTGGTAAATTGGACATTTTAGCTCCTGTTTTAATGAATAAAACAGAACTTTTATAAAGGAGGTTGCTATCTCCTTGTCATTATTTAACGATTTATCTCTCTAATTTTATAATTGTCCGAATTTAAGTATTTTAAAAGTTCAAGTGCAATTAATTTTGGATTTCCTTCACCGCAAGTATAAACATCTATTGCAAGACATCCATTTTCGGGCCATGTATGGCAAGAAACATGACTTTCTGCGAGTGCAATGACGATTGTACACCCTTGAGGAATAAAACAATGAGAAAAAACGTTCAAAATAGTCATTTTTGCACGTTCTATTCCACTAATCATGACATTTTGAAGAGAATTACTGTCATTGATAAGTGAAAAGTCAACATCATACACCTCTAAAAGTAGGTGTCTTCCCATTGAGTGCTGTTCCAATTCGGTATTATGCAAAAAAAATTATTTATTCTGATCTAAATTATTAATTTCATATATGTAATGATCAGAAGTCTCCAATTTTCTTTTGTTTTCTACGGAATATATTGTCATATCAATTTCATATCCTGGATTTTTATCAATTCTGTTAAATGTCCAGGCATTGTCATACCAAATAATACGATTATTTGGATATGCATAATAATTTCCAGTTTCAACTTTGAATAAGTGAGCGCATTTGTGCTCTGGTGTCTCAGAAAAGTTCAAGTCTGGTATTCCTTTATTCTCCCATGACCAATCTAGAGTGAACATATAAGTTCCTAAAACTTTTTTTCCATCTGGGCGAATTAATTCTGCTTGCAATCCAGAAAGACGTGATCTTTTTTGTACATCAATATATGGTGAAAAACAGTCCCAATACATAATGTCTTCAAGTGGTTCAATCAGAGCATCGGGTTTCCAGCAAAAAGCGTGAAGAGGACGCCGAGTCCAATTCACGCCATTTTCAAGAAACGCCTCAAACAAAGGCACTCTTTTTTCGATACTTGCAACAGAATGTACATCACATTTTGTTACTTCACCATGACCTTTTTTATGGTTGAATAAAAATTCATTACGAATGTAACAAGACCAGTCTGGAAGGTTATGGTTTAAATATGCCATTACCCTTTACCTTGACCCCTATACTTCTTACGTGCTCCATTACGAGAAGATGCGGCATACTTGGTTCCATCACCATCTCCTTGACGAGTTTTCTTCGGAGGACCAGGATTATAAGAATTGTTCTTGCTCAATCCACCTTTTGCTTTAGTTGCCATAAGACTTTAATCTCCTTGTATAATTTCAGTGTTTAATTCATGAGGAGCAGGAGTTCCTTTTTCATAAAACTCCTGCGCCAGGTCTTCCATCACATCCAAATAGTCTTCCTCTGAAAGATCGGAATAAATTTTGCGACCATTACAGTAGATATTATATTTTTCGTGATTATATGTCATAGACTCAAATAACTCTTGTTTTTTCGTGACCGACGCGAATACGAGGATCACACCAAATCTCAAATCCTGCCTCTTTTGCATCCAGACAGAATGACACATCTTCTCCACACATGTCTTGTACCTCTCCAGATTCAAAGACTTGCATCTTGGGAGCGAACCAAGGATACTTCATTTCAGGATGCTCGAAGACTCCCTTCTTAATCATTAACCAACCAAATCCAGCATAATCAACTGTAAATGGTTTACGACGCTTACTGATACTTTCAATGGTTTCATGATTCATGACACCACCATTGCTTCGGAAGTCATCTTCTTCCATCCAGTGAGCTACGGAAGTTGTATGACCGTCTTCTGTGCAGTACCAACCAGATGCAATGTCTTTATCCATTAGGATCAATTGCCAGAATTTTTCGCTACTAAAGACGATATCCGAGTCAATCCAAAGTTGCCAATCGTAATTTAATTTTCCGTCCCAGGGAAGTTGATCAGGTCCTCGCAGTACATTCGCTCCTAAACATTTGCATCTTGCAAAGTTTACCATGGATGAATAGTCTTGCGAGATTTGAATACTTGCCCCTGCTTGTACTAAGTCAAAACAAAGTTGTACGAAGTTCTTCAGGTAAGTATATGAAACTCCTCTTCCAGGTAAACAAAAGACAATCGATTTTCCTCTGACCATTTCTTTTGCCAAATTGTAATCCCACTCGGGAGCACTATTTGAACTTGCTATTGGTGCCTTTGCTTTTACAGTGAATCCTTTAGCCATAATTGAATGATTTTTACTTCAGTATCATACCAAGTATATAGGTAATTGTCAATGAGATGAATTCAGTGTAACTTCTTTTGAACGTACTACTTCTTCATAAGAAAGATCATTCTTTTTTGAATCATCTGTAATTGAAAGAAACTCTGAAATCATTTTCCATGTCAAATTAAATTCATCTTCGGTTAATGAATGGTAGATGCATTTATTTTTTAAATATATGTGATAAAGTGTTTCAATCATCTTTTTTTTCTGAGAGTATAATTTCTTTTCCATCGATTGTGAATTCTATTTCGGTATCTTCATACCAATTTAAATCATTGACAATCCACTCTGGTATTATAACATAATAATCACCGTTTATTGGATCGACTTGTAGGGATCTAAAATTTTCTGAGGAATTTTTTTTCATCTAGGGGATTTCATTTTTCAATTTTATATAGGAATTTTTTGTTTTTGGTGGGCGATTTTTTTTGTTTTTGGTGGGCGATTTTTTTTGTTTTTGGTGGGCGATTTTTTTTGTTTTTGGTGGGCGATTTTTTTTGTTTTTGAGTCTTATATTTTGAACGCTTGGGTAACACTTTGTAGGTTAGGGTAGTTAGCTGTTTTTAAACGCCCCCATGACCCCCCCGCATCCGCCATCGCGGCGGATTAGGACTGCCAAACACGCACGAACGCAGGCGATTAGGGCGGCAGAGTATACCTAACTGCCGCCCACGAACGTATAACTTAGGCGCCCAACTCTCCCAGACGAAGTGTGATTTTATGGGCGGCAATCCGTCTCCCGTTCAGTGTAAAGGTATGGCGACGATTGCCGTTCTTAGTAACTTTAACCGTGCAACCTAGCACTATGTCATGGGGAGGATTGCCCTCACCAGCATAACCCTGGCAGTGGTATTCTGCCGTTGCGATCATACCGTCGCCGTGCAATCCGCCGCGATTGAGTGAATCTAGGGCAAACTGTTCGACATCCCGAACACGCTGAAAGTTGGTCTCAAAAGTAGAAAGCATTGCTCAAAAGTGTAGGGTGAAAAGTGAAAGAAAGGGGGCAGAGAATACTGCCCCCTAAGTGTGCTCAACCGTAGACAATCTCGCTCACAACCTCATCACCCGCAAGGGTGTAAGGTTCTCCTCCAATGTAGTCTAAGCACTGGAAAGATGGGCATACTTTCCAGTTAAACTCTAAACAAAAGTGCTCAAAAGCAAACTGAGCGAACTTCATTGCGCCCTTATTTGTGTAGAACTGCCCCAAACTATAGTGCATTGTGTGAGCGTAACCGTCGCAATCGTAGGACTCTACATCTACAAACAGAAGACCCATTCTCCTGCCGTCGCCTACACTGAAAGAGACTTTGTATTTGCCCTCGTATTCATCGAGGACAAGCATCTCTTGAGTGTAGATTGAACCTAACTCAGGGAAGTTCGCCCACTGTGTGCCATTCTCCCATTCAATCTTACGGGTGAAAAGAGTTGCCATTGTCTTGAAAGTGTAGGGTGAAAGTGAAAGAATAGGGAGGCGGATTGCCTCCCTAAGTGTAATTAAGCGTCGATAAAGTTTGAACAACTATCACATCCTGGTGCCCAATCGTCGTCTCCCCATACGTCTAGACCGTTATCTATCAGTGCTTCGATGATCTCATCGGGCGATAGATTCTCCTCTTTGGCATCCTCAACCGTAAGGTCAAGGATCTCAAGGATCTCATCAATCGTGAGATCCAGTTGATCAGCAACGGTGGTGAAGTTGTGCATGGTGGTGAAAAGTGTAGGTGAAAAGTGAACAAAAGGGGCAGAGAATACTGCCCCGAGAATGTAACTTAGCGGCGGATCATACAGTAACGCTGACCGATACGTTCCTCGCATCTGCCAGTTCTAACACCGCGCTCCTGAAGTAACTTAATCTCCGCTTTTAAGGCGGGATCAACTACTGAAACGGTGCGCTTCCCAGCGCACACTGTGACCGAACCTTTATCGGTCTTGATTCTCTCAAACCCATGGGCATCCATCAGTTCGAGTAACATCTCCTGACGTGCTTTTAACACGCTTGTTTCATACTCAACCTTTTGCTTTTGCTCATTGATTGCTTCAATGAGGTGTGAAATTTGTTCCTGAGGATCAGTGATCATTGCCATGATAAAGTGAACAAAAGTGAACAAAAGTGAACCGAATGGCGAAACTTAAAACTATAAAAGAACGGTACAGTCGCGCACACACACCCCTAGGATCCCGCCCGATAGGTGGCGCGTGCTCGCGTGCGGCGCGCCTTGCGCTCCGCCCGTTGCCGTTATTTGTTTTTCAAGGTTCGCTCCGCTCACTATAAAGGCGCGGCACCGATCCCACAAGGGGCAAACGGTAGCAACGGATACAAAAAAGCAGATCCGTTTGATCAGCGACGCTTATCGGCAACGCTTGACAGATCGGGCACTGGTGTGGTTGGAATCTACGCTGACCTGATCCGAATCCGTATCAACCGAATCAGGATCATCAGGATCAGGATCATCAGGATCAGGATCAACCGAATCCGTATCAACCGAATCAGGATCATCAGGATCAGGATCAACCGAATCAGGATCAACCGAATCAGGATCAACCGAATCAGGATCAACCGAATCAGGATCATCAGGATCAGGATCAACCGAATCAGGATCAACCGAATCAGGATCATCAGGATCAGGATCAACCGAATCAGGATCAACCGAATCAGGATCAACCGAATCAGGATCAACCGAATCAGGATCAACCGAATCCGTAGCGTCAGGATTCAGATCATCAGGATTCAGATCATCAGGATCCGTATCAACCACAGCAGCAATACGGATCAGCAAAGTATAAAGAACTAAGACAGGACTAAGTGTAGAGAACTAAACCACACCACTGACTCACAAACTACACTTAATCCTGAGTTAGTTCTTTATACTTTATACTTTCTACTTTTTCTTTCTTTTATTCTTTGCTGCACCTTTCTTAGGTGTTAAGATGTTCTTGAATC
>JACCDW011495394.1_pt1 | contig 34746 bp, 27 predicted proteins | sample 7449781 | NCBI WGS metagenome assembly JACCDW01 (sample SAMN15323449, study PRJNA562643) | freshwater metagenome | isolation source: river surface water | place: USA:Blue River Watershed | collected 2017-08-18
CTGTTTGTCTACAGTCGCTTCATCAAATCAGGCGCTCTTCCTCTTATCTTAGCTCTTGAGGCGAATGGATACACTCCCTATGGACGCAATCGTGTCGGATTTCTGCGGGACGGAGTTCAATCTCCCGATGGTCTCCAGTGTGCGCTGTGCCCGCTCAAGAGCAAACAGCACAAGGAAGCCGACCATGAATTTGTCCGTGCGACTTATGTGCTTCTCACAGGAAAGGCGTCGTTGTCTCCAAACAATGCAGCCATGGTTGCGGCGGCAACTGCGAAAACAGGAAAATCGGGTCCTGGAAATGAGAACGGAAGTCAAGTGAAGGTGATTATTGGCTCTCAGGTGGCGAGTGAAGGTATTGATTTGAAGTTTATCCGCGAGATTTATGTGTTCGACAGCTGGTTTCACTTGAATAAAATGGAGCAGGTTCTGGGCCGCGGTGTTCGTACATGCAGTCACGCCAGTCTGGAACCGAAAAAGCAAAACACGACCATTTATCTTCTGGTGAATAGCTTTCCTGAAGAGGAGAATCGTGAAACAGCCGATATGTATATGTATCGCACGGCGATGGTGAAGGCCCAACAGGTAGGAAAGGTGTCGCGTGTTCTCAAACGGTACGCACTCGATTGCAACTTGAATGTGGAGGCAATTAAGATTCGCGAGGGGCAGCTGAAAGACCAGGAGCATGTGGACGCCCACGCCAAACCGCGCCACGTGGAAATGCACGACACTCCCTTTACAGCCATCTGCGACTGGATTGATGAGGAGCAGTGCGATTATACGTGTGGAAACAAGGTGGAAATTGATATGGACGACCTGGATGTTTCCACGTACGATGAATATGCGGCCCAGTGGCACGAGACGAAGCTCAAGCAAGTGATTCGGAAGATTTTTGAAGGCGATGGGGGTCCTGAGACTCCGTATTTCACACTTCAATATCTCCACGACAAAGTGCCTATTTTCAAATCACTGCCCCTCTATGCTCTTCGCACACTTATGAACGACATCGTTGACAATCAGTCGTTCCGCATTCGCTTGGCAGACCGCGAAGGATACATTGTGAAACGAAACAAGTATTATTTGTTCCAGCCGATTGAGATGACAAAGACAAATCTCCCTATTGCTCTGCGGATTCGCCAATATCCTGTGAAACGCGACGTCTACGAGCCTCCATTGGAGAAGGTGCGCCGTGCGGAAGTCACGAGTGTCAGCATTTGGTCGAGCAGTCTTGCGTGGGCGGCAACGATTGTGAATGGAACGGCTACATTTGACATTCCCGAAGACATGAAGGGGCTGATGAAGGATAGAATTCCGAACAAGAGTGATTTGGAAAAGGAGTATCAACATCTGTTTGGCATTCTCTGGTTCTATCAATCAATGAAGGACAATGAGGGGTGGCGGAAAACCTTGGCGGAGGTTCTGTTGGGACTTGTGTGGGATGAGTTTTTGACGGTGGCCGAGCAAAACGAGGAACTTGCCAAAGAAGAGGGACGGGCGGTTGCGATAAACGCGAAACAGCTAGTTGTCAAAGGAAGTCGCGAGGCATTCCGCTATGTTGATACGACAACTGGACTCTTGAAGTATGTGTGCGGAGACAAGCCGTGCGATGTGTCCGTTGCGAACCTGTTTGACAACGACCCCACAGACCCTCTCAACCGGTTTGAGGCAAATGATACAACAATGGGTGTGCCTTATGGATTTTTGGTGCCGAATCTGAAAAGTAAGATTCTTGTCTTCAAGACGACAGACAAACCAGCGGCTACAGGAAAGGCACCTCCAAAGGGTGGTGTGTGTGAGATTGTAACGCAAATCTCGCACCATTTTGAGGAATTGGTGAAAATCGGTGAACTTCTGGACGCGAATGGTCTGCCGAACTTTGGCCTCACCATGAAGGATTTCACAGACACACGCAAATTCCAGAACGCCTCTCGTGCTTGTAGTATCAAAAATGTGATTCTGAGATGGATGGATATCCGGAACGTGAAGGGGCGCAGATGGTTCCTACGACCTGTGGCGGCCTACAAGTCGAACCACCAAGTCTTGTTGGAGAAGCCGAAAAAGGGGCGGGCGAAGAAGGGGGTTGCGGAAGGGAAAGCGTAGTGCCTAAAATTTGACTCGTCGGATAGAACAGAGGCAATAGCATGGAGAAGCATACAGCACTTTTTGAGGAACGCGTGAGCCTTACTGCTCGTGATTTGCGAGGGGAAATCTCTGATATTGAGGGAATTCTTCTTGACAAACTCAATTCACGACTGGAAAATAAATGTTCTCGCCATGGATTTGTAATCCCTGGAACTCTCAAAATTCTCGCTCGCTCGATGGGATATGCTGAAAAGGGGCGTTTCACAGGGGACATCGTCTACCACGTTCAGGCGGAAGGACAGGTCTACAATCCTCCTTCAGGCATTGAGCTCGTGGGAACCGTGATTCGCAAGAACAAAATGGGTATGTATGCGACATACGAAGATGCGATTCAGATTATTCTTCCTCGCGACCTCCACATTGGAAATGTGGAGTTTGAAGCGATGGAGGTCGGCCAGAAGGTGCGAATCCAGATTCAGAAGTCGCGATTCCAGGTGAATGACGCTTATATTTTGAGTGTTGGCATCTTCTTGGGACCTGCGGAGGGAGCCGCTGCTGCCCCTCTTCCGGTTGAAGAAGCTGAGGAGAAAAAGGAGGAGAGCGAGGCGGAGGCGGAGGCGGAAGGAGAAGGCGAGGGAGAGAAGGAAGGAGACGTTGAAGCGGAGGCTGCTCCTCTTGTTCTTGAGGACGAGGGTGAGGTGGAGACTGAAGGAGAAGTCCAGACACAGGCTCCTCCTCTGGAAGGAGGGGGCGACACCTCCACAATTCGCTTTGCCAGTAAAACACCCGAGTATCGTGAACTCAGCAACTTCTATTCATCGCCGTTCTCACTGGATGGCAAAACCTGGCCTTCCGTGGAGCACTATTTCCAGGCCATGAAGTTCCCCTCCGAAGAAACCTATCAGGAGCAGATTCGCAACGCGAGCACTCCCGCAAAGGCGAAGGCTCTGGGAAGTTCCAAGGAACATTCTATCCGCGCCAACTGGGACCTGGAGCGGGAAGGAGTCATGGCGAAGGCACTCGACGCGAAATTCACACAGAATGAGGCACTCAAGCAACTTCTGTTGAAGACCGGTGACAAGAAGCTGGAGGAAAACAATCCTTCCGATTCCTACTGGGGAATCGGTCGCGGAAAAGGAAAGAATCGGCTTGGTGTTCTTCTTATGAATCTCCGGGCAAAGCTGAAGGAGAAATTCTCTTCCTAACTGCGCGCGCGGAAACACATTGGAAGCCCTTTTCCTGCGAAACAGAAGAGATGTATTTGTCGGCCGCTGAATACGATGAAAGAAAGGCCGTCCTGGAAGAAATCAAAAAATTAGTCAAGAGCGAACAGGAATCCCTTTTCACTATTTTGCGAAATGAAAAGATTGAATACAGCGAAAACAGCAATGGCATCTTTTTTGATTTGACGAAGTTGAGCCACTCCGCTTTTCGTGCCTGCAAAGAATACATTGAATTTTGTCGCAAGAATCGTGACAATCTTCAAACACGGGAGGACGAACAACGCAAAGCTCAGGACATCATCGATAGCTATGCGTAGAGGTCTAAGGCCTCCACACGTATACAGTGTAAGAGATGCTGGCCCAAGTAGTTCAGTGGACCCAAACGAATCCCTCTCGGCTCAATAGCCTTGGACCAATAGAGATTCGCCTCAAAAGTGACACAGATGAAACTGCGACTGTCGTGAATGGTCCAGGTGGAACAGTCGCAACCCCGCTCGACCCTCCAGGTCCAGTGTCTTTTTATCTGTGGCACACGGACCCCATGTATCGCGGAGGAACCCAGCTTCTCCGCAGACAGATTCTGCGCGAGGCCTTGGTGGAGTACAATCAGAAAATCACGGAAGGATGCAAGGGCCATCGGTGGTCCAAGAAGAAGATTCTGGAGCAGCTCGCCGCACAGCAATCTGCGAATGTGTCTCCTCCGCAGGACACTCCTGAATTGGATGATGCTCTCTGCTATGTTCTGAATTTTCAGAAATTCATTCTGGATGACGTTCACAAAAGAGTCTACCAGTATCCGAGGGATTTGCGGGAATGGAGTTCAGAAGTTCCTTGCTGGATGACGGCTCTTGGAACACGGTGTCTGCTCCACCTTCCCGGTGAGAGACATCTCACAAAGGGGATTGCGGGCTGGCTTTCTGCCTTGGAAGAGGATGGATGGCGGATTGAATGGCCGACAGTGGAGGCCAAGGTGGACGATTTGAAGGCTGCGTGCGAATCTCTGGGACTCAAACCGAGAGGGGAGAAGCCGAAAAAAGAGGATTGGAGTGCTCTGCTGGGGAAGGCTCGTGCGATTTCCCATCTTGGAAAGGAATTTTCATGAAGGGGGCAGGGGGAAAAGTTTGACAGCCCGCCCGCCCAAAGCGAAGTCTACATAAGTGAATAGGAAACGCCCCAGGATGGAACTCTATTCTGCCGAAGCTGAACGTATCAAAAAACTCATTTCAGAGTGGCTCGCCTCCAGCGACCAGGAATTGGAAATGACATTTGGCCTTGGAGGTGTTGATATTACTACATTCCTCTCCGTCGCCAAGCGCCTGCGGGCTCGCGGATTTCACGCAACAGCCCAAGATGACCGCATGACAATCTCCACTCCCAATCACATTCGCTTCACCCTTCTCGGCCTCGGAACCATCCAGAGTTACTGCCAGGATGATATCCTCGCAGGAAAGCCGTTTGTCGCCATGATTAAGGACCGCACACTCCCTGAAGCTAACGTTGACCTGGACGATTACGACACTCGCATCAAAGTGCGTCGCGAACTCGGACTCGCCAATGATGATGTGAAAATCAAGGAGCTCTTTACAACCTGGAAGCAGGAGAGGAAGGCGTTTCGCGTCATTCGTCGTTGGAGCTTTGAGTCTGAGGGCCTTGTCATTGATATGTCAATTGTTCGCTCTACCCAACGGGATAGAAGTGGAAATTACAAGTGGCAGCGGTCGTTCAAGGACCAGGATGTGATGGTCGCAACACCGCAGTATGAGATTGAGGTGGAGTTGAAGCGTGTTGCGGATGATACAGTGGAGGCTGCCATGAAGCGTCTCATTCGCGGGGCGGGCGAGGTTCTGCGTGGAATCCAGAAGAACACCTTTCTCCTTCGCAAGTCCGTCAAGGACAAGGCCGTCCGCGGATACAAGGAACTGACGGGTCTGGATAAATTCCGCGGTGTTGCTCCGATTACACTCGAAATGGAGAGCTTCTCCAAGGAGCGTGAGGCAGGTCGCCCCAACATCCGCGACGGATACAATGTGACAGACAAGGCTGATGGTTTGCGTGTTATGGCTTTCTGCGATGGGAAGGGAGAGCTCTTCTTATTTGACATGGCTCTCAATGTGTACCGCACATGCCTCGTGAATCCCGCGTGCCGCTACTCTCTTCTGGACGGCGAGTGGATTTCTCAGTCCAAGCACAATACTCCTCTTCACCAGCTGCTTCTGTTCGATATCTACATCGACGTTGACAAAAAGGATGTTGGACCTCTGCCGTTTTACAACAAGGAAACGGAGGAGTGCCGCTACAAGAAGATGGCAAAGTGGGTGACACGCTGGAATGATGGTACAGTTGTTCTTCCTGGAGTGACTGCCGCCACGAAGCTCCAGGTCGTGATGAAGACATTCCACTTTGCGGAGAAGGGAGACAGCGATATCTTCATTGCTGCGGGACGCAGCTTGGATGGACGTTCCATCTACAATACCGACGGTCTCATCTTCACTCCGAACGACAAGCCTCTGCCTGAGAAGGCGGGTGTCGGTTTCTTGGAACAATTCAAGTGGAAGCCGTCCGAGGACAACACGATTGATTTCCTCGTCACGTTTGAGAAGTTCACGGATTCACGCGAAGATCGCCTGACCGTTGGTGTGAAACCTGACACGGGAGAGACAGTCGCCTACAAGACACTCCGTCTCTTCGTGGGAAGCAGTGTGGATGCCGCCTACGAAAATCCACGCGATGCGGTTCTGGAAGAACGCGGAGTCGGCGTGGCTCGCGGCAAGCAGGCTGGAAAAGCGGAATATCGTCCTGTGCCGTTCAATCCGAAGGAATTTCCTGACACCATGGCGAGCATCTGCTATCTGGAAATGCATAAGGATGAGAGCACAGGTGAGGAGTACGTCATTACCGAGAAGACGGAGGAGCCCATTCAGGACAAGAGCATTGTGGAGATGCGGTATGACCCTTCAGAGCCGCCTGGATGGCGGTGGAAGCCTCTCCGTGTTCGCATGGATAAGACGGAGCGTCTCCAGCGCGGTATCCTTGGGCGTACACTGAATAGTGACAAGGTTGCCGAGTCTGTGTGGAACAGCATCCATGAACCGATTACAGCGACTATGATTCGCACAGGCAACGAGCAACCGGCCGAGCACGAAATTGCGGCTCTTTCCAAGACGGTGGAGGGTCGTGAGGCAGTGGCTCGTCGCTATTTCGAACGGAAGGCTCCCGCCCAGGACCTTCTGAAAGTTCGCGGACTTCGTGACTTCCACAACAAGTGGATTAAGGAGCGGATTCTGTATAAGGCGGGTCTCCATGAGCCTGGAAAGATTGTTCTGGATTTGGCCGTTGGGAAGGCGGCTGACTTGCAGCGGTGGCGTCGTGCGGGTGTCCGCTTCGCATTCGGTACGGACATTGCGGGAGAAAACATTACTGACCCGCAAAATGGTGCGTATCGCCGCTATTTGGATACAGTTGTGCGGGCGGGCACCCGAGAGGTCGTTCCTCCTATGATGTTCGTCATCGCAGACAGCAGCAAGCGGCTTGTGGACGGAACTGCGGGAGCGACGGAACAAGAAAAGGACATTCTGCGGAGCGTCTTTGGAAAGGTACGTCCTGCCGCTGCCGTGCCCGCGTTTGTAGAACGCGAGGGTGTTGGAAAACTCGCAGACGGGGCGGATTGTATTACGGTGATGTTCTCACTCCACTACTTCTTTGAACGCAAAGACATCTTTGACGGATTCCTGCGAAACGTCTCCGATTCTCTCAAGGTCGGCGGCTATTTCATCGGATGCTGCTTTGACGGCGACAAGGTGTTCGAACTCCTGCGCGGTGTTGAAAAGGGACTCTCCAAGTCTGGAATGGATGGGGACTCTCTTCTGTGGACGATTACGAAGCAGTACTCTGAGGATGACATTCCTGAGGGAGATGAGGCATTTGGCATGGGAATTGATGTCGAGTTCATCAGCATTGGTACAGAGCACCGCGAGTACCTCGTACCCTTCCGTCTTCTGAAGGCAAAGATGGAGTCTATTGGGTGCGAGCTGATGACACCCGAGGAGTGCAAGGCAGTCGGTCTCCAGGAGAGCACAAATCTCTTCGGTACTTCTTACGAGATGGCGAAGAAGTCCGCTCAGAATTACCCGATGACAGATGCGGTGAAGCAATTCTCGTTTCTGAATCGCTGGTTTGTCTTCCGCAGAAAGGCGGAGGCGGTGGCCTTTGTTGAAGAGGAAGTGGCTCGTCCTGGTGCGTTGGAAGCTCCTGTCGCCGCACCCGTCCCCTCCGCATCTACTGCGGCTGCTGCTGCGAAGAATCAGCCTGTGACGGCGGCAAAGGCTGCGGTTCCCGTGCCTGGGGCAGAACTTTCGGTGCCTGGGGCAGAACTTTCAGTGCCTGGGGCAGAGGTTCCTGCGGCCGTTGCGGCCCAGCCACCTACCGCACCCACGGCTGCCACGAGTGAAAAGAAGAAGATTCGCTTCGTCACAGCACTGAAAAATGGCTCTCCTGCTCCTGCTGCTCCCTCTGCGGTTTCCACTGCCGCAGGCCAGGGAGTTGCCGCAGCTCCTCTCCGCACACTTCCTGTTGCTCCCGCAGAAGGAGCTGCTCCTGAACGCCCCTATTCACTCAATGAAATCTTCCAGTTCTACAATCGTGCCGCGCTCCAAGACAAGCTCAAGATTGGAGACAAGGGAGCTGGACGCTGGCTCGCCCCCAGCGCACCGTTCCCCATTGAAGACCCCGAGGATACCTCCGTTGTGTATCCTTCCCTGGAGCACTTCATTGCGGGTATGATGTATAAGAAGGCAACCGACAAGCCTGAACTCGCAGTCACCCTCTTCAGTCGCGACGGGTCTATCCACCAGCAATTCCTCCGCCAGCGCCTGGATGAATCTTCAGGAGGGCGGGCGATTGCCGAGGACCGCGACTATGAGTTGCTGGAACTCGAGACAAAGGAAGTGAAGGCGGCCATCCGCGATTCTGCGATGCGCCGCTATGGAGCCACCTTCAAGCCCGAAGTGTGGGCCACTGCGAAAGATGAGATTCTGCGAGCGGGTCTCAAGCAACGCTGGACGAAGGACGAGCGAATGCGGAAGATTATCACCGCAGTACGAGCCCAGAACAAGATTCTGCTGTATTACACCCCTGGTGCCGCAAATGTGAACCTCGGCGGTGTTCGCCGAGACGATGGAAAGATTGAAGGAAACAATAAGATTGGACGCATCCTTATGGAGTACGCAAACTTTCCTGGGTTCTAAGTAGAACGTATGGCTCCTCTTCTTGTCACGTGGCCTGGAGGTATCTTTCCGACGGCGGATACAGTCGTGAAGGGCGGCGCGCGCAGAAAGCAGACACGGCGTAGACGTCGGAACCTGAAACGGAGAACAATGAAACACCGCAAGACCACATAGAAATATTTCTATCGTATTGGTAATGAAATCTACCAAGAGTAGGACAATCCTCCTTTTGTTTTTTCTTCTTGGAGTCCTCGTCTATTTTCTGTATCGCAGAGAGGGCTTCTCCAATTATTCGTCCTACACACTTCCCAAGGTATTCTGGACCCACTGGCATGACAAGAACTTTCCAGACTACATTGAGAAAAATGTGGCAAAGTGGAAGAAACTCAATCCTGGTTGGCAAGCGAATCTTCTGACTACTGATGAAATGTTGGCGACTGTCCCCAAAGACACGATTCCAATGAAATTCAAGGAATTCGGGCACGCGGCCCAATCCGACTGGATTCGTCTGAATTTGTTGAGTCGTCACGGAGGCGTTTGGATGGATTCTGGAATTCTTCTCAATTCTTCGCTGGAGCCTCTCTGGAAAGAGTGTAACGACGCAAAGGCTGATTTGGCTATCTTTACATTGGACGCCTTAGGAGGAAATCCCAAATATCCTGTTGGAGAGAGTTGGTTTATCATGGCTCCCAAAGATTCTCCTGTGGTATCCTTGTGGTTCAAAGAATTTGACAAAGCCATGCGAATTGGATTTCAAGAGTACAAAAAAATGTTGCAGGCCGAAAAGGTCGACCTCCAACGCATTTTTAATTCACAAGAAGACACATATCTGACAATCCATGCCTGTTTTCAGAAAGTGATTCAAAAATTGCTGCCAAATGCAAAGATACTTTACAAACGAGCAGAGGATTCTATGTTGAAAATTCAAGTCGACTGCAAGTGGGACAAAGAGTGTGTGAATCGCAAACTCAAAGACGTCCAAGAAGTGAAAAAGCTCCCCTATGTAAAATTGAGAGGGTATGACAGACAAGGTGTGGATATTCTCTCTCTCATTAAAGACTAGATATGCCCGCCTGCCGATTTCTCAATTGTCACAACCTGGCAGATTCCAAATGGAGTGGATACTGCAGCGAGGCCCACGCGAAACGAGCAGACGAATACAGGGTGCTTTGGTCTATTCTGGAAAAACACACTCAGCTTTCCACACTTCGCGATGCGAAACAGTTTCTGCGGGACCAGACACTTCTGCGAACCGAGACTCACTCAAACCCCAATTCTACGTAATTCCATAGACACTTGTAAGTGTTCTATACTGTTTCACCCAATCAAGCCACGCCTTCAGATTCACTCCCTGCTGCTGGATGGCCCTCTTTTCTATCAGTTCAAATGTCTTGAACGTCCACGAAATACTTCCACTCGAGTACTTTTGTGTGAGATTCTCATACGGAAAGGACTCTTTTCCAAGACGGAGATTCACATTTTCATGGAGACTCCACAGCCATGTGCGTATCCACTCTCTGAGTTCCGAATAGGGCATTGTCATGATTGATGTGACAGGGTGCTCTGCGAGCCATGTATTGTAGTGTGTGCGACACTCTTCACAGGGGAGCATATTTCCCGTAGCCTTGAGTAATTCTACCCAAGCCCGTCGCTCATCCTTTTCATACAGAGCATATACAATTCGTGTTGTCCGTTCTGCCAGAGCATGAAGAATGGTCCACGCAAAGGGCCCCCATTCTGCATTTTCTGGATACGCCGGACCTGGAATTCTACACCCACACGGCATACTACTTGGGCTCAAGCAGATACTCTGTTGAAGTTTCCCGCACACCCCGCTAAATTTGAGGAAGCGGGCTCCGCATAGGGATATACAGAAACACATGACTGAGCCTTGGAAAGATAGGAATTATTGGATTCCCGAATCGTATTTGAAAGAGCGCTTTTGGTTTCAGAGCTGGACCGACTTTCTAAATCAGTCCCCTTCTGAAAGCGAGGTCTGGAAGAGCCGTGGCTTTTGCCTCTTGAGTTGGTCGATTCTCAAACGCTACGATATTCAGACACTTCAAATTGTCTTTCTCGTGAATCGGCCATTGTTTGAGTTTCTGTATTTTGAAATTCCAGTGAAGGACTCTGAAGAGCCGGCAGTTGTGGAATGGCTTCGTGAACGCATTCCGCCCTTTTGGAAAAATCTGTCGCCTTCATAAAGGTTCCCCCTCCTCGCAAATGGATTACTCCAAACCGATTCAAGCGACAAATTCTGCTCTTCTTGGTGCCTTTACTGCCTATCTCATTTCCCGCGGAGACGTGAGTCCAGAACTCATCTCTATCCCTTTCATCAGTTCCAGCAAATATTTGTTTTTATCCCAGGAGCCCGATGCCGATGTGAATGCGAATCAGTGGGCCCACTACCTCGCATGGTTTCTCACAACCCCAATCATGCTCTGGATTCTGTTCCGCTACAATTCTTTGCCCCTTTCCACTATTCTCCCTTTGCTGCTTGTGAACCAACTCATGATTGTGAGTGGCTATGTCGCAGCCATCCAAGAAAAAGAAGAGGATGTGTGGAATTGGTTTTTCCTCGGATGTTTCGCTTTTTTACCCCTTGTGTACCAATTGGTTACACTGGAAAAGGGGTTTGCTATGGTTGTTCTCACATTGGTGACCTGGTCTCTGTACCCAATCGCATGGGCCTTGCCGCGAGTAAATTTGATGTCCCTCCCTGTTCGCAACGTTATATATTCAATCCTGGATTTCACCAGCAAAGCGGGACTTGTCTTGCTCTACTTGTTTGAAACAGGTAAACTAAACCTCCGCCCCATCGTGGGACTAAAGATTTAGACGAGGAGTCTTTGGAGACATGCCCGCGGACTGGCAATCCCTTGCGTTTAAAAACGAACACGAACGAGACAAATACGTCCAGTTTGATGAACCGACGCACATTTACACCGTCAAAGGGGAGACAAAAGGATATATCAGTGTGACAAAATTTCTCCACGAATTCTTTCCCCATTTTGATGCGGACAAGACAATTAAGAAAATGATGAGTTCGCCCAAGTGGCCGCAGAACAAGAACTATGGAAAAACAGCGGCCCAAATCAAGGCCGAATGGGATGCGAATGGGAAGGAGGCGAGTGGCGCAGGCACGGCGATGCACTTGTCTATCGAGCAATATCTGAATGGCGCCGAGGCACTCATTTCTCCTGAAACGAAAGCCACTCCTGAGTGGAGATATTTCATGAATTTCTGGAACGACCACGGGCACGACCTCGTACCCTTCCGCACAGAGTGGGAAGTCTGGTCCGAAGAATACAGACTTACAGGTTCCATTGATATGATTTATTATCGCAAGTCCGACAATTCCTACGTAATCTACGATTGGAAGCGTTCCAAACAAATCAAAACATCCAATGAATTCGGTGGAACGGGATTTCCACCCGTCGAGCACTTGCCCGACACAAATTACTGGCACTATTCTCTTCAGCTCAATGTGTATCGCTGGTTTCTGGAGACCTACTATGGTCTTACAATCAGTGATATGTATCTGATTATTCTTCATCCCGACAATACAAATTATCGGCGGATGAAGCTGAATCGCATGGATGAAGAGGTGGCTGGAATGATGGAGGCTCGTCTGCGAGCGGTGAAGGCGGGCTGTAAACAGAGGGTGATTCTTCCTTTGCCATCCTGTGGAATTCTGGATGATTAGACAGTCTCCTCCTCCGTGGCGGGTGCTGGAGTGGCCCGTTTCAGAAAGACAGGGCGTTTTTTCACGGCGGCGGGCCGATTGCGGCGTGTCGCATTGTTTCTCGCGCGCGTGATATCTGCTGCGAAGGCCTCCAGCAATTTCTTCGGTATCTGGTTGCGTTTCGGCAACTCAGGCTCCGCAGGATTCGGAACCACAACAGCAGCGCCCTCTTCGGTTTGGACCAGGATGAAGAATTTCTCTTTGAGATTGATTCCCTTTTTGTTGGTATTCTGTGCGAAAAGATTGTTGCTGACAATTGTCTGGTCTGTTCTCGCATCAATCTGGGCGATGGGAATCTTGGAAATTGCGTGAAGAGCATCGAGTTCTGCTCTCTCCAGAACAGGGCCTTTGACGGTCGGCACGGACTTTCCTGGTTCCACGGGCAAAAACCGGTTGACAAGTTCCTGGACTGAATCGGAAAAGAGAAAGAGACCCGCTGTCTTCGGGTCGTCCTTTCCAAGGAACGTCACAAGAGACTCTGGAAGAGCCACCGACGGCCCAGGAGCGAGCACCTCTCCAAGCTCCGTCTTCGTCTGGGCTGCGGAGATTTCCTCGAAGAAAATCGGCTTCTCCGCGGTTGTTTTCATCCATTCTCCGCGGAGCAACTCATACCACTTGGGAGAACTCTCAGGAATGATGTACTGGTCGCCTTCCTCTATGGGTTTCTCAATCACTTTCATATAGGAGACATCGTTTTCCAGCAACTCGCGACGACGTCCTGGGAATCGCAGCAACTCCTCAATCAATCTGTAAATGAGAAGGTCTGCGGTGCGAATACGCTCCTCTGTATCCGCATATTCAGGAGCATGAATCGCACAGGTTCCATCGTCGCTCATCGCACACCGTCCCGTACATTGGTCTACGCTCCGTGGAAGGCAATCCACGCGGCGAATTCCCAAGGCCCCTTCAGGTTCATTGTCTGTAATCCAGTCGCGAATCGTCGGGCCCAGGAGGACATGGAGAGACTCGCGTTTGTCATCCAGCGTCTCCTCCGAGTCCACAACCCGCCAAATGTTCGCAATCATTTCTCTGTTGTCCGTGCGAACCAGGTATTTGGAAAAGGAAATCCGCAAATGCTCGAAGATATCCTGAATTTCTTTTCGTGTGATTCCAATTTCTTCTTCAGGTGTGAGTTCGTCGCGTTCAAACACAATGGCGTCATCCACAAACCAGGTGATTTTGCTCTTCGGTTTCGGCACAACTGTGAATCCCTGCTCCTGGAGAGTTTTGACATTCAGAGGCTTCGCGCGATTGAGAGGCACAACAACTCCATTTTCTAACTGCATCGCCAAAATGAAAACAGACTCTTTGGCTCTTTCCAACGCATCAAACCAGAGCTCTTTGATTTTGTATCTCTGCTCGAGAGGGAGCTTGCTAAGAATCAGATATTTCTCATAGAATTCGCGAATCACCAGAGGATGGGCGGTATTGAGATTTTCGCGGGAAAGATAGATTCTCGTCGCAGGAATCATGAGACCTGTGTCAATACACGGCACAGGTACAATCTCAGAAGGATATTCAGGTGATTCAAACAGCAGAGCCGACAAGTGATTGTAACTGTCGCGGAGCATTCCGTGAAAAATGGCAGATTTCAGACTCTGGCGATTTCGGAGGTAGGACGTCGTCATCAGAAGTTTCTCATAGTTCACAGACGGCCACGCAGAATAGGAGAGTTTTCCATCCGACGCACACCCATTTACACCCATGAATTCCATCAATACACGCTGCTTTACAATCTGCGGCCACGATTCCTGATTCGCACCCTGAAAGAAAAGGGTGTGGCGGCTCTCACTTGCTTGGAGGTCAATGTAATAGAGCGGCTCCCAAATTCCAGAATGGTGATGGAGCAGAAACGCAACATCATTCTTTCCATGGATGATTTTGTTGAATCCATAGGGAGGGCATTGGATGTCAATTGATTTGTCTTCGTGGATGTTAATCACAATGAAAGTGATACCAGGACGCTCCACCATCTCTTCAGAAGTATCCGTGCGGGGAATGAATCCAGGCTGGGCGAGAAGAGGAGCGAATTGTCTGTATTCCTTGGTGGTGTCTCCACTAAACAGAAACTTCTCAAACCGATGCCAGCTCACGTAGAACCGCTTTGCCGCATCTGGATTCTTTTGGTAATTTGTCAATTGGAGAATATCTCCCCAGCGGTTCGTATCCTCGCCTTCCAGAAACCGAGTGAGCTCTGGAATATCGGGTTGTTGTTCGGCAGGAGAAAACCACTCGAGGAGGAAATTTCCGTAATTCAATTGGAAGAAGAGGGCGGGTTGGAGTTGGAGCGATTGGAAAATCAGATTCTGGATTTCTCTCGCACTCTCCTTGAAGTAATACGGGGCTATCGCAGCCAGAAACGAATTCGCCTTGAATCGTACACGGTTCTCCACGCCCAGACGCAGAAACCCACGAGCATCCGGTTTCAGTTTGTGAGGTGTTCTCGCCGTTACGAAATCACCGATTGTCTGTCCGAAGAAGAGGTCAACCTCAGGAGGGCAGAGACCAATCTGAGCTCCCTCTTCAGGGTCTACCTCCAGCGGCAGTTTCTCAGAGCCCACAATGTAATGTGTTGATGTACGCTCAACTACTTGTTGGAGACGCGTCTTGGAGACTATTGGTTTGTCCTCGACCATTTGGGGTTTCGCGACCATGATTTTCAGAGTTCCAGCCTCCTCTACTGCAGGTTTCACAGCCAACGTCGTCGCTGCTGTTCTTGATTTTCTATACTCACGCGCGCGTGTGAATTGCTCGTCTGTGATTCGCATCACTTGAGGTTTCAGGAAACAGCAGGGGAGATAAATATCCCGCTCAGGATGCGGCGTCTTCTTCAGAAATCCAACGTGGGTGTGGAACTGCTCCTTGGTTTTGGGAGCCTCCTGGCGAACCAGAACCGTCTCATTCGGTCCAGGGTTTCTGCGATTCCGAACCAGAATGCCTCCGCAAAACGGACACGAATTCTCCTTCTTGGAACCTTCCGCACCTATTCCGCCATTCAGAGTCCGCGCACGAGTCCCTTTGAAATCTCTTTCAATGAGAATCAGATTGTCCCTCGTACAGAAATACTTGGAGCACACATAGTAATTGGAAATATCCTTCTGCGGCGTGGTTCCATAACGGAGAAAATAGAATGTCTCCTCGGCTCCCCTGGAAGGAGGATTCTCTTTCTCATCGAGCGGATAGACAATAAAACTAATTCGCGGGGTCGCACCTTGTTTGGGTTCCAAGTCTTCCCGATAGATGACCTCTCGCATTTGATTGAATTGTTCTATCGTCACAACTGCGGGCTGGCGTGTCACATTCGCAGCACACATACTCACATATTTCTTCAGTGACGGATGTGTCTTGGTATAGTCAAAGAGGCGCTTGTCTGCTTCTTTGAGTTTGGTTAAGAAAAAGTCGGCGAGACCCTTTTCCTCAGTGGACGATGCGACGGATTCTTCGTTTTCATTCCGTTCGGCGGCAGCAGTGGAGAGGCCAGGAGGAGGGGGTGGAGGGGCGGCGACTGGGGCAGGAACCAGGGCCCGCGGAGGCAATTCGTCCAAGTCTTCCTTGTCTTTCTCCACAAACTCCCTCACATCCTCTTCTTCTCCGAATTCCACTCCGAAATCACCCATATCCACTGTATCCAGAGCACCCGTGTCATCGTCCGCCGCCTCCACTGCCGCATCTGCGGAGGCGGGCGGTTTCTCCTCCTCCTCTTCTTCTTTCTCTCTTTCTTCCCTCTCCACTTCCTCCTTCTCCTCTGCCACGACTCCCGCAAAGACTCTCGCAGCCGCTTTCGCCTCCTCTGTGAAAAGGTCGCCATCAGGAGTCATAAGCATGATAGTGAGAAGCATCAGAATGCGGCGGAGATTTTCAAGTGTATCTATATCGTAGAGGTTTACGTGATACCATGGGTGTTGTTGGAGAATAGAGATTCCAATTCCCGTGTTGTTGACTTCTACATATTCAGAGCTCTCCACAGCATCATATCGTCCACGATTCTTAATCCACTTTGTCACATATTTCTCAGCATCCTCTTCGTCGAGCTTGAATTCCCTTGCGACCTGTGAGATAATGTCTTCAGGAAGAACCTCGCCGACCGTGTCTTTGCGTGTCAAAAACTGACTCAGAAATGTGAAAATGCGGCCCTCTGACGCGTAATTGTTAACCGCTCTGTACCGCAGCGTCAGAAGTGCGCTCTCTCCAGGAAGTGACTCTATCTCTTCAAAGAAGGGCAAGAATTTCTCTGTGAGACGTCTGCGGATGCTCCTTTTCGTAAAGGGAGGCGTGGACGGATTCAAATCAATGCGATAATTCAGCGTTCCTTTTGAAATTCTCAAATCTCCCTCAAGCGACAGGCCCTCAATGCCCGCTTGGAATGCGGGGCTCAGATTCTGGAGTTCATTGACAAAATCCAATTTGCGGACACCCTTGGGCGGAATCAGAGTCGCATCCGCAGTTTTGTCCGTGAGGCGCAGTGTCATGTAGATAGGCGGTTGCTGGACGACTTGCTCTTTCAGAAGCACTTTTGCGAGCAGAAAGTCGCGTTCAGGAACGGGGCTCCTCTCCTTCGTCCACTGTTTCAGAAGACGGATGTCTGCCAAGTCTGGAGTTCTGTCTTCCTTCAAATGAATCTTCAGAACAGGAGTTCCGCGGCTCGGCAGAATCCGCATGAAGGGGCGCGTTGGTGTGACAGGTGCGTCATAGAAGAGACTCTCCACAGTCTCTTTTTTGTGTTTCGGCAATTTCCAGGAGAGTTGAAGAAGGCGAAAGCCCTTGAAGTGAGATTCTTCGTAGTTTCCATTTTCAGCCAGAAATTCCAGAGAGTCTACCAGTTTGTACGCGGAGCTGAATTTCTCAAACCGGCTCGCGAGAAGGTCCGAGGGAATATCTTCCGCATCGTAGGAGAGGGACGGAAAATACGGATAGAGGTATGTGTTCCAGAGCCTCTCGTCCGTTACTCGCAACGCAGCCTTCACATCGTCAAACAGAAAAAGATAGATGTCCTTGTTCTTCGCACCCATCACGTCGAGCGCATTCTCCAGAGTGAATCTCTGTTTGCTTGTATACGACAGCGCCTTGCGTTCACCCTCTTCTGTGACAAAGTCCAGAGCCGCTTCGCGGACGCGTTTCTCATCAAACGGATTCGGTAGCGGTAAAATCATGTCCGTGCCAGGGGTTCTCCATTCGTATTCAATGGAGTAGAATCCATCAATCTTCGGAATCGCCAGAAACTGGTATTCGGGAGCCCAACGAGGGTCTTTGTTCCCGAGGCGTTCGTACAGGAAGAGCTTGAAATCGTAGACGGTGAAAAATGGAAAGAACTTGTTCTCGTCTCTGTCAAGGGGAATTTCTACCTTTTCAGTCTTTGATGTTCTTCGCACCAGTCGCAAAACAAAGTCATCAGGTACAAAACTTGTCAGGAGCCCTGGAGCCTGCAATGTGGTTTGAATTGTATCAATTGTTATGACCGGAGCCTTTTCTTGTGCGGCTTCTGTCTCCATCTACAACTGTTGCGTCTTATTTTTGATAGACTTTCCCTATAGAGATATCTTCACCATCCTTATTCGGGTCGTATTTGGGCTGGTCGGTAATTTTCATACCACAATAAGCGACAGGATGTGCGCGGAAATCCCTTGGCGTGTAGATGCCGAGAGACTCCGCTTCCTTAAGAATCCATCCAAAATTGTTCCAGAATTCAGGCTCATGGCCGATGGATTTTGTAATCATATGGGCCATTTCATGGATAGCAACGAAGGTCATGACATTGCTTTCCACCAGACTCTCATCCCCCTCTTCTCTTTGTCGTAGACAGAAGTGGACGGCCTCTCCTTTGTTGACACTGTAGCTGGTGTGGGAGGCGTCGGGCGTTGATTCAAACATGCGAGTGGGCTCAGCTTTGAAATTTGTCTTGAGTTGTTTCACTTGCGGCTTGTCAGGATATTTCGTTTCCAGATGAAGTTTGAGCTTCTTCATGCGAAGACGGATTTCTGCCATGAGGTCCGCCGCCCTTTGTTTGTCAGGCATATCTCGGACCCTGTAGATATTTCCATCAATGGACGAGCGAACATCAACGAGGTCATAGGAAGAGACACCGAAGATTGTTTTCACTTTCGATAATGCATCGGATAAAACCGAATCGTAGGAATCTGCCATCCCTTCTTGTTCTACGTTAGAATATGCCTTCTTATATGTAAAATACAAACTTGTAGATTGCTTTCAGAGTATAACCGGAAACCTATGGAAATAAATTCATTCTATGAATTCTTTTCTATAAATGTGGTACAGGGTTGTTTAATTCACCTCGAAGTTGCGGCGGTTCACGTCAGGCTCAATGGTGCTGTTGTTGAAGACGGAGACGGGCACCTGGGGATTCGGGGGCTCAGAGCGGAGCTGGTAGTTCGCATTGCGGAGGGACTGGCCGACCGTGTTGATGCCAATCAGAGCACCCGCGGAAAGGAAGTTCTTGCCCTTGAGGGAGCCAGTTCCCATCGGGTTCTGCTGGGCCCAGACGGAATTCATGTCCTTGGGGAGGAGCTCGGACGGGGTGAGCTGGTCGCGGGGGTAGCAGCCCGCAGGGGACTCCGCATTGCCGAACTGGGCGGGGCCCGTGCCATTCTCCATCGTGTCACCACCCGCACTGTTGGGGTTGGAGCGAACAGCGGCCTGACGCTCGTCGCCAGGGGCACTGTTCTGACCCGCCTGTCTGGCGTAATTGGAGGCAGCAGGAAGAGTCGCCTGGAATCCCTCGGAACTCTTGAATAACTTAGGCTGAAGGTAAGCAAGGCCTAATACGAGCAGTGCAACAACGGCTATGGCACCAACAGACTGGATGGTGTACGAGGCAGACATCTTGTTTCTGTATTAGAGATATTCTATTTTTGGCGGAAAGATTGGGAATTTAGGCCGCCGCCCATTTTCACTGGGCGGACGGCCGACGACCCGCAAACATCCTGAAACACTGGAAAAATATATTCTGCCGAAGGCAAACATTGTCGACTTCGGGTTTGGATGTTTGCGGGTCTAATGCTCTTCTTCGGAATCGCTCTCGGAAAGATCGGAGTCCTCATCCTCGGAATACGCCTCTCCGTACTTTGAAAAATACCCATTTCGCAACCGCTCCATCTTCAGCTTTGCCAGTGCAAGCCGTAGCCGTGCCTCCTGAAGAGCCTGCCGGTCTTTCATCTGCTCGTGCAAATCCGTGGTTCTATCCGTCGAATACGGGATATCATAGACATCCTCCAACTCATTCGCCTCTTCCTCTGCCGCTGCCGTAGGCTGAATCGTAATCTGCCTTGTCTCTGGGGAGGGAGACGTGGCTCGAGGAGTTGCGGGGTTGGAGAGAGCCGGTAGGAATCGGGAAGCGATTTGGGGCTGGGTCGGCTCAAACTTCAGAATGTCCCACTGAAGAGTAAATGCGTGTGTGCTAATTGCCAGAGAATTTATACCCCACACGGCACGTACCCAATTCTGTGCCGGTACAATCCTACCACAATCCCACTCATGCTGGAGCTTCCGTACAATAGAACTCTCGCGGAGTCGGGTAGAGAACCAGTGGTCCTGGGCGTCCTTTGCCAACAGTCCCTTTACAAACTGTGAGACTGCCTCCTGGGCCTCAGGCGTTGTCATGTCGGGATGTTCTATCTGTACCGAATTACTGCAAAGGTCAATATACTGTGGAGCAGAGTACAGTCTGATTTGTGACGAAACAACTATCTTATAAATTTGTAGCTTTGAATCCCATATGGGTGAAGTGAAAGTGATACTCATTTCGTCTTCTGCGTATCCTCACTGGAAACCCTTTAGGTGTAGCGTGTAGGATATGGCAGCAAGCCCGACGAAAAAAGATGCCTCATTTTTGATGCGACGCATCTTCCAGTTTGTCAACAATGAAGAGACACAGAAGCAGTTCCAGATTTATCTACTCGACCCCCTCATTAATCATATCATGGAACGCGTTTTTCCCTATATTGTACTAACTTGTGTACTCTTTGTGCTATTGTTAATACTCGTTGTACTGATTCTTGGAATCATCATCTTTCAACTCCGGAAGGTGGGCCATCTGTTTACCGCAGCCGACGCGTTCGGATAAATGATTCTCTTTCCAGAAACAGACTAGTAGAATGTCAATGAATACTCAAGAATTAGCAAATAATGTGCGAAATTGGGTCCACTATGACAATCTCACAACGAGCCTTTCCAAACAGTCACAGAATGCGCGAAAAGTGCGCGACGACTTTGAAGGAAAAATCATGGCGATTTTGCGTGAAAGCAACATGGAAAATGCGACGATTCAAATCCAAGGAGGCAAGCTCTCCATCGTAGAAGAGAAGCATACGCAACCATGGACTCTCGGTCGATTGGAAGAGGCACTCAAGGGCTATTTCAATCAGCCTGCGCCTCTTCGCGGCGGTGGCGGCGGCACTCCTTTGACTGCCGACCAGCAAGTCGGCCTTATCATGAAGTATCTGCGAAACAACAAAGGTGTGGAACTTGTAAAACGTCTCAAGAAGCAGATTCTGACACCTGGACTGCCGCCGCTCCCTCCTCCTCCCGCAACAGGACTCATCTAAAGGGTCTTCGCAGTAGAAACATAGAAGTTCAGGTGCGTGGTAAAGTCTTGCTCTAAATGTCCTATCCGATTTATCCTCTCAGCAAGGAACTTGCGACTCGTCGCTGGAAGAATTGGCTTCTGGAGCCAGTGGAATGGGATGAGTCCGAGTGGATTCCTCGCCAGGCATGCCTGGAGGTGTTTGTAAAGTGTGGACTCGCTCCCTTTGTTACGCAAAATGGATATGCCTTTGGCTGCGACCAAGAGCGAATTGGTGAATGTATTGCGAGATGTATTTATTACAGAGGGATTCGGCATCAACCGCTCAATGTCAACTACAGTGAAGAGGATTACGAGTATTATTACTTTCGAGTTGATTCGGATTCCTGGGAGAGATTCTGGTCGTCCTGGTCTTTGTGGAGTGACTTGAAAGACGAACATCCGCGGATTCGCGAGCTGATTCGCTACTGTGTGTGGACTCTGCTTGACCTTGATAGCAGCCCTGCGGCGATTGAATACGGACCCGCGAGTTCAGATTCCGAAGACGAAGAGGGTGGCGGTGGCGGTAAACGCGTGGACCCGTATCTTCAGGATGCGTCGAACGGATTCTTTTCCACATAGTGAGATGGATTGTGGGTATTCTGTGAAAATAGGGTACGTTTCTAACATAACCTATTTTCATTGACAACGGGGGTCATTGACAACGGCGGTCATTGACAACGGCGGTCATTACCGACGACGGGTTGAGTTGCGGCGGCTCGCAGCACGACGTGTGGAGCGACGGCGACGCAGCTTTCCTGGCCCAGCTCCTGCGCCCTTCGGCATTGCGACAGCGCCCTTCGGCATCGCGACAGCACCCTTTGGTTTCGCAACTGCTTTGCTTTCATTCCACCCTGCCTCTCCCTTGTGGATAAACGGGCAGGCACTTCCTTCGCGCGCCCAGCACTTCTCTCCCTGGCACTCCCACTTACACATCTTCGCAATCTTTTTCAATTGGCCCGTTCTCAGATTTACGTGCCTGGCCTTTTTCTTCTGAATGTTCGCCGACTTTTCCATCGCCTCCCGCTTCGCCGCCTCCTCCGCCTCACGTTTCGCTTTCTCCGCAGGAGTCTCTTTTGCAAGAGCCTCCTGCTCGGCCTTGTAGGAAATATTGCCCCACTTCGGAGCTGTACCCCACTCCCAGGCTTTCGGGTCTACACTCTTCTGGAGAGCCAATGCCATCTTCAAGGCCTCAAGCTCGGCACCCTCATTTTTACCCGCCATTGTCTCTATGGAGAGCAGAGGTTTTACGCGGACCCCCACTTATCGGTGGAAAACGGCAGGACACCAAGAGAATCCGCCATCTTTCTGTATTCATTCACCTTCTCATCGACCTTCAGTGAAGAGGTTGTGCGAGGGATGCGCCCCTGCTTCATTAACTCCGCCTCATCGTGGGCGGATTGAGGAGGCTTCGGTCCGTAGCAATTCACTCCGAATCTCATCTCAGGATTGTCAAAGAATCCGCCATTCACTCCAGGACGTCCACACGCCTCCTGCTGGTCGTCAGGCCCATTCTGAAGTTTATCCCATGTTGCCTTCTGTGTCGGATAAATGGCAACTTGGCCCTTCACCCACCCATAATTACACCAGTCAGCACCCTTTTCGTAGGCATCCTTTACCTGCTCGTAGGTTGCGAGCTCCGCACCGAGAGCGCGGCAGAGGGGCTCCGCATCGTAATAGGTAAATTCATTCTTGCTGACGTTGAAAACCTCGGGGGCCCGCCCAATCGGCAGAACCTTCTCCAGAATGTTCTGCGGCATTTCCGTAGGAACCTCGGGTTCGCTCGGAGGAGGCACGAGTGTATCGGGAGCTGGTTCCGTCTGCGGAGGCGGAGGAGGGATGGTATCCATTCCGAGAGACGAGCGGATGGCAGTAAACAGCTTCTCGTATCCGTCCTTGATTTCAGTGGCAAAATAGTAAAACAGAAGCACAAACATGAGCACTAAGGAGAGGAAAATTCCAATCAAAACACCGATAGATGCGATGCCTGTCTCGGCAGCATCTGCAATGGCGCCGACATTCGCATTGGCGGCTCCCGTGTTGCTGTTTCCAAACAAGAGGCTCCGATTGGAATTGTTCGGACCCAATACCCCCAGATTCTTCGCCGTATTATTCACTGCATTTGAGACATTGTTGCGAATGGTATCGCCCACATTTTCAAAAGTGTTCTGAATTGAATTGTTGAGTTTGGAAATATTGTTTCCCATGCGAGTCAAGCTGCTATTCAGTGGAGGCGTCGACGGAAGAAGGTTGTTCGCAACGTTGGATACGGTATTTGCTACACTGTTCGCCGCATTGGCAGCAGAATCCGCAAAGGAATTCACAGCATTGGCTGCGCTCGTCAGAGCAGTATTGGCCGCTTTCACAAGAGGCTGATTTCCCATCGTTTTGGAAAGGTTCAGGCCAATATTATTCACCGCTCTACTGGCAGGTTGTATATTCATCTCTCTAGTCATGTGTTTGTAATTTTAGTAGAAATCACGGAACGGTATTTTTCCAGAAGTTCTGCTTTCTGATTCAAAATGTGCTGCGCGAAGGAATGGATACTGACGTCGTAATGTTTCTCATCCGGGGCACGATTTGGAAACGCAATGCCAAATCCCCACGCATACCCTGTCGCGGTAGGAATTCGCCCTGTCTTAGGCTCATAGTCTCCCAGCGCAACTGGAATCCCATTGCTCTGAATTCGCAAATCAGTCCGTGGAGTAAATCCAACCGAATACACTACCCAGTCCGCAGTTCGGAGAGCTTTCGCAACCTTCACAAACTCATGCTGTTGTACGAATTCTATGGAGGCAGGACGCTCTCTCAAAATTTTATCGGCAATTTCGGCAGCCTCTTCTTTAATTCCATCATATTCACCGTCACGGGCAAACAGAAAAGGGTTCTCATTGGAGGAGTGACGGTGTATCACCGTAGTCTGTTGACATCCGAGCTCAAGCAAAGACTTTAGTACAAGGGTACCGCTGTGTTGACATCCAAAAACAACTACACGATTGTGGGGTTCCACGTAGTGCTTCAGTCTTTCACTTGTGAGCGCGTTGGCAAGAGGTATAGAAGGAATAGGAAGTGAGAGGGATTTCGGTTGGGAACCAGTACAGACGAAAAGCAGATTCACTCGATATTTTTGTTTGCAGACCAATTCCCAGGAATCCGTTGTGAAATTGGCCTCGACGGCGGTGTCATAGACAAGAACACATTTCTGAAGATAAGGGTTCACAGCCTCACGCAGCGTTCGGATAAGAGTGGAAAGGGGAACTGTCTCATTCGGATTGTACTTGAGGAGAGTATCTTTCCAGGAGGGATTCAAGGATTGAATGGCATCCACCAGGCTTTGCCAGCGTGTATTGCTCCGAATTGGACCCCAACTTCTTTGAAGGTCACCTCCGTCAAAAGAAGGGTCTATGATTGTAATGTCATGAGGCGGAATCCCTTCCTGCGAAAAGAGTAGAAGCAGAAGAAGAGATGCCGCCCCACATCCTACAATTCCTATCGGCGTCATTTCTATTGTAGCATACAGTAATCTGTATCTTACAAAGGTGGTATCCAAATTCCACATCTCCGCTTTAAAAAGCATCGTCGGGCAGGTTGCGGTTTCCACCGCGACCATTGATGTAATCACGCTGCTCGGGCGTGGTACAAACACAGCCACCGCCACAGCTGAACGACGCACCGCAGCACTCAGGCTTGCACTGGTTGTTCTTGAAGATAAAGAGCTCATTGTCGCCAGGCTTGAAGGCAGGGCCCATCAGAGGCTCATTCGGGGCCGTGTAGCGCCACGAGGAGATATTGTTGCCCGTAGAGAGGCGAACATTGTCAAAGGCGCCAATCGGCTCATAGGCGTCCTTCGCGCCTCCCGCATTGGAAAGAGTATAGGAGGCGAATCCCTCCGTCATCTTTGGCTCCATGCCCGCATTAGGAGTCTCCGCCGCAGGCTTCTCACCCATCTTCTTCTTCATCTCAGCCTCCTCCGCAGCCGTCATGCCACTCGCAGCAGTCGGCGCAGGGGCGGCAGCACCACTCGCATCCTGGTACATCTCCATCACAGGGTTTCCACTGGCATCCTTCTTCTCCTGGAATCCCTCGACGCCCTTGAGTCCAAAGGGAGACACGTACATCATGAATAAATTGGCGGCCAGCAGCAATAAAAGAGCAGTGATTAAGATGCTGGTTTTCATTTCTTCTTTGTGTGTAGTTTTTTTTGGACCCCAGCGGGATTAGAATGCTTTCAACGGAGCGTACGTTTTCTTCAACCAATCGCGGTCCACCTCAAAAATGTGAGACGACTCGGGCGCAAGCTTCACACTCAATTTCGCAACCGCATCCAACTTGTGATAGACACCCAAATCTCCAAACTCCTTCACGGCCTTTCTGAGAGCCGCATGACGCTGGGCCGTAGACGCCTTCACAGAATATCCGTGCTTTGTCAACTCTCCCTTCCGTAAGGGTCCGATTCCCTTTCCTCCAGGAACACCCTTGCCCTCCTCTCCACGGTCCTTGATGCAGGAAGCCGGTACATAGAAGCTCTCCGCCTTCGGCTTTACCGTATACATTGTGCCGGATGCCTTTTTCACTGTGTAGCCCTTTTGGCGAATAGAAGTGGAATAGCGACGAACATACGGTGCCCGAGCAATGTATCCAGCCGGGCATTTCGTGTTCTTCTTCGTACTCGCACGCTCTACACGAGCTTTCATCTTCCGTGTCACTCCACGCTTGAACTCCGCACTGGACTCCGCATAAGGGGTCGTCGCGCGAACGCATCTCGGAGGAACATACTTCCCTTTCGGCGTCGTGTATCCCTTCCGCTTGTGATACTTCGCAGGACATCCTTTCACAGAATTGTACGGGACTGACTTTTCAAAATGATGTTCCATCTCAGTGGTTCCTAATTTCTCGATACAATTTTTGTACCCGTAGCCAGTGAATCACTATTCTCCTGTGAGTTGATACTTTGGGGGTCGTAGGTAAAAGGAAACATGACGAAATCACGATGAAGATAGTACTCCAATCTACGACGCAGAAATTCACTGCACGGAGGGTTCAGAATCTCTGTAAAAATAGACTGGAATTCTTGATTTTTGAGGGAGGAAACCTCGGCTTCCCCGCGAACAATGGGAAGAAGAAGACTGTAGAGTTGAGAGGCGAAAAATTCTTGAATTTCATTCAAAATCGCTGGGTCCTGGGAGCGGTACACATTTCTCTCAATCACTGTCTTCTTGATTTTGCGAATGAGCTCGCGAAACTCATCCACCTTCTTGTCTTCCATGATTTCTTCAGCAGTCGGCTGGTCTTCAGACATTTCTGCTTGGGCTTGCGGCTTTTTGCTTCACAAAAAATGCGACACGGTGAAAGAGAAATGAATCGTTCCGGGCCTCCGCAAGGAACAGAACCCCCCGCAAAGGACCTGACACCCGATGAGGCGAAACTCCGTGTTCGCTATGTTCGCGAAATGATTGCGAAATGCGACGAGCTCAAGCAGTCTCGCATGTCAACCGAAGAAATCAAGAAAGAGGTGCCCGAATTTGCACGAGATTATCCGAATTTGTTCGAGGCTGTTATTGGGACAGAGCCTTATCACAAGCAGAGCCTCAAGACGATGTTGGCGATGCTGGACCGGATGGCAGAAGGGACTCTGAAGCAGCACCAGGCCTCGGTGATTGTTGGCGAGAGACTCGTTCAGACATTTGTGAAACCACAGATGCAATCGCCGAATCAATAGGCCGCTTTTGAAGAACCGGTACTCGGAAATTCACACACCAATCATATGCTTTTTGAAAATGGATAGGGAAATCCATTTTCCACTGGGCTGGATTCTGAATGTAGAGTTCTGCAGTTCGGATTGCCGACTTCTGAAGAGCAATCACCTTCTCCGTGTTTTTCTGGAATGTCTGGAATTCTTTGGAGTTCTGGAGACCATCTGAAAATCCAAAATACGGATACTGATTCCGCAGACTCTGCTCCTCAATGTGTTGAAGAAGAGAGTGGATTTCAGGTGGAAGACTCCGAAATCCGCTACACAGCAGATATCTCTCTGCGTTGCACGGACGGCTCGTCGCAGGTTTGTAAAGAGTCCATTCGCGAAAACAACGCGTAATCAGAAGAATCAGAATCTGAGTCGGCTGGCCCTGAATGTCGAAAAACTTTATCACTAGACAGCCATCAGGTGCCAGGCTCCGCAATCCAATGAGAGCCGAACAGACCAGCAAATGAAACGCGCGCATCTCCTGATGGGCGTAATTCGCCGAGAAATCAAAGCCACCATCCGCAGTAAAGAGGTGAACTCCAGGCTTTGCCAGTTTCACAAAAGACTCCTGATTCCCTTTCTGGTAAATATCTCCTGTGCCATCAATCCCATAATGAAGAAGAATCTGCGGATGTTTCTGTAGAAAAGACGCCGCACGCTTCCATCCAGGGGTGTGATAGTCCGTCGGCTTCAGCGTCATGGCGAGGGAGGATGCCACAGGTCGGCGTGCCTGGTCCGCACGCTCAAACAAGGCCTCGATGAATCCACCTGGACCTTCGGCTACATGAGCGGACCGAATGCGCGGAATCTGCCGCGGCAGCTTGTCAAAAAATTCCAGAACCGAGAGAATCTCCACCATCTTGAAAAAACTGCGGCTCAGCGGCCGATAAATACAGAGAGACGGATGAAAATGGGAATCGTCCTGTGTGTAAATACACTCATACGGGTTCGCCATCTTCTTTGCCAATTCCCAAATGTGCTGGGTCTCATACTTCGCCAATTTCTCCTTTTCTTCCAGCAGTTCCGAATCGCAGACAGTCTGCTGCCAAGGCTGAAACAGAACCAATTGGGGGAATTGGAGTGATTTTTCCGTACAAAAAGCAACCTGTTTCCAGGGTGGTTTTTGGTCGCTCAAATCCATACAGAGTTTACGTGCCACGGCCTTATGCCTCCAGAAGCACCAACTCTACATCAGGCTCATCCATCAGAACCGCAGAAGCAGGCATCTGTACGTTCATACGCAGACGCGTCTTCGAGCAGATGTCATCTGCCGTCTCGTACAACTCCGCCTCCACCTCCTCTTCTGTAGGTCCAGCCTCCTCTTCCTCGTAGTCCACCGCCGCAGGGAGATTCTTCTGGAGCTTGAGGAACGCCGCCTCATCGAAGAGAATTTGACTGAATGCCGTTCCACCATGAATCGTCTGGCCCGTCATGATGTTCGCACTCACACCCGTCACAGGGTCCATCTCTCCGAAAATCGCCGCGCGCAGCAGGATTTTCTCCGTCTCCTCAAAGCTCGCCTTCGCCAACGGTCCAATGTCCTGCTTGTTGATACCATAGCGGTCAGCAGACATCAGCTTGCCAGGACGAGTCATCACATCACAGAGGAGACCGAGATGGCGGAAATTCACACCCGCCTCCTCGAACAGCGTGGAAATCTCATTCATCAGCACAGCACGCGTCGCCTCAATGCCGAGATTGTCGTAGATATCGTGGACGTGACTGCTCGTCAACATGCGACCCTCTACGAGAGGGTGCGTCATAACCGCGAGGAAGTTGCTGCCGTCCGTATCCAGAATGTACTGCGTCACAGGCTTGTAGGCACCGTCCTGGAGCTCCAGCATATTCTTGTCCTGGCGGAAACTCACGGACTTGATGCCAGGGATTCCGCGGATAACAATGCCATTGAGAAGGCGATTCACAAACTTCTTCAGATTCGCCAAGTCATCCACACCCGACTTTGCAATCTCAGGCAGACGAATCCGCATAATGAGTCGCGGGCTGTTGAAGTCGCTGTAAATCATATTCACCTCCTTGCCGAACCGCGCACGCAGAACAAAGGAGATGTCCTCCATGGAGATGTTCTTCGCAAAGAGTCGCTCGCGGTCCAACTCCAAGCGCAGCATCCAGCGACTCCACTGCTCCTCTTCACCCTCCTCCTCGCCCGCCACAGCCGATGCCTCAAACGCCTTGTAAAAGGTGATGAGGTCCCTGTCCTCCTCCAGAACTGACTCGGAATCGCTCGGGTCGAAGTAAATCGCCGCACGAGTCGTCACATCTCGCAGAAGTGTGAGTTCCAGGTCCTGCGCCGCCAAACGGGCCTTCTCCTTGTCCTCGCGATACTCGCGTTTCAAGGGAATCGTGAGAGAAATCGCCTTGGGAGACTTTGTCACCTTCAGAAGCTCCTTCAAACGCGGAACACCTCGCGTCACATTGGACTTCGCCGCCACACCTGCCAAGTGGAACGTGTTGAGCGTCATCTGCGTGGAAGGCTCACCAATGCTCTGTGCGGCAATAATACCCACCTGCTCGCCAGGCTGGGCCCAGGCCTGCCAATTCCGCATCACAATGAGCTCCGAGAGCGCATCAAATGCCGCCTTCGTAAAACGCTCCTTTACGATGAGCTTGTGCGGTGCCAAGTAGAATCGCAGCATCGCACACCAGAGCTTGTGATACGACTGGGTCCGCGCAATGATTTTGTTGATGCCATCCAGCACATAGGCGGGCATCAAATCCGTGGTAGCCTCTTTCTCAAGTGCGAACTTCACCCCAATGTTGAGAATCAGTCGCTCAAGATTCACGGATGCAAAGGTGGACCCGTCTTGCTTGTTGCGATACACATCCTCCACCAGCATCTTGCGGTCCGCCAACACCTCGCGGGAGAAGGACTCGAGTGCCGCCATCTCCTCCGCACTCACTACTACACCCTCTGGCAACACCTTACTCATATCCACACCTGCCAGACTGTACTGCTGGAGAATGTCAGACTCTGTGAGCTTCACGAGGCCGAGACCCTGCGTCTCAATCTTCGTACTATTCACACCATCCTCTCCATAGTGGAACTGGACGATGTTGTTGCGCGCATCGCGGACCGTGCCGTCGTACTGAATCACGAGGTCCTCCATCGCCTTCACCAGCTGGCGCTGAATGTAGCCCGTATCGGCAGTTTTGACTGCAGTATCAATAAGACCCTCACGACCTGACATGGCGTGGAAGAAGAACTCCTGTGGCGTTAGACCCTGGATGAAACTGCTCTCCACGAAGCCGCGCGCCTCCGCACCATCATCGTACTTCTTGTAGTGGGGAAGGGTGCGGTCGCTGAAACCGTAAGGAATACGGCGACCCTCGGGAGCCTGCTGGCCTACACATGCCATCATCTGAGCGATGTTAATGGTAGAGCCCTTGGAGCCCGCGCGAACCATTGCAATCAGACGATTCTCCTCTGCGAGAGAGCCGAGGCCGATTTTGCCCGAGAGCTCCGTCGCCTTGTTGAGCTCCGTATAGACCTTGTCCTCAAACTCCTGCTGGTTTGTCTTCCCAGTGTTGTTGTCAAAGAGGTCCAAGTGGAGCTGGAGAAGGATGTTCTCAATCTCGGACTTGCGAGCCTTGATGACCTTATCCATCTCCTTGCGAGTTGCCTCGTCGGCAACCAAGTCTGAGATGCCAACCGAGAATCCATTGTAGACCAGGAACTGCTCGATGGTATTCTGCATGCTGTCAATAAAATTCACAGTGTCCTCCGAGCCATAGTCCTTGAAGATGGTGTGGACGATTCCCTTGGATGGCTTGCTGAAGATGTCCTTATCCAGAATGCCCTGCTGAATCTGTCCCTCCTTGATGACAACGTAATTCGCCTTCTTTTCATCCGCTGTCTGGGCGTCCTTGTAGAAGGAGTTTCCCATCTCCAGGTTGATAGGAGGAAGCAGCTGTCCGATGACCTGTTGACCGGTGTAGCGCTTTCCATCCCGAAGAGGAAGAGGTACGATGCCCTCAAAGCGACGATTCCACATTGCCATATTCATGAACTCACGGCGTGTGAACTCCACCTTCGGTCGTGTGATACGCCAAGAACCCACCAGGGTGTCCTGGACGATACCAATCACCGGCTTGGCGTGACGCGGAGTCACAATCTGGTGAGGAACTGCCGCGATTTCGGCGAGCTCCGTCGCAGCCTCAATGCTCTGCGGGATGTGAGCGTTCATCTCATCACCGTCAAAATCCGCATTGTACGGGCTCGTAACGGATACATTCAGACGGAATGTATTGAAGGGGAGCACCTTCACCTTGTGGCCCATCATCGACATGCGGTGGAGCGTCGGCTGACGGTTAAACAATATCATGTCGCCGTCCATGAGGTGGCGATTCACCACGTCACCATAGTGGAGCACGATTTCCTTCGTATTCACGTGACGGAGCGAAATCATACGACCGTCCTGGCGAACAATCGTCTTCGCACCAGGGAACTTCATCGCACCGTTCTGGACGTACTTGTAGAGCTGCTCGCGATTGAATTGCGTCACGCGCTCAGGAACGGAGAGGTTCATCGCAATCTTCATCGGCACACCAATCTCTCCGACAGAGATATTCGGGTCAGGCGTGATGACGGAGCGGGCGGAGAACTCCACACGCTTGCCCTGGATGTTGTAGCGAATGCGACCCTCCTTGGACCCGAGACGCTGCTGGATAGATTTGAGAGGGCGACCGCTGCGCTGCGCGCTCGGTGCGACTCCAGGAATCTGATTATCCACCAGGGTCGCGATATGGTACTGAAGTACATTCGTGTATTCGTCTACAATATTCTTAGCAGCGTTGTTGTTGATTTTGTCCTGGAGAATATTGTTGGTGTTAATAATGTCTACAAGCTTGTGGGTAAGGTCGTCCTCCGAACGCTGGTTGTTGTCCTGAATGACCGAGGGGCGGACCTGGGGTGGAGGCACCGCCAGAACACTGCAAATCATCCAATCGGGACGGCACCAGTAGCGGTTGAGCCCCATGAAATCCACATCCTCATCCGTGATACGACGGAATAGACGGAGGATGTATTCGGCTTCCAGGACCTGACGCTCCTTGCGTGTCTTCGCACCCGGTTGAAGAACCTCCTTTGCGGCGGGACCGTCCATATTGTCCCACTCCGCCACAATGCGAGCGATGCCTTCGCGAACATAGCGGTCGGGCTGACGAGCACCGCATCCGTCCTCCGTCTCCTGGCCGCAACGACCAATGTTGCTCGAGAGACTGAGAACCTGACGCCACTTGGCCTCTCCGCGGCGCTTCGAGAGATTCGCATGGAGATTCTTGTCAATGAGGAGCTTGCTACAGCGGACACATACACAGCTCAATACATTGAGAATGAGTGGAAAGAACTGGATGTAGTACACAGGGCGAGCCAGGCGGAAGTGTCCGAAATGGCCCGGGCACTGATGATTTGTCTGACCGCAACTGCGGCAGGTTTTTCCATTGTCAAGTACACCCATGCGCGGGTCAAAGAGACCTCCGATGCGAGGCTCTGCGCCGTCATACGTTCCTGGATTTGTAATCTCAACCACAGAACGCCGTTCAATTTCTTCAGGGCTGAAAATGCCAAACTGAATCCCGACGATGGGCTCAATTTCAGAACTCGGTCTTACTAAACCAGAAGGCATCCCTCTTCTGAATTAGTGGGGGTTTTCTAAGTGGTTTCTGTTCTGAGCGGGGGCGGCCTCAATTTTTATGGGGCGGCAAATCAATGTCCGCCTTCACCATTTCAGCCACCAACTCCTGAAAGGAACTGTTGCGTCGCCACCCCAAGTTCACCACGGCCTTCTGCGGATTTCCAAGCAATGTCTGAACTTCGGCAGGACGGAAAAACTCTGGATTCACAGTGACTCGAAGCTCATTTGTTAGAACATCGTATCCCCGCTCATTCACGCCCTCTCCATCCCATCGGAGATATGTGCCAAAGGCATTAAAATAGGCGATTTCAATAAACTCCCGAACACTGTGCTGTTCTCCTGATGCGAGAACATAATCCTCAGGCACATCTACCTGAAGCATCCTCCACATCCCCTCTACATAGTCTCGGGCATGCCCCCAATCACGACGTGCGTCCAAATTCCCAATTTCTAGTTTTGTCTGAAGGCCCTGATGAATAGCAGCGATTGCTTTTGTGATTTTCCGAGTGACAAAATCCTCTCCACGGCGAGGAGATTCGTGATTGAAGAGAATTCCATTCACCGCAAAGAGATTGTAGCTCTCGCGATAGTTCTTCACAATCCAGAAAGCATAGAGTTTCGCAACTCCATACGGACTGCGAGGGTAAAAAGGAGTCTCTTCTGTCTGGGGCGTTTCCATGACACGCCCAAACAATTCACTCGTACTCGCCTGGTAAAAACGGATTCGCTCCTTGTCTTCCTGACTGCGTATCCACTCTAAAATGCTGAGGGGCGCCAACGCATCTGCCTTTGCCGTATACTCGGGCATGGAAAAGGAATAGTGGACGTGGCTCTGTGCCGCCAGATTGTAAATCTCAAACGGGTGCTCGGTAGTTCCACGGGCCTTCGACCAAATTGTACTTAGAATTGTGTTGATACCAGAAGAGTCTGTAATATCTCCCATGTGAAGCTTGAAGCGTTCGTGCGTTAAAATGTGCTCGATGCGTGTCTTGTTCTGATGATTGGAGATACGGCGTGCGAGTCCATGGACCTCGTACCCCTTTTCCAGAAGGAGTTCTGCTAAATAGGAGCCATCTTGACCTGTGACACCTGTTACAAAAGCGACTCTCATCCCTGGTGTTTTTATCTGCTCCACTTTAGATTTGTCCTGTCGTGAAAATTCCGAGCCGCTCATTGGAATGGTCGTATGCGTCATAGCAGACTTTCCGCTTCACACGGCCCAAATCCAGGTGCGATGCGAAACAATAGAGACTGCTCTCCAGGAGGTGTATCTCTGTCGCATTCTCCAGGAGGTCCTTGTAGTGAAGAAGAGGCTGGCCCACGACGGCCTGGGCGATGGCGTAGAAGGGGTGCTCGATAGGATAGTGATTCTCGTTAATATCAAAAATCGGAATCTGCGATGTGCCAAGCTCCTCCGCGACATGTCCCCAGATAGGTAGGCGTTTTTGCGAAGCTTGCTGGTGAACGACCACATACGATTCCGACACCTTTTTCACAGTTTCCAAGAGAGTCTGACTTTCTGGACTCGGTGCGACATGGAAATATCGGGTGCGAACATCGCGTGACAGACCTATGTCATCGTAAAAAGAGTGGGGGAACTCATAAATGCGTGGATTGTCTGTGTGATATCCGCAAGCGAAGACGGTGAACCCTTGGGATTCTATAATTTGACGGCGGACAGGAAATGGCTGCAGCACGTAGTCGTCTGGAATAGGGAAGAGGGTGATGGCGGGGTCATCCGCGTACATTGCCTTCACATTTGCGGCATTGTGCTCCTTGCAGACGACGATGACTTTGTCATAGGCTGTGGCGAGATAGCGGACAGCTCCGTTCATCCAGAACATGTCGCCGAGCCCGAGGTGTGTGTAGAGAAAGGCCTGTTTTTCTGCGTATCCTTTCTGCTCCCTCAGAGTGGACGCGGCGGCGTGGTTGAGCTTCGCCTTCACACGGAATCTACGGTCATTCTCCTCCAGAATTTTCTTACAAATCGCTGCGGCGACCTGAGGGTCGATATCCTTTCCGTGAAAGGTGTCCTGGAGCTCCCAGATTTCCAGATTAATCTCGCGGAGAAGTTTGTAGTAATAGGAGAACTTCTCCACGAAAGGGCGGAGTTGCGATTCCAACACAGTAAACTCTTTCGCACAATCGGCCTTGCGCCTCGCATCGGCGATTTTCTGGAGCTTGATGTCAAGAATTGTCAGTTTATCCAGGGCTTCTCCAAGGGAGACTGGCAGGGTAATCGTTTCCATTAGTGGGTAAACGCAAGGTGAACCTTAGACCTTTTTTTTATTAGTTAGAGTAGGAATGGTTGGAGGGAGAAAAACACGCAGACGGCAGCGGACACGGAAACAACGAGGAGGGCAGCCCAAAGAAGAAAATCGTCTCACTCTGAATTTACCAACAAGTCTTCCTACTGCCTCTCCCTCATGGTATTCTACTGTTCCGAACTTGCCGACTCTGGGAACTGTCGAGCCCGCACCTGTACCCGCACCTGTACCCGCGCCTGTA
>JACCDW010520940.1_pt1 | contig 34698 bp, 29 predicted proteins | sample 7449781 | NCBI WGS metagenome assembly JACCDW01 (sample SAMN15323449, study PRJNA562643) | freshwater metagenome | isolation source: river surface water | place: USA:Blue River Watershed | collected 2017-08-18
AATGTGACAGTAAGTGCAGTTTATGGAACTATGGAGGTCAATGCAGCTGGTGGAAATGCCCAAATGACTATGGATGCCACCAATTATGACCTGACTCTTTACACCAAGAGCAATATGTTTATTATTACTTCTAACAATATGAGTCTAACCTCTGCTAGCAATGTGTCAGTAAGTGCAACTACTGGAACTGTGGATATTTATGCAGCAGATGGCAATGCTCGTCTGACTATGGACTCTGCAACTAACGACCTGACTATCTTTACTCAAAGCAACATTATTGTCCTAGCTTCAAACGACACTTCTATTACTTCTCTGAGCAATGTGACAGTAAGTGCAGTTTATGGAACCATGGAGGTCAATGCTGCTGGTGGCAATGCCCAAATGACTATGGATGCTACTAACTATGATCTGACTCTTTACACCAAGAGCAACATGTACATCATTACTTCCAACAATATGAGTCTAACCTCTGCAAGCAATGTTAGTGTCTCAGCAACAACTGGAACTGTAGATATCTATGCAGCAGAAGGAAAGGCACGTGTAACTCTAGATTCAGCTACGAATGATCTAACTATCTTTACCGAAAGCAACATTTACATGACAGCATCAAACAATGCAAATATTACAGCAAATAGTAATCTCACACTATCAGCTCTTCATGGAACTCTTGGATTCAATGCTATGGATCTAGCATTCAGTGCTACTAGCAATGTAACTGTTTCAGCAAACTATGGAGATCTATTTTTGGCTGCTGATCAAAGTAATGTATGGGTACGTCTTGATGCACCAAGTAATGATCTTCTAGCATATGCTCAATCTAATATGGTGTTTAGTGCTAGCAACAATTATCAAGTTAACTCGGCTAGCAATGTAGGTCTTGTTGCTGGTGTAGGAAGCGTTAGCATTACTGCTGGACAAGATATTTTCGAGTCAGCGACTAGTAATATTACCCTTTCGGCAAACAAAGGCGACCTATTCCTTGCAGCCAACAATAGCAATGTATGGGTACGTCTAGATCAACCCAACAATGACCTTCTAGCATATGCTCAATCTAATATGGTATTTAGTGCTAGCAACACCTACACATTGAACTCACGAAGCAATGTGGCTATTTCAAGTGGTACCGGATCATTTGCAGTAAGCTCTGGATCAAGTAATGTAAATCTTGCATTTACCACTAGCAATGAAGCACTACTGACAGCTTGCAATATGGTGAGCGTGACAAGTACAACAAGTAATGTTAATTTGAACTCAGGCATTACGTTGGTATCAACTACTCAAGTTTATCCACCAGCTGCAATGACTGCAAACACTACAACCATATCTGGCCAAGCATATGGTAATGGAACATATATTGCTTCAGCTACATCTGTAATGGGATGGGATTCAACTGTTTATCTAGCGTTTGACAAAGCAGTAGCAAATACGGCAACGCCTTTGAGAGAAAATTATGATATTACCTACGGATATTATTTTGGAAGTTCAAGTACTAATGGAGTATTAGGTGAATGGTTACAGTTACAACTACCAACATCAATAGTGCTAACATCTTACTACATGCGAGTTGGAGCTATTAAGCCTAAAACGTTTACAACATTCGGGTCAGTTAATGGATCAACATGGGTACTGATAGATTCAAAATCAAATTTTACTTGGAACGAAATAACTACTGTAATGTTTGACGCAACTATAAATATAAGCAATACAAACCCTTACTCATACTATCGTGTAGTTTTCCAAAGTGTTGAATATGGTGGTGGCCCAATTCAAATCGTCACATGGGATTTATATGCTCAAGGTGGTCAAGTACCTGTAACAAATACCACCACCAATCTCACTCCAACTGGTATGTTCTCCACATACGCTCTCTCCAACATCACCATGACTGCTTCAAACACAACTCAACTAGTATCTCGTAGTAACATCTCAACTACCTCAACTGTTGGTACTATCACCACAACTGCGGGTCAAAATCTCATTGAATCTGCTACTAGCAACGTAACTATTTCAGCCAACACTGGTGATCTATTCCTTGCTGCTAACTCAAGCAACATTTGGGTACGTTTAGATCAACCTGCCAATGACCTCCTTGGATATGCCCAATCAAATATCAATATGACTGCGTCAAATACATACACAGTAACATCCCGCAGCAATGTAACTCTAACAGCAAGCAATGGATCTTTCACAACATCGGCAAGTCTTGGTCAAGTATCCACAATTATGGGAACTAATAACACCTACACACTTTACTCATCTAATGATGCATCATTCACCACTAGCAACAACTACACTCTCAATGTCAAGAGTAACGTGAACATCACAAGCACTATTAGCCAAATTACTATGTCAGCTGGCAGCAACATTTATGCTTCAGCAACAAGTAATATTATTCTTTCAGCAAACACTGGTGATCTCTTCCTAGCTGCAAATGGTAGCAATGTGCGTGTACTCCTAGATTCTCCTACCAATGATCTGGTTGTATATGCTCAAAGTAACATCAATTTCACTGCAAGCAACACCTACACATTGAACTCACGAAGCAATGTGGCAATTTCAAGTGGCACCGGATCATTTGCAGTAAGCGCTGGAACCAGTAATGTTAATCTAACAATGACAAGTGATGGTCAAGCACAAATCACAGCAAGTAATAATGTTGGTATTACTAGTACTTTGAATAGTGTAAACGTGTCTGCTGGTTTTATTGCCGGAGTAACTCAGTCTTATCCACCTATAGGAATGACATCAAATGTGAATAACATCACAACAGCAATATATGGAAATGGAACATATAGTGCATCCGCAACAGGTACACAACAAGCGTACCTTGCATTTGATAGTAATAGTGGAACTTATTGGGGTAGTGCAACTGTATATTCGATGAGTGCAGGTACGTATTCTGGTGTAAATTCAACTATCGACAATACTTCTACAACATATTCTGGCGAATGGATTCAATTACAATTTCCTCAATCTGCAGTAATAACTTCATATACATTTACTACTTTCCAGGATGGTGATTACCGTGTTCCGCAAAATTGGGTCATATTAGGATCATTAACTGGTACTAACGGTTCATGGAAAGTTCTTGATTGGCGCAATGTACTACTTGCTACAGCTTCTGACACTTTCACATATAATTTCACAAATACCACGCCATTTTCCTACTATCGAATGGTTGTCATGAGCATTAAAGCTCTTTATAGTTCAGCTATGTGGTACCTTGGGAGTCTAACATTCAAAGGACCAGGAGCTTCAAGTTCACCAACAAGTACTTTAATGACCCCCGCTGGTATGTTCTCCACATATGCTCTCTCCAACATCACCATGACTGCATCCAATACCACTGCTATTGTCTCTCAAAGTAACATCTCAACTACTTCAACCGTTGGTACTATCACCACAACTGCTGGTCAAAATCTCATTGAATCTGCTACTAGTAATGTGACAATTGCAGCAAATACTGGTGATCTATTCCTTGCAGCAAACAGTAGCAATGTGAGTATTTTACTTGATGCTCCTTCTAATAATCTTGTGGCATATGCTCAAAGCAATGTGTCATTGACTGCCAGTAACAACTTTGCAATTTCTGCATCAAGCAATGTAGCTGTAACTGCTGGCACTGGATCTTTCTCAACAACAGCCAGTTCAGGTCAAGTATCTCTCACAATGGCCACTAATAACACCCTAACTCTATCTTCGGCTAGCAATCTAACTGCAACAACTACTCAAAATATGTTCTTGACTGCAAATAGCAATGTCACCGTGCAAGCCACTAGTAACATCTCCCTCACTTCAACAAAGACCACTAGTGTATCAGCAAGCAATGTGTCTCTTGGTGCACAAAATGGTTCTGCAACTCTTGATCTCACTGCAACTTATGATGCACTTCTAAGTGCAAAGAGCAACGTACAAGTAACATCAACAAATGCCAACACTGGTATTTATGGTCAAAGCAATGTCAACCTATCCACTGATACTTCTAATGTATACATTCGCATGGCTGGACCTGGTGTTGATACTCTAAGCATTTACGGTCTTTCTAATGTAAATGTAAACACCAACCAAAACTTCTTCCTAACTGCCGCTAATAACATTTCTCTAGGTTCCGCAGCTAATACATACATGACTGCTTCAAATGATATCTTCATTAGTGGATCCAATAATACCACTCTAGCTGCTGAAAACACTCTATATCTACGTGGTAATGCTCTTGATGCAGCTGGTTTTGGTAGTCTGACATGGTCAGCTGATAGTAATATTGATTTCAAGATCATGGGCTCTGAAGATCCCAACTCCCCAATATTCTCTATTACCAGTAATGAAGTTCGTATTCGTGGTAACATTGTTGTAACAGGTGAAATCAACACAAGCAATATTGTCAATACCACAGTAGTACAACAAACTCTCAAGATCTCTGATCGCACTATTAAACTAGCAAACGATGGTTCAGGCGTTAATGAATTTGCACCAACAGATGGTTTCCTAACCAATGATCAATCTGGTGTTATGATTGATGGTTTCCCAACTGGCTTTGACTCGAACAATCCAATCACCTCCAATCTATCACAAAAATCCATTCTATGGCACTATGGTGATAGTCAACTATCAACAGGCACCGCAGCTCTTGGTACCACAGATATGGACAAAGAGTCTTATTGGGAAATGCTAGGTGGCTCATTCCGTCTTTCAAAGAGAAATATTGATGGTGAAGGTAATATTACCTCAGTATCATTTGGTCTTCGCATCAATGAAAATGATCAACTAGAACTTGTGAAGAAATACTGGAATGGTACACAATATGTCTTCAAGAGGATTGCTCGCTTTGGTGTAAATAATGCTTGATTTAAAAACTAAAATTTGATTCATATAAGCACTGATCAACTTAATCAAACAATGCCTATTCAAGGTCTATCTTCTGCTCAAATTAGAGAATATCGTAGGCAATTGAAGAAGTTGCTGAAAATTCCTATTATAAAACAAAAATCAGAAGAATGGCTTGCTGTGAGGCAGAATATGATTACAGCAAGTGACTTTGCACAAGCATTGGGTGAAGGTAAATTTGGTACTCAAAAAGAGCTTATTATCAAAAAAAGTCAACCACAAACTGAATTTAAAGTGACAACAAACATCTTTTTCAGATGGGGAAATTTGTTTGAACCAGTTGCAACGGATATTTACAGTGCAATACACGATGACATAAAAATACATGAATTTGGCTTGTTAAAACATGATGATTATGATTATTTTGGGGCATCACCAGATGGGATAAGTGATATTGGAATTATGGTTGAGATAAAATGTCCTCTTCGTCGAAAGGTGATCAAAGACGGAGACGTTCCTACACAATACTATTACCAAATCCAAGGACAACTTCATACATGTAATTTGGAGGTTTGTGACTACTTTGAGTGCGAATTTGAGAAATTTACGGACCAGCCAGAGGAATTGGATCAGTCACCTTATCTGGATCGTTGGCGTGGAGTCGTCATTGATCATGGTATTGACAAAACACCATCATATAGTCCTCTTGTTAAACCAGGGTCCTCAGCAAAATCAATTTTGACATCTTGGGTAGCCGAACAACCAGATGGTGAAATTATATATTGGTCTTTGCCGATATATAATGAAAAAAGAGTGTTATTGGACAAAGAATGGACCGAGAAGAAATTAGAAGAGCTCGGAAAAGTGTGGGATCGAATCAAATATTTCCGTGAGAATCAAGATAAAATCGACGAAGAACTAAATAACACAATTACTGTATCAACAGAACCATTGTATGCTCCTACAAAGACAACTTACAAAGACAAAGATAAATTAGTTGGATATGCTTTCAGGGATTTTGAGGACTAGTTGCGGTTTGGTAGACTCTCTTTTTTGCTTTAATCCATGGACTGTTTATTTTTATTAATGGATATTCATCACCATATCCATGATGTAATTTGATATTTGGATGCTTTGGTGCTTGCACTAAATGAAGTTCATCTACAAGTTTTCTATATTTAAGAGATTCAAAATGTGCCTTCAATGGTTCTTTATATGCTATTTTAAGTTGATATTCTAATTTATTTAATTGATCATTTAAACTTGTAAGAGTTTGAATAGTTTGGTTCAACTCATCTGGGTGAGATGGATCTGCAAAAAGTTTATCGGCTAGTTTATCATTAAGAGAATAAGCAACTTCTGCATTAAAAATCTGTTTTTTTAATTGATCAATCTGATTTTTTGGAGAATTTTTAGAATAAGCAACATTTTTGATATCTGGAACTGGTGGCATTTGTGGTGAATTTGTATTTCCTCCACCTTTTCTTAATTTACCCATTTAATTTATACAAATATATATTAAATGACATATACATTAGTATCACGTCAAGTATTAGCAACAATTAAAAAATATTACAATGATGATCTTGACACAGATGATGATTCATTATATCCAACGATAGTTGAAAATCAAACATGTGCATTTAATAAAAATGATAGACGCCGTAAATATAATAATAACAAATCAGCAGTTACTCTAGATCAAACAATTGTGAAAGCATACAGTGAGTTTATGAAACCAACTTTAAAAAAAATCAATAAACACCATATTTGTTTCTTGATTTATTTGCTTCAAAATATCACAACTGCAGATGATTCAATTCTTTATAATAAAGATCCGTCAGCATATCAAGGCAAAGATAGAGAATTAGTGATTGGTTTGATTAAAAATTTAGAAAATGAACAAAACATTTTACTCTTTATAACAAAAAACATAAATGTATCTGATGGAGTTGTAGAAACAAAAATCAAAGAAATTAAAAATAAAATTACTAACAATGATTTTAGTTTTTTAGTAAAAGACTTTTTTAAATTATATGATCCTGATACAAAAGCTTACAAAGAATCTGTTTATAGTCAATTACAAACCTTGGAACCACAACTACTTCAAAACATCTTGGCAACTTTTACCAAAAAGAAATTTAACAATGCTCATATTTTATCTGTTTTTCTGAAACTATTCAAAACTATAAAAACTGATATTACCTTCCAACATCTCATTGATTTGGTAAATGATGTTGATTCTAAAATAGAAAATGGTTTGAAGAACATTGAAAATAATAACTTTGACGCCATTACGATAGCTGAATTCTTTTCGATAAAGGACCAAAGTACAGGTTATGAAAGAAGCATGTATGATATTATTTTCAAAAAAGAAGGTTATGATACACACATTTCAAACCTTATGAGCATTATTTATGATAAGGTGATAGATGAAGAATTATTTTTCACTCAGTTAGGAAAACTTAATACGTTGGAATGCAAAGGTAGAACAGAAGAACTTGTGATGGGTGTCGTATTTGCAACTTACACTCTGAAAGATATTGGAAAGTTTATTAATCTGAGATCTTTTTGTTATTGTTACCCCGATCTTGCGAGTATGCTAATTTCAAATAAAGGATTATTAAAAACACCCGATATAGAATTAAATGATAAAGATCGAAAAGACATAGCAGAAGGTCTAGGTACATATTTCCAAAAGAATGAAAAAGAGTTGCAAGATGATATCAAGGATATCAAAGATCAATTAAATAGTAATAGTTATGATGATGAAGAAAAGAAAATAATTAAAGATGGCTTGGGCGTAGATTTAATAGAGATTAAAGATTGGAAGAGATTTTTTGATTTTATGATCAATGAATTTCCAAATATCATCAAAGCCAAAAAAGTATTAACTGTCTACGAGAAGTCTTGTAATACACTTTTTGAACTATTAGGATTATATGGATATATGTGTCTGTCAGATGATCTAACTGTATTTGACAATGATGGATCACGTTTTGAGACAGCGCAATATTGTACTTCAAAATTACAAGACGTGCTTGAAAAGATCAAACAATATATACCCGAATTAGACCAAGTAAGTCTAAATGGAACTACTTTGGATAGTTTAAAAACACTTATTGAAACTACTTGTATTCATGGTGTTGGTAATGCTTTTATGAGATTTTATATTCAAGCATATGAAGCTGCACAAAGTAGCATCGCCAACATATTAGCTTCTGATAAAAATGGTACAAATGCATTATTACCAGTACCAAAGAGTATCAAAGAGAACAAAGAGAAACACCGAGAGATTGTAGAAAATATGATTGCATTATCACCATTCTTTATTAAAGCTCCAAAAGAACTCAAAGAAGAAACGAACATTGCATATTTGACTTGTATTAAATATGATGAATCAACAAATATGCTTCTACAACTGAATCCACTGTATAATAAATATTTACTGGTAGGTGTAACAGAAAGTCCGAACTCAAAAACTAGTACTAAATATTTGGCAATTATTCAGTCTCCAAATTTCAAAAACTTTTACAAATTTGGAAATATTGAAAGTTATTTTGAAGTTGATGAAAATGGTTATCAATATCGATTACATAGTTATAATAATTTGCCAATAGGTGAAAAGTTTGTTGAGCATTATAATAAAAACCAACCTGAATTATTGGAGCTTATAAACATTCCATATAAGTTTTATAGACAACGTAAACACACTTTCTCAGTATTCGCGGATTATACATTGAATCTTTGCAAATTGATGTCTTTTAAAATGGTTCAAGGTGTAGAAAAAGAAAAGTATGAACAATTGAGCAAAGTAGCTCAAAGTAAGATCTATGATTATTTGACTTTAGAAGAGACTGAGTTGATTCCAAAATATATGACAGTGATTAATTTGAATAATCAAAAACATATGTGGAATGCACAAAATGCAATGAACTCGCCTTCAAGTATTGAAGACCGAGATTATTATGTCGACAATTTAGAGAACTTTCTAACATTACCATACACATATGATGGCAAAGCCATTGTAAAAATTGTCACAGGTAAAGATGTTACACCAAATTATCAAACGGCTCAATTGTTGTCAAAAATGCTTTTGAATCCAAAGATAAACTTTTATAATGTATCAAGTAAATTTGATGATGTGAAAAGGGGCTTTTCGTCATTTGAAAGTTATTTCAAAATGGTTCATGGACAAGAGAGTGAGTTTAGGCAATCCGTATTTGATCAAAATGTTCTAAAAAACAATGTCAAATTGAAACATATAGATGGAATCAACATTTTAGATGAAGGTCCCAATTTACTCTTATTATTCCAAAATGAAATACATAAACCACTATTGCAAAATATGTTACAAAGAATGAAAACTGCAGTGTTTTTATTCATGGCATATTATCACTATTTTTTACCTAGCCGTTCTAAATATTATAGAAGAATATATGAGAAAAATGTGTTAAATTTTAATATCGTATATGAGAGTTATATCAGTAAAGACTTTTTGACAGCATATAAATATTTTATCAAAAGCATTCCAGAGTTTGTTATTAATGAATGTGTTGCTTCATTATTGCCGGAATACACTATCAATGAAATCTCGAAAGAATATTATTTACTTGATGATATTAAATCAGAATATAAATCAAAACTAGGTACAACAAAATTTGTCTTGAATATTCCGATCAATAAAAGTGACAATGAATTTGAATTCGTTCATATGATATACAAAAATCAATACGATGACAAACAAAAAGCAGATAAACTTCATGAAAAACTACTTGAAAAGAATAAAGAACATATCAATACTATGATTAATATTTTAAATACAAAGTTTTCGTACTTCAATCAAGAAAAATTAAAGATAATTGAAGGTAACTCTGAAAATTTGCATTCGGAGTCACTTCCAAGAGCGATGGAATACATTGCAAAGATATCATTGATTGATGCTCATATAACTCGTACTAATGAATTTAAAACATATGAAATGATGTTAAGATTTGTAAATTCAAACAAAGAATTAGAAATAAAATTACACAAAATGATTGAAGATTGCATTGAAACCGACAATCCTCAACTTGGAATTGATTTTATCACTGATCTTGACGATAGTATGTGGAACAACATTTGATTACCCACTTAGAACTAAAGGATTAAAGTTGACATATCCTAACTGGACATAGTCTACATTGGTGACAGAAGCTGGGAAATAATATAAATTAATATCATTTATCTTGTTAAAGTCATTTCTTTCGTTATCAACAAACAATTTAAAGAAATTGTTTGAAGGTTGGCAATTGCGACGACGAGACATCACATAATTGGGTTCAGATGAGTCACTATAATTCCAATATGCCACCAATATCTTTTCATATGGACTGACTGTTGCCATCACACTAATAGAAGTTGAAGTATATGGTACATCAATAAAAATACTATCATTTGTAGCTGATGTTTCACATGTGTTGTTACCGCCAGTCATTAAAGTTAAACGATAATGATTATCAGTAATAGTAGCAACAACCATAAATATATTATTATTTTGTGGACCAGCAAGGGTATCTACAAGACCAGCTTGACAATTATTTCCATAGAAACCAATAGCAGAATTAGCGGTTGCTCCCATAAACATCCGCATCACAGTGGTTGATCCACCAATAGCAGCTGGTGGTGCAACATAACACAATGGTTTAACTTTCTGAGTTCCAACAACTTTGATAATTTTTTGACAAATGGCAGGAAGTTGTTCACGAGTTATTTTGTCTTTGTTTTTGAGTAATTTAACTAGTTGAGTAAATACATTGCCTAGATCACGGTTTGTATCTGGAACTATATCTGTTAGATCGTTCCAGACACGAGTTGCAAAGTCTTTATCACTTTCTACTTGAAATGGTGTATAAATACGGCTCCATGTAAAGTCTGGAATTTTAGCATTACTAATAAATGAGAACTTGACTGTAAAAACTGGAGGTACTTTGTACATATGGAACAGGTTAATATGATTGCAAAAATGATATTCTTGGGTTTTAGTATCAACATTTTTGTATGTTAAGAAACCAGAACTGAATACATTGCTTACTCCATTTTTTGGATCATATACTATATTTATTTTTCGACCAACATCTTGTGATGATGGTTCAATGCTATCAAGATAAAATACACTAATATTGAGAGTATTTACAACTTTGTTACCTGTCAAGTCAGCTAATTTTTTATAAGATTTAGATCCAGTTTTGTTGTAATCAAAGAATTTAACAAAAGCTATTGGTTGTAAAGTGATCAAGAAAGGAGTTGTAGAGATATCAGAAGAAAAGTTATTAAAGTTGTCAGTTCCTGTTGTAGTATCATACTTGGGAATATATGCTATAGAAGTTGCGTTTGTATCAATGCTAAATTCAAAGAATAATGGATTTAACAAAAGAAGTGAACCAAGATTTGATACACTTTCTGTGGTACTCCTGTCAACATATAGTAATACACTACCATCATTTTGGTAAACCATATTAAAAATATTGAGTTTCATACATGCACTTCTTAAAGTGTAATAAAGATAGTTTTCATGCAAAATGGAAAAGTTTTGATCTTGTGATGCGTTAGTACGAATTATGTTACAAATCCCGGTGTCAGCTACTTTTGCATTTCCAATACTACGAGATGATGCTAAGAAATCATTATTGTTAAGGTTTGGGAATTTTAGGTTACGATTACAATATGCATTTGTTGAGTTGAGAGCTTCGAGGGCTACTTGTTGTAATGAAGGTTGTGCAAACTTTTCGGCAGCTTTTGAAGGCTTACGGAACACAAAGTAAGACAAAACTACACAGATAATTAATATCATAAGTGCATTGATCATGTGAACATATTGTTCCTTCATTTTTATTTATTCTTACAGAAAATACTTTTCATCCAAGTCATATAAAGAATTTATTAATTATGTAATCCAAATGAAGGTCATCAAACGCAATGGACATGATGAGGAGGTATCATTTGATAAGGTCCTTAAGCGAATCAAAACCTTGAGTGGAGACCTTCAAATTGATGTTTATGACATTGCGCAAAAAGTTGTGACGCGCATTTATGATCATGTAAAAACATGTGAATTGGATGAGTTAGCTGCACAGATATGTAGTTCTATGATTGCTGATCATCCTGATTATGGAACTATGGCATCTCGTATCATCATATCAAACCATCATAAAAATACAAGTCCATCTTTTAGTGAAACAATTACTTTATTGTTTAATAATGTCGATGATGATAATCTTCCAAATCCTTTGGTAAGTGAGCAAGTTTACAACACAGTGATGAATAACAAGGAGAAATTAAACAGCTATTTGGATTATACCCGTGATTATAACTTTGATTATTTTGGTTTTAAGACTATTGAAAAAGCTTATTTGATGCGCATTAATAACCTAGTTATTGAGCGACCACAACATATGTTCATGCGTGTCGCACTTGGTATTCATGGGGTAGATGTGAAAGATGCGCTTCTCACATATGATCTCATGTCCACCAAGTATTTTGTGCATGCTACTCCTACACTCTTCAATGCTGGTACACCAAGACCCCAATGTTCATCTTGTTATCTAATGGGGATGGAAGATTCGATTGAAGGAATTTATGATATTATGAAAGAGTCGGCACAAATTAGTAAGTATGCAGGTGGTATTGGTATGTGGATCCATGATATTAGAGCACGTAATTCCCGGATCAGAGGAACTAATGGTACTAGTACTGGAATTGTTCCTATGTTGAAAGTAGCAAATTACGTTGCAAGACATGTCAATCAGTGTTTCACACCTGATACAATTGTTTATACAGATATTGGACCAAAAGAGATTCAATATGTAAAACCTTTTGATATGGTAATTACAAAAGATGGTTCTCTTCGTCGTGTAAATCAAGTGGTAAAAAATTATGTTTCAAAACAGATTTTACAAATTCAAATTGTTTCAGCGTTTCAACCCGTGACTTGTACCAAAGAGCATGAAATTTATGTAATCAAAAACACAAAAAAAGACATAGATCATGGAACACTGAAAGATCTTTTGAGTCAGGCAAAGATTGTTCCTGAGTTTATTCCAGCTTCTCAAGTGCAAGATACTCATTATGTAGGATTTCCAATTACGGACCATGTTCAAGATGATCAAAGATATGATGCTGACTTTTTTAGGATGTATGGAATCATGGTATCAACAGGTCGTATGTTCAACAAAACATATGTTGTAACTCTCTATCATGATTGTAAGTTGAGTACATTAAATTTCATTAAATCTTTTTTGAGAAATTTAGGAGTTCATTACTCAATCAAAGATTACGAAGGGTTTTCTGTTGTTTCATGGGCACATAACCCAGTGTTTCCTTTGCTATATGATGATATATATGATAACATTGGACAAAAGAAAATCAATCAATATTGGCTATATCTCCCTCTTAACAAAATACAAGGTCTAGTTCAAGGACTACTTGAAACTAAAGGTGGTACTCAGAAAGAGGTGCATTATGATACTACATCATATAATGTAGCACTTTCTTTGCGTTTCATGTTGATGCGGCTAGGTATTTTATCATCTGGTTTTATCAAAAATGACATTAATAGTCCAAAACAGTGTTGTTATGTGTTGAGTGTTCCGAAAGAACATTCACCGGACTATTTCATTTATGATAACATCATGTGGAGTCAAGTATCACATATTTCTACGGTTGATTACTCAGGTTTTGTGTATGACTTGAATGTTCAAGATAATCACAATTATACAACTGACTTAGGTTTGGTGCATAATAGTGGACGTCGAAATGGTTCTATTGCGGTTTATATTGAGCCATGGCATGCAGATATCGAACAATTTCTGGAAATGAAATTGCCGCAAGGAGCTGAAGAGGACCGTGCTCGTGATTTATTTTATGCTCTTTGGATTCCTGATTTGTTTATGAAACGTGTGAAGGAGAATGGTATTTGGTCTTTGATGTGTCCAAATCAATGCAAAGGTCTAAGTGATAATTGGGGATCAAAGTTTGAAGACTTATATTTAAAATACGAAGCCGAAGGAAAATATGTGAAACAAGTGAAAGCGCAAGAGTTATGGTTCAAGGTATTGGAGTCACAAATTGAGACAGGAACACCGTATCTTTGTTTCAAAGATGCAGCTAATGGTAAAAGTAATCAACAAAATTTAGGAACTATCAAATCATCAAATCTTTGTGTTGCTGGAGATACCAAAGTATTGACTAATTTGGGTTGGATTCCTATTGAACAAATGAAAGATAAGTCAGCATACATTTGGAATGGTGAAAAGTTTAGTGAGTCGGTGGTATCACAAACAGGAATCAATCAAAAATTATTGACAATCAAGTTTAGCAATGGTTTGTATATCAAATGTACACCATATCATCGTTTCTCTATTGTAGGACATTCTGATCCGGTTGAAGCAAAAGATCTTGTTGTTGATATGGAGATCACACCATTTGAGTTTCCACAATTTGAGCAAGAACGTCATAATATTCTATTGTCACATATTGAGCAAGATCGTTATAACATCGAGTCACCTGATTGGGATTACATCATGGAAGTATTTTTGTATCTAAGTAGTCAAGGAAAATATACAACAATCGAGTTTGAAGGAAATAGATATAAAATTGTTGCACATGACACTCCGCAAATGATTAAAGTGAGTAAAATAGAAGACAATGAAGAATATGGTGATACATATTGTTTTAATGAGCCGGTGAAACATATGGGAGTTTTTAATGGTATTTTGACTTATAATTGTTCAGAGATTATCGAATACTCTGATCAACATGAGACGGCAGTATGTAATCTTGCAAGTATTTGTCTTCCCACGTACGTAAAAACAGATGTTCAAAACAAGCCATACTTTGATTTTGAGAAGCTTCATGAAGTTGTGAAGGTGATTACAAAGAATCTAAATAAAGTGATTGATATCAACTTTTATCCAGTGGAAAAAACAAGACGTTCTAATTTGCGCCATAGACCAATTGGAATTGGTGTTCAAGGATTAGCTGATACTTTTGTGTTGATGCGATATCCATTTGATTCAGTGGAGGCACAAAATCTGAACCGTTTTATTTTCGAAACTATTTATCATGCAGCTGTGTCTCAATCAATGGAGATTGCTAAAAAACGTCATGAAATAATTAGTAATACAACATCTCAACAAGATTATGATTTGCATCTGAATGAGTTTGAAAGGACTTTGATAAATAGCAAATATCCAGGTGCTTACTCTACATTTGAAGGATCTCCAGCATCTCGTGGTATTTTGCAATTTGATCTTTGGAATGTTAAACAAACAAATGATCGTTATGATTGGGACTCATTGAAGGCTGATATACAAAAGTATGGTATGCGAAATAGTCTTCTATTAGCTCCAATGCCGACTGCATCAACTTCTCAGATTATGGGATTTAATGAATGCCACGAGCCATTTACTAGTAATATGTATAAAAGAAAGACTATTGCAGGAGAATTTGTTTTGGTGAACAAATATCTTGTGAAGGATTTGAGTGATTTGAATTTGTGGTCAAAGGATATGAAAAATAGGATTATCGTCGATGATGGAAGCATTCAAAACATTCCCGAAATTCCACAAAATATCAAAGATTTATACAAGATAGTTTGGGAGATAAAACAAAAGGTGTTGATTGATATGGCAGTTGATCGAGGAGTTTATGTATGTCAATCACAAAGTCTTAACTTGTTTGTGGAGGATCCAACATTTCAAAAGTTGTCAAGTATGCATTTTTACAGTTGGCAACAAGGGTTAAAAACGGGTATTTATTATCTGAGGACGCGTCCAAAGGCAAGTGCAGTAAAGTTCACAATAGACCCTAACCTTATTAAAAATCAGAATCAACAAGATGAGGGATGTTTAATGTGTAGCGCTTAAATATATAATGGATTCTTTTTTGTTATTCTACTGCGACATATATCGCAATAGTCTCTAGTCATACATGTTCGACAATATGTGTGACCACACGGAACACAATATATTGCAATAGGATTATTCATACAGATAGGACATACATGATTATTTTTTAAGTTTTTATTGATACCATAAACATCTCTGAGGCTATTTAAAACTTTGATCATTTTACGCAATTCATTTTCGATAGCTTGTTGTTGTTCAACTTTGTTGATAGTTACTTCTGTGACCATTTTTTCGATATCATTGGTAATGGAAGAAACAGAGTCAACAACTTTGCCTTGTGATATTTTTCTGATTCCGTGTAACACTTCGTTTCTATCTTTGTAAATGCTATCAATTTCGCGACGTATTTCATCACGTTTTTCATTTAAAGTCAAATATGTTTGGATGGAATCTCTAAGTTTTTCAAAACCTAATTTTGTGTATTTTTTTATATTTTTAGTATCTTCATCTTCTTCTTCTTCGGACTCTTGAGAGGCATCTTCTATAGACTCTTCTATGACATCATAATATTTCATTAGGGATTTATTTACATCAGTAAATTCAGAATGATCTGTTTGAAATATATTAAGAAAAGGATTTGATGTAGAGCCATTAAGAGTTAATGAATTTGCAAAATACGCATCTAGTCCTTCCATATGAGCTTAATAGAAATCAATAATAAAAAAAGGATGAATCATGCGCGAGTTCTTGTGCGGATTTTATTAGAAACTAAAAAGTATTTTAGCTGTATCCTATGTTCCATAGACTTTTAGCTAAAGTACTTTTAAAAAATAATATGGCTAGCACAAGACATCTATAATATCATCTTGTGCGGATTTTATTAGAAGCTAAAAAGTATTTCAGCTGCACTCTATGTTCCATAGACTTTTAGCTGAACTAATTTTATAAAACTAGTGAATCCATCAGACTAATAGTTGACAAGTGACGTCATTGAAATATATTGTTTTATTCTTATATGACTACTTAAGTATTATGTACCTTAAATTTCCAAAATGATAGAAGCGAAATATCATACAAATGATGGCGAGGTTAAGGTAGGTTTTCTGGACATTGAGGAACTCATGGCGTCTCCGTTATATGATCGATTTATCTTTATTGATATGAGCAAATGTGGACTTGAAAAAGCACCAGTCGTATGGCCAATTGGTTTACAGATATTGAAATGTGAACAGAATCGATTGGAACGATTGGAAAACTTACCCGTATCATTGAGAATGCTCTATGCTCGGGCGAACAAAATCGAAGAGTTTCCCAGCGTTGTTCAATGTAAAAATTTAGAATTGATCGATCTGTGTGATAATAATATCCGAATGATTGATAAGAAAATTCCTGAATCCGTAAGAGCAATTGATATTTCATTCAATAAACTTAGGGTGATTCATTATCATCGTGTTCCAGATCATGTTAAGATAACAGCTTCATTCTGTTTCTTGACCGAGCTTCCGCCTTTTCCGTTCAAAAAAACAATGATATATGATCATAACGATATTGTTGTTACAAAAATTGTCGTTACAAAATATGTTGGTCGCGCTACTACTAAACACAATCATCGACATGATATTAAAACCACAAATGTGAGTGTATATAATGATCCACAAAATGTACATGCATCTTCGGTTCAACAAAGTGCTAACAAATCGCTTGATTACGTGTTGAAGTATGAGTCCCGCAATCAGAAAACTCTGCTACCCCATCTTATGTTATCGGATATACATATGGCTTACAAACGATATCAGCGTAAACGTAACTGGTGGATGTACATCATTCCGTGGTTCAGCATGCCTTCATTGCCACTTGATAAATGGTGCAAGGATCCGACTATCCATAGTGATCATGGAGTGAGTTATAAGACTTTGTTGCGTCAAGTGTGGGCTATCATACAAGATCATTCAGAACGTGAAGAACTCGAGATGATTTTGTGTGAAGAATTGAATGCTAGTCGTAATGTATGTTTTACGGGACGTTTCACTAGAACTCTAAACGCTCTGTCAGGGTTTGTGGAAGAGGTAAGAGTCGGTATATCTTCACGTGAACAAATGCAAAATCAAATCTCAAAAGCCATCGATACATGTAGAAAAAAATACGGTAATGATTATGTTCAACATGCCCAGGAAATGGTAGGTAAAATCTTGGCAGATTTTAATGTATCGGAGAATCAACGTGAAGCATGGTTAAATGCTATTGAATAAATTTAAGAAATGGCCAAAAAATATTTTAGCTGTATTTTATTTTTATAGACTTTTAGCTGAGACACTTTTATAAAAATAATATGGCCGACACAAAAAATAAACAAGATGTAAAATATGGCTTGATTGCTTTGTAGATTAGCAACAAGTTTAAAATAAACGCTCCCTGCACGGATCGAACGTGCGACCTTGTGGTAGCCTACATAAGTAACAGCCACATGCTCTAAACCGACTGAGCTAAGAGAGCATCAAATTGTTTTGGAGTACTTTTACTCACTTTAGATACACATAATATTTTTAATAATCAAACGCACGTCTTACATACTAAACGTTTTCTACCACCACTAAAAAAACGAGAAGATTTATCGTCTGAATTTTTCTTATATGGCTTTCTTTTTCGAAAACGTATAGTAAAAATAAAGAAATTGAAGGAACAACTGAGGTCCTAAATATCCAATGAAATGCCTTGTTTTGGTTTTCTGCCACGTCCACGTTTATTCATCAAAAGACCATTGATACTTGCATCGTCTCCCAATTCACTCTCAGTAACTGTTGACATCATCTCAATTCTATCATTAGATACTGGTGGAATTTCAAGCTCTTTTAGAATCTCATCCATATTCGAAGGACCTCGCATTGAAGGTGGTGTAGCCTTTCCAGCTTGTTGTGGACGATCTACTTCAACAGGTCGACCTCCTCCAAACATACCACTAAACATATTGCTTAGACTTTCAAAAGGACCTCCACGATTTTGTTCAGCCATAGTATCAGCTGTTGCAGTCGCAAATTGTTTCATTAAATCAGGATTCTTTTTCAAAACTTGCCCAAGACCCGGCAGTGAATTCTTAAACATACTATTTGTCATATGAAACATAAAAGCACTTCCACCAAGCATCATCAATAGTTTCAATTCAGGAGCAATCTTTGCTTTACCCTTGTATTTATCATGTAACTCTTCAAAAACATCATCGTATTCATCAATACCTTCATTTACACTATCACTCCAACCATCAAGTTTAACATCAAAAGGATCAAAACGAGTATTTAAGAACTCAATTCCAGATACCATAGCCATCATGACTTTGCGTTGAAACTTAATACTATTATCAAGCTCTTTATCTTTTTTAAGACGTTCGTATTCAGCTTTCATCTCTTCTAAAGAAGATGCCATTGTGAATCTTTTTGGTAGTTTCATGCCTTTTTTCTCCAAACGATCAAATTGATATAAAAGTTCTTGTTTTGCAAAAATAATCTCTTCATTACTCATCCTTTTCTCATATTGACTCACACTCGATGGTAGTGACTCAATCTCATCATTTTCCGACTTTGCAACTTGCCACTTCTTTTGTGGTTTTTCATATCTCACATTTACCCTTTCAACTTGGGGTTGTTCCTCATATTCTTCTGAGTACTCACCATCTTCATCATCTTCACCACTATATTCACTAGGAGGCAGCGATTTAACATATGGGACGTTTTTAACACTAGCCGAACTTCGTGAAATCACAGAAATAGCATCACTAGATACTTTTTTCTTGTTCATAAGGAGGTCAAGTCCCAAATCTTCCATGGTTTAAAATAACGGTCATAAACTTTAAATCCTTTTGTACGCAGACCATGCCAATGCTTGGATATATGTGTCGGAAATATCATCCCCTTTTTTGTTCAAATTCAATAATTCCAAAGCAATTTCATCTTTATATTTATTTTCTAATAACCATTTTACAAAACTCACTGAAGACATCTTGTTTTGCTTGTATTTACTATTTTGATTACCAACATCATTATACTCTGGAAACTTTTCAATTAGTTTTAGTTTTAATCTTGGATTCACATAAAGAACAGTAAAATTACCTTTATCAAATTTATTTAACATTTTGAAATACACATTAATTGTCGTTTGCAAGTTCCTCATCACAGCTATCATCTGGTTTTCTATCAATACAAAAATCGGTTTTGTTTCATCTATCTTTGTACTCACAATATCATCTAAAAGATTTATCAAAGCATCTACTAGACCAGCTGCATCATTTTTAGCACAACCAAGATCTACTTTATCCCAACTCAATATCTTATGAGAATCCCAAGTATTATCAAACTCTACTACACAATAGGCAAAATTGCGAATACCAACATCAAAACTAATTACTTGGATAGCCATTATGCATTAGACCCATAGATTTATTTATATACTTAGCTGCAAAGTATTTGTCTCCATTTCGTAATACATCTAATAAAGATAAATTAAATGTGTCTTTTTTCCCATGTTTCATAAAACCAATATCATGAATATACCATTGAGCCATTCTTTTTTGAAACACCCAATAATCAGTTGTATGATACCAATCAAGAATATGATTAGAACAAATTGCATTGATGGCAGTTACATTTTTATCAAACATTTCAGATGAAATATGAGCTCCTATGTTTTCAGGATATCTATAATTATATGTTGGACATATCACTAAATTTTGTTGATCACCAATCCAAACATTATTATTATCTATTATAGTAACACTTCCTACATTACCTAATGATTTTTTTAATTTCTTGTTGATAAAAGAGGTGGATTTACGATATTCTTTGTTTTTAAGATTACAATCTGATCTTGTAAATATAGGTCTGGCAAATTTGATATTCAATACTTTTTCTATTTGACCAATGATATAATTAGCCCATGTCTTTTCTGAAGCTGTATAAACATATACAGAACAGTCAACACTTTGAAGATATGTAACAAGATTTTTAAAACCAGGTCTGATTATGTTACTTGTTCGCAATACATTTTGAATGACTTTGTTGTCTAATTTTGAGTTACAAGTTCTACAAAGTTCCCATAACATAACTTGGGGTGAAATGTCTCCAATGATTGTGCCATCAAGATCTAACAAGAATATGCGGTTGACCATTTATATTTTCTATTCATGTAAGAAAATGATTATTTTCTTCCACATTCCTAAAACAGGAGGTACTAGTATCAAATATATGTTCATCCCGCATGTTAATAGAGTAGTATTAGACAATTGTAATTTCTTAGATGTTGAAAAAGTTAACTATGATTTTTACATTGATTGTCCAAAGGACAAAATAGATTTCATTCATATTCACGAATGGTCTCCTAATAAAATGTTCCAAACAATAACTCCTAAACCTGATGATTTTACATTTACTATTTTGCGCCATCCAATCAGTTTGTTTTTCTCAATGTATAACGACATCAAATCTCATTTTTTTAAACAAAACTTGGAATCGGAGAAACAATATAATTTGCTATCAATAACTCATAGCATGATCAAACAGTCGGCAAACATAGAACAATATATAGATTGGATATTGGATATAGGATATTTGTTTCCTCAAAAGATATTACCACAAGGTTATTTTGAAGACGAGTTTTTATCAACACTTAAATTCGTTGGTATTTTTGAGAAAATGCCACTCACAATAGAAAAATTAGCTGCAATTTTAAAACTTCCACTTGAACAAACATCAAAGAATGTTGGTACCTATAATAAAGACATATCTTATCGATATGATGAGTTGTCAAAGTTTTTTGAGAAAGAAATAAATGTTTATGAGAAATATTTGACTATTTTTGACACACAAGAGACTCTGGTTGAATCTTTTCAAGAATAGTGTTCAATTCGCCTATTAACTTATCTTGTGGTATTGGTCCATCAAAAGTTTGTGATCTTTCTTTTATCTGAGATAACTTGATTTTTATGTATTTTTTCATATTACCCAAACAAGTCTTCATAGGGACTTTTTGAAAACATATGAAAAAGTTATTTTTAGAAATAGCTCCCAAAAACTTTGTGGTATCAACAAAAGTCATATCCATCCAATATTGTACACACGTTTCATCCCATTTTGCAGCATTCATGATATAAATTAACTTTTGTATAAATAGATCCATTTCAGAATGAGACATATCAAAATGATTATTGTTTTTTGAGAAGTACCCTCCAAGATCATATTGTTGGATATATGATTGATAAAGATGATAGTTTGCTGTTTTTTCAATGATAAAAACATGTCCTGGAAAATAGACGGTATCAGGTTTATTATCGAAACTAAAATAGTTATCTGTTAACAAGACATAAAACAAATCTCTGGAATTCTTTTTTCTAGGTTTTTCAATAACTTGTTTGTATAATTTCAGAACATTTCGTGAGTTTTGAGTAGTATCACCTGATTGTTCAATATACTTTTTACTTTTTTCATTGAAACTTGTACAATCACAAGCTTCACTTATTTTGATACCTTTTTCCCCAATTAAGAAGAACATAATAGCAACTGTGGTATTTAAGCATTTGGTAGTTTCGAAGTCCATTCTATAAGAGCCAAGATCATGTGTTAACAGTTGTATTAATGCATTCATATGATCTTTAATGATGAGAGCTAAATTACATTGTTCGCATTTTGACATGTTTTTTATTTTAGATATTTTATAAATTCAAATGGAATATGAAATTATTATTGCGACTATAATTCTTTATGTTTGTGCCAGGAAGTTTAGAATAACTGATATTGAGTTCATGGTAATAGTGTTGATTATTATCATAATATTTTTGAAATTGAAATATAAAGAGTTTTTTGTGGAAACGCCACAAGATGAGACAGTTACATGGTATCAAAAGGTGGCATCGTTAGCTGAATTACCTGAATATGTGAAAGGTAAAATAACTGATAGTATGAATGGATTAATTAAAGATGCTCAAAGTGGAGAAAGTAACGATCATGAAAATAAAGAAGTATTGAGTGTTGAAAACATGAGAGATGACTCGGATATCAAAGACGATTCACAAGACGAGATGAATCGACGTTTTGGTCTATTGAGTCGTGAATATATGTCTATTGATGCAGCTTTAGATAAATTGAAGCAAAAATTGCCAGAGGAGTATAAAAAAATTCTCCCGCAAGAATAAATGGACAAGTTAACAAGCATTGTTATTGTGTTTGCAGGGTTAGCGATTTTGTATCTTGTATATTTCACAGTTTCGTATGTAAATACACAAAAGAAAACAGAGAAATTCAAAGATAGTGATGAAGAGCCTGAGCATTTTAGTGAACCTCCTGATAGTTATTCTCTAGGTATCAAAGTCTTGACTTTTGTTGATGAAGCTCAAAAAGATAATGCTTTTACGAAAGATCAACGGTCTGATATTGTTAAAGAATTATTTGGACAAATGAATGACTTGAAAAAGTTGGACGAAGATGGAATTAAGGAGAAAGTGGCTGAAGTGGTTAAAAAAGTTGTGGCAGTAAAACCCCCAACACCACCACCAGCTGAAGTGCCAAGTAAAACTCCTGAGAAGTTTGATGATAGCGTTAAAAACGTGGCTAAACAAGATGATGTAACGGAATTAAGGGAACATCTTTCAAAAGCATTGAGCATTGTGGATCGTCTAAAACCAACTTATCCTACGGTGAGTTCTCCACCACCATCAATAGAAGGGTTTGAGAATGCTGTAAAATTTGCCTCGTTTATGTAAAGGTGAATAATGGATATTGCCATGGCAACAGCTAATAACTTTATGTATTATTTAGCTGCTGTACCAGGTATCATACAAGAAAAAACAATGAATATGGCCGATACATTGGCAGGAAAAATAGATGAATATCGAAGAGCTATGAAAGGTGAAAGTGACAACGATGAGACTAACAAAGGAGATCAGATTGTGAGTATGGAAAAAGCTAGAGTTGATATGCTGCATAAAATACGATTGAGTAATCCACATTTATATTGTCTTATGGTCAAATTGTCTGACTGTATAAATGTGAAAGCGCCCCCATCTACATATTTGAAAGTATGCAGTTCTACTTCTATAACATGTTTGGAAGACCCTAACAAACATTTTGTAATATTTGTAAATTTATTGCTATTAAACAAATATTATGATGAAAAATTAAAGGAGACTTTAAAGTTGCAAGATAGTCAATTGAAACGATTATTTGCTATTACTGATATTTTTACGGAGACACAAATAGAACTATTTATTGCTGGAAAAGATTACATTTCTAAAAGACCTTGAAGTAAAAACTTTATTCGAGGAATTTGACAACTAATAATATGATCAATAAGATCTTCTGTCATATGTTTTTTGATATAGTCTTTATTAGATTTAGATACTTCAACAAGAACATTGAGATATAGATCTAATAAATACTCTTCATTTTTGTGTAAAGATTCTAGGCGACTGATGAATACTTGACAAAAGTTGGCAAAATGATGAGGTTCTATTAATGCAGCTGAATGTAATTTTGTGATAGTGGTGGCAATGCCTAATACATAACTTTTATGTTTTTGAAGGGCACAGAATATGTCATATTCTTTGTCGTTGTTGTTGTTGTCTTTAATCATGTCTATTTTGTATATGGCTGTTTTTGCAAATCCGGTAATATTTGATTTGATATCATAAAAGTGTTGAAGATCGATTAGTAGTTTGATATAGACATTAATAAAAAAGCTGGATTTACAACATTTTTCTAAAATTGTCAAAATAATCATATTGAGATTGTTATTGTCTATGATGAGGCGTAATTTCGAGAATACTTTGTTAAAGTTGTCCAAATTAATGATATTTAAAAAAGCAATGATAGCTTTAGTGGGATCTTTATTAATTCTTCTATTGATAGGTGGACGTATAGAATGATTATGTTTCTTTTTAGAATTTGGAGTTACACCAATTGTATGTTCGGATAAAAAACAGTTATATCCATTAAATATAGCTTCATACTTTTTGAGATGAGATTCATTGGCATACTCTTTTCTAGCTAAGAACTCATTTGGAAGTACGATACTTACCATTTGTTAATTTTACGATATATAATACTTAAATCATTATAAACATTATGTGTAAATTTGAGCAGTTGCAGCGCATATATAATAGCATGAACATTTATCATGCATTTTATATTATAGATGACTTGACAAAAGAAGATATGATTTTATTGGATCAAATAAAAGAAGAAGGATATCCAATATATGATTGGTATTTTGGATTTGATTTTGTGGGTAAAGCACGTATTTTGATTATTAGACAATATGATCTTGTGAATTTTAGGGATGATATGGATTTGTTCACAGTGGGTTTTACAACGGATGAGAAGGTGTTTTATGATTGTATGAATGATCCTCTCTGTTCTAATTTAATTTTGGTCAAATTATAATTATTGCGCTATTGAGCTAAATGGGTCATGCGCAAAATACTATTTAAGAAGCTAAATGGGTCATGCGCAAGATACTATTTAAGGACTCAAATAGGTTATCGCGCTGCATTATATTTAAGGACCCAAATGAATTATGCGCAAAATACTATTTAAGAACCCAAATAGGTCATGCGCAAAATACTATTTAAGGACTCAAATAGGTCATGCGCAAGATATTATTTAAGGACCCAAATGGGTCATGCGCAAGATACTATTTAAGGACTCAAATAGGTCATGCGCAAAATACTATTTAAGGACCTAAATGAATAACGCACAAGATATTATTTAAGGACGCAAATGGGTTATGCGCAAAATACTATTTAAGAACCCAAATAGGTCATGCGCAAAATACTATTTAAGGACGCAAATGGGTTATCGTGCTGCATTATATTTAAGGACCTAAATGGGTTATGCGCAAAATACTATTTAAGGAAGTAAATGAGTTATGCGCAAAATACTATTTAAGGAAGTAAATGAGTTATGCGCAAGATACTATTTAAGGACCTAAAAGAATAACACACAAGATATTATTTAAGGACGCAAATGGGTTATGCGCAAAATAACTATTTAAGGACCTAAATGAGTTATGCGCAAAATAACTATTTAAGGACCCAAATGGATCATGCGCAAATTAATATTTAAAAGCACAAATGTACCTTAAGCAATCATCGTTTATAATAAAAAACATATTCATGTGGCTTTGAAGATACAAATATATGATAAATATTATCCCATTGTTTATCCCATAATCCATCTTTTTTATAATCTGACATTTTGACAATATAATTACTCGTTGATAAATATGGTCGAGACATAGCTTTAGAATAGAAATATCCCATCGCATATATGTTGGGTATCATTACCCAATCATATGCATCAATGCTCACAACTTCCATAAACCAAGCATATATACTAGATGGATGATACCCACATATAATTGCCAAATTCAAAAAGACCATAAGTCTAATTATATGATGTGCATATCCATATTTTAAAGCTTTTTTAATCTCATTATCCAATGGATATATATTAGTAGTAGCTGTGTACCATGATTGAGGTATCATTTTTCTATTTTTAGGAAGATTGCTTTTGATCATAACATCATAGTCATATACATACAAGTACCTCATGTATTCACGCCAACCTATTAATTGACGAATAAAACCCTCAATGCTATTCAATGGCAACTCTTTTTTAGACTTTTTTATATGCTCTAAAAATATTTTTACTAAGTTCCGTGGATCTAATAAACCTATATTCAATGCAGCACTAATAAAAGAATGATGTAATTTATATTGTTCTTGTAGAATTGCATCTTGATATGTCCCAAATTTTTCGAGATTTATATCCAAAAATCTATGAAATGATTCATATGCTTGTTGTGAACTAATAGGATACAAATGTACCAATGTTGGAGAACCATGATGAGATGCAAAAATATCTTTTTTAGCATATGTCATCGCTTCTTCAAAGTACCGAGAAGTACTTTTTGTTTTATAAGACTGTTCTTGTTGAAGAACAAACTTATTTAATATTGGTTTACGATTATATTTATCCATATTGGGAATGTCTGTAAAAATATCCAACTTGTTTTTCACAAATTTATAAAAAGATTCATGGCGTGAACTATGTGGGTGTTGTTGTCGATAGGTTGCCATGTCGCTATGTTGCAATATGAAGTTCGGAGATTCAATTGTACGATGTATAACATTTTCCAATTTCTTTTGCAATCCATGATCTGTCACGTCAAAACAAATTACATGTGAATTTTTGGGAACAAAAGAATAATTATATGCCATCATATACGCATAATCAAAGTATTTGACATGATTGTGAAGTTTTGATATTTTTTCATAGAAAAACCGCATGCATGCTCTCATATAAGCTATTTTAATTTTATTGGGACGAACTGGTCTATGTATTGGATCATAAAAGTATATGGGATCTTCACAAATGTAGATTGCATCAATCTTCTCTGATTTTATTACTTTTTCATATATTTCATGTTCATATAATTGATTTGGAAAAACAAGCAAAACACAAAACATTTATATTGATGCTACATATTTGAAGATGTCAAAATAATATTGTCAAACTATAATAAATGGCTTATAAATTACGCAAACCCGTTACCAACTACAAAATGATTCTAGGTGTTCTCCTCGTAGTTGCCATCTTGTTCCTAGTGTACCTATCATTTAGGAATTATAAAGTTGAAAAATTCTTTGCTGACTCTTGCAAAGTAAAAGTAGTACTAGTACACGCTTCTTGGTGTTCTCATTGCGTCAAATATATCGAGAAAGGAACATTCAAACAAGCACGTGAAGTCATTCTTGCCAAAGAGGAATTCGCAGACAAGGTATGTTTTGAAGATCTTGAATATGATGCTAACAAAGAAAAAGTCGATAAACTAGGTGTTACTGGATTCCCTTCAATCATTGCAGTAAATGCATCAGGTGAGAAAGTTCTTGATTTTAATTCATTCCGTGAAGGACCAAAACCAGATCGCGATAATATGCAAGATATTGAAGACTTTACTCGTGCTGCTCTAAAATTGGTCTCAAAATAGAAGCGGTTTGATCATATCCTTCTTTCATTATCTTATCAAATAAATCACTTGACATGTCTGCATTTATGGTTTTTAAAGGACTAATATGTTCTAAACGTATCATAATAACATTATGATCCTTATCATATGATTTACAAGTAAGCATGGAAACATTTTCAATCATACATCGCAAAATATTCAAAACAAATTCACCAACATTTTCATTTTTAATTGTTTGTTGATTGTCAACAATATTGATACCAAAAATATCTTTCAATGTACTCTGATTACTAAAATAGTTTATAGGAAAATTATTAAAAATGCATCCGTCTACATACATATCATTGTTGTAAATCACCGGTCTAAATATTATAGGAATAGAACAAGTTGTCCTTAGAGCCATTTTGATTGACATCAATGGCACTGTATCAACAGACCAATACTCGAGTCTTTTTTTACTTATGTTGGAGACAGCGATTACTAAATTTTTACCAGTGAATTTTGTAAAATCAATAAAACTAATATCTTGTGAAATATTCTTAGCTGCAAACAATCTATCTAATAAAATGTCTATACTTTTTCCAGAAGATAGTCCATAAGTTGTCAAAACATCCAATGATTCTAAAGGATCAAATTCAAAGTCAGTTCCTAATATAATGTTTTTGATATCTTCAAAAGGAATTCCTACTGCAACACCAAAACATACTAAAGAACCTGCTGATGTTCCAACAAAATCAACAAATTTGTCTAAAGTTTGTATTTCTTTTAAGCGTTCTAAACATCCAAGAGCTGCAATGACATTATATGATCCACCTGAAATTACTAATTTTGTAAAGAGTTTCATTTCTATAATTTAAATTCCAAATAGTAAAAATATGAAGAGATTAAACATATTGGATTTGCATCGAACTATCAATGAAAAAAAGGAAAGACAATCAGTTTGTTTTGAAAATGTCCTCGGAAAAATACACAAGAAAATAGAAAAGTCAGCTGCGGAAAAGAAATTGAGGTGTGTCTATGAAATTCCTACATTTATATTTGGGTTACCTTTATTTGACCTAAATGATTGTATAGAGTTCGTGATGAATGAACTCAAAGTAAATGGATTTATTGTGAAATATTATTTCCCTAATATGTTGTACATATCTTGGGACTTTGAAGAGATCAATAAAGAAAAAGGTGAAAAGAAGATGGTTACTCAACCACAATCAAAAACAAAACAAATTGTATCAAATCCAATGATGAAATATAAAACATCAGGAAAGTTAGAACTCAATTTGTTTTAATTCACAAAATTTGTTAAATTCGTCTTTTAATGTCTTTTGATTAGGCATTCCATGAGTATGTATGGTGGAATATATAATATAAACATCATCTACATCGAGCATGTTTCGATATTCGAGATGGCATACACCATCATTCCATAAAGTGTATATAAAATTATAGGGATGACCTGCATCAATCCAATAGATGACACAATTTCTGAGATGTTTAGTCGCACGTATTCTTTCATTTAATTTTCCTAATTCAGGTACCATTTTACATAGGATTTATAAAAACTAATTTCTCATGGCAACGCCAATTTTTACAAATTGTTCCATCATGAAGATTAAAATAATTCCGGACAAGATGTATAATCCATAATCAGCAAATGGCAGATTTGCTTTGTTAATAGTTTCATTAGTCTTTTTTTCCATGTAACCCATGAAGTCTAGTACGTCATCTTCATCATCATCTTCATCGACATGTTTTGGGGTCTTAGTGGGAACAATCTTTTGTGGTGGGACGGGATCATCACGAGAAGGAGGCACAGATTTTGAGAATTCTACTTTACTGTAATTGTCAAATCCTGCAGTGGCACTATTAACATATTCCATCAATTCATTTTCAGAATATGCTTTGCTGGAATTGGAAATATCATAAAGTTCACAAAATGGATCTTTTGGCATTATTTGAGGAGGAGTGGGTTTTTTGGGGACGGATTTCTTTTTAGGTTTGAGATCAGATCCCCAGACCTCATCAAGGCTGCTGTAACTCGCACTGAAAGACGACATTTTTGTATATGGAGAAAAAGATATGAGATTTTTTATTACTTTTTGATCAATGGGCTTCTAATCAATTTTGCCAGTAACTCTTTAATTTCACCAACTATCGGAAATATGCCAAGGATAATGCCAATGGTTCTCTAATTGGAATTTTTAATTGTGCCAAATGTCGAAATATATACTCCTAAGAAAAAATAAAAGCCATTTATGACATCCCATTTGTTTCGCCATTGATTTTGTAATTCATCATGCAAAATCTAAATGAATTATGTACAGGCTTCAAATGCACCATGAACATTTCTCTAAAATTATGATAAGAATGTTTCTAACAGCTCTAGGTACCACATCATATGCATTTTCAATTTTGTATGGTCTACAAATGAACAAACCTTTCCCAGATGAAGTTATGAAAAACATAGGAGAACCTTTGACAAGAATGCTATCATATTTATTAGTATATCTTGTGTCTCAATATAATCCACAAGTAGGTCTTGCGTTACTTGTAACGCTTATTCTAATACATATTGATTATATAAATCTTGCAAGAGAGTAAAAATGTTGGAATATATAGCCCTAGCAAACAATAATAAACTGTTATGGGGACTGTCAATGTTATTACTAAATATTGGATCTCGTTTTGTAGTCGCTGACCTCGGAGTAGCACATGAAAAAATACTTTCAAGTCAAATTGTCAAAAAAATAATAGTGTTCTCATTATTCTTTGTTGCAACTCGTGATGTCATAATATCATTCGTTTTGACTTTGATATACATCATCATAATTGATGGTATTTTACATGAAAGAAGTAAGTTTTGTATTGTACCAGAGAAAGTAATTAATCCACATAAAGCTACAAACACACATAATCAACTATTAGAGACGTACAAAAAGAATGTTTCAAAAGTGGTGGGATAACCCAAAATGGTGGTTTAATCCAACTCTCGAAGATGATATTGCAATTTCAACAATATATGAACCCCTTTTATCAAACCCAAATATTATAAAAACCGTTGTTGAACAAATAATATTATGGGATCAAATACCACGACACATATTTCGACATCAACATGCAAATCATATTATACAATATTTTTTACAGAAAGCATTAGCTGTCAAAATAGAAAACCTTAATATTTTGTCAATAAAAGAATATATATTTGCACAATTACCAAAACGACATACAAATGACCCTCTACTCATTCACCAAGTGATGTTTGACACATGGGAATACATTTCAAGAAATCAAATAAGTTCTATAAATCCAGATTTTAAATTGTTGAAAAAGTTCATCAAAGCTACATATCAACGATGTCCAATGAATCAAGAAATGTTTCTCAAACTCTATGAGCCCAATACTAAAACAATCAATAACAAAGTACGACACAAGATGATAGACCTTGTTAAACAACAAATTGACTTACCATCAAATCCGATAATTCTTTCTTTAAGTGGTGGTGTAGACAGTATGGTGTTGTCATATATAATGTCAATTTTGGGGATGAAGTTTACAGCAGTAATGATCAATTATATGAATAGAGACACTTGTGATGATGAGGAGAAACTAGTCCGTGATTGGTGTCATTCAAAGATAGGTGTTCCATTGTATGTACGTAGAATAACAGAAATCCAAAGGGAACCATGTCGTGAAATGGAGCTTCGTGAAGTTTATGAGACTTATACTAGAAATGTAAGGTTTGGATGTTATAAAACTGTTGCTCCTATAAATCCAACAGTTCTTATGGGACACAACATGGATGATTGTTTTGAGAATATATTGACAAATATTGTGCAACGTAAAAAGTTTGATGATCTCAAAGGTATGTCAAATGATGCAATAATATCAGGAATAAGATTCATCAGACCAATGTTGAATGTATCAAAAGAAGATATATTTGCATTTGCTAATGAGTTTGATATTCCACATTTACCAGATAGTACAGTTTCATGGTGCAAACGTGGTCAAATAAGAGATACAATACGTCCTATGCTTCATACATGGGATGCCAACAGTATTCATGCATTTTTTAATATAAGTCAAACTTTGAGTGAAATGCATGGCATATTAGACAATTTGGTAAAACATTGGGTGAATAAAATGAATAAATATGAGAATGGATGCATAACAACTATACAATCTTTAACCGAATTACCAAAGTCAGCTTTGTTTTGGAGACACTTTCTTTACGAATTGACAAATATTCAAATGAGTCATAAATCAATCAATAACTTATTACAAAGACTTTGTGAAGGCAAAGTAAATATGAATAAGAATGCACAAATTCATATTTCGAGAAAAAAGAAGTCTAATGAATATAAACTTGAAATAAAAGTATATAAGAAATAAACTAAAAAGTAATTTGTAAGATATAGCTTATTATTTTTTATCTTGTCCTACATGCACTCTTCTTGGTAATTAGTAATCACTTTTATATTAATACAGTAATATTACATTGATATTAATGTAATAATGTAAAAGTGATTATTAAATACTTTAGAGGATGGCATGTCGAACTAAGATATTGGAATATCTTTGGTTGGTTTTTTAGTATTACAAAATGGGATATTGATGATCATAAGTCCATTTTCGCACTTTGCAGTTATTTTTGTATCATCAGCATCTTTGGGTAGTTGAATTACTTTTTTGACTACACCAGAAGATCGTTCATTGTGTACTAATTTACCAATTGACATTTTTTTATTATAAGTGAGTTGAAGCTTATTGTCTCCAAGAAGAGATAATTTTACATCATCTTTAATAGCACCTGGGACTTCAGCATAAATTATATATGATTCGTTGTCCATTACTAAATCATAGACCAAGCTAAAACAATATGAGGATGTGTCTTTTCTATTTTCACTGAATGTGTTTGATTCTTCAGTTGTTTTTCCCATAGCTTCATCAAGGTGTGTTGCAAATTTCAAGATGTTGTAAATAGGACGATCTAGAAATTTAGCAAAGGCGTCTTCAGAGTAAGTAGACATTAATGTCGTTTTTACTTATTTTCTTAAATAGATCACACACAATACCAAAATGGGTTCATGCGCAAGATACTATTTAAGGACCAAAATATGATCATACGCAAGATACTATTTAAGGACCCAAATGGGATCATGCGCAAATTACTATTTAAGGACCAAAATATGATCATGCGCAAATTACTATTTAAGAACCCAAATGGGATCAAGCACTAATTATTATTTAAGAACCCAAATGGGATCATGCGCAAATTACTATTTAAGAACCCAAATGGATCATGCGCAAGATACTATTTAAGAACCCAAATGGGATCATGCGCAAATTACTATTTAAGAACCCAAATGGGATCATGCGCAAGATACTATTTAAGAACCCAAATGGGATCATGCGCAAATTACTATTTAAGAACCCAAATGGGATCATGCTTAAGATACTATTTAAGAACCCAAATGGATTATGCGCAAATTACTATTTAAGAACCCAAATGGGATCATGCGCAAGATACTATTTAAGAACCCAAATGGATTATGCGCAAGATACTATTTAAGAACTCAAATGATGCGTGCGCGAACTACTATTTAAGAACCCAAATGGGATCATGCGCAAGATACTATTTAAGAACCCAAATGGGATCATGCGCGAATTACTATTTAAGGACCCAAATGGATTATGCGCAAGATACTATTTAAGGACCCAAATGGGATCATGCGCAAATTACTATTTAAGAACCCCAAATGGATTATGCGCAAGATACTATTTAAGGACTCAAATGAATCACGTGCATGACTCTAAACAACTCACATAAATTTTGAGAGATTAATTATAGTATGGAATATAATAGAATGAGACAAACACATATTTCTGATTTCTTTACAGATTCTATAGAAGAACTAAAACATTCCGATAATACTCTAATAGTATTCACCGATGGATCAGCTAAAAACAATAGTCGTCATAAAAATAATTCCAAAGCTGGATATGGTGTTGTATGGCCAAATCATCCAAATTTAAATACAAGCAAAGCTTTATCACCTTCCGAACCACAAACAAATAATCGAGCAGAGTTTACCGCGTTAATTATAGCTTATGAACAAGCTGCTCTAATTGATCCTTCATTCACCAAAACACTTCAAGTATATACAGACTCCAAACTTTTAATAGACAGTATGGTGTCATGGCGTTTTGGATGGAAACGCAATAATTGGAAAAAGTCAGATGGATCCACAGTGAAAAACTTGGATCTCATCAAAAAATTAGATGGACATATTACTAATCGCAAAACAGTTTTCAAACATGTAAAAGCACATACTGGCGAAAATACATGGGAAGCTCGTCATAATGAGATGGCGGATCAATTAGCACAAGCAGCTAGTTGTTTTCAAAAATGAAATAAAGAATGCTAGAGTTCTTCTCAATATGGGTTTTCTTATTGATACTATGTTACAAGTATTCAAGAAAAATATTTGATTTACACTTTTTAGTTGTTTTTGTCTTTCTTTCAGCATTATACATTAGTTTGATTGAGCCAAAATACTATTTCTTCGAAAGCAAAAATATTCAAATAAAAATACCATCTACAATAGGTGATACAGTCCATCTATCTTTACTACTTTTTGTATTTGCATACATTCCATTAAACAGAGATCCAATCAAACTTATTAATTCTATATTACTTTGCATAATATATTGTTTGTCAGTCAATTCATATAAAGTATATAATATCCAAAATAAACGACAAATCAGTATATATGCAACAATAATCATAGTTGTATATATTTGTATTTTCATGAAATTTATCTTGTAAATTTCTAATAAAAATGATTAATTTGATTTACCGCTAGTTTAAACCTCATGATATCTATCAATCCCTCAGGATATCTATTTATCATTTGATACATCCTCGAAGATATCTACACAATTCAAGACCTCCAAGATCGATAAGTGAGTTCCAGGTCTCAAA
>JACCDW011992810.1_pt1 | contig 34697 bp, 29 predicted proteins | sample 7449781 | NCBI WGS metagenome assembly JACCDW01 (sample SAMN15323449, study PRJNA562643) | freshwater metagenome | isolation source: river surface water | place: USA:Blue River Watershed | collected 2017-08-18
ACACAATCGGCTACACTGGCTGGAACAACAAACAGCATATGGCTTGGGGCGTCTGGCGATAACCCAGGTGTTACATACTATAACGGATATGTAAGTAATTTACGTTTTATCAAAGGCACTGCTGTTTATACCACTAACTTTACACCAAGCACAACACCATTGGTCAACGTCAGTGGCACAAGTTTGTTGACCTGTCAAAGCAATAGATTAATTGACGCTAGCCCTAATAATTCTACTATAACTAAAAACGGCGATACTACTGTTTTACCATTCAATCCATTTGCCACAGTGTATGACTATGGCACCACATATTACAGCACATACTTTGATGGCACTGGTGATTATCTTTCTACAACACTAACAGGTCAAAGCCCGGGTACCGGAAATTTTACCTATGAATGTTGGTTTAACATTTCGTCATTGTCATCGAGTCGAGCAATTATGAATACTCGATCAGGCGATACTACAGATGGATTTGATGTCGTCGTTACTACTGCTGGCGAAATATATATGACCTACTCGTTTACTGGGTTGTTTACTAGTGCAAGCGGAGTTGTAGTAACCAACCAATGGTATCATTTTGCAGTGGTTCGTACCAGTACAAGCGTTGTGACTGTTTATTTGAATGGCACGTCATTGGGCAATTGGACAGCAGGTGCAAATGGCAACTTTACATCAACAACTTTGTATATTGGAGCATCGGCATTGGCTTCATCGCCGATGTTGGGGTGTATAAGTAATTTCCGCTATACGAAGTCAGCGGTATATACCGGAACATTCACTCCAAGCACTACACCTCTGACAACAACTAGCCAAGGCGTTACTGCTAGTGACGTTGAATTATTAACTTGTCAAGATTCCACATTGGTCGACAACAGCACAAACGCATTTGCTATTACCAGTAACGGTCAAGCACAACCTCGGCCAGTAAGTCCGTTCACAGCAACAAACTACACCACAGCATCCACAACTATACCCACACTGGGTTCAGGCTACTTTGATGGTAGCGGTGATTACTTAGTAACACCTGCATTAGGAGCATTAGGTACTAATAATTTTACCTTTGAGGGTTGGATATACCCTGCTGCCGTTGCCGGAGGACAACCATTTGGAAACAGAGTAGGGTCCAGCACCGGACAATATGCTCCGATTGTATTATTAATGAGTGCTGGATCATTGTTGTTGTATTCTAGCAGCAACGGATCGTCGTGGGATAAAATAAACGGAGCAAGTATAGGAACGTTTGTTGTAAATCAATGGTACCATGTTGCAATCGTCAGAAATGGCAGTTCTTTATATGGATATGTTAACGGTGTGCAAACATATACTGTTAGTATCTCTGGTACTACCTATGCTGGCACATATAGTGCAGTTTACATTGGCGGAAATACCACTGGTGATAATTTTACTGGATATGTTTCTAACGTTCGTGTAAATAACGGCACTGCACTTTACACTGCCAACTTCTATCCCAGCCCAACACCGCTAACGGCAGTTGCCAACACACAATTGTTGACTGTGCAATACAACGGTGGCAGCAATAACAGCCAATTCCGAGACAGCAGCAATTTACAAACCTTAATTACCAGAGCCGGCAATACCACACAAGGTACGTTTAGTCCATTCAGTGCTACAGGATGGAGTGCTTACTTTGATGGCACTTATGATTACTTGACCATTCCTAGCAGCACTGGTCTTGGCTTTGGAACCGGCGACTTTACGATTGAGACATGGGTGTATATGACCGGATCGGGCACTACAAACGGTTACTGTCTATTTGATATGCGTAGTGCAGGCGGTTCAGAGGTGCGTCCTCAAATTGGGGTAACTTCTGCTGGAATATTATGGTACTGGACACAAGCTACGGCCAAAATCACTGGAACAACTCTTCCGATAAACCAATGGAATCACATTGCTGTTACAAGAGCCAGTGGAAGCACTAAACTATTCCTTAACGGAACTCAAACTGGATCAACATATAGTGATTCAACAGACTATGGTTCAAGTAACCGAATGGTTATAGGAAACACAGCCGATTTTCCTGCATCATACAACGCAAGTTGGCTTGGTTATGTTTCTAATTTCAGGGTAGTAAAAGGTCAAGCTCTTTACACTACTACATTTACCCCTGCTACTACACCTCTAACTACAACCAGTCAAAGTGCCACAGCCGGCAATGTGTCGCTGCTGACACTGCAAAGCCCTCAATTCATTGACAACAGCGCCAACAGATTCACAATCACAGTATCCGGTGACACTAAAACGCAAAGCTTCTCACCATTTGGTCCAGTCACCGTAACTCCATACTACAGCAACTATTTTGATGGTAGTGGTGATTACATATATCCAAATAATAGCATAGGCTTAGGATCGGGCGATTTTACGATTGAAGCATGGATTTATCCGACTGTGGCATTGCAAAATGAAAGAATGGTGTTTGATTGGAGACCCGCTTCCAGCACCACCACACAACCTTTTCTTGAGCTTATCAACTCATCTAGTATTCAATACATAAGATTTAGAAATGCCAGTTATCCTAGTGGCATTGTGTCGGGTGGTACTGTAGTGACCAATGCATGGAATCATGTAGCAGTCTCTAGATCAGGAAGCGGTAGCAACAACGTCAAGCTGTTCATAAATGGTACATTAATTTCTCAAGCAACAAATACAGATACCTTTGCTGGAGCTGCCAACCGCCCTTACATTGGAGCAAATGATGTGGCCAGTACCTTCTACACTGGTTATATTAGCAATGCTAGAATAGTAATTGGTACCGCAGTTTACACAGGCACATTTACCCCACCCACTGTACCATTGACAGCAACACAAAGCTCAGGAACCAACATTGCTGCGATCACACAAACCAGCTACAGCAACTATTTTGATGGCACCGGTGACTATTTGACCATAGCCACAAACACCACCATGGATTTTGGCACTGGTGATTTTACTGTGGAGGCTTGGGTAAATCCTATATCGTTGGCATCTGATTGGTTTATTATCAGTGCCAGTGGATCTGGCGGATTGTTTGTTGGCTACGCCACTGGTGTTGGATTTGGTTGGGGAAGAACAGGGGTTGCATGGGATTATCGTCCGGGTGTGCTAACAGCCAATACTTGGCAGCATGTGGCCGTTACACGCAGTGGCACCAGCATGAGAATATTTGTCAACGGCACACAAGCAGGCACCACCCAATCTCTTTCTACTGCATATAACCTTGGCACAACCAGCACCACTATTGGAAGTCAGGGTGCAGGATATTATCTAACTGGAATGATTTCTAACCTGCGTGTTCTCAAAGGTCAAGCTCTTTACACCGCTAACTTTACCCCAAGTACCACACCACTCACAACAACCAGTCAAAGTGCCACTGCTACCAACGTGAGCCTATTAACTTGCCAAAGTGCAATTTTCTCTGACAACAGCACCAACAGCCCCAATGCCATTGCAGTCAGCGGCAACACTGCAATATCAGGATCAAATCCATTCAGTGGCAGTACCATGTTGCTAACTGCACAAAGTTCAACACTTGTGGACAACAGTGTCAATGCATTTGCTATAACTGTCAACGGCGATACAAAACCAACTACAATTGCACCATTTGCACCAAGCGTAACAGCTACTGTAAGTTATACTACTGGGGTCAACGGTGGTTCAATGTACTTCGATGGCACCGGCGACTATCTGACATTTCCATTCAACACACCGTCGTTTATAATGGGCTACAGTGATTTTACTATTGAAGCGTGGATATATCCTACTACCTACAGTGGGACAGCACAACTTCTTTGGGCTGGACAAAGCGATTTGGCCTCAGCAGCCGGTAGTGGGTTTGGCATGTATATTGCGTCGTCGACTACCACTGATTGTTATGTGGGTTCCACCCCGGTGACAGTTACAAGCCCGAACCCTGTAAAAAATCAGTGGAGTCACGTGGCTATTGTTAGATATGGACAATCATTGAAAACTTACTTGAATGGTGTACAAGTGGGCTATAATACTTTTGCCAGCGCGACCAGTGCTGTTAACAATGGAACTCAAACATACTTGCCAAGTATAGGAGCTTTTTCTCAGGGCAGCAGCCCATTTGCTGGTTGGATGTCTAACCTGCGATTCACCAAGAATGCAGTGTATACTTCGGCATTTGTTCCACCTGTTAGTCCCAACACTAATACAGTGTATACCACATTGACCGTTGCGGGTACTACAGGTTCAATCATTGACTACACCGGTAAAAATGATTTGGAAACAGTTGCTGACGCACGTTTAGCACCACAGAATCCCTATGGTGGCAGCTACTACAGCAACTATTTTGATGGCACTGGCGATTATTTGACTGCTCCAAGCAATGCTGTATTTGCATTTGGTACTGGTGATTTTACCATTGAATGTTGGGTATATATTACCGCAGATACATCTGCTACTCGAGGAATATGGCAAAACGGTGCGTCAGATAGTTGCAATATTCAAAGAAACACTAGTGGTAATCTTCAGGCCTGGGACGGGTCAGACAGAATTTCATCTACAGCAGTAACTTCTGGCGTCTGGACTCACGTGGCATTTACACGGGCCAGTGGAACTGCGAGAATTTTTGCCAATGGTGTTCTGGCTCTTTCATGGTCGTCCTCAGTTAATTATTCGTCCAATTCTACATGGGTTGTGGGATATACTGCATCTGGCACAAATATGATGACTGGTTATATTTCCAACTTCCGTATTGTTAAAGGACAGGCACTTTACACTGCTGCATTTACACCGGCTACGAGCCCACTCACAACAACCAGTCAAAGCGCCACAGCTGGTAATGTAAGTTTATTGACCTGTCAAAGCAACACACTCAAAGACAACAGTACCAATGCGTTTACAATCACCAGGAACGGTGATGTTGCAGTGAATTCTGTCAACCCGTTCCAAAACAACGGCACATACTCCATGTACTTTGATGGCACTGGTGACTATTTGAAAGTACCATCCAGCATCAACTATCAATTTGGCACCGGTGATTTTACCATTGAGTTTTGGGTGTATTTGAACTCAGTGGCCAGCAACCAAATTCTCTACGACAACAGAGTTACTGCTGGTGTTTATCCAACCATATACATGAGCACTTCTACTATCAAGTATTACACAAACTCAGCTGATCAGATCACCGGGGGAACGCTGACCACAGGGCAATGGTATTATATCGCACTTTGCAGAGCCAGTGGATCTACTAGACTTTTTGTCAACGGTACTCAGTCGGGATCAACTTACACTGATGCAAACAACTATCTAGTTGCCACACTCACAGTTGGCAGCGACGGAGCATCACCGGGCAGCTATCTGAACGGTTACATGACCGATCTAAGAGTAACCAAATACGCACGTTATACCACAACGTTTACCCCACCGACCTCTACATTTCAGATAAAATAACGTACATAAATAGACATATATAGGCAATACATCCTCTATGAGCATAACATTACTACAGCCCTTTAACGTAGATACAACAAAAGATTTTACGTTTGCAAATATATCAGTTGGGTCTGGTAATGTTTCTGCCGGAAATATTTCTGCTACTAACTTTTATTTTGCTAACGGTGCATCATTTGTTAGTAGTAGCTACGGCAACACAGAGGTAGCTGCTTATCTTTCTTCGTATTATACCTACGCAAATGCCAACGCCGCTTCGCAAGAAACGTCTATCAATAGCATAATTGCTAACACTGGTAGTTATTATTCCTGGGCCAATAGTTCATTAACTACATTAACAACAAACGCAGCAACACAAGCATCTAGCATCAACACGATTAATGCTAATCTTGGTGCTTATCAGATCTATGCCAATGCCAATGCTGCTACTCAGGCAACCAGTATTAACACAATCAATGCTAACATAGGTGCATTTCAAGTTTATGCTAACGCTACATTTAGCACAGGTGGCGGCGGTTCGGCTATCGCTGTACAAGATGAAGGAAGTACACTAACATCCGGGGTTACACAGCTTAATTTTGTTGGTTCTGGGGTAACTGCGACAAATGTTGGATCCGTTGTTACTGTTACTATATCCGGCGGTGGCAGTGGATCATACGGAAATGTTGATGTTGATGCTTACTTACCGGTCTATACTGGAAATATTTCTGCCGGCAATATAACACTAACAGGAAATATTGTGGGTGGTGGCGTACGAGCAACAACCAGCGCAACAGCACCCTTGAGCCCAACAGTTGGGGACATATGGTATAGCACCACAGACCAAACTACTCTACGATACACCTACGATGGTTCGTCGACATTTTGGCTTGATATTTCAGGTGTTGGCCTTGCAGCAAACGCACAGTCTACAACAGAACTGTTTGCGTCGTATTTAACAACACAGCCAACTATAATCATTGATGGAAATATTGTACAAAGCCGAGGATACTACGAAACATTTGGTAACATCACCAATAGTGGCGGGAATCTAACCTGTAACTTTAACATCGGATCAGTATTCTACGTAACAAGTCTAACAACAAATGTAACAGCAAGTTTTTCAAATGTTAACGCATTAACCAATAGAGTTACTGCTGCGACATTGATTATTGATCAAGGGGCGACTCCTTACTCGATTAGTAATATACAAATCAATGGTGTAAACCAGACTGTTCGTTGGATTAGCTCAACTCCACATTCTGGCACAGCTAGTAACACAGATATTGTGAGCTTTAGTTTTATACACCTTGGTGGCGGTACTTATAGGGTATTAGGACAATCTGGATCTTACGGATAATACCATGGCATTTGGTAGATTTTCAAGTATACATGCACCTTCGTCGAGAGTTGCCCGTGCCCCTGCTAGAATTGGAGCAGTATATGGGCAAGTAGAATTTACTACACCCGGCACTTATTCCTGGACTGCTCCTCAATATGTTACCAGCGTATCTGTTGTTGCTGTTGGCGGCGGCGGTGGGGGGCAACGAACTACACAATTTGTGCTAGGTGGCGGCGGTGGCGGTCTTGGTTGGAAGAACAACATCACGGTTGTGCCCGGGCAATCTTACACAGTTGTTGTTGGCGCCGGTGGGACACAAAATACCAGTGGCAGCGATAGTTATTTTATTGACACTTCCACTGTCAAAGGTGGAGGCGGTGTCAGTGGATCAGCTGGGGGCGCAGGTGGAACTTATGTAGGTACCGGTGGAGGCAATGGTGGGGGTGGCGGCATTGGCAATCCCAGCGATTACTATTGTTCTGGCGGTGGTGGCGCCGGTGGATATTCTGGCGCAGGCGGCGACGGTGGTCCGGGCGAAACAAATGGATCCAATGGAGCAGGCGGCGGAGGCGGCGGCGGCTCTGGTGGCAGAACTGATGCTCAAGGTGCCGGCAATGGCGCAGGGGGCGGTGGTGTCGGCCTAGAAGGTCAGTACGGATCCGGTACAGGTGGCACTGTTTCTACTCGAGGAGGCGGCACTGGTGGTTCAGGGGGAACCAATGGAGCTAACGTTGCAGGATTAAGAGTTGCTGCTGGTAACGGAGGAACTTACGGTGGCGGCGGTGGGGGTAGTACTTCCGGAATGTCCGGCAGCGGTAATGCAGGTACCGGTGGCGGTGGTGCTGTACGTATTATTTGGGGCCTATATGGACCAACTCGTGCTTTCCCAATTACACTAACCGAAACGATTTAAAGTCTGATATTACCTAGGAATAAAATCTCAATAAATATATAGATAATTTAAACAAAAATGGCATTTCCAACTAGTCCAACAAACGGTCAGCTAACTACAGTAAATGGTATAAATTACCAGTACTCGTCGTCTGACAATGCGTGGAAACGTGTAATTGTAGGGTATGACGTTTTTGCAGCAAACAGTTTGTCAATTGCCGGTAACGCAAACATTGGAAACGTATCAGCAATAGGATTTTATTTTGCTAACGGAACACCATTTGTAAGTAGCACATACGGTAATACTGAAGTTGCTGCTTACCTAGGTCCGTATTACACATACGCAAACGCAAACGCAACAACGCAAACCACATACATTAATTCAGTTAATGCCAATTTGATATCATTCCAAACCTGGGCTAACCTACATTACAGTACCGGTGGCGGCGGAGGAGGCGGTGGTTTGTCAGAAGCAAGGGCGTGGTTATCGGCTACGCTATTTGGAGGATAATTTATGGCAGCGCCAAATTTAGTCGGTTTAACTACAGTCACAGCCAAGGTTATTGGAAACACAGTACCAACAACAGCAACAGCGTTTTTAACTAATCCCAGTAGCAGTGGCACAGTTTATAAAGTCAATACAATAATGGTCACAAATTCAAATTCTGTGCCTATTTCGGTTACACTAGACCTTTATAAATCATCTACTCCGTATTATATAGGATATGGCATAACTGTGCCTGTTGGGTCAACAGTTGTTTTATTAGCAAAAGACAACTCAATTTACATGGAAGAAGAAGACAGTCTTCGTTCTAATGCAGCAGTGGCTGGATTATACACAGTAACTAGTTACGAGGTAATTGGATAATGCGTTCAAGGCAAAACGGTGGAGTGATTGGCGTACCCAACGGGTCTACAATAACCAGTTCGCCTGGAGTTTGGTCAATCAGTGAAATTAATGATATAGAAAACATTAAAACCTCAACGGCTGTTAGTACAGTAAGGTATAGCATTCCAACAACATGGCCAAATTCTGGAAATGTTTCATCCAACGTGGATCCATACTCGCCGCAGAAAATATTTCACATACCTGACATAGATTACACTGATTGGGTGCAAAAAGATCAAAGTCAAAACGCATGGCACGAATTTATGTACGCAGATGGCCCATATCGTGGCGGCCTTCCTACTGCGTTCGGGCCTAAGTATTCAGATTGGTGTACACATTTTCATGAAGACGGTTATTATGCTGTTTGGAGTTTCATTACCAGCTGGGCATATGGTACAAATCCATTTACCATTGAGTTTTGGATAAAGCTAGCAAGACAAGACGGTACACGTTACTGGGTGATGGCAAGAAACGATGCTGCAGGCGGAACAGCCAGCAACGGATGGGGAATTTTTATAAGCACCACATACCAAATTGGTTACCACGATGCGGTATCTAATACTCTTATTACTTCTACAAGTATATTGAACAGAGACCAATGGTACCACGTTGCATTCACCCGCGCCAACACTTCGGCGAACGGGTTTTCTATTTGGATCGATGGTGCTCTAGATACATCAAGCACACTAGCCAGTGATTATCAATTTAACTCAGGTAACTTAATTGTTGGACGTGACGGTGTCGCATCAGGTACCACATGGTTTGGCGGAAAATTAAGCGATATACGTATTTCAACTACCGCAGTATACAACGCACCATTTTCTGTTCCTACTTCAAATTTAGCTGCTCTTGGGTCAACTATCTATAGTCACAGTTCAACAAAAAATAACTTTGACACTATAGCCAACGTTCAACCACAGCATAAACGTGTAAAGACCTTCGGGTCAATGGCACGATTAATTGACAGCCCGTATACTACTCAATCTACTATGCTCACTGGGCCTGGGTATAACAGTATCTACGCACACGGCACCGAGGGCGGTTATAAAATATATGACACCCAACCCAATAATACTTCTCTTCGTTTCGGTACCGGTCCATTCACAGTTGAAGCATGGATTTATTTAACCAACGTTGGTGCAACAGGCACAGCCAGTGGTTTAATAGGAAAAGGCGCAGAAAACGTTAACAACGGGTCTGGCTCGGGCTGGAATTTCTATTTAAGTGGCAGTAATTTGGTTTGGAACGACATGGCAACTAATTCTTTGGTTAGTGGCACTCTCGCTAACGTGGAAATTGGTAAGTGCGCTTGGCATCATGTTGCGGCAGTTCGATCTGGTACCGGTGCTGGACAATTTAAGATGTACATAGATGGGGATGTGGTCTATACCGGAACATTAACAACAAACTATAATCAGACTTCGATAATGAGGATAATGAATACCAGGAACGCCGACTATTATTTTAGAGGATATGTTTCTGGCGTTAGAGTCAGCAACGTTGCGGTTTATTCAACAACCTTTAACTCTGATCCACAGGTATTAATTCCTGCCTCAATGACTGCTTTTGCAGCCAACACCAGCTTGTTGATGGCCGCCCAGTCAAACAGTGATGTGGTACGTAATTTCCGTCAAGGTTGGATAGATCGCGGTAAAACTAGATTACCGATTCATAATAGAAGTACAGAAACAAGATATGGCCCGCACCATCCTGCCCCTGCTGGTGCTACAGGTAAAGACAAATTCGGTATGTACTTTTCAGGAACAAACTACGATAGTTTAGCGGCCTACACCACTACATCTGATTGGAACTTTGGTACCGGTGATTTTAGCATTGAAGTCTGGGTAATGGGAAAATACCAATATGGCATAACGTCATATTCGTATATCCTAGACACAAGACGATATTTCAACGACAACGGGATCGCAATTCGCATTGGTGCTTTTATGAATTCCGTGGATGTCTACACAGGGAACCAAGTTATATTAAGTAACAACAAAGCGGTATTTGAAATTAGGACCTGGGTACACCTAGTAGTTCAGAGAGTGTCTGGCGCATTGGCACTATATGCTAACGGAATGAAAGTTGCCGAGACCATGTACACCGGATCGATTACTAGTTCCGACAATAGAATGATAATTGGAAATAGTGTGTATCCTAATCTACAGTATGGTAATATGTTTAATGGTTGGATGAGCGATCTGCGAGTAGTAAAAGGAGCCGCACCATATGCTTCAAATGGTATTAATCCTGATATTATTGCAGTGCCAACTGAACCAGTTCCGGTGACGGCAGAAACAGTTTTATCATCATTTAATAGTCCAATCCTAAGAGATTTGTCTAACAGGAATTACATATACTGGAATTCGGCCCAGTACACCAGCGGCAGTTGGGATTTTTTTATATGTAACTTGTCTCCATACTCTCCATTGCCGCCCAGTAGAGATACTTCAATTGTAGGCGATACCTGGGATAATAACAGCGGGTGGTACGCAGCCGACGGTCCGTTTACTGGTGATAGTACTAGACCGGAGTTTAGTTTTATTACTAGAATGAGTAAAGCGTGGACCATTGAAATGTGGATTTATTGGCACCAAAACAACTCAGCAACTCCGGCAACAGTGGTTGATTATGCGAGAACAGCAAACTCCGCTGGGCACGAAGGTTGGAACCTGCGATTGGGCTACGGCAACGGCGCAAACTCTTATAACAATATAAGTTTTGCGTTTTATACGGCATATAATTCCACTGTTCAATATTTTTATACCACGTTTACTCCTACAAATACTCCGGTGAAGAGCCACGGGTGGAATCATGTAGCAGTACAATATGATCCTACTAAAACAAATCAAATGGCTATATTTGTTAATGGAGTAAGGGGAGCCACACGAGCAGCATTCAATCCGGGAACAAAGATTTGGAACACTTATGTACCAAGCCCAACCAATGCCGGTACTGCTGGATTACGAATCAGTGATATCGCTAGGTACGACAATGATTCTACCACTTATACAATTCCAACACAACAGTTTCCCTATGATCAATATACCTACTGTCAAATTGAATCTGGTAGTACCTGTGTTTGGGGAGAGTATGGTAGAAAAGTAGGATTTTACAGTTACGGCACTCCTTATCCTAGCACCACATTTAAAAAATACGGAAACGGAAGTTTACGATTTAGTAACAAAGATACAGCTACCTTGGTTGACAGATTAACACTTGGTGGCAGTTATTGGAATTATCGTGGCCTGGATTTTGACAAACAAGACTGGACCTTTGAATGCTGGGCAAGCTGGCACGATGCAACCGCCGGAGGGGTGGCGTTTAGCGCATCTGGTAATTCGCTGTTCAACGCTATGAACGCAGTAATGCTTAAGGTAAGCAGTACAGGTTTTTGGCAAGTAATTCGTGGAACTACCTCCTCGGCAGTTCAAACGTTGACTACAACAGTACAAGTGGCGACCCGCACCGCAGGAACCTGGGACCATGTCTGTATAGTAAGACGTGGGGGCAGTTATTTCTTTTATGTTAACGGTATTGAACGTGGAAATATTTTTGGTAACGGCACCGGGACCTACGCGAATTTAACAGTTGGCCCAACAACAAACATCGATGATAGCTATGCCAATGCCGGCAACGCGATGTTTATTGGGTCAGATTACCAAGTTACCGCAAACTCATGGAATGGGTACATCCAGGATCCACGACTATCGGCACTGGCAAGATATACTACTAAAGTTATCAATGGCGTCGCTACAATGGTACATACAACTACTTTGTTACCTGCTTTACCAAGTTCAATTCATCCAAGGTAAGCTATGTATAACAACGACTATTCATCATTTCCTAAATCTTCTAATCCCGGAGACACCTTCCAGTTTCGTGGAAGAACCTATGTATATAACGGCATAAACGATACATGGGCCGATTCAACCATTGCGGATCCCGTTGATGTATCACTGTACATTTTAGAATACAGGAATCCGGGCGAAAGCATGAGTACTGTAATCATTAGCCGACCTGAAGATATTGAAGCAGATGTAAAATATAATAGATTAGTAGAGTCTAAAAATAATAAATTACAAGAAGCAAATTTTTATATTGATAGATATAATGAACGTAATCAGCAAAATATTCCTCAGACAGAATCAATTGACGATATTATAAATTATAAGGTAGCTATTGAAAATATTGATAATAATTCGGACCCTGACTTATTACAATGGCCTGTTTGTCCTTGGGAATAACATTACCCCAAAATAAATAATACAATGAAAAGCATTACACGCCAATTCCGTAGCACATATACTGGTGAAACAGTAATCACTAACATGACCTATCAAGGTGGTAACTGGAACTATCAACGTGAAAACATACCCAATGCTGTTACCAACAACCAAATCAGTAATCGTGCAGTGATAATTGGCAATGGTGTAAGTAGAAGTGATTTTAATCTGAACCTGCTTAAGAATCACCGAGGCGGATTGCTTGGATCAGCCGCAGTTCAAACCTATGGTTGCAATGCACTGTACAGAGATTTTGCCCCAAACTTCTTGGTCGTAACTGGTGACGAGATCATAAAAGAAATAGCCAACAGTGATTACTGCAACGACCATATTGTGTATGCTGGGTCTAAAGACATCTTGGACTATCCTGGTAAATTTTATCTAACACCGCAAGACCCCAGCTGGAATTCCGGCGCAATCGCCGCATACCTGGCCTGTTTTGATGGGCACAAGAAAGTCTACTTGGTGGGTTTCGATGGCACAGACGATCCAAGTTCGGGATATAATCTCTATTACGGCACACGGTCATATACTAGACCGCAATACGGATACAATGAAAACTTCTGGGTACAGAGTATGATGGCAGTTTTCAACACCTACAATGATGTAGATTTTGTTCGGGTCATGCCAACTGTTAACTATCGAATACCCGAACAGTGGAAATTCTTAGTAAACTTCAGACAAATTGACTACAGACAATTTGCCATAGAAGCCGATTTATAAAATATTTTCCAGTGTGCGTATCTTATCTAAGATACTGGCAAAATTAAATGTTCTCCAAACCCCAGGGTGCAACGGCTTTGGGTGGTCTTCGATACTAGTCCATGCATATCCACGATGTTCATGATTTAGTTTAGGAAGAAATTCACCTGCCACAGGTATAAGGTAAGTGTGATATTCGAACTTTTCGTTGTCGCTGGTAAAGTGCTCAAGAGGAATTATCTTTCGATATGGTGTATCACCGATTTCCTCTTGAATCTCTCTTTTTAATGCTTGTATAGGCAGTTCACGACCTTCGACTTTTCCGCCCACAAGTCCCCAATGTCCGTTATGACGTTGTCCGTTACGTAATAAAAACAAATATCTATGGGTATCTTGACTATAAAACAGGGCGCCTACACCTACAGTATGATTGACCATTGTCCTTCTCGATATAGACCTTCAACAGACTTGCTCCATGAGCCGGACTGCCACTTGTATTGAATGTTTGTGTTAAGGTTTGTTACATATTCTACATTATCTGCGGCAGCACTGTCAAGAGCCACTGCCCATTCGGTACCGTCAAATTCGATAATATCGTTTTCGTGGGCAACCAGTGTACCCCAAACCACACTGCTACCTCCAGCGGATCCAATATCGTCGAGAATCAAATATCTGGTTCCGGCAGTTGGGCTTAACAAGTTACTATCTACTTTAACAGTTTGTGGATTAATGATGGCATTAACTGGTGACAGTGTATTAGCAGGCAAGGTGTCTTCGTCGACTGTAAACAACATGATGCTGTTGTCTGTGGGATGATATGCCACTGTGCCAATTACTTCGGTTCTAACAGTTGTGCCAGAGTTTTCGTCAAATACTGTTTCGGTTTCTAAACGAATCTGACTTATGCCGTTTTGTAAACTTCCGTAGAGATCCACTAGACTGTGCCAGCTATCGGGTGTGCCGAGTTTTTCAGTGCCGTCGCTGTTGAGTATTTCAGTTCTCTTTACCAGTTGTAGCGTGTTGCCAATGTACAGTACGCCGTAATTCATTGGGGTCAACATCTTCCTAGCTAGAAGATTAGTTTCTAGTAGGTCTGGCGTGCTGATTTTGCCAGTTTCGTCGAATACACTTTGAATAATTCTTTGCACTACACCAAGTTGTGTTACTTTGGCAGGGGCACTGATCCAAATTGGTAATTCAAATGTCATTGAACAAATGTCTATAGGTTCTTCGCTGCCAGCAGGTACACTACGGCTGGTCCAGTTAATGTCAGTTCTGGTCACCACAGTCAAGCTGGTCCAATCAATATAGTTGTCAGTGCTTTGTATTTCCATTGATGGATTAAACAACACACCCATCTGTTCGATCAGTTGTAGTTTTTGTTCAGTGTTTGATGTCCATATGTCCAGCTTAAGAGTTAACTTGTATGGAACTGGCATTAGCCTTTCAACAGTATAGGTGCTGTCTTGTGTGGTTCCGTATTCCCCAGTGATTGGGTCATAGCTTTTTTGACGTATGTTTAGTTTACTAACATGAAATGGTTCCTGCATACGACTTTGGTCATATGAAAAACTCGAGATATAGACCGACATTGCAGGCACAGCATTTAGTGCATTCTCGCTGTTGTTGCGTAGTATGGTGGCTGCTTGTCGACTTGGGTCACCATAGTATACTGGGACTCTTTGTAGAGTTGTATTGCCATCTCGATCTTTGCCAAACTCTACTTGGAAGTTTGACATCATACGCATAAACTGTTGTAGGAATCTGCGAATTTGCGAGTCGTAGAAAAACTGAGTAGCCATTAATTATCTGCCTTAGGGTTCAGTACCTTGCTTAAACTTTGTAGTGTCTTGTGTGTTCCGCCACTGTGGTCAGTGTAGGTACTGGTATCATTTACAAACTGACTACGTTGTGTTAAGTTGTCTGCAGACCCTGGTGTTAAGTTGGTTCTTACAGCGTCTTCGATTTTGACCCAACGCTTTCCATCGTAACGGAATAGTCTATTAGGCACATAGTCCAGGCGCAAGTAAAAATCACCCACAGCAGGACCATTTGGAAAGTTAATTCCAGCCGCAACACTGGAAGCATTAGGCGGCATTCCGTCCCCGGTCAAGTATCCGTGAACTTTATCTGTTGGCGTTTCTGTATCTTCAAATGGTTGTTTGTTGGTCTTGATGTAAAGACCGCTGGTATCGTATCCACTTTTTGGTACATCGGCTTCGGCCTGTTGAATAACAGCGTCATTGATGTCTTGATACTTTTGTATGGTGCTTAGGATATCGTTGATTGGTGTGTCTTTTACACCGTCGTTGTCGGTATCAACTTTAACGTTGTTTAAAATATCTTTAAATTCTTGACTGTCGGTCATGGGATTTAACTTGACACGCCAAATATGTGGCCACCAAGTTGGTGTAAATCCTTCACTGCCGAACTGTGCATCACTTACAACAAAGAAACGTTTTAGTGCTGCTGGTACATCGGTATCCAATGAGTTGTAATCCGTTAAGTGTTGTAGTTCTATTACATCACCGTTCATGATCTTACGACCCACTGTGTCTACCATGTCATTTAAATGGAAGGTCATAAACACAGTACCAGTTTGCAAGAACAACCCAAACTGACTTAGGTCAAAACTGTTGTCTGTGACTTGGTATTGACCACGTAGGGTGTACACATCAGTTTCATACTTGCGATCACGGTTTTCCAAAAACAACAAATCCTGTATATTCTTTTCGCTCTGATTAGTGTATGCAGGTTTTGTGGCATCAGTGCTTTCAGTTTGTGCAACAGGACCCAGGTACTTGTGCAATAGTATACCGGTTCCGCCAATGGTATACAATTCGCTGATCCTGCGATCTAGGAATTTATAATCATTTGTGTGTCTTCCGTCTTTCCACAGACTTAAACGGGCCATCGTGAGAATCCTTAATGTAGTATTTATGGGTTTGACTGCTAATGGGTTTTATCATACAATAGCAGTATGGATCGTCAATCACGCTTAGATGAACTGCTAGCAGTAGTAAGCCGCACCGAAGATATGCGGGCCCGTAGCCAACTGATGAAAATCTACTGGAACTGTAAAAAGATCCATGATGATATAAGCCGTGAAAGCGTGGAGTGTAGGCGTTTACAAAAAGTAACACCAAAGTACACAGAATTGGAACTGAAGTTTACAGAAAGTGTTGACGAACTTGAACAATGGGCCACTTTTGCCAAACTTTTGTACTAATTGACACAAAATACCATTTAGTGTATAATTATGGGTATGTATAAATTAACTTGTGACCACAAAGAAACGGATTTTCCAGATTTGGCATCAGCAATGAACTATGCTAAAATACTTGGAAAGTTTGTTACCATCACTGGTAACGGCATGGAAATCGTAGGCATGTTTGGCGCAGACAGTGTTCAAGACGGCTTGTGCCCAGATGGCATCGCATACGATTGGAACAAAGAATCACGAATTGGCCGTGTTAAAAAGGAGCGTGTCTAATGGCAACAGTAGCAGGTATTAAAATCAAGAACAAGGTTGCTAAAGTACGCAACGCCGCCTTTCACGATGAAAAGTACACTGGTCCCGAGCCTGAGTGGCCCGTAGAGTCTGCTGAATGGGACGGCGAACGATTTGACAGCCGTCTCCGCAAGAGTTTTTATTACTACAATTACTATTACAGTCAAAAGGATTGTAAAAAGTACGTGGTAGAATGGCTACAGCAAAACAGCAAGCTCTCGCAAGATGAAATCAAGGCATTTAATCGTGCCGGGGATCGTCTGCTACCAATGACTGTTTGCAGTCTTATTATGGCACACCGCAAAGGCATGCCATTCCGTGGACGCCATATTGAGTTTATCATCGACAGTGTACAGTCAGTGATTGAACGTGCTGAGCCCGAAGAAGCCGAGTTTATTGCCAGCCCCGAACAAGTAGCACATCGTCCCACTATCCAGGATCGCCTGAACGAAAAGACCTCGGAGTTGATCGGCGAGCTGGAAGGCATGTACGACGAGTTGGAAGGATTCAAGCCCTACGATTGGTTTGTGGCCAAGAACGTGGTGCAAAGCCAACTTGGCAAATACGAAGCAGTCTACACCAAACGTCGAGAGGAACTTGAACTTGCACAAAGCAAACAAGACGAACAGCTCAAAGAAGCCTACAGCCACTACAAAGCCGCAGACTTTAAAAAGCGCACCGCGTGGATCAACGACCTCCTTACCGCAATTGAACAGTACCGCGGGGTTAAAAAAGCTACAAAGAAACTTCGTGTTAAAAAGGCCCCAAGCAAAGAAAAAGTCGTGGCTAAACTCAAGTACGCAAAAGACGACAAATCGCTTAAAGTGGTGTCGATCAATCCTGCTGATATTGTTGGTGCCGCTGAACTTTGGGTTTACAACGTCAAGACTCGTAAACTTGGAAAATATGTCTCGGCTAGCTATCAAACTCTTGGTGTTAAAGGCACATCAATCACAGGATTTGACACTGATAAGAGCGTTGCAAAGACCCTACGAAAGCCCGAAGAGCAACTTAAAGAGTTTGCTAAAGCAGGCAAGGTGGTTCTTCGTACTTTCATTAAGGACATTAAGGCGGTAGAAACCAAGCTAAATGGCCGTATTAGCGAAGATGTGTTGTTACTGCGTGTAGCCTAAGCACCGAGTCCTGTCTACTAGTAATAAATACTGGTAACAGGACTTTTTCTATGGCCACAAAAGATACAAGCATCTATGATGCGAACGGTAACTTAATTAACGATAATTTATTCAATGCAAACACTGGTACTGGTGCAGGGCATATTGCATATGATTCCGCAGATTACACCAGTGCCAATGCCAAACGTGCCGAAATAACAGACTACATACGTATGCGTTTAGCAGACGGCATAGTGGATGTTGAACTCGACAAAGAGCACTATGAAATGGCAATCAAGCAAGCTCTGTTGAAATACCGTCAACGTAGTGCAGGTGCAGTTGAAGAAAGCTATGCGTTCTTAAAACTACTTCCCGAAACACAAGAATACATACTACCCCCAGAAATCGTAGAAGTTCGTCAAGTGTACCGCAGGGGCATTGGCAGTGTAACAGGTACAACAGCCAGTCAATTTGAACCTTTTGCATCTGGTTACTTGAACACCTATATGTTGGTTGCCGGTCGTGTTGGCGGCTTGGTTAATTATGAACTATTCGTTGACTATCAAAAGCTAGCAATGAAGATGTTCGGTGGTTTCATGAACTATACCTGGAACAGGGCCACAAGAAAACTAACAATCGTTCGCAAAATTCCTTACCAAAGCACTGGTGCAGCCACTACAGATGATGCCGAGGCCTGCTTGTTATGGTTATATAACTACAAGCCAGACTGGCATATTCTCAATGACTACATGGTATTTCCGTGGGTTCAGGAATACGCTTACAGCTTTGCCAAACGCATACTTGGTGAAGCACGAAGCAAGTTTGCAAGTATCGCAGGCCCCCAAGGTGGCACACAATTGAATGGTGCAGCCTTGATTGCCGAGGCCAAAGAAGAACTTGCGGCATTGGAGGAAGAAATCAAACGCTTCCAAGATGGCAGTATGCCAATGACATGGGTAACAGGTTAATATGAAAATAAACGAAATTCTAGTAGAAGATCTAACAGTAGATCAAAAGTTTGATATCATTGAAGAAATGGTACAAGAGCTATCCAGCGAACACGGAGTAGACCCCGAAGTGATCTGGGAAGACTTTGAATCTGTAGATGACCACGAGCTATACGAAACAGCCGCCTGGCGTCGTAAAGCCGGCAAGAACAAAAATGGCGGCCTAAATGCCAAAGGTGTTGCTAGTTATCGCCGTGAGCATCCTGGTAGCAAACTACAAACAGCAGTCACTACCAAGCCTAGTAAACTCAAGCCTGGTAGCAAAGCAGCCAAGCGTCGTAAATCATTCTGTGCAAGAATGTCGGGAGTTAAAGGTCCTATGAAAAAGCCCAATGGTAAACCTACCCGTAAAGCACTGGCTTTGCGTAAATGGAACTGTTGACAGCCGGCCAACGAGTGTGTTAAACTGCCCTTACGAGGGCGTGTAGTATGATTATTGGTATATGTGGTTTCATTGGCAGCGGCAAAGATACGGCCGCTGATTATCTTGTGAACTTTCACGAATTTAAACGTGAAAGCTTCGCAGGAACACTCAAAGATGCAGTATCTCAAATCTTTGGATGGGACCGAGACATGCTCGAAGGTCGTACCAAGCAAAGCAGAGATTGGCGAGAACAACGGGACGAATGGTGGAGCAATCGCTTAGGTAAAAATATTACCCCACGTTGGATTCTACAAAACTGGGGAACAAACGTTTTGCGTAAGCACTTTCACGACGATATTTGGATTGCTAGCCTTGAAAACAAGTTAAGGGTATCCAAAGACAACATTGTTATCAGTGATTGCCGCTTTCCTAATGAAATCAAAGGACTGCGTGCCCAAGGCGGTAAGATTATCTGGATACAGCGTGGTGTTACTCCACATTGGTATGATGTAGCAACCCGTGCAAACCGCGGGGACATCAAAGCACAAGCCTGGCTTGAAGCTGAGAATATTCATGCCAGTGAGTACAGCTGGGCCGGCACAGATTTCGACCGAGTTATTGACAACAACGGAAGCATTGAGCAGCTATACGCTCAACTCAAAGGTCTGGTGTAATACCCGGCTTCCACGCTAATTTGCTTTTGTATACGTCTATGGCGCAGTTAGAGCAAATAGTTCTCAGATTAGACCAAGCATTGTTTTTTAGTTTGCCATCTAGGTAAAACACATGTAACTGCTCTTGATACTTGGCAGTAAACCCGCACTTTTCACATTGCGTCTTTTTCTTATATCCACTAAGTGCCCATGCCAGTGGTTTGGCCTTTAGCTTCTTCCCCTTGCGTAGACAACTGTCGCATTGCTTTCGGTAATGTGTTATTCCGTTCTTGGTATAATTAACTGCGACCGGGCGACTGTTACAGTTAGGGCATAAAGGTCTGTTTTCCATATTGTATTTATAGTACAAACCTTTGCAAAGGGCACTCTAACCACCCAAAAAACCCCAATACTTATAAATATTGATATCAGTATTATAAAGGAAAAATACTATGGCACTAGTTTCTCCAGGCTTAGAAATTACAGTAAGTGACGAAAGTCAATACGTACCAGGCGCAGTCGCAACTGTACCTTTAGTTCTTCTAGCCACAGCACAAGACAAAACAAATCCATCAGGTAAAACTGCAGGCGGTACTACTGTATCCAACGCAGGCAAACTACAAGTTTTTACTAGCCAGCGCGAGCTATCAGATGCATTTGGTTACCCAACATTCTATCAAAGCACAGCAGGTACACCATTACACGGTGACGAGCGTAACGAATACGGCTTAATGGCAGCATACTCTGCATTGGGCGTAGGCAATCGTTTATATGCTATCCGTGCTGACATTGACCTAGCACAAATTGAGCCAGCTGGCGTACGACCAGTAGGCACAGTAGCAAATAACACAAATTGGTTTGACATCAGTGCCAACAGTGACTGGGGTGTTTACGAGTGGAACGCCACAGACGGTGAGTTTTCTAAGAAAACTCCACTGGTAGTAACAGATCCGGGCGATTTAGTTACCAACATTCCTTTTGGAAGCGGTACAATTAATGCTCCTTCTGCCAGCATCGGCAGCATTGGTAGTTATGCTATTGTGTTAACACCAGACAACGGCGGCAGCATCAACGGCAGCAACTGGATTCTATACAAAAAGAATCGCAGCAACGTATGGAACCTAGTTGGTTTGGCTGCATGGAAACAATCTATGCCCACAGTCAAGGCCACAGTCGCAGCTGGTGTAGCACAAGATTCCGTTACAGTTGGTAACTTAACATATCCCCCAACAATCACTATCAACAACACAGACGTTGTAGTAGGTAGCGAAAGTGAAGACAAGGCTGCAAGTTTTGTAGTTAGTCAGATCAACACAGCCGCAATTACTGGTGTTACAGCCGCAGTAGTAGATGGTAAAGTTGAAATTTATGCCACAGACGCCGCTGCCAGCGATGGTTCTACTTCTGATGGTAAAATTGCCATCTCCAACAAGCGTGGTACTCCACTAGCTGATTTGGGTATTGCACAGCCAAAGACCTATGCTAACCCCAAAGTTGAATTTGGTAGCTATGTAAATATTCCTGCATGGCGCAGTACCGATGCTGTACCACGCCCAACAGGTAGTATCTTTGTTAAGAGCAGTGCAACTGGTGCAGGTGCAAACCTAGTGTTTAAGAGATACAACAGCTCAACAGACACATGGACAAACATTGCAGCTCCTTTATATCTTACACCAACACTAGCCACTTACGGACTAGATTCCAGTGGCGGTGGTTACAATATCAAGTCTGGTTCTATTTTTGTACGCTACGACAGCGGCAATTTAGGACTAGTAACTTACAAACCATATGTTAGAATCAATACTGGTGTAACAAAAGTAACTGGTGCAGTAGTAGGAGCAGCTCCTTTTACAGCCGGTCATTCGTTTACACTAAAGTACAGCAAAATTGGTCAAAGCACATTGACTTCTGTTACTGTTACTATCACAGGTTCTGGTGCAAAGAGCAAGTTCCCTGAAGCTGTTTTAGCTGCAAACATTCCAGAAGTAACTTCTGCTGTTGAAGCCAACGGTGCAATTAGTCTTACACACCTATATGGTGGTGTTATTGTGCTAAGTGAAACCAGTCCTAACACAGCCATTGCCAATGCTGGATTCAGTGCCAGCACCAGCGGTGTAGTGGTAAACCAAGACGGTGAACTAGAGCTATCTGGTTGGGAACCTCTAACATATACACACAGCATCAGTGAGCCAACACAAGATCCTGAAGATGGAACACTATGGTACTACGGTGCCGCTGGTGGTCCTGCTGAAGTGGATATCATGATCAACACCACAGACGGCTGGAAAGGTTATCAACTTGAGACCAGCGATAGCCGCGGCTACGACCTAAGTGCTACTGACCCAAGTGGTGTTATTGTCAGCGCAAGCCGCCCAACTACACAGACTGATGATACAGATCTAGTAGCCGGTGACATATGGCTAGACACAAGCGACTTGGAAAACTGGCCCAAGCTAAGCCGTTACAACGGTACCAAGTGGATTGCAATTGACAACACAGATCAAGTAAGTCCAAATGGTATTATATTTGCTGATGCACGTTGGGATACTGATGGTACAACTGATCCAGTTGCTGCTGATTTCCCCGATGTTGTTGACTTGCTAACCAGCAACTATTTAGATCTTGACGCACCTGATTACAGACTATATCCACGTGGTATGTTGTTACTAAACACACGTCGTAGTGGTTATAACATCAAGCGTTTTGTATCCAACTACTTCAACACAGACACATTTAACATCAATGACTGGACAGCCGATGATGCATATTCTGCAGGCGACAAGGTTGTTGTTGGAACTACTGTTTATGTTGCTACAACCAGCGTGTCCGCAGGACAAGCCGCACCAACAAGCAACTCAAGCTGGGAATTACTAAACTTGAATTCTTGGGTAAGCAGCAGTGGACTAAAGAACAACGGTTCTATGTGGGCAGGTCGTCAAGCACAGCGCCAACTAGTAGTTGAAGCACTAAAGGCCGCAGTCGATGCCAACACAGATCTACGCGAAGATCAATACCAGTTCAACTTGATCGTATCTCCTGGCTACCCAGAGTTGATCCAGAACATGGTTGGTCTAAACAACGATCGTGCTAACACAGCATTTGTTATTGGTGATACTCCATTCCGTCTACTACCAAGCGGTACAGACATTATCAAGTGGAGCAACAACAGTGACAATGAAACAGGTCTAACAACCAATGATCCATACCTAGGTGTTTATTACCCAGGCGCAGCATTGACTAACGACCTAGGCGGTCAGCCAATTATTGTACCAAGTAGCCACATTGCACTACGTACAATGATTCGCAGTGACAACGTAAGCTACCAGTGGTTTGCTCCAGCTGGTACACGCCGTGGTCTAGTAGACAATGCCAGCAGCATTGGTTATATTGACCCAATCACAAACGAGTACAACCCAATTGGTGTAAACCAGGGTCTACGTGATACCTTGTATGAAAACAAGATCAACCCAATCACAAATCTACCAGGAATTGGTTTAGTTGTATGGGGTCAGAAAACACGTAACCCAGTGGCAAGCAGCATGGATCGTATCAACGTAGCACGTCTAGTGAACTACATCCGTACGATCCTAGCAACAGTTGGAAATGGATTCTTGTTTGAGCCCAACGATAAGATCACTCGTGATCAGATCAAAGCAATTATTTCTGGTGCGATCAACGACCTAATTGCCAAGCGTGGTATCTATGACTACCTAGTAGTTTGCGACGAAAGCAACAACACACCGACACGTATCGCAAGAAACGAGTTGTATGTTGATATTGCAATCGAGCCAATGAAGGCAGTTGAGTTTATCTACATTCCAATTAGACTATACAACCCAGGAGCCATTGCTCAACTAGGAGCATAATATAGGTATATATTGGGGCCCGAGAGGGTCCCAATAATTGATCGAAATTATGGTAAATACCTATAACAGGAGAACAAGATGAGTACAGCATCACTAACAAGACTAACAGTACCTTTAGCAACTGACCAGAGTAGTTCAGTTCAAGGTTTGTTAATGCCAAAATTAAAGTATCGCTTCCGCGTTACTTTTGAAAACTTTGGTGTTTCAGCTGACAAGCGTTTAGAACTAACCAAGCAGGTTATGGATATCAAGCGTCCTAGCGTTAATTTTAACCCTATTACAATTGATGTGTACAACAGCAAAGTGTATCTACAAGGCAAGCCAGAGTGGCAAGAAACAACAGTAAACCTACGTGACGATGCTGGTGGCAATATCAGCAAGTTGGTAGGCGAGCAAATCCAAAAGCAGTTTGACTTCCTTGAGCAAGCCAGTGCTGCTAGCGGATACGACTACAAATTCCTTTTACGTTATGAAGTTTTAGATGGTGGCAACGGCGCTAAAACTCCTGGTGTATTAGAAACTTGGGAATTAAACGGATGCATGTTAAGCAGTGTTGATTATGGCGATATGAATTATTCAACAAACGATCCTGCTACTATTGCACTAACAATAAGATTTGATAATGCGATGCAAAGCCCAACCGAGCAAGGTGTTGGATCTGCTGTACGACGCACAGTCAACACTATCATCACTGGCGACGGCGCAGTCTAAAGTCAGACGAAGGTATAAAGCCCGGAATATTCCGGGCTTTTTTTATGGTAAATAATTTATATGGCCATTCTTGACAACTTTGTATCCCAAGTATTTGGAAGCGATAATATAAAAGATTATCGTCATGCTAATCAGCTGTTTGTTGGTGACAATTTTAGATTAGCACCAAAACAGGGATTTTTATATCATGTGTTCTTTGACGTGGATCCTAGTATTTCCAGGATCTCAAAAGAAAATCAAATTGAAGCAGGCTTGATGGTCAAGAGTGTGGACCTTCCCAAGTTTACAGTTGATACAAAAATCTTAAACAGTTATAACAGACCCAACATTGTTCAAAACAAAATCAAATACGACAGCGTCAACATTTCATTCCATGACGACAATGCTGACGCAGTAAGAAACTTTTGGTTTGATTACTATCACTATTACTACAGAGATGCCGATCTAGGATACGCAGACAAATCTGGTATAGTCAATCCCGCATACTATATGCCTACCAAGTATGACATGAGGACCAACAACAATTTTGGTTATAGTCCCAAGAATTACAGTAGCTTCACTAGCAATCAAGTACAGCAGTATATCAAAGCCATTAGAATTTATAGTCTACACAAAAGAAGATTCAGTGAATATACTTTGGTCAATCCAATGATTACCAGCTTCCGTCACGGACAGCATCAGTCGGGTTCAGGGGAACCAATGGCACACGAAATGACAATCAGTTACGAGTTTGTGCTGTATGCTGCCGGTAATGTAAGCAAAAACACAGTCAAAGGTTTCGCTGACATACACTACGACACAAGTCCAAGTCCACTAAGTGTAGCCGGCGGCGGCACAAATACTTTATTAGGCCCGGGTGGACTATTTGACACCAGCAGTGAAGTAATTGAAGACCTGAGCAAAGATCCTCCCAACTATGCTGCTGCTTTATTCAAAGGCGCACGTGGTCTTAATAATCTTAAAAATACAAATATCAAAAATGCTGCCAAGGCCGAGTTTGGACAAATTGGTATGGACATACTGCGTGGCAGCAATCCTTTAAATAAAATCAATATACCAACCAGCACAGCATTGGGAGTCGGTCTTGGTGCCGCGGCTATTGCAGGGCTAACACAAAATAAAACCAATACCAATACAACAGTAAGTCCCACCGCAGTTACCAGTAATGGTTCGGGAGTAGGTACACCTGCTGCCACAGTATCTAAAGGTACGTCACTGAGTGGCCCGGGCGCAAGTGTTGCTGCTGGAGCGTCGTCTACAGTGGCAGGATTGCCGAGTTCAAATGGAAATCTAACTGGTACTGGAGAACTGAATAAAATTGTAACCGTGCAACCTGGCACAGGAAGCGCGGTGTCTGCTACCAACTTAAGCCAATCCAATGCAGCGCAACAAAAAGTAGAAAATATTCCTGGGTATGCAGCTAATCAAGCCGCTGATGCATACATTGCAAACAATGGATCTAATTCCTCAGTACTACAAGAAGCCGCTAGCGTTGCCGCTGGTGTCAGTATAGTAAATGCAAATAAAAACACAGTAGAGCGAGTAAACAATCTTGCAGGTAGTACAAGTACTCCGCCTGTACAGGTAACAGGCACAGTCGCAACAACTTCAACTACAACCACCACAACTACGACTACAACCACTACTACTAGAACAGCATACACTGAGTTAAATGCTAGAATTGCATTTTTAAAGAGTAATCCTAATGCAACACTCAACGATGATTCTAGTTTAATTATTCCAACTAACCAAGGTAAGGTAGGTTAAGATGGCCAATAAACAAACAAACACAAACTTAAATCAAATCAGTCTGAACAAGAGTGATCCAAAAAACTATTGGAACAATTATTTTAAACCTGATATTACAATAAGTTCAAACGTTGACGCAGCTATATTGAGTTACTTTGAACGAGTTGCAGAAAATAGAACAGCCGCTAAGGCCCTGGCCAGCGCAGTGATTTACACTGCCAAGGCACAAAATGTTGACCCAATGGTTGCCCTTGATGAATTTACCAAAGTTCCTCGTGGGGAGCTTAACGCATACCTAACAATGTTTTTAAACATGCAACGAGTAGGAACCAGCTATCTCGGCATTACAAATGAACCGACATTGAACAAGTATGTTCAACGTGCAATATTACCGTGAGCAAATACGCACAAGGACAATTCCAACCTAAGAATCCTGAGAAGTATGTAGGAAATAAAACACCTACGTATCGTTCTGGGTGGGAATTTGTTTTTATGCAGTTTTGTGATAACAACCCTGCTATATTGCAGTGGGCCAGCGAAGCAATACATATAAATTATAAAAATCCTTTGACTGGTAAAAACACAATTTATGTGCCTGATTTTTTTATTGTCTATTCAGACAAAAGCGGAAGAAATCATGCAGAAGTCATTGAAGTCAAACCTACTAAAGAAACAACACTGGAGGCCGCAGGTAAAAGTCCCCGAGCACAAGCCGCAGCCATAGTAAATGCCGCAAAATGGCAAGCAGCAAACGCTTGGTGCAAGAACCAAGGTCTTCGCTTTAGAGTAGTAACAGAAAACGAAATATTCCACCAAGGTCGAACCAAATAAATATTGGTATGACCAAAAAACTCGAACAACTATTTGACCTACCCGAAATGGGCGATGGTTCTGTTGACCCAGATGTACAAAAAACTATAGAAGAAAATCGCAACGTCATTGTTGAAGTTGATGCTGCTATAGATAAAATTGATGCTAGCCTTCCAATGATCAATGATCTTGCTGCTATGGACAGCGAGCTAGACGAACTAGCAAATCTAGCTAGAACAAAAGCCGAAGACCTATTAGACCTAGGTATGAATGTTGACCCACGCTTTGGTGGGCCTATTATGGTTACAGCAGGACAGTTATTGGGTCATGCTATCTCTGCTAAAACAGCTAAAATGGATAAAAAGTTACGTATGATTAATCTGCAACTGCAAAAAGCTAGATTAGATCATCAAATTGCCAAGGATAACAAGTCAAAAGAAGACGACGATGAGCCATTAGAAGGAAAAGGCATGGTACTAGACCGTAATGCCATGCTGGCCATGATACTTGAAAAGAATAAAAAACAATAAATATAAGATATAGGAATGACCGCGATGAAACCATACCAACAGTACATTGCTGATCTTAACCATGTTTATGAATATCGTGTTAAGATTGCAGGAGTAGATCCAAAAGGTGAAGTAATGGAGCGTATCAAAAACGCCCTTAACGCCTTCGATCTAGAAACAGTAACTAACCCAAAAAGCATGCCAATACAAGAGCACAGAGACTTTCCCAAGTTGGGTGCCTGTGAGTGCTGGGTGTTCGAAGTATCTATTAAGTATCCAACCACAGCAGGACAACTACGTCAATTGATTAAAGAACGTGCTGGACTAAATGCTGATTGTGTATGTGTATATGGTAAAAACGAAGATGACTTCAACGAAGAATTTGAAGGACACGGTAAAGACCATGACGGTAGTTTGTTAGAGCAACCTGAGCTTAAAGCAGATGCCGGCGGCCAAGAGTTAGCCGGACAATCACGTCGTGATAGCCTATTAAAAGAACTTGGTTCTCGTGATTACGAATTCGCAGCCAAGAGCGATGCCACAGGAAAGACATCAACTGATACTCCGGGCGACACAAAAAGCCCAGTTGGCAGCACACAAAACAAAATACCTACACCACCTAAAGGATCTGTACGATGAACAGCAATGGAATGTATAACGTTTTAAACGTTTTTAAAAAATTACAACCAGTAGAGCAACCAACTGCTAAAGAAGTTGCTAAAGAAATCTACGAAAGCGTAGAAGCCAAAGGCAGTATCCTAGAAGGTGTTGGCCGTGTAGAAAAGAAATTAGCAGAACAATTTGCTAGCTTCAAAGAAGGTGAAAAAGTTTCTACCAAAGGTGGTATGATTCACAAAGGAACATACGGTTCTGAGTATACTGACGATGACGGTAGTACCGGTGACACTGGTCCTAAGAAGCGTGGACGTCCTGCCAAAGGCACAAAGAAAGTAGTTAAGAAAAATCCTCCAGGACAGCGCGGACGTCCTAAGGCAGAAAAGCCAATGGATACCAAGGCTGCTCCTAAGGGCGACTTGTTTGGTCGTACAACTGGCAGCGTACCAAAAGGTAAAAAAGGCACAGTGGTCAAAGGCAAAGGTCACGATGACACATCTCGTAACCCATCGGCTGATGCAGCTTTTGCCAAGGATGATAAGAAAGTCAAAGAAGCTGCTAAGAATCCTTATGCCGTTGGTATGGCACAAGCAATGAAGAGCACAGGTGATACTCCTCCTCTAAAGAAAAGCACAATTTCCAAAGCACACGATATCGCTAAGAAAGTTAAAACCAACGAAAGTCGTTTAACAGAAGGTGTTAACTTTGCTGAAATGATGCGTGAAACTGAAATGACCGTCGGTGAAATGTTGGAAACAATTCAGAATGACATCAAAGTGTTTAAAGAAACTGGCATGTGCAGTGACACACTAGAGGCATTCCTAAAGATTCACAACCACGGTAAGAAGCAATTACAAGATGCTACTTTGCCACGTGGTCCTAGCTTTGCCCCACAGCACGCAGAAATTCCTCCTGTACAGAAGCCTGGTATCTTAGATCGTGCAAAAGGCATGGTCAAGACCGGACTAGAGAAACTAGGTCACGGTGACGACGAAGCAATGAAAGCCGATCTACGTAACAAGATGGGCATCGGTGAAGAACTAGATGAACTAGCACGCCTAGCAGGTATTGCCGAAGCAAATGACGGTAACCTTGCTAACAATGCCAAGCCCTATGACAAAGTAACACGCGGTGATGTTATTGCTGGTCGCCTGGGCAAAGACGAACAAGGTGGCAAGAAAGAAGTTGACGAAGCCGACGTGGATGAAGGCAACGAATTCAGCGGCGAACTAGCCAAAGCCAAAGCAACTGGCAAAAAAGAATTCAAAGTTGACGGTAAAACATATCCTGTTAAAGAAGATGCAAACCTAGAAGAGTGCATGAGCCCAATGGGTAGCATGGCACAAGACATGGAACAGCAACAAGGCAAGATTTCCGTTAACACAAATATGAGCAGCGATGGTAACAAGAGTGTTAGCATTAATGCTGACGGTGATGCCGCTGAGCAACTAATGCAGATGTTAAAGATGGCTGGCCTAGGCGGTGGTGAATCACACGCTAAATTGGCTATTGCTATTCCAGCCGACAGCGGCGATGCAGAAGTTTCAGAAGCCGAAGATCAGTACGCTAATACCCCAGAAGAAGAATATGCTGGTGTTGATGCTATTGTTAACCAAGGCGACGACATGAATCGTCAAAAGAAACAGTTTGCCGATAAGCCTCGTCAAGGTGACAACCCAATGGCCACAATGGAAGAAGTTGATCCAATTGGTAGCCTAGGTCGAGACCTGATGAAAGAATACCAAGCATTGAAATTGGCAAAATGAAAAACTTAAAAGCCTATATTGCTGAAGTAGAAATCTTATCCGAAGTTCGTGCCGGAAAAGTTCCTGATAACTTTAAGCAATCTAGTACTGGGCTACAGACCTTTTCTGATAGTGAGAGAGCCAACACTGACTATACTCACTATCGTTTGGGTCTTGCCCTGGCGTCAGCAGATGGTAAAAGTCCCGTTGTCGATATGGACCCAAAAACTTTTTATGGAAAAAAGCACACAGCCCATCCATATACTCAGGAAGAAGTAGCTATGCTCAAGCAAGCATACAAGACAGTTGGCGCAAATTACACAGACTTAAACAACAACGATCTAAATAGTTTAGAGTTAAACGATACTAACAAAACAAGTATTGTTGCCACCCGCAAGAAAAACAAATATGGTGTATGAAGCAATACCGTTTTACTTCAGCTGATTATGCTCCACAGGAACCTGCAATTGATGATGCAGTGATGGACGCTGAAGATCTTGCCAGATTAAAATCTCTAGCTGGTGTAACAGAAGCCAAAGTTATGAGCTCTCTGGGCAGTAATATTTCTGTTACTGCAATGGAAAAACAGAGATTAGAAAAAGAACACAATATCAAACCCGGATCACCAGAGTGGTTTAAACTCTGGTTCTCCAAGCCATATTTAACTGGCGAAAAGCCAGTTTAACCGTTAGCGACCTGACGGTCAACACCCAAATAAACTAACCAACTTGGATGACCGACATGAAAGTGCCGGTCTTTCCACGTGCGTATCAGACTATGATAGCTGGGCTTGAACGGCATACGCAAAGGTTTCTGTAACTTATGTCCTTTTTTGCTATTGCAGGCCTTGCAACTAGTAACACAGTTTTCCCAGTTAGTAGTACCGCCCATGGCACGTGGAATCACGTGGTCAATGGTTAGTTCACCGTTGGGGAATGTGTCCGCACAGTATTGGCATTGGAACAAGTCGCGTAGGTACATGTTATGACGGGAAAACTTTACACCTTTTTTAAAGTTAAAGTATTCCTTAGTAACAGCAACAGCGGGAACCTGAATAGTTAAATGCTCGCTACGGATCACACGGTCTTCGTATGTTTCCAGTACAGTGATTCGGTCCAAAAACATAAGTTTAACTGCATGTTGCCAACCGATTACACTCAGTGGTAAAATACTGATTGGTTGGTGGTCCGCATTGAGCAGAAGTGTATCTGACATAAGTTTCTCGTTTCGAATGTTAAAGACCCAATTGTATTTAACCCGTTTAGTATAACAAATAGCGGGTTTTATGTCAAATGGGATATTGTGAGTGTAAATACACTATGACCCCAAAGAAACAACCCGAAACGTCGATTGTTAAAACGCCGTATCAAAAAGCCAGTTATTCGGAACAACAGATACTCGAATTTGCCAAGTGTGCTGATCCTGTTACCGGGCCGGCTTATTTCATGGACAATTACTTTTTTATTCAGCACCCCACAAAAGGCAAGCTGTTATACCATCCGTTTGAATACCAAAAAAAGTTAATTGATAATTATCACAACTATCGTTTCAGTATCAGTCTAATGCCCCGACAGACAGGCAAGTCAACCAGCGCCGCAGGTTATTTGCTGTGGTATGCCATGTTTGTACCAGACAGCACTATTCTTATTGCAGCTCACAAGTACACCGGAGCCCAAGAAATCATGCAGCGTATTCGGTATGCATATGAGCTATGCCCGGACCACATTCGAGCAGGTGCTACCAGCTACAACAAAGGCAGCATTGATTTTGAAAATGGATCACGTATTGTAAGTCAAACCACTACCGAAACAACTGGTCGAGGTATGTCTATATCATTGCTATACTGCGACGAGTTTGCGTTCGTGAGACCCACTATTGCCACGGAATTCTGGACATCCATTTCGCCTACACTAAGCACTGGTGGTAAAGCCATTATCACTTCAACTCCAAACAGCGATGAAGATCAGTTTGCGCTGATTTGGAAAGGCGCCAACAAACGTATTGACGAATTTGGTAACGAAACTGCACTAGGACAAAACGGATTCCGTGCTTACCAAGCCAATTGGTGGGAACATCCGGATCGTGACGAGCAATGGAAAGCAGAAGAAATCGGACGCATCGGGGAAGAACGTTTCCGTCGTGAACACGGTTGCGAATTCTTGATCTATGATGAAACACTGATCAATGCCACAACACTAATTGAAATGGCCGGCATTGATCCCATGGAGCGCCAGGGGCAAATACGTTGGTACAGCAAGCCACAACGTGATAAAACCTATTGTGTGGCACTTGATCCCAGCCTGGGCACAGGTGGTGATCCGGCAGCTATCCAAGTGTTAGAGCTACCTACACTGAAACAAGTTGCTGAATGGCAGCACAACAAGACTCCTGTACAACGTCAAGTGGCAATCATAAAAGAAATATGCCAATACTTGTATGAATGTATCGGATCAGAAACCAGCATATTCTACAGTTTAGAAAACAACACACTAGGCGAAGCTGCCCTTGTTGCACTAAATGAACTAGGGGAAGAAAACATACGTGGTGTGTTGTTAAGCGAAGCCAAGCGTCCCGGAGCAAGCCGCACATATCGAAAAGGATTTACAACCACTAACAAGACTAAACTTGCGGTGTGTGCTAAATTCAAGAGCTTGGTAGAACAGAAAAAACTACACATTGCCAGTAAAAACCTAGTCAGTGAGCTAAAGACCTTTGTTGCTGTTGGCAGCAGCTTTGAAGCTAAACTAGGGGAAACTGACGATCTAGTCATGTCCATGCTATTGGCTGTGCGTATGGTACAAGCATTGCAGAGCTTTGACTCTAGCCTAGACGAGCATGTCAAGGACATGGACGAGTACATACAACCCATGCCCTTTATAATGACTATGGGCTAAATATAAAATACAGGTATACTTATGCGTGAATTAGATAAAATTGCTACAAATCTGTTTGATAAAATACGTAGTCGCTTTGAAAACGTTAGTTTAGGCGACGAAACTATCAAACGAACAAGCGACCCAGCAAAAGCTCGTTTCTTTAATTTTGACTACATCGACAAGGATGGAAAGAATTATGGTAACGTAACAATCAGTATCGTTGATGACGTAAGTTTGAAAGTATACTTTTCTAAAAATATCACTGACCAATTAGAAGATGCAGAGCAAGACCAATGGTTCAACTTTCTAAGAGGTCTACGCAATTTTGCCAAGCGCAATTTCTTAACTTTTGATGCAAGAGATATTACCAAAAGTAACTTGGATCTGCGTGACCTAAAACAACAAAGCAAAGCCGATTCTACTTTTACAGACAAGGATGTTACCATGAATGAAAGCCGTATGTGGGGCACAAGTCGTAGCAGTTATCAAGAATATGGCCCTGCAAAGATTATTGTACGCCATAGTGCAAACATCAGCGATGATATACACGGAGCACGTAGCCGCAACATCGAAAGCGTGTTCATAGAAAACAGCCTAGGAGAGCGCAGACTACTGGACTTTAAAAATCTACACGGAGCCCGTGCAATGGCACGCCACGTAAGTGAAGCCGGTAACATCGACGACGAAATTGGACAATCCATCACTGAAATGGTTCGCGAAATGAGTGCAATGGCACACTTCGTAAGAGAAGCCAAGCGTCGTCAATTTGAAGATACAGAAACAGATTTGATGGCCAAAAGTGCTATACGTCGCTATGGTGAGTTAAAGAATAAACTCAAGCACCTTGGCGGCAAGCGTGGTTACGATAGCTACAAAGAATGTTTCACACCAGTCCCAATGGCCGAAGATGATATTGATGTAGCAGCATTACGTGAACGTTTTGTAAAGAAAATTTACGATGATCGATTCAATGATGCACTACCCTATGTGTATAGAGCATATAAAGAACAGCAAGACAGTATTCGCACGCCAATGGGAGAAGAATTCGAGTCTTGGGCTAACGATATTGCCGAAGACAGTTTCGAAAACGATGACGAGCGTTTTACTACACTACAGTCCATTATGAAACAACCATTGTTAGTTGGCCAAGATGGACTTGACGCAGTATATGCACTAAAGCAAGTATTTGGTAATGATTCGTCTTGGTCCGATCTTGATCGCACACTAACCAATCTAGGACGTGGGCAAGGTCCAGACACCGATGGACGCCAGGCCACATTGGATTGGATGCGAGCAAACGATATGAAGTTTATCGCAGATCAAATCGAGCAACAGCTACAAGAGCCAGTGGCCAATCCAGACACACAAGCACAACCAGTTCAGCCTGAACAACCAGAAGGTATGACCGGAGGAACAGGAACAGATCAAGCACCAACCGAAAGTGCTGACCCACTTGAGTTCATCCGTAAGCTGGCCGGTCTTAGAAAATATTAAACCAAAATATTTTATTCAAAAGGCAGATTTATTCTGCCTTTTCCTATTGCAATCATAAATACTATTGTTATATACTAGCAGGGTGCTAGAATATATCTAGGCATTAAAAAGACCATCTTAATTTATAAAGGACATTTATCATGGCAATGACATTAGCAGAAATTCGTGCAA
>JACCDW010479967.1_pt1 | contig 34694 bp, 34 predicted proteins | sample 7449781 | NCBI WGS metagenome assembly JACCDW01 (sample SAMN15323449, study PRJNA562643) | freshwater metagenome | isolation source: river surface water | place: USA:Blue River Watershed | collected 2017-08-18
AGGCGAAACGAACAAGCCAGCAGCCGCCGACAGCACGAAGTAGCCGTGCGCGATGCGCTTGCCAAAAGGCGAGTCTTTGGCTGCGATCTCGTCGAAGTGCATATAAAAATAGTCACCCGACAGGCCCCCAAAGGCCACGATGTCGGCTTCGCCCACGGTGCGGCGGTGCGTGAGCAGGCTCTCACCGATCTGCAGGTCTTCAAAGTAGCGGCGGAAGGGGTGAACGTTGGTCTCGATGTGTTTGGCGCCGCGCATGTACTCGCCCGTCACAGCGGCGATCATGGTGGGCGAGCCCTGCAGCGCCGTGCGCTGCATCAGGTGCTTGACGGCGCGGATGCCGCCCAGCTCTTCACCGCCGCCGGCGCGGCCCGGGCCGCCGTGCTTGAGCGGGGGCAACGGCGAGCCGTGGCCAGTGGACTCCACCGCCGCTTCGCGGTCGAGGATGTGCAGGCGGCCGTGCAGCGCGGCGGCCACGGGGATCACGCGCGCAGCGACTTGCGGGTCCTTGGTCACCAGCGTGCCGACCAGGCTGCCCTGGCCGCGCGCGGCCAATTGCATGGCTTCGTCGAGGCCGTCATAGGGCATGAGCGTGCTGACCGGGCCGAAGGCTTCCACGTCGTGCACGCTGTCGGTCTGCAAGGGCTTCTGGCACAGCAGCAGGGTGGGCTGGAAGAAGGCGCCTTGTGCCACGCTCTCGCCCACCGGATTGAAATCGGCACCACCACCAAAGACCAGTTCGGCACTCTGGCGCAGCAGGGCCACGCGCTCCGCCACATCGGCCTGCTGCGCATGCGAGGCCAGCGCGCCCATCTTCACGCCTTCGACCGACGGGTCACCCACCACCACCTTGGCCAGACGGGCCTTGAGCTTTTCGGCAACAGCGTCCAGGTGCTGGCGCGGCACGATGGCGCGGCGGATCGCGGTGCACTTCTGGCCGGCCTTGACGGTCATCTCGCGCGCCACTTCCTTGACGAACAGGTCGAACTCTTCGTCGTCGGGCGTCACGTCGGGCGCAAGGATGGCGCAGTTGAGCGAGTCGGCTTCGGCGTTGAAGGGGATGCTTTGTTTCACCACATTGGGGTGCACGCGCAGCTTGGCAGCCGTGTCGGCCGATCCGGTGAAGGTGACCACGTCCTGGCCGTTCAGGCGGTCCAGCAGATCACCTGTGGAACCGATCACCAGTTGCAGCGCACCGGCCGGCAGGATGCCCGACTGCTCCACCAGGCGCACCATGGCTTCGGTCAGGTAGCTGGTGGCGGTGGCGGGCTTGCCGATACAGGGCATGCCCGCCAGGAAGCTCGGCGCGAATTTTTCCAAGAGGCCCCAGATAGGGAAGTTGAAGGCGTTGATGTGCACAGCGATGCCGCCGCGGGGCACCAGGATGTGCGTGCCCGCAAAGCCGCCCTTCTTGCCCAGCGGGAAGGCCGGGCCTTCGTGGATCAGGTTGCCGCTGGGCAGCTCGTTGCTGCCCATGCTCGAATACGCGAACAGCGTGCCCGCACCGCCTTCGATGTCCACCCAGCTGTCGGCACGGGTGGCGCCGGTATGGGCTGAAATCGCGTACAGCGTCTCCTTGTGCTCACCGAGGTACTTGGCCAGGGCCTTGAGGCGCTGGGCGCGCTCCTGAAAGTCCAGTTTCAGCAGGTTGGGCAGGCCCACGGTACGGGCGTAATGCACCGCATCGCCAAAGTCGATGGTTTCGGCATGGGTCTGGGCCACGGTGGCACCATTGACAGCGCTGCGCAGCGACTGGGCGGCTTGCTGGCCGATCCAGCGGCCGGCGATGAAACTCTGGAGAACTGCGGTCATGGGGGGCTTTCTGAATTAACCAACCGATCGGTCGGGGAATTCTAGCGACAAAGACCCTTGCCCTGCCGATGATCGAGGCGGGGTTTACCCGAGCCGGCTGTTCGGGGCTTGCCGACCGTCAGACCCGTTGCCAGACCCCAGCCGCGTCCTGCGCCACCCGCCCCGCCGCCGCCAGTTCCTCCAGGTGCATGGCGATGGTGTTGCGCTCGGCGCTTTCCACATAGGGCAGATGGAAACCGACCGGGTACAGCAGCCGCCTTGCCACCAGCTGGTCCAGCGTCTGCGGGCCGTCCTGCAGGTAGCCCAGCAGCTTGTCCGAACGCTCGTCGATCTTGCTGGCAAAGCGCTGCAGGTCGGCCAGGAACTGCGCCCGGTCGCTGACCACCGCACGGTGGTGCGACGTGACCCAGACCTTTGCGTCCAACTCGGCCACGCGCCGCAGGCTGCCCCGAAACTGCGCGAGGCTCGACGTCGCGTCGCCGTAATAGGGACCGAAACCGGTCAGGTCAATGTCACCAATGAAGGCCAGACCTTCGCTCTCGACCACCAGCGCGCAGTGGCCCGAGGTGTGGCCCGGCAGGTGGTGGGCGCGGATGCGCACGCCGCCGCCCAGATCCCAGACCGTGCCATCGCTGTAGCCGGTCGCATCAGGACGCGGGTGGTAGTGAAAGTCGGTCTGCACCATGCCGTACAGCTCGTCGAGCACCGGCTGCGCATAGCCGTAATGCGCGCACAGCCCCGCCCAGGACTGGGCGGCGGCCAGATCCGCCTCATGCACCTGCACGCGGGCCTTGGGCACCCGGTGCAGTCCGGCCATGTGGTCTTCATGCACATGGCCCAGGATCACCAGATCGACCCCGTCAAAATCCGGCCCGATGCGGTTGGCCACGAGTGGCGTGTCAAAGGCCACACGTAGATCCGCGCCCTGCACGATGACCTGGTTGCCGTCGGGGTACTTGCCCGACTTGTCACCGAGATACACGCGGGCGACGCCCCAATGCTGCACACTGTCCATCTGCAAAGTCTCCTGCACGATCCCGGGCACTCTAGCACTTGGGCCTTCACCGCCACAGGAACGCAGCGCCTGGCCCACCCCAATACCCTCGCACACCCATGACCATGACCCATTTCTACGAACCTCGCCACGGCCACGGCCTGCGCCATGACCCGTTCAACGCCATCGTCGGTCCGCGCCCGATCGGCTGGATCTCCAGTCGCAGCGCCAGCGGCGTGCTCAATCTGGCGCCCTACAGCTTTTTCAATGCCTTCAACTACGTGCCGCCCGTCATCGGTTTTGCCAGCATCGGCCGCAAGGACACGCTGGCCAACATCGAAGCCACCGGCGAGTTCGTCTGGAACCTGGTCACGCGCCCCCAGGCCGAGGCCATGAACCAGACCTGCGCCGCCGTCGGCCCGGAGGTGGACGAATTTGCCCTGGCCGGCCTGCAGACCGAAGCCTCGCGCTGTGTGGCCGTGCCCCGCGTGCAGGGCAGCCCGGTGAGCTTTGAATGCCGGCGCAGCCAGATCGTGCAGCTGCACAGTGCGGCGGGCGAGCCGATCGACACCTGGCTGGTGCTGGGCGAAGTGGTGGGCATCCACATCGACGAGCGGCTGCTGGTGAACGGCGTGTTCGACACCGCCGCAGCCGAGGTCGTGCTGCGCGGCGGTGGCCCGGCCGATTACTTCACGATTGGCGAGGCGCAAAAGTTCAAGATGCTCCGGCCTGAAGGCGGCGGTCAGCAGCTTCCCAGGTGAATGCCGGGATCGCAGACTTTGCAGCTGCAGGCAGAGCGCGCACAAAGCGGCCACAAGGCGGCCGCTTCGCCCCAGCCCATTTGATCCAGAACAAGGTCGCTGCAAGCCAAAGCGCCGGCTTGCGATTTATCAGTCCTTGCGAATAAATATTCCGTAGCCTGAGCATGAAGGTCATACACCCCCTTCAGCAGTTCTACGGAGTCCCATGAAAACCTGCCTGTCCCTCACCCTTCTGGCCGCCAGCCTGCTGGCCCAGGCGCAAACCCAAGCCCCCGCCGCCGCCAAGCCCTGGACCATCCAGTCGCCCGAAACCTACGACACCAGCGCCCTGCCCGACGATCCCTACGGCAAGCTCGTGAAATACGGCAAGGAGTTGAGCGAGCGCACCTTCGCCCACATCGGCCCGGAGGTGAAGAACCCCAAGATGCGTTACGCCGGCAACAACCTCGCCTGCGTGTCCTGCCACGAAGCCGGAGGCACCAAACCGTTTGCCATGCCCTGGGTGGGCACCCATGCCACCTTCCCGCAGTACCGTGGCCGCGAGGACGAAGTCAGCACCATCGAAGAGCGCGTCAACGGCTGCATGGAACGCAGCATGGCCGGCAAGCCGCTGCCCCTGGACAGCCGCGAGATGAAGGCCTTCGTCACCTACATGCACTTCCTGTCCAAGGATGTGCCGGTGGCTGCCAAGGTGCAAGGCCAGGGCCTGCCGCCCTTCAAGGCGCCGGACCGCAAGGCCGACACGGTGGCGGGCAGCAAGGTCTATGCAGAAAAATGCGCCAGTTGCCACGGCGAGAATGGTGCAGGCGTGCGCAACGGCCCACCGGGCAGCGCCACGGGCTATGCGTTCCCGCCGCTGTGGGGCAAGGACAGCTTCAACACCGGTGCGGGCATGAACCGGCTGCTGACGGCCTCGGCCTTCATCAAGACCAACATGCCGCTGGGCGCCGCCCACGGCCAGCCGCAGCTGAGCGACGACGAAGCCTACGATGTGGCGGCCTTTGTGCTGAGCCAGCCGCGCAAAGTCAAACCCCATCTGGAGCGTGACTTCCCGGCCCGCTGGAACAAGCCGGTGGACGCGGCCTTTGGCCCCTATGTGACCGGCATGAGCGCCGAGCAGCACAAGTACGGCCCCTTTGGCCCGCTGCAGCAGCGCATGAACGCGCTCAAGACCGAGCTCATGAAGGCCAACGCCAAATAAGCCCGGTCAAAATAAGTCTGGTCAGTCCGGCCGCACCATCCTGCAGGTGTGCGGCAGACGGGCCTGCTCGGGCTTGAGCGTCTGGATGACCCTGAAGCCGTAGCCCGAGCCTTCCACATCGAAAGGCACGCCCGGCTCACCCTGGCGCTGCATCAGGCCCACCACCAGCGGCTGCTGGAACTGGTGGTCTTCGGCACGCATGAAGCCGCCCTGCCCGGCCATGCTGACCCTGGCTTTTTCGAGCTGCCTGGCCACCGCCAGTGGCTCGGACGAAGCGGCCTTGTCGATGGCCTGCGCCAGCGCCTCGATCATGAGCTGCATGCGCAGGTGCACATAGTCTTCCTGCGGCTTGGCAAAGCGCTCGCGGAAAGCCTTGTAGAACGCGGCGCTCTCCTTGCCAGGCACATTGGGCAGCCAGTCGGCCACAGCCACCACGCGGCCCACGCCGGCCTCGCCGATGGCAGCCGGTGCGCCCAGCGCGTTGCCGTAGAAAGTGTAGAACTTGCCCTCAAAGCCCACCTCGCGCGCGGCCTTGACCAGCAGCGTCAGGTCATTGCCCCAGTTGCCGGTGATGACCGCCTGCGCACCACTGGCCTTGATTTTGCTAGCGTAAGGCAAAAAGTCCTTCACGCGGCCCACCGGGTGCAGCTCTTCGCCCACGATCTTCATGTCCGGACGCAGGTCTTCGATCTGGCGGCGCGCCTCGCGCAGCACCGCCTGGCCAAAGCTGTAGTCCTGCCCGATCAGGTAGGCGGATTTGACTTTTTTGTCGTCCTTGAGCACCTGCATCAGCGCCGTCATGCGCATGTCGGCATGGGCGTCAAAGCGGAAATGCCAGAAGCTGCACTTGTCGTTGGTCAACACCGGGTCTACCGCAGAGTAATTCAGGAACAGCACACGCTTACCCGGCTCGCGCTCGTTGTGCTTGTTGATCGCGTCGATCAGCACCAGCGCCTGCGCCGAGGAGTTGCCCTGCAGGATCACCTGCGCGCCATCGTCGATGGCCGCGCGCAGCGCCGACAGGGCCTCCTCGTTCTGGCCCTTGCTGTCGTAGCGCAGCAGCTCCAGCGGGCGCTGGCCCTGCGCGGTCTTCACGCCGCCACGGGCGTTGACGCGCTCGATCGCCCAGACGATGTTGCGCACCACGGCCTCGCCGGTGTTGGCAAAGGGTCCGGACAGGCTCTCGATCATGGCCAGTTTGACGGGGGCCGGCGATTGCGCACCGGCAGCGGCAGTGAGCGCGGCTGCGGCAAGCGCCAGCACCGCGCGACGGTTGATTTTTTGAGAAGTCATGAGAACGCTGTAGGAGGCCGCCCCTGCGACCGAATAGCCAGAGAAAACAGAGGGCATGCCAGAAGGCATTCGCGCGCAGGGGCGCGCTCCTAAACAGCCCAGAAAATCAGAAGGTCAGCGCCTTCACGCCCGAGGCGGTGCCCAGCAGGCACACCTGGGCTTTCTGGTGGGCGAACACGCCCACGGTCACCACGCCGGGCCACTGGCTGACTTCGGTTTCAAAAGCCAGCGGGTCGGTGATCTTCAGGCCCTTCACATCGACGATGTGCTGGCCGTTGTCGGTCACCAGCGGCTGGCCGTCTTTCAGGCGCACGGCGGCCGCCCCCCCCATGGCCGCAAACTGGCGCATCACGCGCGCGGTGGCCATCGGAATCACCTCGACCGGCAGCGGAAAGGCGCCCAGCACGTCCACCAGCTTGCTTTCGTCGGCAATGCAGACGAACTTTTTCGACTGGGCCGCCACGATTTTCTCGCGCGTGAGGGCCGCGCCACCGCCCTTGACCATGTGGCCACGGTGGTCGATTTCGTCGGCGCCGTCGATGTAGACCGACAGGCTCTCCACGGCGTTGCTGTCGAACACCGGAATGCCCAGGGCTTTGAGGCGCACCGTCGAGGCTTCGGAGCTGGACACCGCGCCCTTGATCTGGTCTTTCATGGTGGCCAGCGCGTCGATGAATTTGTTGACCGTGGAGCCAGTGCCCACGCCAACGATCTCGCCGGGAACAACGTACTGGAGGGCGGCCTGGCCAACGAGGGCCTTGAGTTCATCCTGGGTCATGGTGCGGGCTCTGAGACAATTGCAAAAAGACCCGCGATTATCCAAGATGTCCCTGATCCCCTACGCCCTCGTCCGCCCCTTCCTGTTCAAGATGGACCCCGAAGAGGCCCACGAACTCACGCTGGACGGCCTCTCGCGCACCCAGAACACCCCGCTGGACCGCTTCTACCGACAACCTTTTGTGTCCAATCCGGTCACTTTGGCAGGTCTCACGTTCCCCAACCGCGTCGGTCTGGCCGCCGGGCTGGACAAGAACGCCCGCTGCATCGATGGCCTGGGCGCCATGGGTTTCGGCTTTGTCGAGGTCGGCACCGTCACGCCCAAGGCGCAGCCGGGCAACCCCAAGCCGCGCATGTTCCGCCTGCCCGAGGCGCAGGCCCTGATCAACCGGCTGGGCTTCAACAACGACGGGCTGGACGCCTTCATTGCCAACGTCAGGCGCTCGCACTTTCGCCACCATGGTCGCCTGCTGGGCCTGAACATCGGCAAGAACGCTGCCACGCCCATCGAAAACGCCACCGACGACTATCTGATCGCGTTGGCCGGCGTGTACCCGCATGCCGACTACGTGACGGTGAACATCTCCAGCCCCAACACCAAAAACCTGCGCGCACTGCAAAGCGATGAGGCGCTCGACGGCCTGCTGGGTGCGCTGACGGCCCGCCGCGAAGCACTGGCCACCGAGCACGGCCGCCGCGTGCCCATGTTCCTGAAGATCGCCCCCGATCTGGACGAAACACAAATTGGCGTGATCGCCGCCACGCTGAAAAAGCACGGCATGGACGGTGTGATCGCCACCAACACCACGCTGGCGCGCGACGCCGTCAGCGGTCTGCCGCATGCCGAGGAAACCGGTGGCCTGTCGGGCGCCCCGGTGCGCGAGGCCAGCAACCGCGTGATCCGCCTGCTGCGCGAAGCGCTGGGCCCGCACTTCCCGATCATCGGCGTGGGCGGCATCCTGAGTGGCCACGATGCGATCGAAAAAATCCGTGCAGGCGCCGACGTGGTGCAGATTTACAGCGGTCTGATCTACAAAGGCCCGTCCCTGGTGACCGAGGTGGCCAGCGCCTTACAACAAATGAAGGCAAACTGACGGGGACACCCGAAGGGACGAGGCTGAGCGGTGTCGGGGTGACGATTTCTGCGTACCCCCGCAGCATGAGGAACCCCGATACCGCTCAGCCTCGTCCCTCACCACCACCGCCAAAACAAGACAAAGGGACCCATGGGTCCCTTTGTCTTTGCGTGAAGAAGACTTACTCGATGTTCAAACGGTGCGCGCCCGCTGCCGCCTGCTTGGGCAGCGTCAGGCTCAGCACGCCGTGGTCGTATTTGGCCTTGGCATTGGCCTTGTCGATGTCCACCGGCAGGCTGAAGCTGCGTGCAATCTGGCCGTAGTAACGCTCGCTGCGCAACACCTTCTCGCCTTCCGTCTTGGCATCCTGCTGCTTGACCTCGGCGCTGATGGTCACCACGCCGCCATCGATCGTCACATGGATGTCCTCGCGCGGCACACCGGGCATTTCGGCCGTGACGGTGTAGTCCCTGGCGGACTCTTTCACATCGAGCCTGATCTGGCCCGGGCTGGGCAGCGGGTCTCCGTGCAGGGGGCGCACGTAAAAGCCGGGCGCCAGGTCCTTGAAAAATTCATCAAACAGGCTGCCACGCTGGATCAGGGAGTTCATGTTGCGTCCTTTCAGAAAAGTTCGGTTGACGCCTACATGCTCCCGGCGAGCGGGTTTTCAAGAGGGTGTGCCCAGCGCTTGTGCAAAGCTTGCGCTGGATCAAATGTCCGAAAGCTCAGTCCTTGAAATACACCAGCTGGTGGGTGCTGGCCAGCAAGTGGCCCTCGGGACTCCAGAGTTCGCCGGTCTGGTCGAAATAACCGTTTCGGAAATTGAGCGCTTTGGCCACCCCCAGCACATGTCTGTCTGCCACTTCTGCCAGCAAGGCACTGTCGGCATGGAAATAGGTGGTCAGCGTCACCGTGCCAATCGGCACTCGCCGCCGGCGACGCACATAGATGCGCGGGAAGAAGCTGTCGCTCATCGCGGCCAGCGAGGCAAAGTCCATCGGCCGCGGCGGTTCGTCGCGCACCCACAGACACGAACGCGAGTGGTCCTGCTCCTGTTCGTCAAAGACGGAGGGGAAAGCGCCTTCGGTGAACCTCATGTCATAGCGTTGAGGCCAAGGCATCAGGCCCTTGAGTTGCATGCGCTCCAGGGCATCGGCAGGCGGCAGACCTTGCGGCATGCGTGCTTCACCGGCCGACCAGGTCTCGCGGCGCAGCGCAAAGACCGCCGTGGCCGTGGCCACCGTCTCATCACCTTGCCGGGCTTCAATGATCCAGTGCTGAGTCGATCGATTGGTACGGGCCGCGCGCACCAGAAAGAGGATCTGGCCATCGGCCACCGGTGCAGCAAAGTTCACAGTGAGTGCCACCGGCTCACCCAGACGGTCCGGATGCAGCCAGGCCGCTTGCAGCAATTGTGCTGCGGTCGTACCACCGAACGGTCCCACCATGTTGGCATAGGCCGGATGGGTGGCACCCATGCATTCGCCGGGCGCGGCAAGCTTCAGATCGATGGCTTCATCAAGAGGGTGCATGCGGTGTCGAGCATCGTGTGAGATGCTGGCCATGATAGAGGTGCAGGTGCCTGCAGCCCTGTCTCACAAGCGATCAATTTGCGGTCAAAGCAGTTGTGCGCGCACCTCGGCGGCAATGGCCAGCGAGCTGGTCAGCCCCGGCGATTCGATGCCCAGCAGATTGACCAGCCCCGCCACACCGTGCTGCTGCGGCCCCTGCACCATGAAGTCGGCAGCCGCCTCGTGGGGGCCGCTGATCTTGGGGCGCATGCCGGCATAGCCCGCCTGCAGCGCGCCATCGGGCAGTTCGGGCCAGTACTTGCGGACCTCGGCATAAAAAGCGTCGCCCCGGCGTGGATCGACCACCAGATCGGCCGGGTCATCGACCCATTGCACGTCCGGCCCGAACTTGGCCTGACCGCCCAGATCGAGCGTGAGGTGCACGCCCAGCCCCGCGTGCTCGGGCACCGGGTAGATCAGGTGCGAGAACGGCGCCTTGCCGGCCAGCGTGAAGTAGTTGCCTTTGGCGTAGGAGGCCTGGGGCAGCAGCGCTTTGTTCAGACCTTTGATGCGGTGGGCCACCGCCACGGCATTCAGCCCGGCAGCATTGACAACGAAACGCGCGGCCAGTTCGGTGCCGTCTTCGGTGCATAAGCGCAGCGGGTGGCTGGCCGTGCCCTGCCCCACGCCGATGCTTTGAACCGGCGAGAGCAGCGCCAGCAGGCCACCGGCGTTTTCCATGTCGCCCTGCAGGGCCAGCATGAGGCCGTGGCTGTCCACAATGCCGGTGCTGGGCGAGAGCAGCGCAGCGTCGCATCGCAGCGCCGGCTCGATGGCCCGGGCTTCGGCGGCGCTGATCTGGCGCAGGTCGTGCACGCCGTTGGCTGCGGCCTTGGCCTGGATGCCGGCCAGTTGCGCCACCTGCTCGGGGCTGGTGGCGACGATGAGTTTGCCCAGGCGCTGGTGCGCGACGCCGCGCTCGGCGCAATAGGCGTAGAGCATTTGCTTGCCCTGCACGCACAGACGAGCCTTGAGGGAGCCAGCCGGGTAGTAGATGCCGGCGTGGATGACTTCGCTGTTGCGCGAACTGGTGCCGGTGCCTATCGCGTTTTCGGATTCCAGCACCATGACTTCGAGGCCTTGCAGCGCCAGTTCGCGCCCCACGGCCAGTCCCACCACACCCGCGCCGATCACTACGGCATCGATTTGTTCCACGTTATCGTCTCTCTCGTTTTGAATGCGCTGATTTTGCACGGCTTTATGTGCCTTATCGGAGGCCGCCGAAGGTGCCGGGGTACGCCGCACTCCTCATGCTGTAAGTACACAGAAATCGTCGCACGGCGTACCCCGGCCCTTCGGCTCGGTGGTCAATCAACGGCGACGCTCCTCGTGTCCGTTGGGGGCGTGGGGCAGTGGCTGTGGCCGATTTCTGCGTACCCCCGCAGCATGAGGCCGCAGCCACTGCCCCACGCCCCCAACGGACACCCCCACAAACGCCAAAACCTGACACGCAAAGGACAGACAAGAACGCACGCAAGCAACAAACTGCGCACAACAAACGAAGGAGCCAACCGCATGTCCCTGTTCGACCTGAAAGACAAAGTCGCCATCGTCACCGGCTCCAGCCGCGGCATCGGCCGGTCCATTGCCCACCAGCTGGCCAAAGCCGGCGCCAAAGTCGTCGTCTCCAGCCGCAAACTCGACGCCTGCGAAAAAGTGGTGGAGGAAATCCGTGCGGCGGGCGGGCAGGCCATGGCGATCGCGGCCAGCATCTCCAGCAAGGAACAGCTGCAGGCGCTTGTGGACCAGACCCGCTCCGCCTGGGGCCCCATTGACATCCTGGTGTGCAACGCCGCCACCAACCCCTACTACGGCCCCACCACCGGCATGAGCGACGAGGTGTTCGACAAGGTCATGCGCAACAACGTGCTGTCCAACACATGGTTGTGCACCATGGTCTATCCGGACATGAAGGCCAAAAAGGATGGCGCCATCGTCATCGTGTCGTCGATTGGCGGCCTGCATGGCTCGGCCGTGATCGGTGCCTACAACGTCTCCAAGGCGGCCGACATGCAGCTGGCACGCAATCTGGCCGTCGAGTGGGGGCCGGACAACATCCGCATCAACTGCATCGCGCCGGGCCTGATCAAGACCGATTTTGCGAAGGCCCTGCACGAGGACCCGGTGCTGAGCGCCAAGTACAACAACGAGACGCCGCTGCGGCGCATGGGTGAGCCGGATGACATTGGGGGGGTGGCGGTGTTTCTGGCCAGTCCGGCGGGGCGCTATGTCACGGGGCAGACCATCGTGGCCGATGGCGGGATGATGATCCGCTGATTCGGCTTTTCTAGACCCGCAGAGGGGGAGCCGGGGGCCAGCCGCCTCATGCTGGGGTACCAGAAATCGGCGACTGGCCCCCTGCCCATGCTCGGCTCAGTGGTCATCTGAACGCAAAAAAAGCCCGCTGATGCGGGCTTTTTGTTGAGGGCCGATTCGTGATCAGCCGAAGTTCTTGGCGACGAAGTCCCAGTTCACCAGCTTGTCAAGGAAGGTCTCGACGAATTTCTGGCGCAGGTTGCGGTAATCGATGTAGTAGGCGTGTTCCCACACGTCCACGGTCAGCAGCGCGGTGTCGCCGGTGGTCAGCGGGGTGCCGGCGGCGCCCATGTTGACGATGTCAACCGAGCCGTCGGCCTTCTTGACCAGCCAGGTCCAGCCGGAGCCGAAGTTGCCCACGGCGCTCTTGACGAAGGCTTCTTTAAAGGCGGCATAGCTGCCGAACTTGGCGTTGATGGCAGCAGCCACGGCGCCGGTGGGCTCGCCACCGCCGTTGGGCTTCATGCAGTTCCAGAAGAAGGTGTGGTTCCAGATCTGGGCGGCGTTGTTGTAGATGCCACCGCTGGACTTCTTGACGATGGACTCGAGGTCCATGTTTTCGAATTCGGTGCCCTTTTGCAGGTTGTTCAGGTTGACCACGTAGGCGTTGTGGTGCTTGCCGTGGTGGAACTCCAGCGTTTCCTTGGAGTAGTGGGGTGCCAGTGCGTCGATGGCGTACGGCAGTGCGGGCAAGGTGTGTTCCATGGTGTCCTCTTGTTCAGTGGGTGTTGCAAAGGGAAAGCGGCATTTTAGGGGCGTCTGGGGATTGGCGTGTGTTTGGGGGCACTGGGTTTTGCTGTGTGCCACATCTGGCGCCGCCCGAGACACCCCCAACCCCGGCCTCCGGCAAGAAGCACAAAATCAACGCACCACTAAGGGCACCGTGCCATCCGCCAAGGTCGCCTGCACGTTCTGCCCCGCAGAGAGCTGCCCCACCCGGGTCAAGGCATGCCCCTCCGAGTCGCTCAGCCACGCGTAGCCCCGCTCCAGCACCCGGTGCGGGTCCAGCGCCGCCAGACGCAAGTCCAGGCGCTCACAGCGCTGGGCGTGCTGCTGCAGGGTGAGCGCCAAGCCGTGTTGCAGCCGGTCAGACTGCCGCTCCAGCCCGTGCCGGCCGCCGGTCAGGGCCGCTGCCGGGGCCGAGCGCAAACGCAGTGCCAGCCGGTCCAGCGCCTGCGACTGGCGGGCCAGCACCGCCTGCGGGCGGCCCAGCCGGGCGGTCACGGTGTCCAGCCGCTGGGCCTGGCGGTCCAGCTGACGCTGCACGCCATGCATGAGGCGGTGCGTGAAATGCTCGGCCACCTGCAGCAGCTCGTCCCGTGCGGTGGCCGCCATCTCGGCCGCGGCCGTCGGCGTGGGGGCGCGCACATCGGCCACAAAGTCGGCGATGGTGAAGTCGGTTTCGTGACCCACACCGCTGATGACCGGCACCGGACTCATCGCGATCACGCGGGCCAGCTGCTCGTCGTTGAAGGCCCACAGGTCTTCGATCGAGCCGCCACCGCGCACCAGCAGGATCACATCCACCGGTGGTTCGGTTGGGTGGTCTTCGGCCGTCCAGGCGTAGAGGCTCTGCAAGGCCTGCGCCAGGGTGGCGGCTGCGCCTGCGCCCTGCACCAGCGCCGGCGCCATGCGCACCGGGATGTGAGGCACCCGCCGCTGTAGCGCGGTCATGACGTCGTGCCAGGCCGCCGCGCCAAGGGAAGTGACCACGCCAATGGCGCGGGGCTGGGTGGGCAGTTCGCGCTTGCGCGAGGCCTCGAAGAGCCCCTCGGCCTCCAGCTTGGCCTTCAGGCGCAGGAACTGCTCGAACAGGGCCCCCTGTCCGGCCCGGCTCATGGATTCAACGATCAGCTGCAGGTCGCCGCGCGCTTCATACACGCCCAGACGGCCGCGCACCTCGACCAGTTCGCCGTCCCGCGGCGAAAAATCCAGCATACCGGCAGCCCTGCGGAACATGGCGCAGCGGATCTGTCCGCCCTCGTCCTTGAGCGAGAAATAGCAGTGCCCGCTGGCCGCACGCGAGAAGCCGGACAGCTCGCCTCTGACCGCGACCGGATTGAAGCGCGCATCCAGCGCATCGGCCACGGCACGGCACAGCTGGGACACACTCCAGGTCACAGAAAGCGGCTCAGTCATGAACAGTCCAAGTCACAGCAGTGGCGCGAACGCCTGCAAATGAAACAAAACGAAACAAAAGTACTCCACAGAAAAACCGGGACGGAAAGACCATCAAGCGAAGATGCTCATCCCCAGCCACAAGATCTCGTAACCCATTGATTTTCATTGATTTTTTCGCAAAATACTGCAAAACCAACAAGCCACGCCAAGCAGTGTACTGGCCTCTAGCAGGTGTAGCACGGCGAATTTCCCACAAAGTTATCCACAGGCGCAATGCCTTCTGATTCCGCCAGAACAGGCTTCAGCCATAATCCCCTTGGTTGACGAATCCATCAAGAAGGAAACCTTTGTGCTATCCGTCCTGCAAGCTGCTGGCTGGCCGATCTGGCCACTGATCCTGTGTTCGGTGCTGGTGCTGGCCGTGATCATTGAGCGCCTGATCCAGCTGCAGACCGAGAAAGTCATCCCCCATCGGCTGCTGGCCCAGGCCATGGAGACCACGCAACAGCTCCCCCTCCATCCACAGCAGATCGAGCAACTGGAACAGGCTGGGGCTTTGGGGCCCGTGCTGGCCAGCGGCCTGAAAGTGCTGCAGGCCCATCCCACAGCCACCGATGAGGAAGTGCGCAACAGCATGGAAATCGTTGGTCGCGTCGCCGCCCAGCATCTGGAACGCTACCTCAGCTTGCTGGGCACCCTGGCATCTGCTGCGCCGTTGCTGGGCCTGCTGGGCACCGTGGTGGGCATGATCGAGATTTTCGGGGCCCACCAAGCCAATACCAATCAGCCAGCCCAGCTGGCCCACGGCATTTCCGTGGCGCTCTACAACACAGCCTTCGGTCTGGTCATTGCCATCCCTGCCTTGCTGTTCTGGCGCTATTTCCGGGCGCGCGTGGACCGACATTTGCTGGCCATGGAAGTGGCTGCTGACCGTTTCGCCCACCATCTGGCCAAGCTGCGCCGCTGACGGAAAGCACAGACCATGAATTTCAGAGGGCGCCGCTCACACCCCGAGCCTGAAATCAATCTGATCCCGTTCATTGATGTGCTGCTGGTCATCATGATCTTCCTGATGCTGACGACCACCTGGTCCAAGCTAACAGAAATCAACCTGACCTTGCCCGTCGCCGACGCCCAAAAGCAGACCGACCGACCACAACAAATCATCCTGACGGTGTCGGCCCAGGGTGCCTATGCCATCAACCGCATGCCCGTGCCCGGCCAATCTGCTGGCGCACTGGGGGCTGCCTTGGGTGCCGTAGCCTCACGTGAGTCCCGGCTGATCATCAGCGCCGATGCCTCGGCCACCCACCAGGCCGTGATCCATGCCATGGAAGCGGCCCGCCAGGCCGGGCTGACGCAAATCACATTCGCGACGCAATCGGGGCGTTGACCCATGACCGCTTTCCTGCATGAACTGCTGCCCCGCATCTGGTTGCGCCGCGGTGTGCTGGCCTGCTTGCTGCTACCTTTGTCCTGGCTCTATGGCGCCCTGTTTCTGCTGCGCAAGTTCGCTTATCACCGGGGTTGGCTGGCTTCGGGCCATCCTGGAGGCATCGTCATCGTGGTGGGCAATGTGGTCGCTGGTGGCGCTGGGAAAACGCCAACCACCATTGCATTGGTCCAGCACTTGCGCCAACGCGGCTTGCAGGTGGGCGTGGTCTCCCGGGGACATGGTCGCCGCAGCCAGGGTATCCGCCCGGTCCAGACTGGCGACACTGCGGCTGAAGTGGGCGATGAACCACTGCTGATCCACCAGCACACCCAGGTGCCCGTCTGGGTGGGTGCCTCACGGCTGCAGGCGGCCCGACAACTGCGACAAACCCATCCCGAAATTGAGGTCATCGTCTGTGACGATGGCCTGCAACACCTGTCCTTGCAGCGTGACCTGGAAATCTGCCTGATGGATGACCGAGGCCCAGGCAACGGCTGGCTGTTGCCGGCCGGTCCGTTGCGCGAACCCTGGCCCAGACCGGTTGATCTCTTGCTGCACACCCATGGCCAAAACGACAGTGGCCAGGGCTTTGTGGCGCACCGGCAACTGGCTGTCCAGGCCATCAACGCCAAAGGCCAGACCTGTGAACTGCAAACGCTGACCCCTCAGCCGGTCGACGCGGTCGCCGGCCTGGCACGCCCACAGGCTTTTTTCGACATGCTCAAGTCCCGGGGGCTGGTGCTGGCTGAAACCCACGCCCTGCCCGACCATCACGACTTTGCTGATTGGCAACCCACCACCTGCGGCCGTCCACTGCTGTGCACAGAGAAAGATGCCGTGAAACTCTGGGCCCATCAGCCCGATGCCTGGGCGGTACCCTTGCAGATGACACCGGAACCGGCCTTCTGGCGAGCACTCGATGCCCTGCTGCGCCAACGCGGCCTGCCCATGGTGCCCGACGCGTCTGACGAGAGCGTCCCGGTATCATCGGCGCATGGACAACAAACTGCTTGAACTGCTGGTCTGCCCGGTGACCAAGGGTCCGCTGGACTACGACCGCGAACGTCAGGAACTGCTCTCACGCAGCGCACGTCTGGCCTACCCGATCCGCAACGGCATCCCGATCCTGCTCGAAAACGAAGCCCGCCCCCTGAGCGACGACGAACTGGCCAAGCTCGCTGCCAGCCGTCCTGCGGCTGCCTGAGATGGCCTGGGACTGCATGAACTACACCGTCATCATTCCGGCACGCATGGCGTCCAGCCGATTGCCAGACAAACCACTGGCCGACATCGCCGGCCTGCCCATGGTGGTACGCGTGGCGCAGCGCGCTGCGCAATCAGGCGCTACACGCGTGGTGGTGGCCGCCGACGACCCCCGCGTGGTACAGGCTTGTCAAGCCCACGGCATGGAGGCTTTGCTCACCCGCCAGGATCACGTGAGCGGCAGCGACCGTCTGGCCGAAGCCTGTGAATTGCTGGGCCTGTCGGACGACGCGCTGGTCGTCAACGTGCAAGGCGACGAGCCGCTGATCCCGCCAACGCTGATCGACGAAGTGGCCCGAGTGCTGGCCGATCGCCCCGAAGCCAGCATGGGCACCGCCGCCCATGCCATCCATGATCTGGCCGAGTTCACCAACCCCAATGTGGTCAAGGTCGTCATGGACGCACGCCAGATCGCGCTGTACTTCAGCCGTGCCCCGATCCCCTGGTGGCGTGACGGACAAAAGGACGGCAGTTCAGGCGGCTTCAAGGCTCTGCCCTCGCCCGCACCGCTGCGCCACATTGGCATCTACAGTTACCGCGCCGGCTTTTTGCGACAGTTCCCGCAGCTGCCGCCCGCGCCCATCGAATCGCTGGAATCGCTGGAACAGCTGCGCGCTTTGTGGCACGGCCACCGCATCGCGGTGCATGTGACCGACGCGGCGCCCGGACCCGGCGTGGACACCCCGGCCGATCTGGAACGCGTGCGCGGCATTTTCGCGGGTCCGGCGGCTGCGTAAGGCAGCCGTGGGGGCGCGCATGCTATTCTCGAACGAGCGTCAGGCTGGCCCTGACTGGACAGAATCCCCAAGCTATCAGGAAAACACATGAGACTCATTCTGTTGGGCGCACCTGGCGCCGGCAAAGGCACCCAGGCCAACTTCATCTGCCAGAAGTACGGCATCCCCCAAATCTCCACGGGAGACATGCTGCGTGCCGCCGTCAAGGCCGGCACTCCGTTGGGCCTTGAGGCCAAGAAAGTCATGGACGCAGGCGGCCTGGTCAGCGACGACCTGATCATCAACCTGGTCAAGGACCGCATCGCCCAGAGCGATTGCGCCAAGGGTTTCCTGTTCGACGGTTTTCCACGCACGATTCCTCAGGCCGAGGCGATGAAGGCTGCGGGCGTCAAGCTCGACTACGTGCTTGAAATCGATGTGCCGTTCGACGCCATCATCGAGCGCATGAGCGGCCGCCGCTCACATCCCGCCTCGGGCCGCACCTACCATGTCAAGTTCAACCCGCCCAAGGTCGAAGGCAAGGACGACGTGACCGGCGAACCGCTGGTGCAGCGCGACGACGACAAGGAAGACACCGTCAAGAAGCGTCTGGATGTGTACAGCAGCCAGACCCGTCCGCTGGTGGACTACTACTCTGGCTGGGCCAAGCAAGACCCCGCCGCTGCGCCCAAGTACCGTGCCATCAGTGGCACGGGCACCGTGGAAGAAATCACGACCCGTGCCTTGGCGGCGCTGGCCAGTTGATTCGCCAGGCCCTTCATGAACAAAGCCCCGTCATCCGGGGCTTTGTTGTTTCTGTACCGGCCGATCCTCTCAAGCCATCAGGTCGAGCATCAAAGCAATGCGCGCCTTGAATGGGTTGAGCCCGGGCGCAGTCGTCTGCCAGGCTGCAGTTTGGCCAACGATCTGCCCATCGGCGCAGCGTGTGGTCAGGCGAACCGCCACGCCTTGTCTGCGAGCCTCGAGCAGAGCCGTCAACAGCGATTGGTGGATCGTCCCATTGCCCGTGCCAGCGACCACCAGGCCCCTGACCCCTGCGGTCACCAGGAGGTGGATTTTGCGTGCATCGGCGCCCGCATGGCTGTAAACCACCTCGACCCAGGGCCAGTCCGCCACAGACGCCGCCAGTGCCTTGCGGGCCTGGGGATGCACGGGCGTTAAAGCCTGCGTGGCTGCCCACAGCACCTGGCTGTGTTCCACCCGGCCACAAGGACCCGCCTCGCCCGAGCTGAACGCATCCAGACGGGAGGGATGCACTTTTTGCACGTCCCTGGCCCTGTGAATGCCGCCCGCACAAACCACCAGCACACCACACGCCTCGGGATGGCGGACCACCGTCAGCGCATCCCGCAAATTCCCGGGTCCATCAGGCATGGGGGCTGTGGCCGGACGCATGGCGCAGGTCAGCACCACCGGTTTGCGCGTGTCCAGCACGCTTTGCAGGAACCAGGCGGTTTCTTCCAGGGTATCGGTGCCATGGGTGATCACGATGCCCCCCACGTCGGGCTGTGCCAGCCAATGGACGCAACGCTGCGCCAGCAGCTGCCAGGTGGCATGGTCCATGTCCTTGCTGTCGAGCTGGGCCACCTGCTCGCACACCAGACGGTCGCCCTGCAGGGTCTCCTGCAAGCCTGGCACGGCGTCAAGCAATACCTCCACGCCCAGCTGAGCGGCGGTGTAGGCCGTCAGGTCAGAAGGGTTGGTCGCGGTTCCAGCAATGGTCCCGCCAGTGCCCAGCACCACCCATTGCTGCCATTTTTTTTCATCCACCACTTGCACAATCCCAAAAACTGGTCAAAAATACAGTTACTGGATGAAAAAACAGATTCACCCAATGCTTCAAGGAGTCCACCATGTCCGACAGCCCCAAACTCACCGCCCGTCAGCAGGAAATTCTGGACCTGATCCGCAATGCCATTGCCAACACCGGCGCTCCGCCCACCCGGGCCGAAATCTCTGCCATGCTGGGCTTCAAATCGGCCAATGCCGCAGAAGAGCACCTCAAGGCGCTGGCCCGCAAAGGCGTGATCGAGCTCGTCAGCGGCACCTCTCGCGGCATTCGCCTCAAGGGCGCCAACCGCCCTCAGCGGGCCGAGAGCGATCCTTTCAGCCTTTCCCTCCCAGGTCTGGGCCAGTTGAGCCTGCCGTTGGTCGGGCGTGTGGCAGCGGGCTCGCCCATTCTCGCGCAGGAACATGTGGACCGCACCTACCACCTTGAAAGCAGCCTGTTCAGTGAGGTGCCGGACTATCTGCTGCGCGTGCGCGGCATGTCCATGCGCGACGCCGGCATCATGGACGGAGACCTGCTGGCCGTCAAAGCCACCAAGAACGTACGCAACGGCCAGATCGTGGTCGCCCGCATTGGCGATGAAGTCACTGTCAAACGCCTGCGCAAGCTGCCCGACCACATCGAATTGCTGCCCGAAAACCCAGACTACCAGACCATCGTCGTCCAACCCGAAGACCCTTTCGACATCGAGGGCCTGGCTGTCGGTCTGATCCGCAACACCTTGCTCATGTAATCCCCTGCCGTCCACCTCAGGTGGCGGGCGCCTGCCAACACCCTGTTGTGCAAGCCCTGATGTGAGACGGCCTCTTCAGCAATCCTGCCTGTGTTCAACCTCCATGCATTTTTGAAAGGTTTCACATGGGAATCGCACTGCTCACACTGTCCAGCCTGTTTCAGGGATTTTCTGCACTGCAACGCAAGAACGCGGTACAGCCGGCAACTGCCCGTCCACTTTCAGCGCACCCCTTGCGCATGGTCCATCCCTCCAGCCGTCCTGCCATCACGCCTCGGCCCGTCACGTCCATTTGCACACCCCGCCCTGCCCCTCTGCGCGTGGTGCGCGTGTGCGACAGCCACAGTCCATCCGGTGAAATGGGGCGCCTGGTGATCTCCGGCCGCATGGCAGACGTCTGCGCCGAACTCGATCGTCTCGTGGCACGAGAAGCCGCCGAGCAAATCCACACCACCCGCCACTGACCTTTGGCCGTCCCCGTTGCACCTTGTGCATCGGGGCCAGCCACATTCGGCAAGGCACAATGGAGGGATGAACATTGTGATCCTTGACGACTACCAGGATGCGGTGCGCAAACTCGACTGCGCCACCAAGCTCGAAGCCTATCCTGCCAAGGTCTACACCAACACAATCAAGGGCCTGGGTCAGCTGTCTGTCCGGCTCAAGGACGCCGACATCATCGTGCTGATCCGCGAGCGCACCGTGCTCAACCGGGCGCTGCTGGAAAAACTGCCCAGACTCAAACTGATCGCCCAAACCGGGCGGGTTGGCAAGCACATTGATCTGGCCGCCTGCACCGAGCGCGGCATTGCGGTTGCTGAAGGCGTTGGCTCGCCCGTGGCACCGGCAGAGCTGACCTGGGCACTCATCATGGCAGCTGCACGTCGCCTGCCGCAGTACATCGGCAACCTCAAGCATGGCGCCTGGCAGCAGTCGGGGCTCAAATCCGCATCCATGCCTCCCAACTTCGGGCTGGGCACCGTCCTGCGTGGCAAAACGCTGGGCATCTGGGGCTATGGCCGCATTGGTCAACTGGTCGCGGGTTATGGACGCGCCTTCGGCATGCAGGTCATGGTCTGGGGCAGTGCCGAATCACGAGCCAAAGCGACTCAGGACGGTCATTTTGCCGCCGAATCCCGCGAGGCATTTTTTGCCCAATCGGATGTGTTGACTCTGCATTTGCGTCTGAGCGAGAGCACCGAGCACATCGTCCGGGCCGAAGATCTGGCCCGCATGAAACCCACATCGCTGTTCGTCAATACCTCACGGGCCGAACTGGTCGATACAAGCGCCCTGACCCACGCCCTGAACAAAGGGCGTCCAGGTCTGGCCGCGGTTGATGTGTTCGAATCCGAGCCGATCCTGCAAGGCACCGCCTTGTTGCGGCTGGAGAACTGCATCTGCACACCGCACATTGGCTATGTCGAAAAAGAAAGCTACGAACTGTATTTCGGTGCTGCATTCGACAATGTGGTGAACTTCATTCGCGGCACTCCTACCAACATCGTCAACCCGGGCGCACTGCAGGTCCGGCGTTGATGGCTACGACAGCCAGCAACCGGCGATTGCCAGCGGTCTTGTGGCCGCTGATGTTCGGCAATGTCGTGATCGGCATGGGGGTGATGGTGGTCGCCGGCCTGCTCAACGACATCCGCAGCGCCCTGGACATCTCCATCAGCACGGCCGGACAGCTGATCTCGGCGGCAGCCCTCCTCGTGAGTCTGGGAGCGCCCTTGCTGGCCATGCTGGTGGCACGCTGGGATCGCCGGCGCCTGCTGGTTGGCAGCCTGCTGTGGTTCGCGCTGTTTCACACCCTGGCCGCATGGGCACCAGGTTTTGACAGTCTGCTCATCTCGCGCGTCCTGGCCATGGTGTCGGCGGCCATCTTCACGCCGCAGGCGGCGGCCTGCATCGGTCTCCTGGTACCGGCACAACTGCGTGGGCGCGGCATCACTTTTGTGTTTCTCGGCTGGTCGGTGGCCTCGGTACTGGGCACCCCGTTGGGCGCATGGATTGGCGGCACCTTCGGCTGGCGCTGGACCATGGGCCTGATGGCCGTGCTGTCGCTGGTGGCCGCCCTGTGGCTGCAGCTGCGCATGCCCAAAGGCATCGTGCCACCACCGCTGTCCGCCAGCGCCTGGCGTCAAACCCTGCTGTCGTCCACGCTGATGCTGACCTTGGGCATCACCGTCTTGTCGGCGGCAGGCCAGTTCGTGCTGTTCAGCTACATGGCCCCTTATGTGGCGGACCGATTCGGGCTTGGTGCCACAGCGCTGAGTACCTTGCTGCTGGTCTACGGTCTGTGCGGCTTTGCCGGCAATGCCATGGTCTCCCGCTGGATTGACCGCATCGGTCCTCCGCGCGCCATGGCCTGGGCGCTGGGCAGCATCGCCCTGGGCATGGGGTTGGTCAGTCTGACCGCTGGCTTTGCTGCCATGCTGCTGGCCATCGTGCCATGGGGTCTAGGCGTGTTTGCGTCCAACTCGTCCCAGCAGGCACGGCTCGTGGCGTTGGCGCCTGTGCTGGCACCTGCATCGATTGCCCTGAACACCTCGGCCATGTATGCCGGGCAGGCCATTGGTGCGGGCAGCGGCGGTGTGCTGATCCAGCAGCTGGGGCTCACAAGTCTGCCCGTGGCTGGATGCGCCGTCCTGGTCTGCGCTTTGACTCTGAGTCTTTGGGCGGACAAGCGCGCCAAGCGACACCCACTCCACATTCAGCCCTGAAACAAGCTCCATAATTGTCAGTTTGCGACAAGTTACAAATCGTTATCCCCATCCAGCCAGAACAACAGAGATCCCCCTGTCATGACACTCGCTTTCTCCCAAGTTGCCATCATCGGTGCCGGTGCCATGGGCCGTGGCATCGCCCAGATCGCTGCCCAGGCCGGCAGTCAAGTCTGGCTTTTCGACACCCAGAGCGGTGCCAGCGCGAAGGCTTGCGAAGCCATTGGTCAAACCTGGGACAAACTCCAGGAAAAGGGCAAGCTCAGCCCTGAAACGGTTGCCAGCCACAAAACCCGCCTGCATAAAGCCGCCAGCCTGCAGGACCTCTGCGGCTGCGATCTGGTGGTGGAAGCCATCGTCGAGAAGATCGACATCAAAAAGGCCGTATTTGCCGACCTGGAAAAGGTCGTCGCCCAGGACGCCGTACTGGTGACCAACACTTCGTCGCTCTCGGTGACCGCCATCGCAGCCGGCATGCAGCACCCTCAGCGCTTTGCGGGCTACCACTTCTTCAATCCCGTGCCGCTGATGAAGGTGGTGGAGGTGATCGCCGGCCTCAAAACCGATGCAGCCGCTTGCCAGCGCCTCTCGGACTACGCCCGGCAGATGGGCCATACCCCGGTGCAGGCGCAGGACACCCCTGGCTTCATCGTCAACCACGCGGGTCGTGGCTATGGCACCGAAGCCCTGCGCATCGTCGGCGAGGGCATTGCCGACTTCGCCACCATCGACCGCATCCTGCGCGACCAGGTCGGCTTCAAGCTCGGTCCGTTTGAACTGTTTGATCTGACGGCGCTGGACGTGTCGCACCACGTCATCGAATCGATTTACCGCCAGTACTACGACGAGCCGCGCTACCGCCCCAACGTGATCACTGCCCAGCGCCTGGCCGGCGGCGTGGTCGGCAAGAAGGTCGGCGAAGGCTTCTACAAATACGTGGACGGCGTGCAGCAAGTGCCCGCCGAGCCCCCCGTACCGGTGGTGGAGCACATTCCGCCCGTCTGGGTGTCGCCGCGCGCCGCGCGCCGCTCCGAGCTGCTGCAGCTGCTCAAGGACCTGGGTGCCAAGATCGAAACGGGTCAGTCGCCTTCACCCGAAGCGCTGACCATCGTGGCCCCGCTGGGCTTTGACGTGACCACCGTGGCCGTGGTCGACCGGCACGACCCGGCCCGCACCGTCGGCATCGACATGCTGGTGCCCGACAGCGCCACCAAGCGCCGCGTGATCGCCACCAACCCGGCCACCCGCGCCGACATGCGCGACGCCGCCCACGCCCTCTTCGCGCGCGACGGCAAACCGGTCTCGGTCATCCGCGACAGCGGCGGCTTTGTCACGCAACGGGTGGTGGCCACCATCGTCAACATTGCGTCCGACATGTGCCAGCAGCGCGTGTGCACGCCGCAGGACCTGGAAACTGCCGTCACGCTGGGCCTGGCCTACCCCATGGGCCCGCTGGCCATGGGCAACCGCTTCGGCCCGGACAGCATTCTCGAGGTCCTGTTCAACATGCAGACCGTCTATGGCGACCCGCGCTACCGTCCCAGCCCCTGGCTGCGCCGCCGAGGCGCCATCGGCCTGTCGCTGATGCACGAAGAAGAATGACCAGGCGGGACAACTCCAAGCGTTGCTCCCACCATTTTTGGAGACTCAGATGGCCGCACAATTGATCAGCACCAGCGAAGGTCAGACCATGGTCCTGACCTTGTCCAACCCGGAGCACCGCAATGCCCTGGGCCCGGAAATGTATGCCGCAGGCGTCGAGGCCCTGAACGCGGCCGAGACCAACCCGGACATCCGCTCGGTCATCCTCACCGGTGAAGGCAGCGTCTTCAGCGCGGGCGGCAATTTGCAGCGCCTGCAGAACAACCGCCAGAAACCGCCCGAGTTCCAGGCGCAGAGCATCGAAGGCCTGCACAGCTGGATCGAAGCCATCCGCACCTTTCCCAAGCCGGTCATTGCAGCCGTCGAAGGTCCGGCCGCCGGTGCCGGCTTCTCGCTGGCCCTGGCCTGCGACCTGATCGTCTCTGCCGTCAACAGCGTGTTCGTGATGGCCTACAGCTCGATCGCGCTGTCGCCCGATGGCGGCGGCAGCTGGAGCCTGTCGCGCCTGATGCCGCGCCAGCTGGCCACCGAGCTGCTGATGTGCGGCGAACGCATCGGCGCCGAACAGCTGCACCAGATGGGCATTGTCAACCGGCTCACTGAACCCGGTCACGCATTGGAGCAGGCGCTGCAATGGGCTGCTCAGCTCAACGAGCGCGCTCCCAATGCACTGTCCAGCGTCAAGGAGCTTCTGGCCGAAGCCGATGTCAGCACGCTCAATGCACAGCTGGCCCGCGAGCGTGACCATTTTGTGAAGAACCTGCACCACGCCAATGCCGGAATCGGCATCGCCGCGTTCCTGAACAAGGAAAAACCCAAATACATCTGAAAATCAACCAACACAAGGCCAACAAAAAACTGACAAACCCCGCTGGCGGTCCCGCCCGCGACAAAACCGGCCAAACCAGTCACTGAAAAGACAGACCATGGACGAACCCATTCTGACAATGGAAGAACGAGAGGCGATCAACAACGGTCGCTGGTTTTCTTCACTTTCACCTTCGCTTCGGCACGACATTCTTCGATGCGCTTACGTCAAACGCTACCGGGACGGCGACATGATCGCTGCACGCGGGGACCCGCCCGAGGTGTGGATCGCCTGCGCCAAGGGCGCGGTGCGCGTGAGCTCGACCTCGGTGTCGGGCAAGCAGATCACGCTCACCTATGTGGAGCCGGGCATCTGGTTTGGCGACGTCTCGATCTTCGATGGGGAGCGCCGCACACACGACTGCTACGCGCATGGCGACACCACCATCCTGAACGTGGCGCGCGCCGACTTCCGCAAGATCCTGTCGCAGCATTCGGAGTTCTACGAAGCGCTGCTGCGCCTGCAGTCGCGCCGCATCCGCCAGCTTTACGGTCTGGTGGAAGACCTCAACACCCTGCCCTTGCGCGCACGCCTGGCCAAGCAGCTCAACCACCTGGTGCGCAGCTACGGCACGCCCAGCCTGTCGGACGCCAAGGCGATCCGCATCAGCCTGCAGCTGGCGCAGGAAGAACTGGCCCAGCTGCTGGGCGCCTCGCGCCAACGCGTCAACCAGGAACTCAAGCAGATGGAGCGCGAGCAGGTCATCCGCATCGAGCCGGGCGGTCTGGTTGTGCTGGACCGCGACGGCTTGCTGGCCATCGTCAACTCGGATCACTGATCCATTTTTCAGGCGGGCCAGTGCCCGCCACCCGAGGTTCCCATGAGTGGTTTTGAACATTTCGTGGGGACCCGCCCCGTTTCGGGTGCCCACGCATTCGATGTACCGGCGCTGCAAGCCTGGCTGACACAGCACCTGCCGGGCTTTGCTGGCCCCCTGAGCGTGGAAATGTTCAAGGGCGGCCAGTCCAACCCGACCTACAAGCTCATCACGCCCACGCAGCAGTACGTGATGCGTGCCAAACCCGGCCCAGTGGCCAAGCTGCTGCCCTCGGCCCACGCCATCGAGCGCGAGTTCGCCGTCATGAGCGGTCTGGCCGGCACCGATGTGCCGGTGGCCAAAATGCATGTGCTCTGCGACGACGAATCGGTCATCGGCCGCGCGTTCTATGTCATGGAGTTCGTGCAGGGCCGCGTGCTCTGGGACCAGTCCCTGCCGGGCATGACCCCGGCCCAGCGCGGCGAGATCTACGACGAGATGAACCGCGTCATGGCTGCACTGCACAAGGTGAAGTTTGCCGAGCGCGGTTTGGCCAGCTATGGCAAGCCCGGCAATTACATCGAGCGCCAGGTCAGCCGCTGGAGCAAGCAATACGTGGCCTCCATCACCCAGCCCATCCCCGAGATGGATCAGCTGATGGACTGGCTGCCCAAAAACATCCCCGACAGCGCGAAAGACGAATCGCTGGTGAGCATCGTGCACGGTGACTACCGCCTGGACAACCTGATGTTCCACCCTGCCGAGCCGCGTGTGCTGGCCGTACTCGACTGGGAACTGTCCACGCTGGGTCACCCGCTGGCCGACTTCAGCTACCACTGCATGGCCTGGCACATCAAGCCGGGTACCTTCCGCGGCATTGGCGGCCTGGACCTGACTGCGCTGGGCATCCCTACCGAGCAGGAATACATCCGCCGCTATTGCGAGCGCACCGGTTTCACCACCCCGCAAACGCTGGCCAAGGACTGGAATTTCTACCTGGCCTACAACATGTTCCGCATCGCAGCCATCTTGCAAGGCATTGCCAAGCGCGTGGAAGACGGTACGGCGTCAAGCGAACAGGCCCGCACCTCAGGTGCTGGGGCTCGCCCCATGGCCGAACTGGCCTGGCAATTTGCCCAGAAACACTGATTACCAACCAAGGAGAGAAGACCATGGATTTTGAATACACCCCCAAGGTCAAGGACATGCAGGCCCGCCTGCTGGCCTTCATGGATGAACACATCTACCCCAACGAACAGCGCTTCTTTGACGAGATCGCCGAGAACCGGGCCAAGGGCAACGCCTGGCTGCCCACCAAGATCGTGGAAGAACTCAAGCCCCTGGCGCGCAAGGCCGGTCTGTGGAACCTCTTTCTGCCCAAGTCCAAGCGCGCACCCGAAGGTCTGACCAACCTCGAATACGCACCTTTGTGCGAGATCATGGGCCGCGTTCCTTTCGCCGCAGAAATCTTCAACTGCTCGGCCCCCGACACCGGCAACATGGAAACACTGGAGCGCTACGCCAGTGAGGAAATCAAGGACCGCTGGATGGAGCCTCTGCTCAAAGGCGAGATCCGCTCGGCCTTCCTGATGACCGAGCCTGCCGTCGCCTCTTCGGATGCCACCAACATCGAGTGCGAGATCCGCCGCGAAGGCGATGAATACGTGCTCAATGGCCGCAAGTGGTGGTCTTCCGGCGCCGGCGATCCACGCTGTGCCGTCTACATCGTCATGGGCAAGACCAATCCGGATGCACCGCGCCATTCACAGCAATCGATGATCGTCGTGCCGGCCAACACCCCGGGTATCAAGGTGCTGCGTGCGCTGAGCGTGTTTGGCTACGACGACGCCCCTCACGGCCACATGGAAGTGCTGCTCGAAAACGTGCGTGTGCCCGTCGGCAACATGCTGCTGGGTGAAGGCCGCGGCTTCGAGATCGCGCAGGGCCGGCTCGGCCCGGGCCGCATCCACCACTGCATGCGCTCGATTGGCGCCGCAGAGCGTGCGCTGGAGTTGATGTGCAAACGCCTGAATTCCCGCGTGGCCTTTGGCCGCGAAGTGGCCCGCCAGTCCGTCTGGCAGGAACGCGTGGCCGAAGCGCGCTGCATGATCGAGCAGGCCCGACTGCTGACCCTCAAGGCCGCCTACATGATGGACACGGTGGGCAACAAGGTGGCCAAGGCCGAGATCGCCATGATCAAGATCGTGGCGCCCAACATGGCCTGCCAGATCATCGACTGGGCGATCCAGGCGCATGGCGGCGGTGGCGTGTCGCAGGACTTCCCGCTGGCCTATGCGTATGCCCACCAGCGCACGCTGCGCCTGGCTGACGGCCCGGATGAAGTGCACCGCAACTCGCTGGCCAAGCTGGAATACGCCCGCCACATGACCCTTCCGGGCGAGGTGGACATGCCCATCACCCGCGGCAGCTGATCTGATCTGACCCACAGCAAAATGGCCTGCCCACAAGACCCTGTGGGCAGGCCATTTTTGCGATGATCGCCCCACAACCGCAGGAGTTCTGAATGATCGACCTCTACACTTGGCCCACCCCCAACGGCCACAAGATCCACATCATGCTCGAGGAGTGCAAACTGCCCTACCGCGTGCATCCGATCAACATCGGCGCAGGCGACCAGTTCCAGCCCGACTTCCTCAAGATCAGCCCCAACAACAAGATCCCGGCCCTGGTGGACAGCGAGGGGCCTGACGGCAAACCCATCTCCCTTTTCGAGTCCGGCGCCATCCTGGTTTACCTGGCGGCCAAAACCGGCCAATTCATGCCCAAATCCGACCGGGCCAAGTACGAGGTGCTGCAGTGGCTGATGTTCCAGATGGGCGGCGTCGGTCCGATGCTGGGCCAGGCGCACCACTTCCGCATCTATGCGCCTGAAAAGATCGAGTACGGCATCAACCGCTACACCAACGAGGCCAAACGCCTGTACGGCGTGATGGACAAGCGACTGCAAAGCAGCCCCTGGATCGGCGGCAAGAGCTACTCGATCGCCGACATGGCCATCTTTCCATGGCTGCGCAGCTGGCAGAACCAGGGCATCGACTGGGCCGACTACCCGCACCTCAAGACCTGGTTCGACAAAATCGCCGCCCGCCCTGCTGTGCAAAAGGCCGTGCAGGTGCTGGCCGAGGCACGCAAACCGCTGACCGATGACAAGGCCCGACAGGTTCTGTTTGGCAACATACAGCACGAAAAACGCTGAGCCCGGCTGGATCGCCGCGCTTTCACGGGTAGAATCTCGAGCAGTCGGAGCGTAGCGCAGCCTGGTAGCGCATCTGCTTTGGGAGCAGAGGGTCGCGAGTTCGAATCCCGCCGCTCCGACCATTTCCACAAGCAAAAGGCCCGTTCAGGGCCTTTCTTGTCTCTGTGGTGTCTCTCTGATCTGTCCGTAGCTCAGTTGGATAGAGCAACAGCCTTCTAAGCTGTGGGTCGGGGGTTCGATTCCCTCCGGACAGGCCACCCATGCTTTTCACCTCACCCGGCTTTGTGCTGGCCGTTCTTGGTGGCTGGCTTGTGGATTTGCGCCGAATGCTGCCCCTTCTGCTGAGAATGCTGCAAATTCTGCCGAGCAGACTCCCACACCGTATCGAATGCTTTCATGGTGTTGCGCAGGTAATCAAACGCCACCTCCGGCCCCTGATTTCCGGCCCGCGGCCCCTCCCCCATCCAGCCATTCATCTGCCGGGTCAAGGTCTGCCACTGGTTTTCAAATGAGCGACCAAAGTCCCGTCCGGAACCCGAAGCCAAGCCCATCAGCCGGGCACCATACTCTGCCGAACGTTCGGCAAAGGGTTTGAGGACGCCGTTTTGCCAATTCAGTGCCCCCGGCATGTCACGGATATCGCACGCGCTTTGGCAGCAATGGGCCATGTCCTGCAAAGCGCCGCGGCAGGCATTGAAATTCAGTTCGGAAAGTTTTTCGAATTCGTCCAGGCTTTTGTCGGCCAATTCGAACCATTGGTCCAGTTGGGCTTTCTGTGAAGCATAAAGTTGATCGGTGGTCATCATGTCGAACTCCTGTCTGATGGTGGGATGTGGAAAGAGGATGAAGTCCGCGGCGACATTTCACGCCGAAGAAACCAACGATTGTCAAAAACAGTCGGCGTCCGAACCATTCACCGTCAGGCATAGGCCAACACTGAACAGCGAGGCCCCACACAAAGACATGCTTTTTCCTGCATGAATCGGAATTTCATCAGGGATTAACCTGAGTTACTTGTTCGCGGAACGTGCAACATAATGCATCTGCTCGTGGGTGGGCTTCGGTATGCTGAAAACATCCGGAGCACAGATGCCACGGGTGCATTCACAAGACAAGGAGACCGCCATGCACGCCCCATTCAACCGCCGCCAGATCCTGGCCCAAGGTGCCGCCCTGATGGGCACCGCAGCCTCCGGCCTGCTTGTCCCACAGCATGTTCTGGCCCAGAGCGGCAAGATCCGCGTGGGTTTCATGCTGCCCTACACCGGCACCTTTGCCCAGCTGGGCGTGGCCATTGAAAACGGTGTGCGCATGGCCATCAACGAACAGGGCGGCAAGCTCGGCGGCCGCGAGATCGAATGGTTCAAGGTGGACGATGAATCCGAACCGGCCAAGGCCATTGAAAACGCCAACAAGCTGGTGCAGCGCGACAAGGTGGACGTGCTGATCGGCACCGTGCACTCGGGCGTGCAGATGGGCATCCACCGCGTGGCCCGCGAGAGTGGCGTGCTCAACCTGATCCCCAACGCCGGTGTGCACATCGCCACCCGCGCCCAGTGCGCACCCAACGTGTTCCGCACCAGCTTCACCAACAGCCAGCCCACCATGGCGCTGGGCGAGGCCATGGTCAAGCGCGGCCACAAGAAGGCAGTGTGGATCTCCTGGAAATACGCTGCCGGGGACGAGGCCTATGAAGGCTTCAAGGAGAGCTACACCAAGGCCGGCGGCACCATCGTCAAGGAGCTCGGCCTGCCCTTCCCCAACGTCGAATTCCAGGCGCTGCTGACCGAAATCGCCGCCCTCAAGCCCGACGCCGTGGCCTGCTTCTTTGCCGGTGGTGGCGCGGCCAAATTCATGAAAGACTACGCCGCGGCGGGCCTGAAGGACAAGATTCCGCTCTATGGCTCGGGCTTCCTGACCGAGGGCGTGATTGAGGCTGCAGGTCCTGCCGCCGAAGGCGTGCTGTCCACACTGCACTACGGCGATGGCATCGAGACCAAGCGCAACAACGAATTCCGCCTGAACTATGCCAAAACCTTCAAGATGCAACCTGACGTGTATGCCGTGCAAGGCTATGACACCGGCCTGCTGCTGATCCAGGGTGCCAACGCCGTCAAGGGTGATCTGAGCAACAAGGCCGCCCTGTACAAGGCCATGGAAGGCGCCACCATCGACAGCCCGCGCGGCAAGTGGACCATGAGCAAGGCGCACAACCCGGTGCAGGACATCTACCTGCGCCAGGTCGTCGGCAAGGAAAACAAGGTGATCGGTGTGGCCGCCAAGGCCCTGTCCGATTCGGGCGCCGGCTGCCGCCTGTAAACCACAACTGCTTGTCCCGAGCTTGTCGAAGTGCTTTGACGCTTCGACAGGCTCAGCGCGAAAGGTTCGGCTTCCCAACGGCGGATGTGATCCGCCGTTTTCACAAGCACTTCCCCATTTCTGTCACAGGTTCTGATGGACTTCATCAACTTCCTCATCCAGCTGCTCAACAGCGTCCAGTACGGGCTGCTGCTGTTCATGCTGGCCGCGGGCCTCACGCTGATCTTCGGCATCATGGGCGTGGTCAATCTCGCGCACGGCAGCTTCTACATGCTGGGCGCTTACCTGGCCTGGTCACTGGCTGGCCTGCTGGGCAGCTTCACCCTGGCCATCGTGGTCGGCACGGCACTGTCGGTGGCCTTTGGCCTGCTGCTGGAAAAAGTGCTGTTCCGCCACTTCTACCACCGCGACCACCTCGACCAGGTGCTGCTGACCTTTGGCCTGATCTACGTGTTCGAGGAACTGCGCTCCATGCTTTGGGGCGACGATGTGCATGGCCTGCAGGTGCCCGAGGCGCTGTCGGCCTCGATCCCGCTGACCGACACGCTGTCTTACCCGGTGTACCGCCTGTTCATGTCGGGCATCTGCCTGCTGCTGGCGCTGGGACTGTACCTGCTGATCTCGAAAACCCGGCTGGGCATGAAGATCCGTGCGGGCGCTTTCAACCACGAGATGACCGAAGCCCTGGGTGTGAACATCACCCTGATCCACGCCGTGGTGTTTGCGCTGGGCGTGGGCCTGGCCTCGATCGCCGGCATGATCGCCGCGCCGATTTCCAGCGTCTACCCCAATATGGGCTCTCAGGTGCTGATCATGTGCTTTGTGGTGGTGGTGATCGGCGGCATCGGCTCGGTGCGCGGCGCCCTGATTTCGGCCTTGCTGGTGGGTTTGGTGGACACCTTCGGCAAGGTGCTGCTGCCGCAGGTGTCGGGCATGCTGGTGTATGTGCTCATGGCCGCCGTGCTTTTGTACAAGCCCGAAGGTCTTTTCAAGCAGTAAATCAAGATGAGCGCTCCTCAGATTCACATTGAAACCCTGCCCCGCAGTGTCCAGCTGCTGCTGGTGCTGGGCCTGCTGGCTTTGGCCGCCTTTCCTTTTGTTGGCTCGGACTTCTACATGTCCATGGTCAACCGCATGATGATCCTGGCCATCTTTGCCATGAGCCTGGACCTGCTGCAGGGCGTGACCGGCCTGGTGTCGCTGGGCCACGCGGCCTACTTCGGCATTGCTGGCTACGCGCTGGCCTTTGTCACGCCAGCCAACGAGCCCATCAGCCTGTATGCCAGCCTGCCGATTGCCGTGGGGGCCTCGGCCTTGGCGGCGCTCGTCATCGGCTTTCTGGTCGTGCGCACGCACGGCATCTACTTCATCATGGTCACCATGGCCTTTGCACAGATGGTGTTCTATGTGTTTTTCGACAACAAGGCGCTCGGTGGCTCGGACGGCCTGTTCCTGAACTTCCGGCCTGACGCCGTGCTGATCGATCTGGAAAACAAGCGCGTGTTCTACTTCTTCACGCTGGGCTGTCTCGTGGCGGTGTACCTGTTCCTGCGCCGCGTGCTGTGGAGCCCCTTTGGCCGCTCGCTGGCCGGCATCCGTGTCAACGAGCACCGCATGCGGGCCCTGGGCTTTGGCACCTTCAGCCACAAGCTGGCGGCTTTCACCCTGGCTGGCGCCCTGGCTGGGCTGGCCGGCTTTCTGTGGGCCGCGCAGACCGGCTTCGTGAACCCCGAGCTCATGGGTTTCCACTTGAGTGCACACGCCATCATGATGGTGATCCTGGGCGGCATGGGCAATTTTGCCGGGGCCATCATCGGGGCCTTCTCCTTCGAGTACCTGCTGCACCTGTTCAAGGACTTGCCCGCGATCGGCAACTTCAACACCGGCAAGCACTGGCAGATGTGGATGGGCCTGTTCATCGTGGCCCTGGTCATCTTCGCGCCCAAGGGCATTCTGGGTCTGCTGGCCCGCGCCTTCGCGAAAAAGGAGGCCAACAATGAGTGATTCCAAAGTCCTGATGTCGGCCAAGGGCCTGACCAAGCGCTTTGGCGGCCTGGCTGCCGTGAATGACGTGTCGCTGGACCTGTGGCACGGCAAGCTGCACGCGGTGATTGGCCCCAACGGCGCCGGCAAGTCCACGCTGACCAACCTGCTCTCGGGTGACCTGCCGCCCACCAGCGGCAGCATCACGCTAGACGGCCACGACATCACCGGCTGGACCCCCGAGAAAATCTCTCGCCACCGCCTGGGCCGCAGCTACCAGAAGACCAATATTTTCCGGACCTTCACGGTGTGGGACAACGTTCGTCTGGCGGCGCAATCGCGTGTGCAGCCCAACCCGTTCAACCCGCTGGGCTGGCTGGGCCAGGCCAACAACATGGTGGCGGTCAACGCACGGGCCGAGCGCGCCATCGAACTGGCCGGCCTGCAAAGCCGGCGTCACACCATCGCGGGTGCCGCCAGCCACGGCGAACAGCGTCAGCTCGAAATCGCCATGACGCTGGCCACCGAACCGGTGGTGCTGCTGCTGGATGAACCGCTGGCCGGCATGGGCGTGGCCGAGGCCGAACGGATGGTCGAGCTGCTGCTGCGCCTGAAACAGGACCACGCGATGATGCTGGTCGAACACGACATCGACGCCATCTTTGCCCTGGCCGACCACCTGACGGTGATGGTCAACGGCCAGGTGATCGCCAGCGACACGCCCGCCACTGTGCGCGCCGACCGCAATGTGCAGGCCGCTTATCTGGGAGAGCATTGAAGTGAGCGACACCCTGATCCACGCCCACGGCATCCACACCTACTACGGCGCCAGCCACATCCTGCGCGGCATCGACTTCAGCGTGGGCCGTGGCGAAACCATCGGCCTGATGGGCCGCAACGGCATGGGCAAGAGCACCCTGCTCAAGTCCATCATGGGCATCGTGCCGCCGCGCAAGGGCACCGTCGAGATCAAAGGCCAGCCCATGAACGGCCGCCCCACCTTCGAAGTGGCGCAGATGGGCATTGCCTACGTGCCCGAGGGCCGGGGCATCTTCGGCAACCTCAGCGTGGTCGAAAACCTCAAAATGGCCGCCCGAGCCGGCACCCGCGGCCAGCGTGACTGGACCTACGAGCGCGTGCTGGAGACCTTCCCGCGCCTGAAGGAGCGTCTGGGCCATGGCGGCCAGCAGCTCTCGGGCGGCGAGCAGCAGATGCTGACCATCGGCCGCGCCCTCATGACCAACCCCGATGTGCTCATCCTGGACGAGGCCACCGAAGGCCTGGCCCCGCTGATCGCCCGCGAAATCTGGCGCATCTGCAGCGTCATCAAGGACAGCGGCATCAGC
>JACCDW010119564.1_pt1 | contig 34687 bp, 37 predicted proteins | sample 7449781 | NCBI WGS metagenome assembly JACCDW01 (sample SAMN15323449, study PRJNA562643) | freshwater metagenome | isolation source: river surface water | place: USA:Blue River Watershed | collected 2017-08-18
CCTAGTTCAAAGTCAGCCATCAACATGGCGAGGAACTCAGCACGAGTATCTGGCTCTACCTTTCCGTAGGCAATCGCTTGAAAGAAGTCCTCTAACTCTTGAGAAGACATGTTCTCGAACATCTTTACGTCGATGCCCTCTTTCTTAGCCTTCTTGATGAGGTTCTCGTACATCCTGTTCATACCGATGATGTCGCTTTTGCCCATCGTTCCATCCACGGTGTGCTTCTGGAGGCGGCGGTTGAAGTCACCAAATTCTCGCTCTGCATTAAATTTGCTGCTCGTTAGTGCTCGAACCTTCGCAAGATTTGCCTCTGTCTTAGACGAGGGTCCGCCACCTGGTTTAGTGGTGAGGGATTGGCGTGGAGTATCGGGGTCGCCGCGCCTACCGCCGAGCCTAAGTCCACTGTCGTCAGAGTCAAATGCCTTACGGATAGCGGCAAGAGCACGGGCTTCACGCTGTCTGATTGACTCCCGAGTACCACCGAATTTCTTCGCAGCATCCTCAAGGGTATTGTCTGCGCGGAATGTCAATAGTTGCCTATCTTCTGCCGATAAGACATCACCGTAGTCGTTGACGAGTGTCTTGATTACATCTTGGCTTTTACGCGGTTTAGCAGTCCACGAAGCGTCGCTGACTTTCTTTAGCGCCCGCATTTCCTTCTGCCGCACCTTCTCGCGGGTCATTCCGAACTTCTTGGCGGCGTCGTCAAGAGAGCGGGTAGCCCTGTATCGCAGCAGTTTGCGCTCATCTTCGTCAAGAACATGACCGAACTTGTCCACTGTTTCGTGAATCTTCTTAGCGCTCTCGGTCAATTTGTTGACCTTTGGGACCGCTGGTCGGGCGAACGGGGTGCCCTCTTGAACGATGCCGTCGCCGTCTGCGTCGGTAGCGTCTGGGTCAAACTTGTCTGGGCGAACCTTTACTGCGTAGTCCTCCATGGCGGACAGGATGTCATCTTCTGCCGTTTCAGTAAATTCACCAGAAACGACAATCCCATCATGCAGTGCCTTTGCGTACAGACCGTGGTATTCGCAGATTTCGTCAAGAGCGGACTTCATTTGGAATAGGTCTTCAATGTCAACGGGGACATAGATTTCAGACTTCTTCTTCATTTCGATATCCATGCTTCCGCCAGTTGCCATGACTTCCTGAAGAAGGGAAATTGCTTGTTGCAACTTAGTTACATTGCTACGACTGAGTACTCGCCCAGCCTTGACTTCGATATCGTCCATGAGCGACTTCATTTCGTCGTCCGACGTCATTCTGCTTGCACGCATCCGCTTTGCAATCATTTTGAGCATTTCCATGAACTTTTCATCAGTGCTCTGGAAATCGTCATCATCTTCGTCGTACGACTGTCCGCCTTCTTCGTTTCCGTCATACGGCAAGTAGATGGTCTCGGTGCGCACTCTCTCTGGTTCGCCAAACATAAATTCGTCGCCGTCGAAGTGATAAGTGACCCGCATGGTCATCATTTCACCATTGTGGACATGGTCGAAAACGGCAAGATTCTCCTGGGCAAGCCGTAGTTTTACGTTGCCACCAAAACGCATAGATAGGGCACGAGCCAGATTTGCCATGCGCCCCATTGCTGGATTCATGGCTGGAACGCCACCATCCTCGCCGCGTGGACCAACATAGTCGTCATCCGAGTCGTAAAGGTCGGAAGAAGGCTTGTCGCTCCATTGACCCTTTTCCTTGACTTTTTCGTAGCGCTCAAGAAGTCGGCGACCCTTGGCGGCTAGTTCGGCAGCATCGCTTCTGTCTTGTGGAACTGGCTCACCCCATGCTGCGGCAGAAAGAGCCAAACGGGTCGGCTTACCGTTCTCGTCTTTCATTGGTCCTGATGGGTTGGTGAAGAACCGAGTCAAAAATGAGCCTTTGCGACGCATCTTTTCTGGCGTATTGGCGGGTCCACGCACGCCTGGTTTGAGATTGGAACCTTCCGTACGGTTGAAGAAGGCTCGCCCAGCGGCAGTTAGACCACCCTTCGGGTCTTTTAGTGGCTTATCGCCCTTCTCGTCAATGTCCGTACTGGCTGCTTCGTCAGATTTAATAGAAATCGTTGCCGTTAATTGGTTAGCACCGTGGAGGACGGGTGAAACCTCATAAAGTTCCACTTCCTTGAGCATGTTCGCCTTGCGTGAACCGTCAAAGAAGGCATCGAGCGTTTTGTAGCCAATCGACCATTCTTGGTCTTCGCCGAAGAAGGATACGTTGGTGAACGCTTCGCGTCCTTTTTCGCTCTTTAGATTGAACTGAACACGGGCGTAAAGACCACCAATCCCAGCACGGCGCATCTTCATAGGCAGGCGCGGGTCATTGGGACCAACTTCATAAATGTCTAGAACCTTGCCAATGGGATGGTTCCAGTCGTGACCCCACACAACACGAGGCTTTCGACGCTTCAGACTTTCAGTAAACGCACCAGGAAGAACAACGTCACCGACTGAATCTTTGTTTCCAATTCCAGCGACGAAACATTCGACTATGCCAAGCGCTTCGTCGACGTCGATTTGACCAGAAATAGCCTTAAATTCAAAGGTGTCAGTCGCAGGCATGATGCTCCTCATATGGGTTCAGGAACAATAATAAACTGTCCATAGCCCAATCTGTTGGAAGTATTCAGTAAATCCGTTTAACGTTTACTAAAACAGTGATTGGTTTTAGTAATCACTCCACGTTAAAGCGAAGCCTGCATCTACAGTTGATAGTCAGCGATGGTGGCGCTAGAGGGTCTCCTGGAAATCGAAGAGCCACCCCGTCAACCATAAACCCGTCCCCGAGGTTGACGGTTTTACCCTGTAGGAAGTGGTGGGCAGGTCGTACTTTAGGGTCACGCCTCGTTAGCCAAGTCTTACTCAGCGCCCCAACTTGCTTCCCAGAGAAGTATGTTCCAGCATTGAACGCCGTCTGGGTTTCGTGCTCCGCAATCATTCTTTTTCTCTTGGTGAGAAGGTTGACGAAAATTGCAATCAGGGCTGAACGCAACAGTGAAGATTTATCGATTCCGCCATCATCGTCCCCAGCCATAAGCGCCATGGCGACAAGGACGGCTGCTGTAACTTCTTCCATGGTTGTGTCGTTCATTTTCTTGACACGCGCCATCTGCTCGTCAACGTACTGTTTTACTTCTTCTTCGTCTGGGGTTGAGTCCATCCCCGTCTGTTCTTGAGAAAGAGTTGAAGCATCCTTGACTATTCCGAGGATAAGCGGCTTGATGTCGTCGTCTAACTGCTTGTTCCACACTTCCTTATCAAAGATGGTGTCGACCGTCAGGTTTCCAGCATCAAGAGCCTTGCGTGCCTTTGCGCCAGCAGCCTTTTCAAGAACTACGCGTTGCTGACGCTCTAGGTATCTTTCCAACGAGCGGTCGACTATTTCTGTCCACATATCGGCAGAGCGTTCTGCTTTGACATCCCAATCAGTGATGGCGGCATTATCCATCTTGTACTGAAGACCTTCTGGCTGCGCAGACATTTGACCTTCTGGCACTGGTGCCGCCGTCGTCTGCATTTCGACCTGCTCTGCCCCAACTGGTGCCCCACCTTCCGCTGGTTGACCAGCCATTTCTGCGGCAAGCGAACCAGCCATGGTGTCGGGTGCTGGGGGGGCACCCATACCGACGTCGGGCGACATTGGCGGCATACCAGGAATCTGCATTCCCATTGCATCTGGTTGCTGCGGTTGCTCCATCGGTTTTTCAGTGTTAGCGATTGGGGTGAGGTTCGGGTTAGCGAGAAGACTGTCTGCAAGTTCGGACTCAACTTTTTTGCGACCAGAATGCTCACGGTATTCGTTTGCACTAATGAGTCCATTTTGGAATTCATCCATGAAGTAGCGCGCACGCTCATTCTTGGCAATAATCATGATGGGGACGCTCGACGTATCGAAGTCCACGTAGTAACGGTCGTCTAGTTCGTCTAGTGCGCGGGCGAGCGGTTCAAGGTGGGGAAGCATCGTTTCCATCCAGAACACGCGAATTTCTTCGCCAGCGTTGCTGAATGTTCTTCCTGACGCATTGCCGATAACGGATTCTGGAACTCCGAATGATGCGAGGATTTCTTCCTTGGTTATTTGCCGCATTTGAATGTAGGCAGCATCACGAGGGTTTGACGATGTGTCGACATAATCGACACCATCATCAGACGACAGAACGGTCGTCCCTCCAACGCGGTTGAGATTGCCACGGAATCGGCTACGCAATTCCTCTTTGTCATCGTCGTCAACTTCGCCTCTAATGACGAGGAGACCGCCAGGGCGACCGTCGTTCAGAAGGTAGTTGCGGTTATAGACCTTGGCAAGGTTTTCAATCTCAATCGCAATGCCAGCAGATTCCATTGGGGTCATCGACAAATAGGGGTCGAGTGGGTGCGGTCGGCGAATCCACAAAACATCATCGGGTTTGATGATTGTTGGATTCTGCATTCCTGGCATGCGAACTTCAAAACCAGCAACAAATTTCTTGGGGTCTGGTATTGGGCTGGTGTACTGAGGTGGCAGAAGGTGCAAAGCAATAACTTTGCCTGAGCGACCACGCACTTTTTCAATGAAGACACCACGAGTGCTCATCAGCAATTGGCTCGACACTCGATAGCGGAAAATAAAAGCATTTTCGCCATCGTTCGGTCGGGAGTTCAGTAGATACAAAAGTTCGTTTTTGTTACCAGAAAGAATTTCACCTTCTGGTGAGTTGTTCTTACGAAGAACTATTGGCAGGCGTGCTTGGTTTCCAGCAATGGCGTCGATGCAGCGAGATACCCAAGTGACCTTCTGCATGCCTTCGCGGTACGCACGCTCAATATCCCAAGCATCACGGTACGGCTTGCCAGCAAAAGAGGGGTTGAAAGCAATAGGCGCGCCCGCATTAAACGCAGCCTTGTTCCTTATGTCGTCCTGAAGGGACTTGTTTTGGCTATTATTCCATGCCATTTTTTACTCAAGCCCCAGAATAAATCCGAAAATACCGCATCCGACCCCACCGACAAGTAGACCTACTGGCGGATAAATCTGCCATGCGCCAACAGTAGTCATTATTATAAACGCAATCATTAGCGCATTGGCGGCTGAACCCCTAGTAAAAAGCCGTTTCATCAAATTATTTAGAAACACCGTGACCACGTTTATGAATCTTTTGACAAGGACACTAAGCGCCCTTTGCTCCTCTTTTGACTTCACGTCACCACCTTGTCGATATGTTCGAGTAGTAATCTAGCCGATATGAATATCATAGTTCGAGTAGGGCACCGTGACTGATTGGGCGAAAATACTCGACTACCTAGAACCTCGCGAACCAAAATTTTGTCCAGAGAAGCCGTCTTTGACTCAGAAGGTATTCCTCAGAACGAATTCGATTGAGGCGCTTTTTGGTGGCGCTGCAGGTGGAGGCAAGTCGTCTGCTCTTCTGATGTCCGCCCTTCAGTACATCGATGTGCCGAATTATTCCGCAATCCTGTTCAGGCGCACATTTGCGGACTTGGCACTTCCTGGCGCTTTGATGGACCGTTTCAAAACGTGGATGTCCAACTATGACGACGTTCACTGGAATGCCAACTCCTATGTGGCAACCTTCCCAAGTGGTGCAAGAATTTCATTTGGATACCTGAACAACACAAATGACTATTTAAGGTACAAAGGTTCGGAATTCCAGTTTATTGGCATGGACGAAGTTACCGAAATCAGGGAAGCCGACTATAGGTACCTATTCTCTCGTCTACGCCGCCCTGCCAGCGGTCCACTGTCCAGCGTTCCTCTCCGAATGAGGGCGGCATCCAACCCAGCCCCCAACTGGGTGCGGCAACGGTTTATTGTAGAAGGCAAACAAAGTGGTCGCATCTTTGTGCCCTCTCTCCTAACCGACAACCCAGGCATTGACGCCGAGTCATACCGTCAGGCTCTTCAGGCACTGGACCCCGTTGAACGGAAGCGGCTGGAGTTCGGTGACTGGTGGTCAACAACCCTTGGTTCGTTGTTTGACAGAACTCACTTCGTGCTTATCGACCCAGTTGATGTGCCAAACGTCACATCGTCGGCTCGGGCTATCCGATTTTGGGACTTGGCGGCGACCGAACCGTCATCAAGTAACCCTGACCCCGACTGGACGGTTGGAACGCTAATGCTGTTCGACCAAGGCATCGCTTATGTGCTCGATGTTCGCCGCATCAGGGCGAAGGGTGAAAAGGTAGAGCAATTGATTGCCCAGACGGCATATGAGGACGGGCATGCTGTTTCAATCAGAATGGAACAAGAACCTGGTTCTAGTGGAAAAGCGCTTATTGACCAATATGCCCGCTATGTGGTTCCTGGCTATGACCTTATGGGTATTCGCTCTACGGGAGACAAACTCACACGGGCGCGCCCATTTGCCGCCGCTGTCGCTAATGGGAATGTCCGAGTTGTTCGGGGACCATGGTTGACCGACTGGCTCGACGAGTTCTCATCCTTCCCCGAAGCCGCAAACCACGATGACCAAGTTGACTCAGCCGTTGGTGCTTTTACATATTTGGCAGGTTTGGGCTTGCCTCAGCGACGACAAGTCGCTATCATCATCTAGCAGTCACTCGACTACACCACCTATTAAGACAAGGTAACTATGGAAAGTATTGACGACGTTATCGCCAACATGAATCGTGTCCTGATGGAGACCGACAGGCACTTGAGTGAGTTCATATCAAGTGAGCCAGACCCAGAAGAAGCAGCCAAAGTGTTGGTCGAAGTCCATGCCATCAAGAGCGCCATTTCGGACATGTACTCAATGTTTTCAACCGACGTAATTGGCGTTCTTCAGCGAGCACAAGTTGATGAACTTCAGGTCAAGGGCGCACAGGTAGAAATCCGTTCCGCTGCGGATAGAAAGCAGTGGGAGCACGACAAGTTAATAGGCGAGGTTGCCCGTCGACTCATCCAATCATCTGTCGACATGGACACTGGTGAAGTGGTCATGACAACGGAAGAGGTCGTGTCTCGCGTTTTGGATTTTGTCCAGCCGTCATATTGGCGAGTAAAGGAACTGGCGAAAATCGGCATTAGCGCAGACCAGTTTTGTGAAGTCGGCGAATCGAAGACAAACATCATTGTGAGAAAGGCAAAATAATGGCAGCAGCAAAGAAGACCACAGTTGAGCAGACGGAAGTTGAAGTGGAGAAAGTTGAGGCTACTAGCGTTGACTTTGACTCCTTCGAACGTGAACGTGAACGTGAGCGCAAGCGTGTTGAAGCACAGCGCGCCATGCAGCAGTCTCAGTTCAATGAGCCGTTTCCGTCAGAAGTTGAGCGCCAACTGAAGAAGAGCGGAACATATCTCACCTATATTCCCGTCAGCGAAGTAATCACTCGCCTCAACAAGGTGCTGGGGTTTGATGGATGGTCATACCAAATCATCAAGTGCGAACGAGATGCCATAGACCCTGACTTCATTGTTGCGCATGTGCGTCTTGATGTTTACCCACACGCAGACCGCTTTGTAGCGGTCTCGAAAGATGGCTTCGGCGGTCAAAAAATTAAGCGCACAAAGCAGGGAGACATTGTCGACTTGGGCGACGAATTCAAGGGCGCAGTGTCTGATGCATTGAAGAAAGCAGCGCAGTCGCTAGGCGTTGGTCTTTACCTTGCTCGCACCGAGGAGGCTATGGAACTGGATGATGAAAAGCCAGCCACCAGCGCGCCAGAACAGCCGCAGGTCTCCCCTTTGTATGAGAGTTTCATCGACCTCCGCAAAGCGTTGGACGAAACAGGTGTTGAATCAATCCGTGCATTCTGGTCGGAGTACAGCGGAGGTCGCCCAGTGCCGAAGCCTCACGAGTTCACCGATGCTGAACTTGAGGCGCTAATCGGCGAATGTGTCAGGCTGTCATTCAACGGCACGTATGCGGAGAATGAATAGTGCTAGTAGCGCCACCGCATCTTTCCCCATCTTCTATCTCGACATTCAAGCAATGCCCATTGAGGTACAAATATTCACGGATAGACAATCTTCCCGAACCACCAACAGAAGCATCAATCATGGGCAACTTTGTCCACGACATTCTCGAAAATCTTTATCGCTGCGAGCCATCCGATAGGACATTGGTAACGGCGAAAATGATTGCGTCGGATGTATGGAACGAGTACGAAGCACGTGTGGCTGGCGTCCTGCGTGGAGACCTCGACGCAATGAGGATGTTTCGATGGAATTCGTGGTGGTGTGTCGAAAACCTTTTTGCCATCGAAGACCCTCAACAACTTGAGTTCGATGGTCTTGAGTATGAACTCGGGCATACCCTCTTTGAAGAGACTGGTACGCCAGTGGCTATCAAAGGTTTTATCGACCGATGGTCGTACGAAGGTGATTCCATCGTCATAGGTGACTACAAAACTGGGAAAGTACCAGGAATTAATTACCGACAAGATAAGTTTTACCAACTGCTTGTATATGGTCACGTGCTGAAAGAAATTCTGCAAAAAGATATTTCACGCATTGAACTTCTCTACATCAAGAATAAAGAAGTTCTCAAACATCAGCCGACAGAGGAAGATTTTGCGCTTGTTGCTCAGGACATGATTGACACGCGTAAAGCCATTGATGAACGCTGTCAGACTGGACAGTTCGAGCATAAACGCGGTAGATTGTGTGACTGGTGCGCCTTCAAGCGCGACTGTCCTGCATGGAGAAAGAACTAAACATACATGTCAATGTCTAATGATGCATTCGCGCGTCTTGTTGCCGAAGAGGTAAAAAACAAGGTCACGCAACAGCAGATTGATTACCTAAACATGCCCGATAACTGGGGTAGGTGGCATAGGGCGCTGCTTGCTCTTGATTCGAACTTGGAGGGTCAACTCGTCCGATTGGAGGACGACAAGCAGCGTGACTCGCAACGGTACGAACGCCTAGGTGAAGACGGTCTCCGTTTGTTGGCAGAGGCTATCGCCACCTACGACGACAGAATCAAAAAAATTGAACGTTTCAAATTCCATGTTCAAAATAAGATTGATTATGTGACGCAAAAAATTGCCCTAGGTGTTAATTCTCACACAACAGAAGATGTGTCTCAGTCTGAGGCACTCCTTCGTAACGGAATTCAACGGCACATGGACTTACTTCAGGAGTACGACATGGAGCCAACAGACATCGATAAGGCTCTTTGGGCGCTGCTTGATGGCAAGTGGCTGTTTGATTCAATCGAGATAGACGACTGATGAACTAGTCTGTGCCAACATGAGGCACAGGTCAAAAAAGAAGGAAGCCGAATACAGGCTTCGTCGTCCTCTTGTTGAGCGCCTTCTCGCCGAAAGACCGTGGTGCGAGGCATGCCCAGTATTTGCTGAGCACGACGAGCGTGTTGTCTATAACCGCCAACGCAGTGTCGATATTCATGAATTGGTAAGACGCTCGCAGGGTGGTTCGATTCTGGATGAAACAAATCTGCTGGCGGTGTGTCGCCCCTGCCATAGGCGAATTGGAAATGAGCCTGCTCTGGCATTTGAACTAGGTCTGGCAAGGCACGCTTGGGATGAATAAATACCTAGGGCTTGACCTGTCCCTAACAAGTACTGGGTGTTCCTTTGGCGACAATAGGACCGTGATTGCGACAAAGGCTCGCGGTGCTGAAAGACTCCATGTTGTTTCTTCCTCCATTGTCCAACTTTGCATCGACGAGGGCATAACCGTCATAGCCATCGAGGGTTATTCGTTTGCTTCTCGTAACTCGCAAGCCCATAGCATCGGAGAACTTGGTGGGGCTGTTCGCATGAGGCTTTGGGAGAACGGCATTCCATACGTCGACATACCACCAACATCGCGGGCTAAGTTTGGTTCAGGGCGTGGGAATGCTGGAAAAGGAGAAGTTATGTCTGCCGTTTCGGCAAAGACTGGTCTCGTCTTTGCGGGTGCTGGTGCCGATGACATGTGTGACGCTTTTGTTTTGGAGGAAATGCTTCGGCATAAATTCGGCGATAACCGCTATGACTGGGGTATTCAGAATGTCGCTTCCCTTGACAAGGTTGACTGGTCGCCGATACAATCTCTGCTACCTACGAACGTAAAGGAATAAGTTTTGAGAAGTGCGCCTATTAGTCAGGTAGACATTGAAAACGAACTAATGCGCTTGATGGATTTGTTAGAGCAAGAAACTGAAGCATTTGAAAAACTTGCTGAAGATTCCGCAAAAAAAGAAGCACTTTATAAATCCAACTGGGCAAAGGAATATTTGTCGGCAAAAGGCTCCATCAAGGAACGGGAAGCGTGGGCGGACTACAAGTTGTCCGATGAATCGTACGACTTCAAGATTGCTGAAGCATTGGTTAAAGCCAAACGTGAAAAACTTCTTTCGCTTAGAACATCCATTGACGCCCTCCGTACCCTGAACGCAAACGTCAGGGTTCAGGTATCTGCATAAGGAATCGGCATGACTGACAAAATTCATGAAAGCATCAAGCATCTTGCTGTCGATATAGACACGCTCGTGCCACTAGAGGGAAACCCTCGGGTCGGAAATATTGACGCAATCGCTGCGTCGTATGACGAGTTTGGTCAAGTAAAACCAATCGTCGTGCGACCGAATGACGACGGTACCGCGACTGTCATTGCTGGAAACCACCAACTTGAAGCAGCACGTCGTCTTGGATGGACACACATAGCAGTAGTGCAAATGGATGCAGACAACCAGCGTGCATTGGCTTTCGCTCTAGCCGACAATAGAACCAATGAACTCGGACATACTGAACCACAGTTGCTTGACGAGATACTCAGTCAGATTTCCTCTGACTATCAGGAGTTTCTATCTGACCTTGGCTGGGATGAGTTTGAACTTGCGGCGCTATCGGAACAGGCTGACAGACTTGATGCAATCGAGTCGACGGAATCTGGATACATCGCTCCCGTCATTAATGTGAATTGGCAGGACGAGGACGTAGATGACGATGACTCTCCAATCATCGCAGAACGCGATGAAAGTGGAACTGCGCGAATGGTGGCGGATAGCACTGTCGACACCCAGCGTGCCGTAACCACTGGTGCCACATCTGTTGGCGGCTCTGGAACAAGCAAGGCAGTAGTTCAGTACACACTCGTTTTTGATGACGCCAACCAGCAACGGCATTGGTACGACTTCGTTAGGTTCCTCAAGTCCTCTCCTGTCTACGGTGGAGATACGACTGCTCAACGGTTGATGGAATTTATCGACGCTCACGCGGACTTCTAATGACGCGCCAAAGGTTGTTCCTAGATACAGACTGCCTGACGGCGGCACGAGAACGCATTAGACACGTATACGACACGTTCGATACTGTCTGTGTGCAGTTTTCTGGAGGCAAGGACTCGACAGCAGTTCTTTATCTTGCTAAAGAGGTTCATGAAGAACGAGGTCTCGGACCAGTAAAAGTCATCTTTCGAGATGAGGAAATGGTGAGTCCTCTTGTTGTTGATTTCGTCAACAGGGTGCGTCAGTATGACTGGGTTGACATGGAGTGGTACTGCTTGCCTATGGGTCAGGAAGTGTGGACGTTAGGCAAGAGGGAATACTGCATGCTTTGGTCTCCGAAGCGCCGTGGGCAGGGTCGTCTCATTCGCGAAATGCCACCTTGGGCAATTAGGGCTGAACACTTTGGTGTAGACCCAACAAAGCCAATCCCTGAAAATATCGACTACTACACGATGCAGGGTAAAAAGGGAAAGGTTGCCTTCATTACTGGTGTTCGCGCCAACGAGTCAATGATTCGTTATCGGTCATGCGTTCAGAAACTGCACGAAAACTACATCAACGTGCCGTTTAAGATGAAGAAATCTATACCTCTTAGGTTCGCCAAAGTAATCTACGACTGGACAACCGACGATGTATTGAAATTCATTACGGAAGAACATGGTGGTGAGTACTGTGAGTACTACGACTTGGCTGCTTTAACTGGGAGCAACACTCGTGTTGGCATCCCCTTGCACGCAGTTGCAATTCGTCGACTCGGCGATGTTGTTGCCACGGAGCCAGAGTTCTATGACCGACTGAGCGACTGTTTCCCCCAGATTGATGCTCAGCGCAGGTGGTGGGCTGAATACGACATCGAAAAAGAAATTGCGTGGTACGCATCCATGGGGTGGGATGGTGTCAAAAAGTGTATTGAAGAAAACGTTGTTACACCAGGTCTACGGCGGAGGGCGATGGCGTATGCGGCGGAGTTTAGAAAAAAGCACGTGAAGGATAAGTACTCGTATCCGATTGCGTGGCTAATTCGGACACTTCTGTTGAACGACTTTAATATCACCTCTGCTAATCCAGTTGGTCCAAAGACGCGGGCACACACAATGCGTGTCGCCGAAGCGCAACAAATGGCAGAACTAGACGCACTCGACTCACTAGATGACTTCAGGTAAATATGGAAATTGAATACATCAAAGGCTCAGACCTAGTACCAGCAACATGGCGTTCGACATACATACTTCGCCCAGACCTCAAGGTGCTACAAAAAAGCATGGAGGAGTATGGATGGCTTCAGCCGATAGTCGTGCAAGCGGGAACTAACGTAATTATTGACGGGTTTCACCGCGCATTTTTGGCTGGTTCAATTAAATCCATCAAAAAACGAGACAAGGGTCTTATCCCTGTCCACTTTGTTGACTGTGACGAACTTGAGGCAATGCTTATGCATCTGCGACTAAATCGCGGAAGAGGTGCTCAAGTTGGCAAGGGAGTGTCGTCAATAGTTAAAGCACTAATCAAGTCTCGCGCTGTCGACCAAGCGGAACTGAGGGACACGCTCGCAATGTCACGTGAAGAGTTTGACTTGATGCTTGACGGAACACTTCTCAAGCAACGAAAAGTCGACCAGCATTCTTATTCGAAGGCATGGATTCCAATTGAGGCACCAGCAGGTGCTGCTGAACAAAAGATGTCTATTGAAAAACCGCCCAATGCGGACAGGTGACTTTTACTGACCACTTTCTAAATCTGGTACATTAGGGGTACGCTTTTCGGAGGTCTTCAAGATGCCAACCCCTAGCAATGTCGCAGATGTAGAGCCAGACGGTGAAGGCGGTCGCCTCGCATGGTGGCGTCGTCTTCTTCGTGCCATGGCGCGTACCCTCGGTCGTGGATTCGGCGGTCGAGGAAACCAGCAGGGCACATATCGTGGTCTTGGGCGTGAATACCGCTCCGCTGCACGAGCAGGCAGGCGTCGCGACCTATTCCGTGGGTAAAAACTGGAGGTGACCAACAATGTTGGTTTCTGTTAATGACCTCCAGGTTTTCATGGATGTCTCTTTCACTAATAGACAGCAGGATGCTGCTGAATTCGTTCTAGAAGGTCTTCAATCCGAACTGGAGACCTACCTCCGTCGACCAGTCGAACCAATCGAAGTAACAGAAACTCACGTCATTGAGTCATCGGAAATCGGCGTTCCATCTTCTTCGTTTTTCTACGACATGAGCCTCGATACGACACAGAAGCCGATGGCACTAATCCAGCCGCCAGCGACCGTTTATCTGCGGAATAGCCCAGTCATCTCGGTCTCCTCGGTGACAATCAAGCCCCCCCTGCAGGAAGATGCCGTCACGCAGGAAGTCAATCGCGACTATGTCGTGCGCCGATTTGGAATTGACCTCTATCGCGCTTATGCAAACGACCTTGTGACAGTTACTTACACTGGCGGGCTAGACGGCGACGGAATACCTTATTTCAAAACCCTTATTTTGCGCGCTGCCACTCGGGAAATGCAGAACATGCACGATGATGTCGTGGGCGTCAAAGACCTTCAGACTCGGAATGTTGCACCAGTGGAGACTGGTTTTACGGAGAAGGAAATCATGTCCCTCCGTCGCTATCGACGCCACAGGATTGCCTGATGCCTCAGTTTCTGACGGTGACGGTCAGTGGTGATGAGCGCGCAATTGCTCGTTTCTCTGGAATGTCCCTGCGCATGCGGGAAATGGCACCAGTGCTGGAATGGGCAAAGAAAAGCGTCACCGCATCTTGGGCGCAAAACTTCACATCCAATGGTCTACTTGTCGGTGGCTGGGCACCGCTTGACCCCGTGTACTTTGCGTGGAAAGCGGTTCGGTTTCCTGGTGCCCCAACGCTTGTGAGGTCTGGGCAACTATTCAGAAGTCTGGCTTTCGACAATGCTGTCATGAATGTTCGTAAAAATGAAGCGGTGATTGGTACAAACCTTCGCTATGCCAAGTTCCACCAGTACGGAACAACAAAAATGCCCAAACGTCAAATAGTCTTCGAGCCAAAAGGCTTTGCGGATGAACTTGGACAACGGGCACTCCGCTGGATTTCTAAAGGAACAATCTGATGTCTGTGGGTCTATACGGTGCTTCGACGGCAAAACAATTAATCACTGATTATTTGGCATATGACATGCCGACTCGTCTTATCAGGTTTAGAAATGCATGGAATCTTGACGATGTTACGCTTCCAGACCCAGTTCTTTACCTGAACTACGAGCCGATTGCCTTAGATACATGGCCGACAATTATCACCGTTGCCATCTCGACAAAGAGCATTACTCGTCAAGGGTATGTTTCCTCGATGGACCCCGAATATTCCGTTATATACGGGATGCGCACCTATGTATGGGTTAGAACAGAAGGCTCTCAGCAATGCACAGACATGAGGGATAGGCTGACAACAGCCCTACGTTCGTCAATACTTGACGGAGCATGCTTGCAAACAGATGTTCTTCATTCTGTCCCAGCACGAATCAATGAGTCAACTCTGTCAGAAGAGTTTTCTGACCTGACCCTACTGAAGGGCGACAGGGTTCTTGCTGGTGCATACCTGTCATACGACATCGAGATAGCGGAGTCAGAACTGCGTACATCTACCCTGCCCGATGTGTCATCATTTATAATTGACCCAGTCATCTCCTGATAGAGAGAAATTGATGCCAGTTTTCACACGATTTACAAAATCAGACGAAGCGCCTGTGGTGCCGCAGGGCTGGCTGTATGTCGCCTACAACGGTGCAAAAATCAAGATTGTTGACAGTAAGGGCAACTCAATGGCACCTTACTCTCGTGCGCTTGTTGATGGTTCTGACTCGATGATTAAGATGCTTGTCGCTGATGGCATCCTGTCGGTGCTGGTTGAGGGGACTGTCCCTCCTGAAGACTACGCAGAAGTGGTTACCGAAGATGGTTCCGTTAAGGAAAAGTTGGCACTTCTGAAGCAGGTAGTAGCCACTCCTAATACTGAGATGGTCGGAGAGCCACCAGTGGAGGCGACAGAAGAGCAAATTGCGGAAAAAGAAACCGCTAAAAAAACACGCAAAAAGAAGTACGTAGATACAGAAGCGTCTGTTGCGGAACAGGCGGAGGAAATCCCTGCTGACACACAGGAAATTTCTAATGATGAATCTAATACTTCTGCTCAGGATGAGGCTCCATCTGTATAATGGCATACAGGTGCATGGACTTCTTTAACGGCACAATTTCGGAGGAAACCAAATGCCAGGTGTAGTTGTAACAACCGCCGTTCGTCGCGGCGCGCGAAACGTGGTCAATAACGCAACGTCGAGTTATTTCGTCGTTGGTGATGCGCAGCGCGGACCAACAGATACGTTGAAGACGTTCACTTCACTCGACCAGTTTGAGGCAGTGATGGGAACGTACGCCTCACATGCCCACATGTGGCAGGCAGCGCAAGTCTTCTTCGAGGAGGGCGGCTCAACACTTCACGTTGTTCGCGTGACACCATCAGACGCCACGGTTGCATACAAAGTTCTTGACGCAACTGATTCAATCACTGATGCGGCACTGCGTTTGGAAACTCTCGGTGCTGGTGCATGGGGTAACAGCGCGCTTCAAGTGAAGGCACCAACAAGCGGAAGCGGTGTCGACGTCCAACTGTATGTTGACGGCGTTCTTGTCGCAAGCACTGGTGAGGTTGTCACGGTTGCGGAGGCTATCGCCGCTATTAATGGAAGCAGCGATTTTTCGGTCTACATCACCGCTTCGGCAGTCGACCCCGATTACGCCGAATGGACAATTGACGCAGAATCTGCTCTTCAAGACTTCGCTGGTGGTTCGAACGGAACGGGCGCACCGACGTCTTCAGACCTCGGCGATGCACTGGAACTCTTCCTCGATACTCTCGGCGGTGGTGCAGTTGCTGCTCCTGGCTACGCATCGCTCGCTATGCATCAGGCTCTGATTACGCACGCAAATGCCTACAACCGCTTTGCGCTTCTCGCATCTGGCGATGCAGACCAGAGCATCACTGCTGCTGGTGCCGCTGCTACCGCACTTGCAGATGACCTGACCCAGAACATGGAGCATGCCGCCATGTACTACCCATGGGTGACAATGCCATACGGCAACTCGACCCTTGAGGTTTCTCCAGAGTCATATGTTGCAGGTGTTCGCAGCAAACTCCACACCCAGACTGGTCAGTGGCAACCATACGCTGGCGCACTTAGCACGGGTCAGTTCGTGAATGGCGTGGTGACAAGCCTTGGTCGTTCACAGAACAATGACCTCGACGCGAAGCGCGTTAACGCCATCCGTGTTATCAATAACACGGTGCGTATCTACGGTGCTCGTTCGCTATCGACCGACTCTGACAACTTCAAGTTTGTCAGCATTCAAGAGACCGTCAACCGTATCGTTATCGAGGCGCAGGCGGCTCTTGAGGAACTGGTCTTCTCGCCAATCGACGGACGTCGCTCTATCTACGGTCGAATTCAGGCTGCGCTAACAGGCGTGATGGAGCCTCTCCGCTCCGCAAATGCACTGTTCCCAAGCGTCGACGCGACTGGTCAACCAACCGACTCGGGCTACGTCATTGTGGTGGATGATTCCATCAACCCGCTGACGCAGTTGGCGAACGGAACGATTCGTGCTCGAATTGGCTTCCGCATGGCTGGAGTGACGGACACAATTCAACTGGAAATCGTCAAGTCAAACCTGACAACACCAATCTCTTAATAGTGGAGGAATAGTTCAATGGGACTCAAAACCGCACAAAGGCAACTTGTCGCCAGCATCACACCAGTTCAAGAGGGAACCGATGCCACGACTGGTGCCAAAAAAGGTCCACATGGCACTGCCTATGGTCCTGAGTTCAAGGCGTCTGCAAGCAACGACAACTATTACTTCACGCAGATTTCTGGCGGTGAAGTAACTGCTTCCGTTGAGCGCGTTTACTCTGGTGGTTCTCACCTCCCAGAAGTGCTTTGTGCCCCTGCGGAAATTGGCGACATCACGATTACTGGAAACTTTGAAGATTCAGGCTTCATTTATGACAACATCAAGAAATTGCGCGAACTTGTTGGACGCGTTTATTATCAGGTTGATGTTTACATGCTTGACTGTGGTCTGAAGATGAACGACACTCAGCGTACGTACACCCCAGCGCTTCTCGTCGGATTGACGGAGCCTGAAGGTGACGCATCGTCGGGTGCTCCCAATACCTTTGCCTTGACGTTTGCTGTCAGCAGCGTCTCTGGCTACAGTAGCGCATCCTGATAGGCGTAGTTCTTCCGCCAACAGCAATAGTGCTGTGATAATGTCGCCTGCATGAGCGACATGTTCGAAACAGAACCAGAAATCACAACCACTGTGGAGCGTGCGGCAGACCAGCCTACGCTTCTTAATCAACTGCGCACAACGCTGAAGAAGAAGGTGGAGCGTCAGCCTGTTCTTCTTGAGGTTCCTGAGCGTGAAGGGCTGAAACTGAAAATCAGTCCAAACATCACCCAGAATCAGATGAAGTCGTGGCGTAAGAATGCTGGCGAGGAAACCAAGAACGGCATTGACGCCACGAAGTTTGCTACACAGGTGATTGCCTTTACGACCATCGGCTTCATGCTCAATGGTGAGGAAGTTTTTGACGAAGACAACAACCCCCTTACTTTTGGTCACTCCCTTGTCAAGGAGATGACAAACGCAACTCGACCATGGCCTGATGCTGTTGTAAGCCTCTTTGGTCTCGACCCTCACGTCGAGGCTGCTGCGCTTTCTATTATGGAAGCAGCAGGATGGGGTGAATCAGTGGGGGCTGACGACGAAAACCCTACGAACTAGCAGTAGAAGAACTATCCGCTGACCCTCGGATAATCTCTGCTGCCAGAATGGGTGAAGTTTTTGGAACTGACCCATTGCTGTTGCTCGATTGTAGTGACGACGACTGGATTATCAGGCTTGCGTGCGCACAGGTGCTCGTAAAGGACCGTGAAAAAGACAGGGACCAATAGGTTGTAAACTATCTATTAGTTCGTTCTTTTATTGAAAGGCTTCGCTGTCATGGCCGATGAGATGGTTACACTTCGCATACGCGTTGCTGGTAACCCGCGCGACATTGACAAGTTCAATAAAAAAATCCAAAAGATGGCGGTTGACGCCAAACTTGCTACAACGAATACGAATAAATTAAGTGGTTCATTTGGTCAACTAAACCAGAGAATCAAGCAATGGAATAAGCAGCACCCCCTCCTTAGCAAGGGTCTCAGCATGCTTATCGGCATGTTTGACAAGTTGGGCAAACTGACCGTCAAACTGGGAACAATCGGGTTCGCTGTTATCCTCGCATCGCTATCCGCCCTTACTGGGGCATTCGCTTTAGGAAACCTCGCGGTCAAGGCGTACAGGGTGTCTATGGCTGCTTTGGCTGGCGTAGCCGCTGCTGCTACTGCTGCCATAGCCGCATTTGCAGCCGCACAGCGTGAATTGGTCGCTGCGACAAACGCCTATACGAACAAGTCGGCACCAGCACTTGGGTCAGCATTCAATCAGAGCCGAGCGGCATTAAGGAACCTGCAGACGGACGCACAACTAGCAACTGCTGGAATGCAGGCGCTTAACGCAACATTCGCGGCAGTATCAAAGAATGCATCTTTCGACGCCAAGGCAACAAAGGCTTTGCGTGCTTTGGATGACTTCGCTTCTGCTGGTGGCGACAGAGGAAAGAACCTTGCTGCTGCTGGTGAGTTCTATGGTCTTCTCGCCAAAGGCATAGGTGAGGGAAAACTAGGACTGACTGCAGAGATTGAAGCGGCTGGTAAGGCTATTAGCCCTGCCTTCGAAAAAGGACTCAAAGAGTTCAAGAAGAAGAGCGGAAAGAAAGACCTTAAATCACTGCAACAGTCAATCTTGACTGGTGAACTTGCCCAACTTGGTGGTGTTGCTGGTCAAGCACAGGCGGTTAACGACACGCTAATCAGCATCCTCAAGGGATATTTCACACGTCTACAGACACTCTTTGCGGACTTGGGTCAGCCATTGTTGAAGCCGCTCAAGGAAGCGGCTGACAAACTCTTCAAGATTCTGCGAGACACCTTCCTGAGGATTGCCCCAGACATTGAAGCATTCGGCAAGGGGACACTGCTTGATGGCTTGGTCACCGCGTTCGAGAAGTTGTCAAACTTCGTTGTTCTCCTGTTCCGCAAGTATCTTCCTCAAACCAAGGGAATGCTTCAGGGCATCGGCATGTGGTGGAAAAAGTTTGTAACTGGCTGGAACATTGTTGTAGAGAAACTACAAGGCGCTGTTCAGGCTGGGCGAGAAGTAAACCGAATCTTCGGTCCTGTATTGCTAAATGTCTTTAAGCGTCTTGGGGACATGTTTAGCAATACGCAGAAACTCATTGGGGAGAATGAGGACAGGTTCCAGTCCCTCGCCAATGCTCTCAACAATGTTCTTCAACTCGCATCTAACATCTATACGTGGTTCACCGAGGCACTCGTGCAAGCCGCACCTGCCATTGAAGTTATTACCTCCGCAACATTGCGTTTGGTTGATGCAATGGGAATGCTGCTAGAAGGCGTACAAGCCATCGCCCGAGTTCTTATACCTGGTGGTGGGGGAAATGCTCTTGGTGGGCTTGCTCAAATCGGCTTACTTCTGTTCGGTGGCGGAATGCTTAAGCAACTTAGCAAAGGTGGATTTGCTGGCGGAATTGGAAACGCCGCAAGAAATACGGGAATAGGAAAAGTTGCAACTGGCGTTGGAACCGTGGTTAGCGGTGGCGCTGGCGTCATAGGCAGAGGTGCGGGCAGAATAAAAACAGGCTTAACTGGCGGTGGGGGAACAGGAACTGGGGGCATTGGCTCGACAGTTAGTGGTGCCATCGGTCGAGGCAAAGGAAGAGTAGTAACCCCTTTCACCACTGGCTATGGTCGAGGACGAGCATCTGGCGGTGGCGTACTGTCTAGTACAGGTCGTGGAATAAAGGGTTCCTACAAGAGCGCAACACGCGGTGGAATTTCTGGTAAATCACTTCGCGGAGGCAAACTTGGCTTCGGAGGAGGAATGGCTACCAACATCGGTAGTGCATTGGCGATAAATGCTTTGGGTAACGTCATGGACCCATCAGCACAGCCAGGAATGCAACTTGGCGCTACTGTTGCTGGTTTTGCTGGTCCGCTTGCTGGTCTAGGTGTTGGTCTCGGCAAAGCAGCATGGGACTCAAAGACTGCTGGCGGAGGCGCGCTGCTTGGCGCTGGCTCGGGTGCGGCAATCGGTGCAATGGTTGGCGGACCAGTCGGTGCGGTAATTGGTGCTGCTATTGGTGGAGTCGCTGGTGCCGTCAAGGGCATGATGAACAAGATTAGTAACGAAAAGAAAGCAGCACGCGCTGCTGCTGGTGAAGTTGTTACTGGTTATAAAAATGAGGTTTTGGCTGGGATGCTAGAAGGTACTGGCGGAACAGCGCTTGGTCGCGTCAGCGGCAAACTCGGTAGCGAGATAAAACTGCTCAAGCAATTCAAGGGCATGTCTGATGTTCAGAAAAAAATGAAGGCTGACCAAATGCTTGCCTCTGGTCAGATTACAAAATCTGAATACGACAACATCACGCGAAAGCAACTTGACACATACACGGGCGAACTGGAAAAACAGGGCAAAGTTCTCAAGGATGCCGCTCGTGGACCCATCAAAACTTACAACAATCGTATGGGTGAGTTGACAAAGATGACTGGCAAAAGCCAGCAGGAATTACACGACCTGTCAATGACGATGGGTGTCAACCTATATGACGACACACTTGACCTTGCTACGGCAATGGAAAAACTCGGTCTTGCAGTCGACTTGACCGTTGAAGGGATTATTGGGGCAAGCCGCGATTTGTCTGTCAAGGCGCTTGGTGTTTTTGATGAGGTCATCAACCGAGCCGAGGCAACAAGCATTATTGACGAGGCTGCCGAGACACTGCGTCAACTTGGTGGAGGTGCTGGGCAAGCCGATTTCGCCACATTCTACCGCACGCTATTTGAGCAGTTGACGATTCTCAATCCTAATGCGTCTCAGTTTGAACTTATCGACATGTTTAAGAAGCAGGTCGGAACTGGTGGAACTGCCTACGCTCGTGGCACTGGTCCCCTTGGTGGACTGGGAGCGACTGCTGCCGCTACTGGCAGCACACAACTGGCAGATAAATTCGTCAGGGAAAACCTTGCATCACAGCAGGGGTTGCTTGCTGACCAAGTTGTAACTGCACTGGCTGGCTCGAATCTTTCTGTCAATAGAGCGGACTTGATTACCAAGTTCCGAGGAATGTCCTCCGAGCAACTGATGACATTGCAGGACAGGGTTGCGTCTGGCGATTTTGCCGCCTTTACGGATAAAAGCAAGAATACTGCCGCATCTCAAGCGGAGCGCGCGCTTGGTCTTGGCGTAGACGTTGTAGCGATGGCGAAAACTCTTCCAGAACAACTAAGCCTTGAAGCAGAAAACCTTCGTCAGGAACTGGTTAACGGAATTACTGAAGGTTTTAAGAACACCCCAGAATGGTTTAAGACTCCACCAGAATGGTTCAATAAGGAATCTTTTGAGGCTTTGGCTGGCGACACATCTAGTCCTCGTGGCGGGCGCATTGGTGACACAAGCACGTCTCGTACGCTTGGGCGCACGATGTCACGACACGGCTACTTCAACTCGATGATTACAGGCAAGAGAAACGTTACATCGGCATATAGAACATGGGGTCTTGGTTCGAGCAACTCAGACCACGTCACTGGTCGCGCGTATGACCTAACTGGTCAGAACCTCGGCATGTACCAAAGCGCAGTTAGGGCGAGCGGTGGCTTTGCTGAATTCCATGGTCTAAATGGGGACAGGCACCTGCACGTTGTTCCTGGTCAGACCCCAGTGGGAGACATGGCAACGCCACGCATGTCTGGGTCTTCGGTGTCGATGCCAAGTGTTGCCTCATCGTCGGACAATGTCACGATTAATGTTTATGGCGCTACTGGGCAAGACGAGGGTGTTATTGCCCAGAAGGTGATTACGTTGCTAGAGAAGCGCCAGCGCAGCGTGAGGGAGAGACTCTAATGTCTTACGAATACAACGCATGGGCGTATATCAATTTGGGAGCGCCAATAAATGCTGCTTCATTAAGCGTCAACACATCACAAGATAAGCCATTACAGGTTTCGAACATCCGTCAAACCGACGGTCTGCGCATGTTCCTTCATCTCAGCAACAACCCAGACGACCTAAATATGGAGTTCTATTTTCCGTATTCACCAGCCCAGATGCAAATAACAGACCTCAGCAGCAACTATGTCGAGATTGACAGACCAAAGAATATTCCAATTGTCGAGTTTGCTGGTCATAAGTTGATGAAGTTTCAGATTGAGTTCCTGCTCAGCCATATCGGAAATGGCGTCAGCATCCCAGTTGACTCGCACATTGAATTTCTGCGCAAGATGGCAACAAGCAAGCAGGGCATCGGATTTACTAACGGCAACTCTATCCTTTCAACACCGCTTCAATATAAGGGAACGAGCACCACATCGACTAAGTGGTTCTACATAACTGACATGTCAGTAAATGCTCAGCGCATGACGTATGACAACAAAGGTATTGCAGCAGCATCTGTATCGCTTTCATTCACTGAAACACGTAATCCAGTTCTTGACGTCTTGACTATGCCGAAGATTAAATACACACCGAATCGTCCTCGTCCTGGTAGAGGTGGCGGAAACCCCAACAACAAACCACAAACGTCTTACACGCAGAATGAACAAACAACTACAGCCAATCAGGTTGGAAGCAAAAAGACGACTAAGAAGAAGAAGAAGAAGTAATGGCTGATTACTCAGTCATAACGGTTGGGACGACAATGGCTACTGCCAAGTCGATTGCTGAGCAAACTACTTCCGTCTCGGTGAGCCACACGATGGACATGGCTTCGTCTCTTCAGTTCACGGTGCATGACAAAGATTTTGCGATGTTGCGTGCCAACTACTTTCAAATCCGCAGACAAGTATATTTTCGTAACGAAATATTTGAGATTGCATCAATGGATGTTGGTCCTGGTCCATCTGGTGACCCACAGGTTTCTGTAGAATGCTTCCCGCGAGCAGTGCAAAAAATGAAGCGTGACAAAAAGCCGCGTAACTATGGGTCTACATCAAGTTATGACTACGTGAAGACAATCGCTAGAAAGTTCAATCTTTATTTTGTTGGACAACCAACATCAAAGACGCAGTCGATACCTCAGGCTAAAAACGAAAAGACAGATGAGTCGGTATGGGACGTCGTTAAGCGTCTTGCAGATGATGCCGAATTTGTGTGCTTCGTCGTGTCGATTCCTTACGAAAAGAAAACTAAAAAAGAGGGAATTCTTTTCTTTATTAGTCAGAAAAAACTTCTCAAATTATGGGGACCAACAGAAATAACTGGAAAAGTTAAAGTCAATGGAAAATTGGTGGACAGAAAAGTAAAGTTCCTACCGATTGAGTTCCCTCACCCAGATACAGAGAATCGCTTTATCGTTCTTGAACTTCCAACATTCAGGAAGAGCGATAATGACTGGAGAGAGGCGCAGGGTTCTGCTGTTCTGTGGAATGACCCTCGTGGCAATGCCCAGATGATTAGACCAGGAATGACCGTACGCATTAGGAATTATGCTCCAGACTTTAATGGGTACTACATCATCACGTCTGTTGAATGGTCTGAAGACGAACCTGGTCCAGTCAAGTTGGAGTTTAGAACTCCTGAATTTCCCAAGAAAAACTCAAGTGCCAACAACTCGTCTGGAGATGAAGGAACATCAACGGTTACATCGCAGTCAAGACAAGACAACCTTGACTTTATTGCTTCCTACATCGGTAGGGAGGCTGTTGTTGGTTTTTCCGACAAAGACGATGCTTTTGTTCAAAACTATGTAGACAGTATTGTTCAGGCGAGTGAAACGGCAAATCAGGCATTTACCGACTGGATGAAGGACTGACAATGTCGATGTTCGATGTTTCACCTAATTTTGTTAACCGAGGTAAGGCTGTCTCCTCGCGCCTTCAGGCTGGCGGAATTTATATAGGAATTGTCACACAGGTCTCTGGGACTTCAGTTTATGTTCGCATCCCCAAACTGAGCGGAAGCGCAGAGTACGGTCCATGCGCAACAACAGGAGTGATGCCTTCTGTCGGCGACAAAGTCTTGATGGGGTTTTTGGATAATCGCCTCACGGAACTGGTTTGCTTTGGTCTTTTTGAAAAATCAGCAGCATCAGCACTTGTAACATTCACAACACTTGACACAACTTTTTACGATGTTATTCTGTCGGCGGATTATGCCAACAAGATAGTTCAGATAAATCCAGACAGTTGGGATTTCCCCATCACCATCGTCGTCCCCTCCGATACAACACGGTCTATTCCTATTGGGTCCAGATTTACATTCATGTCATTGGTTAGTCCAGGTGCGCTCACGGTGCAACTACTCACCGATGACGGAGTCAGTATCAACAGTGGGGAATCTGGCACCTTTATTTTCACACAGGAATACGCGGACGTTTATCTCACCAAGAGGTCATCGAATAACTGGATACTAAGTGGTGCCGTCACGTGGACTGGTTCATAACTTCTTGCGCACGGCACACATCAACGAGTGTAAAATTAACGGTACGGCTTTAACGGCTTCATCGCGCCTGTCAAGATTTACTGGAGACGACTGTGGACACGTTTAGATTTCCCATAGTTTTTAATTCAAACGGGATGGCAACATATGCCGAAGGCTCCCGCGAGTACTACAGCCAATTCATTTCTAACATTGCGAATATCCAATTCGGCGAACTCCCACTACGTCCAGATGTGGGTGTTCCAGACATGACGTTTCAGGTCACTGGCACCCTCTCGCCAATTGTCTCCGCAATAAGTAAACACATTCCAGAAATCGCAGTTATATCAGTTAGCCAAGAAGAACTTACCACTGCAGGTACACTAGGTACCGAAGTCATCGCCGTCCAGTTCGAGGTCTTGTAAATGCCATCCCCAGATTTTTCACAATATGTAGACCTCACGCTTTACGATAAGTCACCAAGTGAACTCTACCTTAATGCGGTTGATTACGCCCAGACCGTTGCGCTTCCAGAATTCAATCCTCGTGTAGGGAGTATCGAGGACGCCCTTCTTCAGGCAGTCTCGTTTGCGACGGCAGAACTTGCGGGAACAATCAACAGACTGCCAGATGGGTTAATGGAGGGGATACTCAACCTGTACGGCTTCGAGCGTCAACAGTCTGTATCTGCACGAATTACGGTAAACGTCACAGTAGTAGACAGCGCTGGTGCCACAATCCCTGCTGGAGCATTGTTTAGTTACACCTCGGAGGGGGATGAAGGTCTAGAAACCTACTTCTTCGCCACGGTGCAAGATTTAGTAGTTGCAGTTGGCGACACAACAGGGACGGTTGAGGCAGAGGCTCTCGTTACTGGCATTATGCCAACGCTTTCGGACGGCACGGACCTCACGCTGGTAAGTGGAGTGTCCAGAATACTTAGCGCATCTACATCGGGAGACATGACGCAGGGCGAAGAAGAAGAAACAGATATTTCGTACTTCACTCGTGGTGCAGCATTTCTTGCTTCTCGCTCAAACTCTCTTGCGACATCAACGCAAATCCAAAACTATCTTCCAACATATGTTGCAGAAATTCAAAGAGCGTATGTTTCTGACTTAACGCGCTTCAAGTACATGCGGGTTTCCTCTGTCACGAGAACGGGCGAAGTAGTAACTGCCGTCATTGATGGTCTTGGTTCAAGTTGGGACACACCAACGGATACGTTGACATTTTTGTCTACAGAAGTTACGGCTGGAGACAGGGTGATTGTCCGATATGCGAACGATACAGAAGCAGATGTCCCAATAAACGGAACCGCCACTAGCGGAACTCCATACACGGTACTGACTGCGACATATAGCGTTTCTGAAGGAACCTTCACGCTTGAGTTTCAAACGTCTGTAAGCGCTGATGTCGCGCAAGAGTATCTCCCTATGACAACCGCACCACATCACTACCACGAAGAAGTCGGTCACGTTGAGGGCGATACGTATATTGAAATTCTTCTTGTCCCAGACGATTACAACGAGGTGGCTGGTCATGTCGGTCTTGTATTTGGCAATTCTAGCGCAGCGCCTCTTGAAACAACTGGATATTTGAACGTCCAGAACGAAATTCGAGGAAAGTCCATAGCGGGCTTGACGTTTACATCAATTGCACCAATTCTTGTTCCAGTCACAATAAATGCCGAAATAGAGCACTTAGCATCGTATGGTGCAGTCTCCGTTCGACAGGCTGTTGAAACCGCACTTTCTGAATACGTATCGGCAGAGTCTTGGGCGTTTGGAAAAAATATTTATGTCAACAACCTCATTGGTGTTGCCGCTTCTGTTGCTGGAGTGTCACGAGTTGCGTCATTAACTCTGTCAATATCGACTAGTGATTTCTCGGACCTTGCTGAATACTCCGCCTTAGAGGGTGGCTATATCACGTTCGCATATCCATTCTGTCTTCCAACATCGACAGTAACAGTGTCTGGCGTTGCATGATATGGCTAAGGTTGTAAACCTTCTCACTGGAGACACTGCAACACCCGTTGATGGTCTAGGGAATTGGACAATATCGGGCGGGGTGGCATCAATAACGAAAGACGACCCACCAACAAACGTGTCATCAATGTTGGTGATAGTTCCGTCATCATCCGCAACGGTAAACATATCGCTCGATGCGTTTGAGATTCCAGAAGAGTACAGAGGACAAACTGTTGACTTTGGTTTTTATACCAAGAGCGAAGAGCGTGTCTCTATAACCGCTGTCGCTGTTAACGATGCGGGTCTTGAGCCGTCGAGCGGCATTACTGGCTACGCATCGCAAACAATAACTTTTGTTCCATCAAAAGGGGCATGGGCATACCCTCGTGTCAATCGCATTTCATGCGGAACAACAGAAATACCGCAATTCATTCAATTGTCAATATCGTTTGACGGGCATAACGGAGAACCGTTCTATTTTGCTCGTCCAGTATTGACGCCAACATATTTCCACACAGACGATGACGCCACGAACATGATTCTTGACTACGTGCCGCAAGGTCTTGTTGATGTCGATTTATCGAGTGAAGGTGTCGTTGCGGGGTTTGGGAAACTTGTTAATGCAGCAATCGAAGGGTACAGGGATGTGTACGAGATTGTCGGAGAGATTCAAAACCTTGACCACATCGATTCATACAATAACGATGCTGAAGAATTCTCTAGCACGCTTGTGTCACCAGACCATGTTCAGAAAGACCGTGCGCGTTGGTTGGCTCAATTTGTTGGTGGCGTCCTGGTTGACCCATCTGCTGGTTTGACGCCGTGGGCAAACTTGCCGAAGATTTGGGCAGAGTGGGCAGCGATTGACACGGACGACGCTGGCACTGACGTGGATTGGAGTGAGGTCGAGGCGTACAACATCGAACTCATTGGTATAGAAGAATACTTTCGGTGGCAGTTATCGACACAGGCTTACACCTCAAATGGTGGAACTTATGATGCAATGATGGCAGCAGCGAAGAAAGTGTTAAGCGATACGCAAACGGTTGAAATTGTTGGCGTTTCTGGAGACCCATGGAAAATAAGGGTACGTACAATCGAGGCGGAAACAAGCCCAGTTTTGCTCGCCGCAGCCATGTACTCGTCAAAACCAGCAGGCTTTGAACTGATTATCAATGACGAGTATTTGTCGTAATTACCAATGGTTGATGTGAGATAATTATGTTCGGAGACACAAAATGACCGCTTTTGCAACAACGAGACTGGGTGTATACCGCTGGCCGCTGGATAGCGACGAATTTACGCGCATCCAGATGGATGACTCGCATAGCAACATGGAGAGCCGAGTCGGCGGCTTCTATTATGGTGCCGCAAACCCAACTGCGTCTGCCCAGTATGAGCGCTCGCTGTTTTACAACACGTCGAATCAGCAGTTGTATTTTTTCAACGGTACAGACGCGTCTGGCTCATGGGTGCCCCTGAATGACTTTATCGATTCGAGTCGAAATGTCACTATTGGTAATGGATTAGCCACAACCCTCAACAAAGTGACAATCACAGCGCCAGCAACAGGAGCAACGCTGACTTTGTCTAACGGGTCTACGTTTACTCTTGCAGGCGGGCATTCGGTAACGCTGACTTCCACAGCGTCAACGTCAATCACCCTGCCCACTAGCGGTACTCTGGCAACCCTCAGTGGGACGGAAACGTTTGCAAACAAAACATTAACGGACTCAACCGTCACTGTTGCTAATTCATCTGACGCAACGAAGAAGGTGCGCTTCAGTGTTTCTGGTGTTTCTACTGGGACAACAAGAGTTCTAACGGTTCCCAATGTGGATGGAATCATTGTCACAACGGGTGATACGGGAACAGTGACGAACACGATGATTAGTGCCGTTGACTATTCCAAGGTTACTGACCTGACGACATGGGGAGATGGGCGTTACTACACTGAAACCGAAGTTAACGCTGCATATGTTTATCAATGGGGTAATCGCCCAAGCGGTGGAGCCATTACTAACGCCCGACAGATTTATGTTCAGGCAGATGCTCCCACATCAGCGCAAGACGGTGACCTATGGTTCGACTTGTAGAAGACCCTATTGATGGCTTTCTAAGAATCCGTGTCGACGGTGCTTGGGTAACGCCACGTGCAATTTATTTGCGGCATAATAATGAGTGGCATCCATTAAATTCTTTGAACATAATGGTTGAGAACGAATGGCGTGCCGTTTTTGTTAACTCTCATCGCTTGCAGGTGGTTTAAGAACAATGAACGGCGTCGCCGAACAGTTAATAGTCTCGCTTACTACCCTGATTGCCGCGTTGATACCTGCATGGGTGCTTATTCGTAAGCATAAAAGCGAAGATAGGGCGGTCGCAGTCTCAGCAGCAAACGACCAAGTGAGTTCAATATTCACCGTGTATGGACAAATTGTTACAGACCTGAGGGAGGAGGTGGACAGGCTAAAGTCTGAGTTAGACGAAGTTCGTTCTGAACAACAACAATGCGAGGAGAGGAATGCTCAATTGGAGGCGCTCGTTGCGGAACTTGTTGCTCGGGTTCAATGTTTGGAAGGCGGAAATAATGGCTGATTACGAAGACGACGAGGTTCCTCAGATAGAAGACCTCGTAGCCAAGGCTGTTCCGAATAAATTTATTGCTAACTTTATTGTAATTGCCGAAGTCTTTAATGAAGATGGCGGAACTGAGTTATCTCTTGTCACCAGTGAGTCCATGAGTCCATGGCTGGCACTGGGAATGATTCAATCCGCTCACGACATGGTACTCACCCAGCATCGAATGAGCGACTACGGGGAAGACGACTAACCTTTGTCTGGCGCATAGCGCCGTGTGGTCTAAAATCATTGTGTGCCATTAAAGCCTTCGTATAGGCAGGGGTTTGAATGATTGCAGGCGTTTACAACATCTATTGCGAGCAGGGCGCGACGTTCGAGCGCACCTTCACCATCACCAACCCAGACGGCACTGTATATGACCTCACTGGGTTTAACGCTCGCATGCATGTCAGGAAAGAACCAGACTCGACAACCACTTACGTTGAACTCACCCAAGGAAATGGGCGAATCGAAATAGTACCGACCTTCGGTGAGATTCGTATAAATTTATCAGCCGAAACTACTGCTGGCTTGAGCCGTGATGGTGTGTATGACCTAGAAATTTACGATGGGTCTGGGGTTGTCCATCGTGTTGTGCAAGGTCAATTCAGGGTCAGCAAGGAAGTGACTAAGTAGCCATGCCTACTAATGCCACATCGAATATCGTTCAGGTGACGCAGGAGACCACAGAGGTTGTCGTTGAAGAATTACGCAACGTCGTAACTGTTGACGCAGATAGCCCCAATGACGTTTACGTGAGCATCACTGGCTCCCCAAAGAGGACCACGCTTCTCTACGGAGAAGGCGCACCTTGGACTCTTGTAGTCGATGTTGAGGTTGGGTAATGCCAACCTTTATACCATCATCCTACGGAAGTGTTGGCGACTACTACATCGATGTAGCGACTGGCGACTTCTATGGTCCAAAGACGGAAGAAGGGTGGCCAGACGAACCATTCTTCACTGCCGTAACAACGATTACTCAGCAGAACGAGAGGCATGTCCATACTCAGGCAAGCCCTTCTGACACATGGGTTATTTCCCATGAATTAGGCGGAAGACCGTCGGTGACTGTCGTGGATAGTGCGGCTACCACGGTTATAGGTGAGGTAAAATACAATAGCGACAGTCAAATAACCGTGACTTTCACCGCACCATTTTCAGGTTTCGCCTATCTCACATAAAGGGCTAAATAGATGGCAACAAGATTCGTAACAAATCTTGACCTCGTAGAGAATCAAATTCTCAAGGGTCGGTTTGAGTCAGTACCAAACGACCCGTCCTCCGACACGTTCACGGGTTGGGTTATTTACAACACGACCGAGGACACCCTCAAGTACTACGACGGTTCAGCATGGCAGCGACTGCTTGTTAACGTCTCCTCGGCTGGTGCGGCATCGGAAGCCCTTACCATCACCAACAACTCTGACGGAACCGTCACAATCACGCCAAATCTAGCCACTGGCACCGACGACGGTGTCATGTCCGCAACGGACAAGGCGAAACTTGACGCTGCTACAGCATCTGACTCTACATCGACCCTCGTACAGCGCGATTCCAACGGTCGTTTTCAGGTAGCAACGCCAGTAAGTGGCTTGGATGCCGCAAACAAGTCCTATGTGGACTCTGCGCGCACTGGTCTCGACGTTAAGGCTTCCGTCAAGGTTGCTACGACAGGTGCTATTACGCTGTCATCCGACCTAGCGCCTGGTGACACCATTGACGGATACACGTTGGTTGCTGGAGACCGAGTTCTCGTAAAAGACCAAGATACGGCGTCAGAAAATGGTATCTACACAGTTCAGAGCGATGGTTCCGTTGTCCGCTCGGACGATGCTGACTCCAATGCCGAGGTCACTCCTGGCATGTTCACGTTCGTGGAGCAGGGCACCCTCAATGCCGACTCTGGCTGGGTGCTCATCACCGATGGTGCAATCACTCTTGGAACGACTGGTCTAGAGTTCTCACTCTTCTCCGTTGCTGGCAACATTCTTGCTGGTGCTGGTCTATCCAAGACTGGTGATGTACTGGACGTCAATGTCGACGGAACAACAATCGAGATTGACACAGACACGTTGCGAATCGCTGCAACTGCTGCGGGCGATGGTCTTGCGGGTGGAGGCGGAAGCGCCCTCAGCGTTGATGTTGACGATAAGGGCGTCACTATTTCTGGTGGCGAAGTTGCTCTTAAACTCAATTACAGCGTTGCTGGTCTTGGTGTAACCAATGACGGTCTCGAAATCCAAAACAACATCGCTGGAACTGGCTTAACGTTCACAACTGGAACGCTGTCTGTTGATGCAGTTGACCTGACATCAGGAACTGGGAACGGCGTAACTGGAACACTGCCAATCGCCAATGGCGGCACAAATGCGACTAGCGCATCTGATGCTCGCCAAACATTGGCTGAGACATCTTCCAGCGGTTCAAACACGTCAACACCAGTTCTTGCTCGCGTCGCGAGCCGAGTCATCGGTGACGGCGCATCGACGTCATACACAATCACACACAACTTTGGCACTCGTGCTGTTGTCGTTCAAGTGTTTGATTCTTCGACGTACGACACGGTTATTGCTGATGTCGTGCGAACAACAACAGATTCAGTGACGGTCTCGTTCTCAATTGCACCAGCAAGTGGTGCATTCACGGTTGTCGTAACAGGTTAGGAGTAACCATGAAACTGACAGAAGCAAATAAGGCAATGATTGCATCGTACGCACGTAGCGTTCTCGGTGCCGCTGTCGCAACATATGCGGCGACGAGTGATTGGAAGGCTGCGCTCAACTCACTTTGGGCTGCTGCTCTCCCTGTCGTTCTTCGTTATCTGAACCCGAAGGACAGTGCCTTCGGTAAGGGTTCGAACTAAAAATTTCATTCGCACCTTGAGGGGTGCTTTAGAAGACAGTTGAGGCTGTATTCATGACACGGTTTGTAGGAACGCCCCTACGCGGAATTGAGTTTTCTAGTCCAAGCGATGAGGCTGTATCTGCCCGTGTTGTGGGTGACAGCGTTGCTCGTATCCGTATCGATGCGGGCGGTCGACTGACGTGGTCAACTGGCAGTTCCAGCGGCGACGTCACGCTGTACAGGGACGACGCAGACACGCTAAAAACTGACGATACATTTATTGCTGCAGCGGGTGTTGTTACCCTCACTACCGCTGGCGAGCCAACTGGTGTGCTCCCAGACGGAACGATTGCTGTCGATACAACCAATGACATCTTTTACTACCGCTCAAATGGCACGTGGATGCAGGTGTCTAGTGGGGCGAGCGTTCTCATCTCCGCATCAGAGCCAGAAGCACCAGAATCTGGCGACCTATGGTTTGAGTCTGGGACAGAGATTCTTTATATCTATGACGGTACGTCATGGGTGAGCATCACTGGCTCGATGACACTCGACGGACTAGATGATGTCGCTATCACATCTGCCGCACAGTACGACGTCCTTACATATAACGGCACATCGTGGGTTAATGCTCCCTCGTTTACTGATGGTGCCCCCATTTTCTCTGAGACGTTTGGTAATGGCTCTTCTACTGAATTTGTAATCTCTCACGGTTTTGGCACGCGTGACATCATTGCCGTTGTTCGCAATGCGGATAGCCCGTATGAAGTTGTAGATGTAGCGTGGGCTGCTACATCAGATACAACAGTAACAATCAACACATCCGTTGCTCCAAGCGCTGATTCACTACGCGTGACACTTTTTGCTGGAGGTGGAGTATCTGGTGTTACATCGGTATATGGAACCGCTAACGAGATAGAGGTCAATCAGACAACTGGCTCGATTCAGGTTGGTCTTCCAGACAATGTAACCATCGCTGGGACATTGACGGTCAGCGATTTTGATGGCGTTGATACAGACGGACTTGATGAAGGTGCAGTCAACCTATACTTCACTAACCAGCGTGCAATAGATGCAACCGCTGCAGAATACGACCCCGCTGGTTCGGCGGCAACAGCAGAAGCCAATGCTAATGCCTATACCGATACGGCAATCAGCAACCTCGTCGATGCTGCACCAGGTGCGCTAGACACGCTAAACGAACTTGCTGCTGCCCTTGGAGACGACGCAAACTTTTCGACGACAGTAACTAATGCGCTGGCGGAGAAAGCGCCTCTTGACTCACCCGCACTTACTGGTGTGCCTACCGCGCCAACTGCTGACCTCAATGATGACTCGACTCAGGTTGCAACGACAGAATTTGTTCAAGCAGAACTCAACGACTTTGCATCAGCGTTAGACCTAGACTCGCTCACCGACGTAACCATTTCGTCGCCAGCAAATGGTCAAGTTCTTGAGTACAACGGAACAGAATGGGTCAATGCAACATCTGTAGATTCAGAACCGATTGGACACGAAGACAAAACCAAATCTGTTATTTCATATGATTCTGTAACAAAAACATTCACGATTGCTCCGTTGACTGGGCAAACCCATACAGTCTGGTGCAAGGGAACACGATTTGTAAAAGATTCGCCCGAATCTGTTGAGGTTGGTCCATCCACAAATCTTTATTACATTTATTACAACAGTTCTGGTGTGCTGTCTGTAAAAACTACGTACTTCACATGGGATGAAGATACGCCAACGGCTTACGTTTATTACAACCAGACAGATAACGCGGCATATTTCTTCGCTGATGAACGCCATGGAATTACGCTTGATTGGGCAACACACGAGTATCTACACAGAACTCGCGGTGCGGCAATTGCCAACGGATTCGGTGCCAGTAACTACACCTTAACTGGAAACGGAACGTCTGACAGCCACGCACAACTCGACATTGCAAACGGAACGTTCTTTGATGAAGACCTTCAAGTTGACATCACGCATGCCGCTGCACCAGCAGCAGACACTTTGCAGCAAGTCCTTCAAGGTGCTGCAGAGATTCCCGTCTTTTACAAGACTGGAACTGGGGAATGGGTTAGGGATTCCGCAACTGTGTTTCCTCTGAAGACAGGTTCTTCGCGCCCCACTTATAACGCTTATAGCGGTGGCTCGTGGACAACTCCAGATATTGCAAATAACCACTTTGGTGTTTCGTTTATTCTTGCGACAAATAACCTCAACTATCCAATCATCGCCGTCCTTGGTCAATCTGATTATGGCGAAAAGGGCGCAGCAGAAGCAACGCTTTACGAGTCCCTCGACTTGGACGGTTTCCCTGTTGTTGAATTCAGACCGCTGTACAAGATTGTGTATGAGTGCAAGGATTCATACAGCAACACACCACATGCTGCATTTGTTGAACTAACAGACCTGCGGTCAATTATTAGTGGTGGATTTGGAATTCCAACAGTTCCAGTATCTGACCACGGAAACATGACTGGTCTAGA
>JACCDW010057466.1_pt1 | contig 34673 bp, 56 predicted proteins | sample 7449781 | NCBI WGS metagenome assembly JACCDW01 (sample SAMN15323449, study PRJNA562643) | freshwater metagenome | isolation source: river surface water | place: USA:Blue River Watershed | collected 2017-08-18
AGTTGGTTGATTTGTGGCATGGTTTGTCCTCAGTTGTACTCGATGGGGCCGTCCGGGCCTGCGGTGACCGGATCGACCGGAGGACGCAGGAATGGGTTGTCGTACACGCGCCATGGCTTGTTGCCAGCGCCAGACGGCATGGTGACGGGCATCTGCTGCGGGATGGGTGCGGTCGCACGCTGCAGCAGGGTGTTGTAGCTGTCCTTGGCCACAGCCTTGGTCTCTGGCATCACCACCTTGCCATAGCCAGGTGCAATGCGGATGGCCAGATTGGTGATGATGGCCTCGTTCGCGCTGTCTGGCACTTCGGACGGCTCGTCCAGGTCGCTGTACTGTGGGCTGCCTGGCAGTGGGTAGCCCAGCCGGATGCCTTTGCCGTTCCAGTCTGCGATCATCGCATCGAGGCGACGCAGTGCTGTCTGGAGCTGCTCGGGTTGCAGGTCGAAGACATAGGATGCAAGGCCGATTTCCTCGAATGCGGCTGCAACGAACTGGCGCTTGCTGTAACCCATATCAGGCCTCCTGCTTGCTGAGTGCTTCGGTGATCATGGCCAGCAGCTTTTCGTCGCTGGTGCGCTTGGTGAACGTCAGGCCGAGTTCTTTGGCCTTATCGATCAGTTCGATGCGGGTGGGCGCTGCGTTGTCATCGGGCACGGCCGAGACTTCAGCTGCGACTTCCTCCAGCACCTGGGTGGCCTGCTGCGCCAGCAGACGGTGATTGATGCCGTCGATGGGGCGCGATGGCTTGCGCACCTTCACGGGCTTTTTCTTCTTCAGGTATTTTGGGGCGAGGATGTTCTCTTCCATCACTTGGCCTTTTTTGGTGCTTTGCTAGGTTTGCCAGCAGCTTTTGCAGCTTTGGAAGCCACATTGAGCGCAATGGCCACAGCCTGTTTCATAGGCTTGCCTGCTTTTTTCTCGGCCTTGATGTTCTTGCCGATGGACTTGCTTGAGTAACCTTTGGTCAGTGGCATGGCGCCTTCTCCTGTTTGCGTTTTTCACGGGCCAGTTGCATGGCAGCCAGTCGCTTGGCCCTGACTTCAGGGTTTTGCCACGAGCTTGCAGTCTTGCCTGCAATTTTCTGCTTTGTCTCGTCATCACGCAATGTGCGTTTTCGAGCCTTGGCAGCCGCGCTCATCTTTGCGCGGGTCTCTGGCGTTCTCTCATAGGCTGAAAGTTTTTGCTTGGTGGTCTCTGGCATTGCATAACCAGATGCCTTACGTTCTTGCCAAACTCGCTTAGATTGCTCCGAGCGTTCAGCACGCTTTTCATCCGTCCATGTCGCTTTCAGTCCGTCCGACACCTTTTTGCGGTAATCGGCATCCTTCCAGCGTCGTGTCGAAGCATCAACCCATGAGGAAACGTCAGAGTACTTGCGTCCAGTGGCTTTGTCGGCAATTTTTGCCGCCACCTCTGGATTCTTGGATGGGGCAGTGTCACCACCATAGGCGACGTTGTACCCTTGTGGAGCCAACGTGCCTACAGCGATGATCGCTGCCTTTTCCGCTGCATGAAGTTCGTCTTGCGTTTCGAACTCAGCAACCACCGTGATTTCAGGATCGCCATATTTGCGCCACGCACAGTGCACAGGAAGCTGGCTGCCACTTTTGACAGACCGCTTGTGCTGTGCGATGCGGATGCTCATATTGCGTGCCGTTTGTCCGATGTATGCCTTGCCCGATGCGAAAACCAACTTGTACAGAATGTGCATATCATGCTCCTGATTAACTCAAGAGCATGATAGCACATTAAGCGGTATTATCCTATTCAATTATTGATTGAACAGCAAAATTCCGCTCATCTCGGGGTTCTTGTTCACAACACCGAACAGCGTGTCCATGCGGTACTTGATGGTCATGCTGTCAATGTCGTAGAACTTCTGCATCACCAGCTCGATGCCCTGGTCGGTGGTGGCACGCATCACTGCGACGCCAGCATCGGCCGGAACTGCGTAGCGGCCAGGCAGAATTTCCAGAGCATCACGCTGCCAGAACACGTTGACCTGTGCGGTGTTCACGTTCAGGAAGGTGATGGCTGCAGTGTCCGACGGGGTTTCCACCTCGACGTTCTTGTACTGCAGCTGGGCATCGGTCGGGGCAACGCCCTGAGCGCCGATGATGGGAGGCGTGATCACCAGGGTGGTGCCGCCAGCAGGCACGCTCACGACGCGGAAGGTCTTGAGCTGGCCAGTGGACTGCTTGGTGATGTGATGCACAGCGTACACGCCATCGATCTGGAACGCATCGCCAGCAGCAACGCCAGCAGAAGAGCTGACAGTCACGGTCTGGAAACGGTTGTCCACGTTGATCTGGCCGCCGACCGAAGTCGAGGTGGCCTGGGGCGTGTAGTTGGCTTGAGTGCCTGCGCCATCGGTGTCGATGGTGATCGCGCCGCCGCCAGCAGCAGCTGTCAGACGGTTTGCGTAGTCCATCTTGTAGGTCTCGAAACCAGCGACCATGCCGACGTAAGAGCGCTCATAAGCCTTGTCAGACTTCTGATTGCCAAACGAACGGGCAGAGCCAACCAGGTTGCCAGCCAGGCCGTTGTAATCACGGCTGGACAGGGCCATGAAGCGCTCGTAGTCGGGCACGCCTTGCTCGTTCATGATGGCGTCGCACAGGGCCACGTCGTCATAGTCACCGGCAGCAGCAGCGATCGGCACAACCAGCGAACCCAGGCTTGCGGCCGAGTTCATGATGGCGATGTTGATGTCGCTGGCCAGCTTCTGCTTGGCGGACTCGCCCAGGCGGCCTTCTTGCAGGGCATCGCGCAGTTCGAGGGAGGTCATTTCCCAGGGCACGGTCTTGCTGAAGCCCAGGGTCGCAGGCACGGCCAGCTGCGTCATGCCCTGGTAGCCGGGAATCGGCGTGCCAGGAGTGCTGCTGATCGACTGAGCGATGTAGGGCTGGGGACGCCAGATCGTGTTGTTGGCGCGTTCCATCATCGTCTGGTCGGTCTGGTAGACCGAGACGTTGCGGGACAGCACCAGGGCGTCCTGGAAACCTTCCAGGAGGTCTTCGAACGCTACGCGTTCTTCTTTGGAAAAACTATTGGCCATGATGGGCTCCTATTTCAAAAAGTGTCAGTTTTTGGCTGCTTTCTGTCGCTTGTACTGGAGCACCTTGGTGTAGTTGCCAGTCTTTTCAGCTTCAGCACGCAGCCGTTCGAGGGTTGAGTCCACAGCTCCAGAAACTCGGCCAGTTGAGATGACCATCCTTTCGGGTGCAGGGGCTGCCTTACGGTTCGTAACTTTCAATTCCTTCTCCAGTTTCGCTACCGCAAAGGCAAACTTTACGGGGTCTTCAATTTTGGCCAGCTCTGCCGCCTTCTTCGGGTTCTTGCCGAGTGCGTAAATCACCAGTGCCGGATTGTCCGCGCCTTGCAGCACGACGCCCTGTTGCGTGACGTTGAAGAGTTCCTGGGCCACAGCCTCGGCGTCCTCAAAGTCTCGCACGCGCAGCTCAGCTTTCGCCTTGCCGTACCCTTCGAGCTTTTCCTGCCAAGCTCGTTGTTGCGCTTGCTCGGCCTGGCGAGATTTTTCAACCTCGGCATCGGCTTGGCGCTTGCGCTCGAACCAGTCTGCCAGTGCAGTCTCGAATCGGTCTGCGTCGTATTCGTAGTCCTCCAGCTTTGGCTTAGCACCAAGTGCGACCGGCTTTTTCTCAGTCGTTTGGTTCAGCTTCGCTTCGAGTTCTCGAATGCGTTTTTCCTTCTCACGGTTTGCCTTACGCAGCTCTTTCACCCAACCAGGTGCCTGAGCGTGCTCATCGGGAGGTGGCGCTTCCTCACCAATGGAAACGATCACTTCGTCGTCGTCGCCTTCGTTGTCGTCAGTGTTGGAATCGTCCTGGTCGCCGGTGGAATCTTGCTCACCAGCCACTTGCTCAGTCTCGATTTCCTCTTGCTGATCTTCGACCACTACGGTTTCGTCGTCGTTGCTCTCATCTCCAAATTCTGCCTTTTTGTTCATTCAAATACCCCATTTAACTCACCCATTTGAAACGGCTGGGTGGGATTCCGTATAACCACATTCTCCACTAAAACGCTGTCATCTGACAACGGGTTGCACTTGTTCGCCAAGCGCAGCCTGCTGAATCGCCTCTGTGGCGGTCAGCGCCATGTTCTGATCGATCTCGCCAGTCTTGGCCAGGGTCTCGGCCGTGCGTGCGCGGGACAGCTCTGCGTCGGCCACGGTCTTGATGGTGTTGGCGCGTGCCTGGGCAGCCTTGGCCACGGCCTCTTCGGCTGCAGCCTGCAGGAAGATGGCGTTCGGGTCTTGCTGCTGGCCCTTGGCTTCTGCCTCGGCCATGAGTGCCTCGATCTCCTGCTCGGTCGGCTTGACCACGCCCATGCGGATCAGGCGCTGGCGGAAGAAGTCGCGCACCTCACTGATGCCTTCGCCTTCCATGTTCATCATGGCCATAGCACCGAGCACCTGCAGGGTTTCTGGGTCTTGCGTGATCTGCATCATGCCGGTCAGGGCGCGAACGGTCGCGGCACGCTTGGAGCTGCTGGACGGGCCGACCTCGACGTTCACATCGAACTTGGCCATGCTCAGGTCGTTGGCCATCTTCACCTCGCCAGTCTCTTGGTCGATAGTGGGCTGCATCAGCGTGACGGTGCCAGTGCTTTCGTCCTCGTTGATGATCTTCATCGTGCGGCCTTCTTCGATGTAGATGTCCTTGGCCATCGACAGCCAGACCTCGCCGCAGCGCTTCATAGCCTTGGCGAAGTTGCTCATGTAGATGAAGGTCTGCATGTCCAGGCGCTGCTGGATCATCTCCACGGCTTTGCCGCTGATGTTCGACACCAGCTTGTCCGCGCCTTGCGGGTTGCCCAGAATGTCCTGCATGTCCTGCTCGGTCACCTGCAGCAAGGCAGCCATGGCCGGAGGCACGTTCGGGGCGCGGGTGTACGCCACGGGGCCGCTGACGGTCTGGCTGCCATCCGGGCCAGTGATCGGGTTGATCAGGAGGTAAGGGTAATCCTTGAGGTTGTCCTCTGCCCACATGACCTGGTGTCCAGCGACCTGCTCAGGCGTGAGGATGGGTTTCTCGACGCTGGATAGGGCGCTGATCTCACCCAGCTTGGACAGCTGCATGTTCTTCAATCGCTGCGCGTCTTTGGCCAGGCGAACGTGGCCCATGCAGCGCTCGACGTTGTCCACGAACCAGCGCTTGCCGTAGACCGGGATGATCGGGATGCACTTGCCTGCGATGTAGCCAGCGTCCTCAAGGATGCGGCCACCGGACATGATGTACTTGTGCACCTTGCGCGACTTGATCTTGCGCTGGCGCACCTCTTGGCTGCCAATGGCGGCCAGGGTGTTTTCCAGCTCTGGATCGTCCTCGAATTCCTTGGCGCGGTAGCGTTCCTCGGTGCCATCGATGTTGCGGAAGATGCGAATGGTCTCGGTGACGTCCTCGACCTTGTAGTATTCCGCGATGTAAACCACATCAGGCGTGCACCAGTCGAATTCGTACTGGTGGATGATCTTTGGCCAGCTGGTCGGGTCGTCGTTCCATTCTTCCTTGTAGGACTCATGGGTCATCGAGTAGATGACGTAGCAGAAACGGGCGTCGGCCTTGTCCTGGCGCTTGGCGTTCAGGTCAAAGAACACGGAGCTGTCGGCGTCGAAGATCGGCTCGATCTGGATGCGCTGGCGCTCGTTGTCCTCGTCCTCGTCGTCCTCGTAGGAGGTGCGCAGACGCCAGGCACCAAAGCCACCGCCCACAGCTTCCTCGAAGGCGTTGTCGTAGGCCTCATCTGCCACGCTGTCCTGCTCGTCGGCGCGGTACAGGCCATCACAGGTCTCGGCCAGCTTGTCGGCCTTGCTGCCGTCCTTGGCCACGAAGTCAACAGTAATTCTGTTGTTCCTGTACTCATTTATTATTCTGATCACGGACAGCATGATCTTGTTGACTTCGAACTTCGGCTTGTTCTCGTAGATGTCCCACAGTGGGCCTTCCCACTGCGCACCGGACAAGCTGTAGAAGCGTCGGTCTTGAAGGCATTGCAGCCTTTCGTCCCGCAGCGCTGACTGAACGTTGTCGAACTGCGCGAGCGCTTCGGCGTGTACGTTAGCCAGTCGCTGATCTCGTGAAATGCGTGCCATATTTTTGCCCTCGTTTCAAGTATTTTCTCACCATTTGTTCACAGTAGGCAATGGTTTAACAGTTGCCGCCCGGTTGGCCGGGAGACGCTGCACCAGGTTGATCGCGTCAAACATTGGGTCAAGCTGGTCGTCGTGTGCACCAGACGGGAAGGCCGCCACCTCGCTCAGGAAGTCGGAAAGCCATGGCGCGTCTTGCGGCAGCACCACGTTGCCCGAGGCGATGAACGGGGCCGCGTCGTAGCCTCGGCTGATCTTGTCCTTGCTGCGTTGCACGGCCACCACAGGGATGCCCTCGCGCCGCAGGGTCTGGATCAGGCCGGTGCCGGACACCTTGTCTTCCACGTACATGCCGCGCAAGGCAGAGCCTTGGGCAACCGGGCGCATGTCGTTCAGGTGCTTGAGCCAGAAGGCCCTGGCGTTGATCAGCAGCTCGGGAGCCTCCCACTTGCCGCGCACCTGGTCGAGCTTGACCGCCTGGCCAACGGTTGACCTTGCCCAGCACTGCAGCACCGACCAGTCGTTGTGGTCAGCGGTCTTTTGGGCCGTGTCCACGGTGATGAAGCGGAACTCGAGCTGCGGGACGCTGGCCCAATACTTGAACCACTCGGTGTTGATGATGCCGCCGCCACGGGGCGCAGGCCGCTGCTGGAGCTGGCCAGCCGTGCCGTAGGGGCCGAGGGTTTTCTCCAGCTCGGACACCTGGGCTTCACCAAAGCGCTCGGGAAACATCAGCTCACCTTCTTTGGTGCGCGGGTCAGTCCAGCCGATGCTGGTGGTGCAGCGGTGATCAGGCTCAAAGCGCATCGGGATGCACAGGTGCACGTAAGGCAGGCCCATATCCTTGATGACGCCGGAAATGTCCTTCTCGTTCAGGCGCTGCATGATGACCACGATGGCTGACTTGTCGGAGTTGACGCGGGTCGGCAGCGTCTCGGTGAAGGCGATCTTGGCCGCCTCCAACTTGGCCTGGCTGTTGGCGTTGTCGGCGCTGATCGGGTCGTCCAGGATAACGCGGTCGCCACGCACGCCGGTCATGGAGGTGAAGGCACGGGCCTGGCGCACGCCTTTTCGGGTATTCCCGAACTCCCGTTTCCCGTCCAAGTCGGCCAGCAGCTCGATTGGCCAGAGCTTCTGGAACCAGTCGGACTTGATAAGGTCGCGGCAGCGTCGGCTGTCCCGGATGGCCAGCTGCTCTTCGTGGGCCGTGCCGACAAAGCGCATCTCTGGCATCTCCCGAGGCCCCCACTCCCAGGCTGGCCAGATCACGCCGGTCAGCAGGGACTTCATGGAGCCGGGTGGCACGTTCATCAGCAGGCGGTTGATCTCGCCCTTGGTCACGGCCTCCAGGTGCAGGCAGATGGCGTCCAGCGCCCAGCCCCACTTCAGCTCGGCAGCAGGTTCAAGCACGCGCCAGGCACGCTTGGCAAACTCGGCCAGGCTGCGCCTGCACAGCTCGCGCTCGATAGCCAGCAGGTCAGCTTCGGTCAGTAACATCGTCTTTGGCCGCGATGATCTGCGCCAGAACGTCTGTGGATAACTTCGAGGCGTCAATGGTCTGCACTTGCAGCGGGTTTTCCTTGTCGCCTGCCAACTCCAGCCGGTCGCCGTACTTTTTCGGGGCCAACTTGGAAAGGAGCCACTTTCGGCTGTCCACTTGCAGTTTGCGCTGCTGGATGGCCTGCCAGTCGCGCTTTCCGTCTCCAGTCTCAGGGACTTCGCTGTCTGATAGCTCCATCACCTCGTTTGCAATACGCTCTATCAGGTCTTCCCTCGCGTGCGCGTAGTCTTCCGCAAGTTTCGCGTCAGCATCCACCCATCGATTGAACGTGCTTTGCGGAACCCCTGCGGCTTGGCAAGCCTTGAAAGCGCTCAGACCGTCTCTCATCCCTTGCAGGACGGCTTGGCAGATGGCGTCTTTGTCTCGCTCTGGCTTGGCTGTCTTTTCAGGCTTTGTCGCCTTCTTTGTGGCCATCAGAACTTCCCGCCGGATTGGTAAGTGGTGCAGGTGACGCTTCCGTCAGCGTTTCGGACGCAGCGGGTGACTGTTTCGGCTTCTGCTGCGAATGACAGCAGCATGGCGATTGTGAATAGGGTTTTCACGGGGTTCTCCTTTTGGTGGTTTGATTGTACGCCACTGCAAAATTTTGTTGCAACGTCAATGCTGTTATTGTGAGTAGTATTGATAAATTCCACCCAAAGACCCCCCTACCCCAAAGAGTAGAGAGGGAAGGTTCCACCCCTGCAATGCAGGATCATCATGCAACGGATTGAATACCGTTTGCCCCTCGGCTTGATGATTCGACCAGCCGCACGGGTTATTCGGGAACTGCCCCCTAGCCTTGCGGCATACCGTGTCGCGGTTTCCTTCCACGCGGCCCCACTTGCGGCCCTTGGTGTCGTCTGGAGTACGGCAAGGGCAAAGAAAAAAGCCATCAAGTCTGACCCCGGTGGAAAAACACTTCGCTTTGTGAGCGATGCGCTACCCCATGCGGGGTCGGAGTCAGGCCTGATGGCTTTAATTTTTTGCTTGGTTTCCACACCTTGCGCCGTAATTTTAACCACAAAACTTTATGGCGTGTCAACCACCACCTCCACAAACCCGCCGACCGTCTCGCCCTTGCGGATGGTCAGCGTCCAGTGTTTGTCGTCTACCTTGAGCACGTCGGCCAGGCCATCGAGACCGGCTTTCATGCGTGCCAAAGCGTTGTCCAGGTCGTACTGCCTGCGGGTTGGCGGGTAGAACGTCATGGTCAGATGCAGGCTGGCGGACTGCAACGTGCGTGCGCCTTGCTCCATGGCCTGCCAGAAACAGGCCTCGCGGTACTGCTTTTTGAGCTTGGCGGTCTTAGCCCAGTGGTTTCTGGCGTTCGGGGACAGGCCGGTGGGTGGCCATGGCAGAATGATCTTCACGCGCTCTCCTCATCTTCTGGAGAAAAATCCCAAGGGCATGATGCAACTGGAATTGGGCCTTTTGCTTCCTCGGCATGCCGAATAGCAACCCTTGCCGCAAACCAACCGTGACAAATCTGTCCTTGGCGGTCATGTTGGTGGCAGTTGAAGGGAACCTTCTCGATCACAGCCTTCAAAACATCCATCTGGGTTTGAAGGCATCCATTGGGCACAGTTCCAGCTCGAAATGCGCAAGACTTGCACCGCGCATCAGGCTCGCCAGAGGCTTCAAGGTGCTTGATCCATGGTTGAGTAATGCGCACAATGTTATCGCCCATGGCGCGGCCTTGTGGACAAACTCGACTATGGTCTTTGGTCGGATCGGTCATTTCAGTCGCTCCAGTGTTTCGGCCAGCAGGTCGGCCTCGGTGAATCCGTAGTGCTTGGCAAAGCCCTTGGTACCCAGGCCGTGCACGCCGGTGTTGCCTCGGTGGTGTTCCGGGCACAGCGGGATGACGTCCATGTGCTTGGCACGCTGGCCCATGCCGGTGCCGTGCCTTGGGTGGTGCAGTTCGGCCGGTGTTGCTCCGTAGCCGAGGCGGTGGCACACAGCGCAGCCCAGCTCGGCCACGCGGCTCATGTGCTTGCGTTCTGAAATTGTGGTCATTTGCGTGCGGGGCAGTCTCTACCCTGGTTGCATTCGTTGTTGCATGGTGGGCATTTGCGCACCACTTTGTAATCGTGGAACACAGTTCCCAGACTGCTATCGCCAACCTTGCAAGCCTTGACCCAGACGTTTTTTCCGCTGGCCAACCTGCGAATGTGGCCGCGACGGTCGTGAAGTCTTGGCGATGCGTGCGTGCCACCTTTCGATTCGCCTCTGGCGGTCTTTGGCCCTATTTTGACGGTGCGCCAGTCGTAGGCGGGTGTTTTGCCTGCAGTGATTTTGCGCCTGTTCGTGAAGGTGTCGGTTATCACGGGCTGATAACACTCGCAGCCAGTGTCCATGCTTTCCAGCCACTTGGACATAGTGGCCAGCATGATCTCGGCCACATCTCTTGGCATGTCTTGGCCTTCATCGACGGGGCCGTATTTGATCTGGCCATCCACGATGGCATAAACCATCGGCGGGAAGGTGGTGTATTTTCCAGGCTGTCCCTTGCTCAGGTCGAGCACGATGCCTTCTTCTGGATCGTCTCCAGCAGCAAGCATCATCATCTCGTAACGCTCATGGCTTGAGCTTTTGCCAGCCCAGAGCACCAGGCTTTTCTCAAACGGTGGCCGATGGGTGGTCAGGTTGTCGATCTTGATGCCTGTGGACAGGTCAGCGCCTGAAATGTCAAACCACTGCATTTCGGTCGGGTCAAAGCCGGATGCAATGACCGACTTCATGATGGAGCGAACGTGGGCTGTAGTCATAGTCTCTCCGTGTGGTTGGTGATGTAGTGGTGCTTCAGCATCTCAATCGAGCCGATCACCTCGTAGACGTTGGAATGGTCACCGAGCACGCAGGACATTCGCAGGCCATCGGCCAGGAAGCCTGCGGCAAAAAATGACTGCAGTCGGCCAGATTCAGCGTCGGCCAGGATGTCTTTGAGCGCAGCCACCAAGGCCGCGTTCGGCTCATTTGTTGGCACGGTTGCGCCACGAAGCGCTGTGATGTTGCTCATGAAAACCACCTTTTGATGTGCACAAAGACAATCGCAGCAATCGTGAACCATGCGCCGACGCCTGCAATCCCAAGCCAAACCAAAGCCCAAATGCCTGCCTTGTCTGCCTCTGTAAGTTTCATGTTATCTCCCCGGTCTCGGGGTCAACATACTCAGGCGCGGTGAAGCGCACACCCTGCTGCGCACCGAAGGCCTCGATCAAGTCCTGCAGCTCGCTCATCTCGGGCTTGGTCATCTTGCTGGTGGACTTGCCGAGCACCACAAATCCGCCATCGATGCCAGGCACGACGTCCTGCTTGGCCAGGCTGGCGGTGAAGACGTGCTTCCATTCCTCTTCCGACAGCTTGCGGCCGTACCAGTCGACCTGCTTGGCCACATCGGTCAACATCGCCCACAAACGCGCATTTTGTGCGAGTGTGCGGGTTTCTGGCTTGATCTCAACCACCATGCGGTGGCCAGCCATCAGCAGGGATTTGAGCAGTGGCCAGATCTGTTGGGTCAGGACTTTGTGGGCCTGCACCGGCTCCCAGAGGGTGAATCGTTGGCGTTCGGTCATGTCAGGCACTCTCGGACTGCGATCCAGCACTCGTCGAGGCTGAGGGGTGTTTCGTCAATGCCTGGCGGACGGATTCCAAGATGCGCTCCCGGCCAGGGTTCTGCGGGAACCTGTCGATGGCCGCCAGCATCCCGGCTGCCGCCTGTTTGTTCGGCCGGGTGCTCAGCACCAGCCGGGTGCAGCACTCCAGGCACCCAAAGTGATACTGGCCGGACAGCGGGTTCTGTGCGTGGGCTTGGCAGGCTGTGCATGTCATGCTCCACCCAGCGCCAGCTTTCCAAGCGCGTCAGTAATGTGAAAGCTGATGGCCGTCTTGCCGCCGACTTTTCCACCCTTGTAGACCAGTCTGGCCGTCTCGACATCGCCAATCACCACAGGCTTCGGTGGCTTCAGGCCGCGCTTTGCATAAAGCTCGTCAGGGCTGCGGTCGCCTGTCAGCAGGCGCGGATAGTCGAAAACCTCGCGCTCAGTGTAGGCTCGGTGCGATTCGCAGAATCTGTGCTGCAAGTAGCCAAGCTCTTTGGTTTCGCCGCGGCAGACCTTCGGCCAGCCTCCCAAGTCCTCGATGGCTGCATGGATGGCCGGATCGTCAAACACCACATCGCTGTAAGCTCCAACACGCTGCATGGCGTCGTAGGCTTTGCCCCAGGCCAGCATTGCACGGTCGGTGGCTGTGCCTTCCAGCTTGCGCACCAGATCGGCAGGCTTCGGTGGGAAAACGCCGCGCTCGGCATCCATGGCGTGGCTTGTCAGGGCTTTGCGCACCTGGTCAAGGTCGAATCGCTGGCAGGCTTGCCACCAGACGGACAAGGCAAACGGGGTGACGTCCTGCTTGTAGAATGCCATCACGTCGCGCAGGATGTCCGCAAATTGCTGCTGGTCAGTTGCCCTCATGAATCTCTCCTTGTTGCGCCAGCCACTCATCCACCGCCGCCTGGTTGCGCTGCTCGACCGCCGCCTGCTTGTTGACCGTACCGCCTGCTGCCTTTAAAGCAAAAAGGCCCTGCCAGCCGTTGGCGATCGACTGCTCGACCACCGCCGCCTGCTGGTCGCCATGCTTGGCCAAGGCTTGTTGAGCAGAATGGATTGATGCAGATTTGAGCGCCTTGCCAATCTCTTTCCTGTACGACACCCAACGATCCCAAGACCTGACGTCCAAGCCTTCCGGAAAAACCTCGGGTGCGCCTTCTGGCGCTTTCCGGTTTCTGTTTCCGGTCTCTGTTTCTGTTTCTGTTTCGGTTCCGGTTAAAGGTAGATTTGTGCGCGGCTTGCTTGCAGATGTATGCAAGTGCGTGCAATCGTCATCAGGTGCAGGATATTTGCTTTCCTTTGCGCGTGGTACGTTGTCCCATTTGCACATTTGCAGACAAGGCTTTCCGTCTGTGGTGTAGATGTGCACAAGCCCTGCCGCATGTAGCTCATCAAGCAATGAGGCGCACTTTGAAGGCGTCATGTCCTTGATTGGGAAGCAGTGGGCTTTGACCATGGCTGGCCGACCGTCATAGCGGCCAAAGTCGTCCACAGTGACCAGCAAACGGTAAAAAAGGGTTTCTGCCAGAGGGCTCAGTGAATCAATGGCTTCACTGTCTCTGACACCCGGCTTCAGGTATCTAGTTGGCATTTTTTGCTCCGCGACACTCCCAGAAAAGACTTACGGCAGGCGGGGAGTTCGCTTTTCGGTCGGGGGATCAATCCTGACCTAGCCGGGTCTCGCATAAATTTACCTCAGACCAGCAGGCCATTCAAGGATTTTCTGAAGCCAGGGCCGAACTTCTTGTCCAGCACCGGCCGCCATTTGTGCGCCACGCCATTGCGCGTCCAAGCCTCCACGGCCTGGCCACTGGTGGCTCCCAAGGCCTGCGCCACTGCCTTGTAGGAGCCGAGGCTCTCACGGGCAAAGGCCAGCACCTGTGCGAAATATTGGTCGTCTTTCTTCATGCCTCAAACTTTACCACGATTTTGCATGATTCGTGCAAAAATATTTTTTGCCGATTGCCCAAAATCCTCTTGCACTATGCTATGATTCGTTTCACCAACAACCAACCACGAAAGGTGAACTCGATGCAAGACGACTTTTACATCACGGTAAACGACGGCAACGCCGTCATCATCAGCCCCAATGAGGAATACATCTCGATGGGCGTGCACATCCGAGGCGGCAGCGTTCGGATCAACATGACACCCCAGCAGGCCCAAGAATTGATCGAGGCCATCGCAAACACCATGAACACAAAGGAGACAGCATGAAAGAGATCGCAACAGCATTGGTCAAGGCCCAGCGAGCATTCGGGCCTGCGCTCAAGACCAGCTCAAACCCCCACTTCAAGAGCCGATACGCCGACCTGGCCGCCTGTGTCGAGGCTGTAATGGATGGCCTGAACGCCAACGGCATCGCCATGGTGCAGCAAACCCACGAATGCGAATCAGGCGTGATCGTCGAGACGGTCTTTGTCCACGAATCCGGGGAAACCTTCTCGGCTGGCAAGCTGCACGTGCCTGCGGTCAAGCATGATGCCCAGGGCTATGGCAGCGCATTGACCTACGCACGCCGCTACAGCCTGATGGCCGCATGCGGTATCGCGCCAGAGGATGACGACGGCAACGCCGCCAGCAAGCGCACGCCAGCGCCTGTGCCAGGTTATGGCGAATACGAGGCCGAGACTCTGCCAGCCATGCGCGACGCCGCCATGCAGGGCAGTGAGGCCCTGGCCGCAGCTTTCCAGGCATTGCCAAAGTCGGCGCACAAAGCCGCGTTCTGGCAAGCCCAAGGCCCAGCCCTCAAGAAGGCCGCCAAGACCGCCGATGGAGGTGCAGCATGATCGAGCAAGGAACACCTGAGTGGTTCGCCCAGCGCCTGGGCAAGGTCACCGCCAGCCGGGTGGCGGACATCGTCGCCAAGACCAAGACCGGGGTGGCTGCCAGCCGAGGCAATTACCTTGCCCAGCTGGTTGCCGAGCGCCTGACTGGCCAGGCCGCCGACAGCTTCAAAAGCGGAGCCATGCAGCACGGCACCGAGACGGAGCCCATGGCACGGATGGCATACGAAACCGAGACAGGCCAGATGGTCACCGAGGTGGCCATGATCCAGCATCCTAAGATCGAGATGGCCGGGGCCTCGCCGGACGGCTTGGTCGGGGAAGATGGCCTGGTCGAGATCAAGTGCCCGAACACCAGCACGCACATCGCCACGCTGATAGCCGACAAAGCGCCAAGCGGGTACATGGCCCAGATGCAGTGGCAGATGGCTTGCACAGGCCGGGCCTGGGTGGACTTCGTGAGTTTCGACCCACGGATGCCGGAGGACATGCAGCTGTTCATCAAGCGGGTGCCACGCGACGAGAAGCTGATCGCTGAGTACGAGGCAGAGGTGATCAAGTTCTTGGCCGAGGTGCAGGAGACAGTCGACAAGCTGATCGAGCTTCGGAGGGGCGTATGAACGGCCGCGACCTTCGAGACGCAGGCATCGCTCGTGTGTCCATTGGCCGCGAGGAATGGATCGCCAAGGCACGCAGCACAGCGGTGGCAATCGCAAGGCGTGCTGGCCAGGTGACCATCAACGACGTTCGGAAGTTCATCGAGCTGCCGGACGACTACCACCCCAACACCTGGGGCGCGGTTCTGAGGGGTGACGCCTTCGAGCCGATTGGATTCTGTCAAGCAACTCACCCATCAGCCCACGCTCGGGTCGTTCGCATTTACAAACTCAAGGAGCAATCATGAAGGCACACGGTATTTGTCGCGTCGGAAAAGACGCAGAGGTTCGTTTTACACCAGGCGGTGCAGCGGTGGCCAACGTCTCGCTGGCGTTCACCTATGGCAAGAAAGGCGACGACGGCAAGCGGCCAACGCAATGGGTCGACGCCTCGCTGTGGGGCCAACGGGTGGAATCGCTCGCGCCGTACCTGACCAAAGGCAAGCAGATCGTGGCCTACTTGGAGGATGTGCACATCCAGACCTACACCAAAGGCGACGGAACGCAGGCCAGCAAAATTGCCGCACGCATCGCAGACCTGGAGTTTGTGGCCGGTGGTGAGCAGGCGGAGAGCCAGCCAAGGCCGAAACCACAGGCAGCACCAGCGCAGCAGCAGGGGTCTGGGTTTGAGGACTTCGACGACATCGATTTTTGAGGAGCAACCATGAGCACACGCATCTACCTGGTCACCGACGTGGAGACCAACAAGCACCGCCTGATTCGCGCAGGCAACCAGGCCCAGGCCATTCGGCACGCAGCGCAGACGCGCTTCGACATCGAGGTGGCTGGCCAGGATGATCTGGTGAGCCTGCTGACCAGTGGCATTCCGGTCGAGCTGGCCGGTGGGCCTGCAACAGCAGATATGTTCGAGGACGCCAAGGAGGCAGCATGAGCAACCTACACTCACACGCCTTGATGGAGTTCAAGGCGGCCAAATGGCTTGATGACGAAGGCAAGTATTCAGACGAGATGCAAGAGGCTATTTGCAAGCACGTGCTCAAGTTATTGGATGTGTTTGCAGACGAGGGCCATTCTGGAAGTTCTGCCCCATATGCCGTCAATGTATTCAAGAAGCTGGCCATGTTCGAGCCTCTCGTCCCACTGACAGGTGAAGACTGGGAATGGACAGAGACAAGCGAAGGCGTCTTTCAAAACAAACGCTGCAGCCATGTTTTCAAGCAGGCCGACCGTTTTGATGGTCAAGCCTATGACATTGATGGCATCGTGTTCTATGAGTGGCACGAACGCGACCTTGATCCAGACGAGCCAGGATATCCAGGAAAGACAAGATTCAAGTCGCATTACACCAGCAGCGAGAGCCGAGTCCCTGTGACATTCCCATACACCCCCATAAAAAACTACGTCGAGCGACCATCGGAGGCAGCATGACCAGCAAGAACAAGACCCAATACGTGACAGTCCGCCTGCCGGACGAGATCATGGCCAAGCTCAAGGCCGAGGCCGAGCGTAACACTCGCAGCCTGAGCGCCCAGGTGCTGCACTACATCCGGCTGGAGCTGGACAAGGTGAAATCATGAGGCGCGGATGGCAATTCGATGTGGAGTGGTTCAAGCGTCGCTGGCCACTGTTTGCCGTCGGCATCGAGGACAATGAATTCATCCTGCGTTTGTGGGTGGTCGAGATCACTGTCTGGAGATACTGATGGACAAAAACAGGCACATGCTCATGGCATACCTCAAGCCATCGAAAATGCACCTGGCCGTCTGCAAGGCCGCTGGCTGCGGGTGCCGTCCCGCGCTGGCGGTCTTTTTCGACCGAGTGGAAAAAACCTTCAGCATTTTGGAGTTCAAGCCATGAATGAAAACGAAGCCAAGCTGGACATGCTGGTGGCCGAGCTGGACTACGAGAACCGGCTCCTACGCGCCAGAAACGACCGATTGATGCGTGAGGCCGAGGCGACCAACTTCGACCGCACAGCGGCCTGGCTGAAGGCCTGCGGCAAGGAGCAGTTGAACCCTGCGCACCTGTCCGTCCAGATCGGCGTGCATTTTGAGGAAATCGTCGAGCTGTTGGAGTGCATCGAGACAGACTGCGTGGAGGACAACGAATCGCTGGAGTGCTTGGCCGATGACCTGCGCCTGATCGCCACCAGCCTCAAGAAGGCCATCACCCAGGCATTCATCAAGACCGGCAGGGAAGTGGATGCGCTGGACGCATTGTGCGACACCGAGGTGACCGGCAACGGCATCGCCTACCTTGCAGATTTCGACAAGAACGGAGCCGACAAGGAGGTGCTGGCCAGCAATGAGTCCAAGCTGGTGGACGGCAAGCCGGTGCTGATGCCTGGCGGCAAGATCGGCAAAGGCCCGAACTACAAAGCCCCAGAGCTGGAGAAGTTCGTGTGAAGCGCAAGTGGACAAAGCGTTACACGATGATGGACGAGCTGCTGGCCAGTCCGACCGAGCCTTTGCCACAGGCTTGGCGGACGCACCAGCTCACCAAGATGTACGAAGGCCTGCACAACCTGGAGCAAGGCGAAGACCCGCAGCCGAACGACTGGCGTCTGGTGTCGGATGCCGTGAACCTGGTCGAGACGCTGGTGGTGGAAATGAAGGTCTGCGAGGACGCCAACGGCCTGCTGATGGATGCCATCACAGCCTTGGCCAAGGCAGGCAAGCGTAGCAAGGCCGGACAGACCCTGCGCCTGGACGGTGAAGGCATCGTGGCCGTGCGCTCGATCCTGCGCGACTATGCCGAGCTGCTGGACGTGCTGCCAGCCAGGACGATGGTGCGCTGCCACCGGCTGACCGAGAAACGTATCCAGGACATGCTGGACGGGAAAAAGCGGCCACACGACATTGAAATTTGTGACCTCTGATTAGTAAAAACCCCTACAAAATAATTTTGTAGCTTTGTGGGTGAATGTGGTACTATCAAGGCATCAACACAGGAGAACTCGATGAAGCACTGGAAACACACTCAACACCCCTACAGCGACGAGATCAAGCGCCGTCTGTTTGTCACCAAGACAGAGCGCCGATGCGAGGCCGCAGCAGACTACCTGCTGGCCTTGGCCATCGGATGCGGCCTGGCCGCCCTGCTTGTAGCCTGGTGGAGCTCATGATGCAAATCGAAAGCCGCATTGCAGGAATCCCATGTCTGATTGAAGTGACCCACTTCGAGAGCGTGCGCGGGTCGTACAGCTACAACGCGCCCAGCGACATGGACTATTACGGCTACAGCGAGTGCGAGTGGGAAGTGCTCGACCGCAATGGCAGACCGGCTGCCTGGCTGGAGCGCAAGCTCACGGACGCAGACCGCAGCAGAATCGATCAGGAGATCGAGGAAGCCATGACCGAGGATGCGGACTGATGGACGCGCTCGGCCACTACGACAGGCTGTATGGCGACCTAGGCCTGTCTCCAAAGGACGCCGCCCAGTGGGTGTTCGTCTCAGGCTGGAACAGCGCCATGCAGGAGGCTCTGGAGCGCATCCAGACCATGCCGCTGCAACCGGACACCAAGGCATCGTTTGCGGTCTATTTCCAGCAGATGATGCACATTGACCCGTCGACAATTCAAGCGAGGATGCAATGAGTACTGAATCAATAAAGCAGGCGTTGAAACGAGCTTTTCAGTTGGGGATGAATTATTGGTCTTGGTCAGACAGCGAGTATTCCAGCCACTGGAAGAAGGCCGATGCCGCAAAGGCAGAGTTCAACAAACTGGTGGAAGACACGCTCCTCACCACCCCACCCGCAGCACAGCGGCAATGGGTTGGGCTGAGCGAGGATGAAATCAACAAACTCAAACACCTGATCGACTGGACTGCAACTTGGTCACATGGCCGATTTGCTTACGAGATTGAGCAACTTTTGAAGGAGAAAAACGCATGAGCAAGAAACCAGACCCCTACGCAAGCGAAGAAGACACGCTTGCACTGCTGTGCAAAGACACGCGCACGGATTCCGAGGAAATCCTCGATCTCATGATGGACGAGCGCGGAGCCAATGAGCAGGGAGCCGAGCCTTATGTGGTGCTGCGCCAGATCGCGCTTGAGTTGCTGGATCAGCGAGCATGAGCAATATCATCCCATTCAACGGCATCACCAAGCTCGACCTCAATCCGGACATCGTGCTGGAGAACACAAAGGGCAAGCTGGAAGGCTTTGTCATCTGTGGGTACGACAAAGACGGCCAAGAGTATTTCGCCAGCACCTATGCCGACGGTGGCGATGTGCTGTGGCTGCTGGAGCGCATGAAGCTGCGCCTGCTGACGGTAGAGGTGGATTAACGCTTTCCAGCCCTCTGCCTGGCGTTGGTATCAGCCTGCCATTGATCGCGGCACTCAGGGCCGCAGAATCGCCTGTCGTCGGCCACCACGTCCTCGCAGTAGTGGCACAGGCCAGTCGGTTGTAAACGCTGGTGCGGCTCCCTGGCGGTGCGCAGGCAGGCCTCGCGTTCTTGCTCTTCTCGGATGGTTGCTTGGTCGGAAACGTCGGTCATAGAAAAAAGCCCGGCACAGAGACCGGGCAAAGCTGCCGAAGCAGCGTGGAGACAACTGAAATCAGGCTTTCCCTTTGATGCGCTCAAAGGTGCGAAGTCCACCAAGCCCCAACATGCCTGTAAGCAAGACCATCAGGGTCTCATTGTCGATTGGTGGCAAAGGTGGCACAGAACCGCCACAAACGGCCACCAGCCAAGGCAAAACAGGCTGGAGAAGGAACTGGTACACAAGGCCGAAAACACACGCCCAGCCGGTCGCTGGACGCCAGCCGCCACGGAACATGTCTGTGCCAGCCTCGACCTTGTTGACCTCAAGTTGTCCAAGCGCCAGTTTGGTCTCTGCGTCCAAGACGGCCAACTCGCCTTTCTGGGCCAGCTCCATGAGCTTGATCTTGGCTTCTGCGCTGGCTTGTGGGTCGGGCAGCACCTTCTCGAGGACGGTGCCGATCACGGGGATGAGTGCTTGCCAGATCATGGGTATTTTCTCCTGTCGAGCTCGAAGTGTGGGCCGTCTGGAAAACGCTTCCAGTCCGAACCGCAAACGATGGCCACGTCCAGCTCCTTGGCCGCCTCTTTCATGGCTGCCGCAATCTTGTGATACAGCGGCCACGACCAGTCCACCTGGTTGTCAACCCAAGCCCCAAGATCAACTGCGTGGCCGGTGATGTGGCGCGAGTTGAGAGTCTGGCTTGCACCGGACTCCATCAGTGTTTTCTGGCGCTCAGGATCGCGCAAGCCTTCCAGGACTGTGAAGTCCACGGTGGTGATCTCAATGGCACGCTCGACGACTTTCACCAGGTCTTCGTGCACGCCTTTGAGCCGCTGCACAGATCGAGGCCCGAGCTTGTACATGGTCAGTTTTTCCAGTGGCTTGCGATGAAACCTATGAAGCCAGCAACACCGGAGGCAATGGCCATGCCAAACCATAGACCGCCTTTGGACTTGTTGGCCAGAGCAACAAGCTCTTCAAGCTGGCGCTCCATCTTGTCCATTTTCTTGTCCATGTCCTGCACGCGCTGCCACAGAACTCCATACTTCACGAGGTCAATGCCGCCATCCTTCTCTTCAACCATGTCAGGACACTCCATCGATTACAAGCCCTGGCCGGGCGTGACGTAGACGGTGGTCGCTGCAGCTGCAAGACCGCTAAAGTAGGTGTCCTTGTTGAAGCGCAGGATTTCAACTGCACCAGGAACCAGCACGACGGCAGGAGATGGATTGCCAGCCACCGGAGCCACGGCATTGGCTGTCGCCTCTGCTGCGCTTGCGCCAGTGCCCAAGAACACGGTGTTTGTGCCTGCGTTCACGAAACGATACTGGCCAGCATTCTGAGGATTGAACTTCTCGTAAACAGGGGCTTGGACGCCAGCAGGCGCGACAGCTGCTGCCGCAACGACGATGGTCTCTCCTTGCGGATTGAATGCGATTTGCGAGTTGGTGGACATGGTTGGCTCCTTTGATTAGATGACGGTGAAAATGACTTTGTTCTTACGCCGAGTGTAAATCTGACTTGAGAACTGGTCGTAATAGTTGATGGTGGCAATGTGGCCGTTCAGGTAGTTCGTACCGTCCGAGCCAAGCCGCGCCTGCGTGACCGTTGGAATGGTGGCCGTCAGGTCTTCGACTCTGGAGCCGTTGTCCTTCCGTGCCGCACAGAAGTTGGTCTCCCACCAACCGGTCAGGCTGTAGGCTGTGTTGGCCGCAATGGTGCCAGCGTCGAGCTGAGCTTGTGGCGCACTACCGTCCACTACGTACAGTTCTGGGTTCGTGGCGTTGCCGCGCAGCGCGATGGTCTCGTTTGAAGTTCCATCATCAAACTGAATAAGAGGACGAGTTCCGTTGATGGTTGATGGCAGCGCATGAACTGTTGCACCACCGGATGCAGCTTGCCACCATTCACTAAAGTTAGTTCCTGTTATTGTGGCCACATCTGCGTTGCGCGTGGTTGCAACAAGAGTTGTCGGGATAAAACTTGTTGCAAAAGCGCCTTGTTCAAGTTGCGCGCCCCAAATGTAGCAGTCTGTGCAGTTAATGTTGAAATAAGAGTCTGTTTGACCGGCTGTGTATGGATATGTGAATGTCAGTCTATACCAGCCATCATGGTATTGCGTGATCGTTCCTGAAACAGATCCAGCTGGCGTTATGACGCCTGTCGAAATATCATATGTACATTGCCATCCAGTGTACGCAGCCTCTACAATTTGAACAATCGATGATGTTTTAGGTTTTACAAAAATCGATTGTGTATGCGTTGTTCCAGACAATAAAACAACATATTGCCTCACGTAGCTGAACCCACCAACATCTGTATTGCACGCCAATGTGTCAGCGGTTAGTGTGCCGTCTGGAGCTGTTGTCGTATTTGCTGTGATGCTTGCGTCTTTGGTGACCCATGGAACAGTTGCAAATGCAGAGGATTGCAAGTATAGGTTTGTTCTTTGCTCTTCAATCAGCAAACCTTTGCATGTCAAAGTCACAGGATCATAATCAAAGCGAGGAATATCTGCAGAAGATGCTTCTACGAGTCCAGACGCATTCACTCTCGTGGCAGTATCACCACCACGAGAAAATCCAATAATTGCGTCAAGACTTCCAGTTGTGAAATCCAATGAAAGTTTTGGCATTGGCTGATGTGTAGAAGTCATAATCTCTCGACTTTACTTGCTGAACACGTTGACACGAACATTGGCTGTACCGATGACGATAGGTGAACCAGTTGGGTTGCTTATCGTCACCCGTACCGCATCCGTTGTGTAAACATCAGCAGATATGATGCACCCGCCAGTGTTAACGTCAACAGAAGCAATTGCAAAATCTCCCAATTCTGCCTTTGTCGCAATTCCTGCAACATACTCTGCACCAGCAGCCAATGTTCCAATGGCTTCGGACTGCGTGGCTTGAGAAACAATTTCATCAAGAATTGTCGTTGTGCTGGCATTGAGTACGTTGCTGTTATATGTAGCATTTGCTCGCAAAAAATGATTTCGCGTCACAAATCCACTGCTGGCACTAGATGCCACAAACAGTGATCCATAACCAACGCCAGAGTTGTCAACCAAATTATTGGAGACAATAAACCTTTTGGCCTGTCTAATGTCAATTGCCCGTGCGCCGTAATCAACGGGGTTGAAGATGATGTTGTCTGAAACAGAGCAGTTGTAAAACGTCGGGTCTGACGTCACACTGTCGATGGATATTGCAGGCCCTGTAAGTTGGTATCCGCCAATTTGGTTACCTACAAACTGCAAGAAGGAATACCCGTCATTCACACTGATAGGCGTAAAGTCACTTCCGATATATCCACGAAGTGCGTTTACTGTTTGGTTCTCAACGCTGTTGCCTTCAACAATTGCGATTGACGTGCCACGCAAAGGATTGATGTCTACGCCAAAAGCTCCACCATTAATTTTGTTCCCGATGATACGTGCGCCACCTCCGCGATACCAAATGCCACGACCAGAAGGCGATGTAGAAGCGTTGGTAAAGAACGAGTTACCGGAAATTAAATTGTCACCGTTGTCTTGGAACAAGGCGCTATCCATGTCGGCATAAATTCCAGCAATGGTTGAAAAAGCAAAATAGCTGTTCACAACACTGAAATATGACGATATTTTAAGACTTACACCAATTGGTAAGTTACGGACGTAAATTCCATCAACAATGGTGAGATAGTTTTCGTTCGGGTTGCCACCATATGGCGCTGGAACAACACTGATACCAGCTCCAGCCGCCTTTTGTGTTGGTGACGATGCAATAAGCGTGAAGTTGGAGAACAGACCGCCAACTGTGTTTATGAGCAAGCCTGTTGGGTCAACGCCTGTATAGGTAATGACGTCATCATTGGTGGTGTCGGTTGTTCGGAGAATGGTCAACTTGCCTTCACCAACAATGCCGCCAGACGGTATTGTGATCCTTGTAAATTGGTAAGTGCCTTGTGGGTAATAGATTGTTTGTCCAGTGTCATGTGCAGCTTGCATTGCTGCAGTGTCATCCGTCACCCCGTCTCCAACAGCGCCAAAATCTTTGACGCTGACTACATCACGCATTTTGTCTTGAGCCGACCGTGCAACAGCACCTGATCCAGCAGCCTCAAATCCAATCCAATCTGAACCATCATTGCCTGCAAGATCAGAGATTACGCCGATCTGAGATTTGAATCCTGTGAATGAAACCAAGTCACCGCTGTAACGCTCAAGGGCTTGCGGTGCGCTGTACACGGTGCTGCCATTGCGATTCTGTACTCGGATGCTGTAATCGCTGTTTACGTACAGGCGTGCAGGCGTACCGTTGCGCGAAGGGTATCCACCAAGCGTGCGAACAGGCTGCGTCGCAGGAATGCTTAAAGCAGCATCCAAATACACGTTGATAGGATTGACCTGAGGGTCAAGATTTGCTTGGCCAATCCAGACATAACCAGCCTCAAGAGGCTGGCCATCAATGTCCGTGAAGATCGGATAGGTGGGCTGAATGGAAAGTGAGGACATTACTGGTTCTCCTGGTCGAATTGCTCCTGGGCCTGCAGCGATTGAACAATGAACTTCTCACGCGCACTCATTTCGCGTGGGAGCTTCACCGCGTCGGCAAACTTCTGGAAAGATTGTGACATCAAGACAGCCTTTACGGTAGCCTTGGACGGTTGGTTGCCTGTTGAAACTGTCTCGACAGCCAGGCGCTGGAACTCAGGCGACGAGATCAACTCATCGGCTGCTTTCAGTGCGCCAGGCTTGGTTTTGGTCAGCGCAGCGGCCAGGCCGGACGCAATGCCAGCACCAGGCAAGCCCACGGCAGTGGTGGCCGCCTCGATGGGCAGGCCGACTGCAGCACGCTTGGCCACGCCATAGATGTTGGTCAGCAGGTTGTCAGCGCCTTGTAGCTCCTGTTGGACGGCCTGGATGCGGCCGGTGGTGATTCGCTCGCGTGTGGCCTTGCTCACGTTGCTGGCCACGCGGTACAGGTCGGACAGCTGCTTGCGTGCAGGCTGCGGCAGGTTGGCCATCAGCGCGGCATAGGCCTGCTTGTTGGACAGCAGGCCTTCGTACCACTTGGCGTAGGTGTTGAAGTTCAGAGCGCCGTTCTGGGTGGCTTTGCCGAAGGCAGTGTTCAGAGCCGAGGCCGTGACCATCTGGCGCATGTCCTTTGGGATGGCGGTCAGAATCTTGGCCAGCTTGTCGGCATCGCCCTTGGTCAGGGACATGGTGGCCGATTCCAGCTTGCCCACCAGGCTCTGGTCGAGCTGGCGACCGAACAGGGACACCATGTCGTCCTCAAAGCCCTTGCGCATCTGCACCAGGCTCTTGGCCAAACGGTAGCTTTCACCTTGGCCAGCACCTTGGGCCAGCGCGAATTGGTCGTCGTCGATCAGGCGGTAGAGCTGCTTTGCAAGGCCGGTGTCAGCATCAGCAAACTGGCCAGCCTGGCGTGCAGCCGCGCCAACGTCACGCCGGACGTCGTCGATCAGGGCGTATGTCGGGGCACGAGTGCCGATCACGTTGCCAGTCTCGTCCTTGATGGGCTTGGGCGTCAGCTTGCTGCGCACCATCTTCTCCAAGGCTGACAGGTTTTCAGCGCCGTCCAGGTCATCGGCGCGACGCTGCACGAATTCCAGCACGTTGGTGGCCTCACCACGGGTCTGCGACGGAATCTGCGTGCGCAGCGCCTTGTAGGCGTCGTCGGCCTGGTTGGCCAAGTTGGTCACGGTCTGGTCGAGCTGCGTGCGCACGGCCTGATTGAGCTTGCTCAGGTCGGTCGTGCCGCCGATCTCGTTGATCAGGCGGTCGGCACGCTGGCCAACCTGCTCAAGGCCCTGAATCTCGGCTGCGCGGGTCTGGCTGCCGGGGATGGACTTCACAGCTTGGGCCAGCTCGCGGTAGGCCTGGTTTGAGGTCAGGTGGTCGGGCTGCAGGTATTCATCGATGCCAAGGCGTCGGGCAGCCTCCAGCACCTTCGGGTCTGGCGCGGCCTGGCCAGCCAGCACGGAAGTGGCGCGGGTTGCGCCCATGCCACCCTCGGCGGCCGTGCGTGCGGTCGTGGCCAGCTCCTGCGGGGTCATGGCGGCAGCAGGTGCAGCCGGTGGCGTGACCTGCATGGCAGAAGGCTGAACTTCAGGCGCGGCAGCGGCAGCGCGGACAGGTGCGGCAGGCGCAGCCGGAGCCATTGCAGTGCCCATTGGAGCGCCAGCAGGGGCCGCAGGGCCAGCGGCAGGGGCAACGGGCGCACGGGCAGCGCGGACGGCCTGCACGCCGCGAACAGCGGCCGGGAGGACTGGAGCCAGCGCAGCAGTCGTGGCCACCTCGCCAGCGTCGAATCGGCCGCCAGTAGCAGCCTGTGTGGCCTCGATGGCTGCCTGGGTTCCACCAGCAGCAGCGGCCATGCCGGGCAGCGTGGTAGCGCGGCCAGCCGGGGTGAAGGCGGCCAAAGCACCAGCAGCGCGTGGAATGTCGCTCACCTGGAAGCCTGGCTTGATGGCGTACATCTTGCCGTCGATTGACGACTGCAGCACGAAGTTGCCCTTCTCGTCCTGGCTGACTTGCACGCCGGGGAAGTTGGACTGGATGACCTGCACAGTTTCCTGCGGGTTGGTCATCATCGTGCCCAGGGCCGACTTGAAGCTGGCCATGCTGAAGGTGTTGAGCTCAGGCATCGACGCCCAATCTGGCAGCGCCTGAGTTGTGGGCGTTTCGCGCTCTGTGCCAGTGATGGCCTCACGGATGCCGCCAAGCACGCCTAGGGCCTCAGTGCCTTTGAGCTGCATGCCAGCCGGTGCACGCACCATGCCGTTCTTGACGTCGGCCTCCAAGTCCATCATTTCCTGGCGGGTCATGCGGCCGGTGTTGTAGGCCTCGACCACGGCAGGCGGCAGCTCAGCGACCTGAGTGCTTGGCTTAGTGCCTTGCGCTGGCGCAGGCTGTTGGCCACGTAGGGCAGCGCCACGGGGCAGCATGATCGCGCCGGACTGGACGTCGGCCTCGAACTCTGCTGCCTCTTCAGGCGTCATCTGACCAGAGCTGTAGGCGTTGAAGATGTTTTGAATCGAGCCAGGGGCCATAGCAGGGCCACCAGCAGCAGCGCCAGCGCCACCTCGGGCTGCCATGACGCGTTGAAACGTGCTCTCCCCACCTCCGGGGAGCGTGGCTTGTTGCTCTTGGCCGACACCGGCAGTCACGCGCTCGATGTAGGACTTCGTGCGAGGCCCCCAGTTTTTCGGGTCGGTGCCGCCGTGATATTCGGCAGCTGCCAGCTTGATGTCGCCTTTGTTGCGCTGTAAGGATTCCTTGAGCAGCAGGCCAGCAGCCTCGGCCGCGTTCTGTGGGCTGAGGTAGGCATCCACGCCATACTTGTCCAGCACAGCCTTGCGGGTGGCCGGGATGATCTGGAATGGCGTCTTGGCATTGGCCTCGGACACCTGGTCGGCATTGCTGCGCTCGCCATAAAGCAGCACCGACTTGAGCAGACCAGACGGCAGGCCGAGCTTCTGCTCGGTGCTGGACGCCAGGTCAGACCAGAACGGGTCTTTGTAGCTGTTTGGGGCTTGTGTCGCCATCTGTTGTCCTTATTGGCCAGGCAGCTGGAAAGTGCCGCTGCCCATGGTTCCGGGTGCTGGAACTTGGCCAGTTTGCGGGTTGGCCCAGCGCATGTAGCCACGCTGGCCTGTGACCACGTTGGCCTGCTGTGCAGCCAAGCCCTGGGCGCGTTGCTCGCCGTACTGGCGCATAAAGTCCACGAAGGTTGTTCCAGCAGGCACTTGGATGCCGCCGATGTTGATGTCGGTCTTGGCGCGGCCAAGGGAGCCGGTCGAGTTGACCCACTCAGCCTCGGCAGATTTTGCCGCTGCGTCGAACTGCTGCATCTTGGCCATGCCGCGCAAGAACGAGGCGATGGTGGCAGCGTTGGCGGTTTCCTCGGGAAAACCCTTAAGCGCCAGCTGGATGTCCTTATCGGTGGCCGGGCCAGGCGGCAGCATCTTGATCGCCTGGGTGTTGCGCAGGCGGGTGTATTCCTGGCGCATCTGCGTCCACTCATCTTGGCGGCCGGTTGCGCCTGCGAACCATTCGCTGGCCTTGGTCAGTGCGCCCTTGCCGCCTTGTGCGGATTCGATGCGGCCAGCCAGGTCAAGCATGCGGCCTGCAGCCTGCTCGTTGCCGACGGCTGCGATGGTGGCGTCGTTGACGATCTTGCGTGCGTCGTTGTCCAGCTTGGTGCCAGACTGGTTCAGCTCAAACAGCTTTATCTCCACATCGGTCTGCAGCTTGTCGCGGTCGAGCGCCAAGCGGCCAGAACGGTCTGCGATCTGGCTGTCGATGTTGCGAATCTGTGCGCCGGTGTTGGCGTTTTCCAAAGCCAAGCGGGTCGGCGTGTTGGCCGTGACCAGCTCTTTCTCGGTCGCACCAGCCTCGCCAGTGCGAATCTCAGCCGGGGCCTTGAGCGCCTTGATCGAGGATTCCAGCACCTTGTCGCCACCAGGAACACCGGCAAGCATGATGCCGATGGTCTTTTGGGCAGCGCCAGGATTGGTCTCGGCCAGCTGGGCATAGGTCTCGTAGGCCTTGGCGCGATCTTCACGGCCAGAGTTGCGCTCTGCATCGGCCTTCTGACGGAGCAGGCTCACGCCGATCTGCGGTGCGCCGGAGCTGAATGCCGACATGACCTGGCCGCTGAAGCGCAGCTCGTTGTCCTGCTGGTCTTTGTTCAGCGTGTCCCAGTTGGCACGCATGCTGGCTGCCTCTTTTTCAGGCAGCAGCATGGCGATGTTGGTGAAGTCGCGTGCGGTCGGGTTCGGGTTGTTGATCAGCGCCTGCATGCCCTGGTTGAGCATTTGCTGGCGTTCGGCAGCCTTCGCGGCAGCCTCTTGCTGCGTGCGAATGTCTGCGATGGTCGCGCCAAGCTTCAGGCCGCTGACGGCAGCCTCGAACGGGCTCTGGACGTTGATGGAGTAGTCGTAGGGTGCTGGCATGTTCTTGTCCTCAGAATAGGCTGCCGAAGCCAAGGCCAAGTTTGCCGCCTGCGCCGTACTGTGCGCCAAGCACCTGGGCCGGGAGGTTCAGCAGGCCGCTGAAGGCTTTGGCCTGGCCAAGCTCGCCACCAGCCAAGGCTGCGCCGCGTTCTGCCTGCAGTCGAGCAATGGCCGAGCCGGTTTCCATGCCTGCCGTGCCGACACCGGCAGCGGACTGCTGGCCAAGTGCGGTCAGGCCACCAAGGCGGCTGTATCGGTTCTCGAGCTCCTGCGCCAGCAGCTGCGGCCGGAATTGAGCCAAGGCAGCCTGGACGTTGCCGCCACGCAGGCCACCAGTGGCAGATGCACGCTGCAGCAACGCTTCCTCGCCGGTGCGAAGCATGGCCTGAAATGTCGGTGAGCGCTCAGCTGCCGCAATCTGGGCAGCCTCGGCTTCTGGGGTTCCAAGGCCAAGCATGGCCTGCTGTGCCGCAAGTGCCGGAGCACCAGCCTCGACGTAGGGTTTCAGCAGCTCGCGCACCATGTCAAACTGGCGACGCTGTTCTGCGATGCCAGCCTCACTGGCTGCTGCTTGGACGCCAGCAGCTTCACCTGCTGCGTCGGCTTGCATCAGGCCGCCGACGAGCTGTGTGCCGCCGACGATTAAGCCGGTAATTGGATCAGGCATGGCCAAACTCCTTCATGTATTCTTCAAACGTCTCGCCATACAGCTCCATGACCAAGTGGGCATTTTCGTTGGCAAACTTCGCGCCATGGCAAAGCTGCATGGCCATCAAGACCACGTCATAGTACCCAGCACGCCACATGTAGGAGCGTGCATCAGCAAGCCCTGCACGCTCAGCGCGGTCAGATGCTTGCCACTTCAAGACCATGGATGCCACGCATGGCACCAGGACAGGGGAATTCTGCAGGAAGAAGGTGTTTTGATTCATCGCCACCAGGGTGTTCCAGATGGCGGCATTCAGATCGCTGCGCTCGACTGGATCGCCATCTGCCACGTCGTCAAAGACCTGGATCGCGTTCCACAGCATCAGCAGCCACTCAATGGCCGGTGCAGGCAGCGCCAGAACCTGTTGCAGGTTCTGTTTGAGGCTATCCGTACCAGTCATGCTCTACCCTCCAAGTGGCGATGAGCTGCTGGCGGCTCGATAGGCTCAGCACCTGTATTTTCCCACATTTGCATCACCTGTCAATCCATCTCAAAGTCGCGCTCTTCCCAGGCTTGGCAGGAGCGCAGGTCGTGACAGATGAAATCGAACTTGCGGCAGAAGCCACGGTAGCCAGCGCCCTCGTCCCAATCGTTCTGGGGGATGCGCTCCATCTTGGCCTGCATCATGGTGCTGTTGTCGTAGTACTCGCAGTTGGAGCAACGACGACGACGAGCCTCTTTCTCATCGACCTGCATGGCCTTGGCCAGCCCCATCCAGTAGGGCTTGTTCGCGCCAGGTTCGTTGGATGGGTTCTCCGGGCCGAGCATCCAGTCCTCGATCACCACCTGGGTGTTCTTCTTGTTCTCGGCCGCTGTGATGAACGGCATGGCCTCGGGCAGGCCGGTGAATCCAGCCATCATGATCTTGGGCATGTCCATGGTTTTCTCCTTCAAGTGATCTCGCGGCCACTGGCGCGAATGGTCAGCGATGTTGCTGCGCTGGCGATGGTGGAAATGAAGCCGCCCGGCTCAAGAACCTGGCCGACCAACTCGGGGAAAGTGTAGGTCTCATCCGGTGCGATGGCACGCGTGTCCACCACCAAGTTGCTGACGCCAGCAGAGCCTCCAACGGTCACCAGATTGACGCTGATAGTCACGTTGCCTGCGCTGGTGTTGGTGGCCGTGAACTTGTCGATGATGGTCTTGCAGTTGGTGGCCGTGTACTGCGTTGTTTGTGCATTCTCAGCCTGCTTGGCCGGGATCAGTGCTTTGACGAGGACGCTCATGGTTTCTCCTTATGCGAGTCGAATCGCGGTGATTTCAGTTGCATTGTTGCCGCTGCTGTTTGCCGTTGTTGCAGCCTTCATTAAACAAGCAGTAGCGCCTGCGCTGGTGGTTCCTTGCAGTTTTATGGTTGTTGTTCCAGTCAACACCACAATCGATGTGATTGCAACGTTTGCGCCAGTTCCAGCAACAGATGGGGTGTACGCTTGAGAACTGGCATGGTGGTTTGTGCCGTCTGTAATCCGACCGAACCATATCGTTGCCGTGGTCGCCGTGCGCCAGAATGTGATGTGCCCTGTGACCAGCCAAGTCCCAGCAGACAAAGACACGCTGGGACCGTCGTACCAAGTGTTGCTGGTTGGCATCTGAACATCCGCGCCCAACGACGCTGATGCGTTGGTGATCGACCCAGACCCTGATCCGTTTGACGCAGCAGTAATGCGCCCTTTGGAATCCACCGTGATGTTGGCGTTGGTGTAGCTTCCTGGCGTGACTGCGGTATTGGAAAGTGTTGTCGTGATGGCCGTTGCACCACTGCCGGTCACATCACCAGACAACGTGATGGTCTGGTTGCCTGTCAGGTAAGTGGATGTGTCCAGCGACCATGTATTGAGCGCCGTTTTGCGCAGCAGACCAGAGGTGCCAGCCAGGCCAGCAATCGCTGTCAGATCGGCATCAAGCGGCTGATATGTGGATGCCGCCGTGGCGCTAGTCAAATAAGGCGACAGCGCCGCGCTTGTGATGTAACCAGCATCGTTTGAGAAGGCAGAAACGTTCGTGGGCTGCGTGTAGCTAAAGATGCCAGTTGCTGGGTTATAGCTTAACGATCCGCTGGCGCTGACTGCTGCACGTGCGCCTGCTTGATCGACGTATCCGCTTGGGTTGGCTGCGCTGTATGGCGTGAACCCAAGAGCACCAGAAACATCTGTGCCATTGAGCGTGACAGCGCCAGTACGGGTGTTGAACGAGGTGACGCCACCACCACCACCAGATGCAGGTGGGTATTGATTGATCGGCATCAGATAGCCTCCGCGCCACTGGCGGTGATTGTCATACCAGCGCCCGATGCCTGTATCTGAATGGTGTCACCAGCATTCAAAATCTGAGTCCCAAGCCACTGCAGCGTGCTGTTGGCGTTGACTGCAACGTCATACAACAGGGCATTGGTTGTCGCTGCTGCTCCGGCAGATGGCACCAAGAAAACGCGCACGTTTAGGATGCCTGCGGTGGTGTTAGCAATGTCCAGGTCTTTGACGAATGTGCGTGTGGCAGCCGGGACCGTGTACAGGGTTGTGACGCCGACGCCGATGGCCGCCTGGCCGAGTTTGGTTGGGGTGATGTTCTGAAAGGCCATTACATGCTCATCCATTCAAGCACCTGCACAGCAGATGCGGGTTTGTTTTCCCAGCGGGACTGCGTGGCATCGTAGAGCAGCACATCAAAGTCGTTGGGGGTTCCGGTGCCGTTGATGTAGACATCCTGAAGCCTTGCCAGCGACTCAGCAACAGTCATGCGCACAAAGATCGAGCCAGAGCCACCACCGCCAGCGTTGACCACCACAGCAACAGGCACATCGATGTTCGGGGCCTGCGGTGCGACGTTTGTCCATGTGCCAGGCGTTGCGGGGTCGAAATACAGCAGGTCGCCATCTACCCAGACCTCGCCATATGGTGCGCCGGTGGTATTGAATCCACGCACCAAGCCAAAGCTGGTCACATAGCCGAAGGCGTTGTCTGCGATGTCCTGCGTGGCCACGCCCATCATGTAGTCAGCAAGAACGGAGCCATCAGCCACGGCAGGGCCAAATGTCAGCTTTCCAGAAGCGCCGACTGTGCCTGTGAACATCACTGGCGTTCCATTGGCAATCGGGCCACCGCTGGTGTTCTTGGCGTAGTACATCAGCTCTTGGCCGACCTGCAGAACGCTGCCGCCGTACAGGCCAACATCCATCGTTCCATCGTCCTGGTTCCACTGCACGCGCCGCGCTTGCGACACATGAGGGCCGATCTCTGGCAGGTCGATGTAGTCCGTCACGACCGAGTTGTTGTTCTGGATTACTGGCGCGGTGGCCAGCATCTCCAGAGCGTTGGCAATTCGGCCGAGCGTGTCCAGTGCCTGCACGGCTTTCTGGTCTGCGTTGCCTGCGTTGATGGCTGCATCTTTGGCCAGGCTCACGATTTGAGCCAGTGCCTCGTTTGCTGATGCGTCTGCATTTCCGGCCTCGATGCTGATGCCTTCCGTGTCAGTTGCTGGAGATACCTCATCAGCGATCTGAAACAGGCGCTCGAACTGCCTGATCTGCTCGTGGTTCTTGAGGAACGTGGCGAGCTGGTCGCGGGTGAGGTTGAGCTTCTGCGTTGCCATCAGTAGGCCAATGGCTCGATCTGAGCCTCAAGACGGATGAAGGACAGGTGCGCCTGGCTGTCTCCACGGAATCGCTGGATGCGCCAGTTGCGCATGTGGCCCTGCTGGAACCATGCGAGGCGTTTGCGGCTGCCGGTCGTGCCTGCGCGGATGCTGCGGTCTTGGCTCCAAGCCTGGCCGTCCACGCTGTAGCTGGTCGAGATCATGGGGTCGACGCCAAGCGCCACGCTGCCGGTCAAACTGACCAGCTCCAGCTCGTTGAAGATCGCGCCGTTGCTCTCGTTGTAGACGATCAGCGTGCCGAACTCCCAGCGCACGATCTGGCCCCAATGGCTGCTGATGTTGTCCACCAGGTAGCCGATGGCGTTGGACTGCGGGTCACCGATCAACCACTTGTCGTAGGCCCAGACCAGATTCCTTGCGCGATACTGACTGAAGCCGACTTGGCTGGTGGTCAGCGTGAACCAGACGGGCTGGCTCAGCTCGCCAGTGGCAGCAGCATCAAATACCAGCGTGCGGTCGGGCAGGTGGACGTACAGGTGCTGATGGGCCTTGTCGTTGCGTGCCTCCAGTTTTACGCCAGCCAGCTGCGCTTCGGTGTAGCCGAGCAGAATCTGGTCAATCTCCTGCGTGCTTATTTTTTGAGCAGTCGCATTTGCGCCGAGGTAGATGCCTGGCGCTTCGTTGCGTCCGGAGCCGAGAAAGGCGACGCTTTCCACGAACACGCAGCATCCGAACGTGCCGATGACGCCCTTCTGAATCTGTGCGCCATCGATGCGCTGGAACGGAAAGAACTCGCCGCCCACGTTGTCGAACACCTCGATGGTGTTGCGGTTAAGGGCATAGACCTCATTGCGCAGTTTGAGCAGCGCCACCACAGGATCGGGGTCGACTTCGCTGGAGCCGTACTTCAGCGGGTTGACCTGGGTAGGGTCGGACAGCTCAGTCACGATCAGGCTGGTGCCGTCAGTGGTCATGAAGTAGCCATCCACCCAGACCACATCCAGCACGACGCCGAGATCGGGGTCGGTCACTTGAACCAGGCCAAGTGCGCTGTTCCAGTAGTACAGGCGGCCACCGGATGCAATGGCCAAGCGGTCGAAGCTGTAGTCCATCGTCACCAGGGTGTTGATGGGGCCGCCCACATCGCCCAGGATGGTCACAGCGCCATTGCTGGCCACGGTCACCAACTTGGTGCCCATGACGCGGTAGCAGACGCCGTTCCAGTTGATGCCGCCACGGTCGATGCCGGGGCCTGTGCCGTTGCCGACGATGCCGTCACCAGGACGCAGAAAACCGGCACTGATGCCGGACTGCTTTGGTACTGGCACCAGGTTGACCGGGTACGACGTGCGCAGGTCTGGCCCGTTGTCAGCGTAGATGCCGTTGAGGATTGGAATCTGCATGGCTTACCACTTGACCTTGTTGGCCCAGTACGCTGCGCTCATCTTGCCCTTGGCGATGTTTTCAGCGTGCCTGGCCTTGAATGATTCGCGCCGGGCTTTGTCCGCCTTGGACTCGCCTTCGCGCTTCGGAGACCCGGACACGCCCTGCTGGCCAAAACGAATGGTCTTGACCTGGTCGCCATCCTTGGCCACCACGACGTGGGATTTGGTCGGGTGCGACGGTGTGCGCTTTGGCTTGTTGAAGCCATCCACACCGACGCGTGCCAGACGCGGGTCTTTTTTTGTTGCCATCAGGCGATCCTGTACCAGCTGTTCAGAGACTGCACGAAGCGCATGCGGAAGAAGTCCTCGGCTGCCAGTGTGCTCGGGTCGCCATAGGCTGCAGCTGCGCCGTTCAGTGCCAGCGTGAAGGCGGTGATCTGCTGGGTGGTGGTGATCAACACCTCAGTGCCGTCTGGCGTCTGGGTGTTCAGCGGCAGGGTCACGGTGCCAGAGGCCAGAGTGCCAGCAGGCTGCAGCAGCATCCACTGCTGCTGGCTGACTGGGGTCGGCACGGTGATGTTGAAGCCGGTTCCAGGCGTCGAGATGCTGGTGGCCAGCGTCGGGGCCGCGAAGGTCTGCTGGAAAAGCGCCAGCAGGGAGCCGATCGGCAGGCGTCGTGCGTCGCCGTTGTTTGGGGTGTAGACGGGAATCTGGTCGCCAGTGGAAGCCTGGAGCAGCAGCGGCAGTTGGTTGATTTGTGGCATGGTTTGTCCTCAGTTGTACTCGATGGGGCCGTCCGGGCCTGCGGTGACCGGATCGACCGGAGGACGCAGGAATGGGTTGTCGTACACGCGCCATGGCTTGTTGCCAG
>JACCDW011163717.1_pt1 | contig 34630 bp, 35 predicted proteins | sample 7449781 | NCBI WGS metagenome assembly JACCDW01 (sample SAMN15323449, study PRJNA562643) | freshwater metagenome | isolation source: river surface water | place: USA:Blue River Watershed | collected 2017-08-18
ACTACAGAGCCATAATCACGGTTTAACGAGAATATCCTGTTGAATATATCATCAGATGAGCCAATCTTGACAAGACATTTCCCATCCGGCATCTCTTTGATCTTGCCGAAATAGACAACAGAGCGGTTTCGAAATGCTTCTATCAGGGAGTGATGCCTTGCCAACTCAACCTCTCTCTTGTATTTAGCAGCCTCATCCTCTAATGCCTCCTTTACACCCTTCTCTACAAGCTTTTCCAGCTCGTACTTTCCGGATTGATGGATAGATTCGATAACATCATAAACCCATTCTTGAAAAGCATGCGCAGCCGGTTTACGAGAATTTAACAATAACTTGTAAAGGCCACGTTCTGTTAGGAATGTTGTCTCTTGTAAACCACCAAGGGTGCCCACAGTACGGTCTACCTTTTCTCTATTGTTAAATGAGGCTATACTTGTTCTTACCTTCACAATACCTAGTACATTACCAATCTCCTTCGCACGAAATAGCGTTTTCTCATTTTCAAAAAGGATATTGATTTCATGCTCTGTCCCATTGAAAACAAAGGCCTTCAAGATATCCATGGCTTCTATCTGTGTATAGATCTTACATTAGAAGCAATCAATTTTTCATTTTAAGGTGGTGGTCTATACTACGTACCTATTTAGGATGCGTTTGGACGCGGGGAATGGCGGGATTTGCCGGTAAAATTTTTTTCTTGCTATAAAGTATCCAAATACAATGGGAGGCGGTCTTCTACAGCTTGTTGCTTACGGCGCTCAGGATGTTTACCTCACCGGTAACCCTCAGATCACCTTCTTCAAGGTGGTCTATCGCCGCCACACTAACTTCGCTCTAGAGAGCATCGAGCAGACCTTTTAAGTTAAAGGGTTGAAAAGCAGCCAGCCAACGGGATATGGATTACCCTTGGACAAACCTGTAAGCGATCCATACGATAGACTTGCCCCCATCTATCGGAACGCTGCTGCTAGTGGAATATGCGAAGGCATACTCTGCAACATCATCAAATTGCTGGGAACCCCTAAAGCCCGTACTACCAAATTACCGGTGGAAACACTGTAATGGCCAAGAGAAAGACTTGGGTATGGTGAAAACGTACGTGGATGTGTCATTGTCTTAACAAGAACTAAATGGGCAATCAGCAGCCAAGTCCTAAGGGTCACTTTAATGAGACCTAAAGCATTTGAAATTTTCAAAAGCGGGATCCAGTTCAACGACTAAATGGTGATGGGTCATAGATACATACACATTTTGTGTATTTTTATGGCTTAAGATATAGTCTAGGCCCCGGAGAATATCCGATAAATACGCCGAAAGGCGGGGTATAACCGTTAACGGTACTGCCGACTTCGGCAAGCGCGTGACCTGCCAGATCAGCCGCAACGGTGATCTCATCCACCGCGTCTACCTACAGGTCACCCTACCCGCCCTTGCCACCAACAAGTACGTCGACTTCGTTGGTCTGGCCCTCATGAACTACGTCGAGCTAGAGATCGGTGGCCAGTCCATCGACAAGCACTACCCCGACTGGCTCTACATCTGGAATGAGCTCACCCTGCCCCAGAGCAAGAAGCTCGGTTACCGCAAGATGGTCGGTGCCAACCCCAACCTAACCAACGCCTACAACACCGGTGCCACCCTCTACGTGCCCCTTGAGTTCTGGTTCTGCCGCAACCCCGGTCTGGCCCTGCCCCTGATCGCCCTCCAGTACCACGAGGTCAAGATCAACATCCAGTTCGAGTCGCTCGCCAACCTGATCAAGACCAGCACTGGTACCTCGTCCGGTTCGATCACCTCGGCCTCGCTCTGGGTGGATTACGTCTTCCTTGACACAGACGAGCGCAGGCGGTTTGCCCAGCTGTCTCACGAGTACCTAATCGAACAGCTACAGTTCACCGGCTCAGAGACCGTTGCCGCCTCGGCTAACCGCATCAAGCTGAACTTCAACCACCCCGTGAAGGAGCTGGTCTGGGTTCTCCAGCGCACCAACGTGACCTCGAACGCCTGGACCAACTACGTCAGCGCCGATGGCTTCGATGTTGCCCCCACCGAGGTGAACGCTGATGCCGATTGGACCGGTGTCAACGGCATGACCGCCGCCAAGCTGCAGCTCAACGGCCACGACCGGTTCACCGCCCGCGATGCCGACTACTTCAACCTGGTCCAGCCCTACCAGCACCACACCACCATCCCCAACAACCCCGGTATCAACGTGTACTCGTTCGCCCTCAAGCCCGAGGAGCACCAGCCCTCTGGTACCCTGAACATGTCGAGAATCGATACCGCTGTGCTGTCGTTCACCTCGTCGTACGCCGGTGTCATCAAGACCTTCGCTGTGAACTACAATGTCTTAAGGGTCATGAGCGGGATGGGTGGCCTTGCTTATAGCACATGATAAACCATGTGCCTTGAGCTGAAAAGATGTCTGCCAGAGCGATGCGAATAAGCTCTGGATAAACCTGTTAGGCCAATCGCAATGCTATTATAGCATAAGGCCAGCATCTAGTGGATTATAAAATCCGCAAGATCCCTTGTTGTTCGGGAACCCCCTAAAGCCTATCCTACCAAAGGATACCGGAAACGGTATCTCTGGCCAAGAGAAATGAACTTGGGTATGGTAATAATGGATAGGATTGTGAATGGCTTCACAAATGGGCAACCCGCATGATCACCATCTAAAGGCGCTAATCCTAGCCAATGATGGGTCGTCAGAGACTGAACGGGGATCGGTCAGCAATGAAGGAAAAAGGAATTCCTGAGCTGGCTTAAGATACAGTCCATCCCTCTAGGGAAACTTAGAGGTAGCGAGACTCCAACTAAGCCACCATATAAATTTGAAAAATTTAATATCAACTCTTTTTTCATTTATTTACAATCTAAATAAACTACTAAAAATGAGATCCTAATGATTTATATTTATACACGTTCCCAAGTATAACCTCCTAATTTTGTATTATATTTACTCGCATATCCAATGCTCTCTGGTTTGAAACCTGTTGCTACAGCAGCAGCCTTGATACTTGGAAATATTTCAACACTGTTATCATCACGTATTAGTTTTATACCTACTCTATTATTATTAAGTCCTGTATCATAGGCATGTTTTACATTCTCACTCTGGGTAGTTATCTCTATGTTCGAAAGATGGTTATTATGACGATTTCCATCCTTGTGATTAACTACCTTACCAGATAGATCTCCTAGGAAAGCCTGAGCAACCTCACGATGAACATAAAGCCTCCCCTTTGTACGAGCTTCCTCGTCTATGTAAACACCAAACTCTATATATTTTAACTTTGTATCAGGATTATGCTGAAGAATAATATCTTGTCGGTTCTTGATACGCCCATAATTAGACACCTTATAACCTTCTATAGAAGCATCTTTCCATTCCTCATCTTCATAATTACTCTGAACAGTATGAGGTGCTCTATGATACTTCCCGTATGCCTTATGACTATTTTGCTCAGACGAGGTTGCCCATTCTAGATTTTCTATATGATTGTCCTTTTTATTTAAGTTCTTATGGTTTACGGTTTTCTTATTCTCAGGATTTGGAAGCCATGTTTTTGCTATAACACAATGCGCATAGATCCCATTTTGAATACCATCCTTATAAAGACATACTTGACAATATCCGTGTACATCTGTAGAAGAAAGAATATTACCAGTCTCCTTGTTCCTGATCCGTCCATCGGTACACGCCTGATACAGGTCAAATCCGGGTACATCTTTCCAATTCTCATCTGGTTCGTTCCTAGTGTTAGGAGGCTTAGAGTTTGCCGTGTCAACGTACTTCTTGCTACCAAACATCTTGACTGCGATGTGCCCCTCGCGAACCCATCTATGGATTGTCGTACGTGCTACATCGTAATGCTTCTCTGCCTCTCCCAACGTGATGAAACCATTTGGGATTTCCGCCCCCTTGAGACGCGCCTTTTCTGGCGTCTTTGAGTTTGCGATGTCTACATATCGCTTCCCGTTCTCTACCTTGATGATAAAGTTCTCTGGGTTCTCACGGATCCAGCGATCCATGCTTGATTTTGAGATCCCATAATATGGAATTGCCTCCTCCAATGTAAGCCACATTGGTTCTTCGTCGTGATTATCAGAATTCGTCGACATTCTTGCGATTGGTACTTGTCATTGGTTTGTTCTTGTAAATCATCAAATTTTTGTTCATATTCTTTTCCAAGCAGGTTTGTACGCAAATCGTTGTACACGAAAATACTTGAATTGTTCAGTTTCTTTTGTTGCCTCCACAGCATCTTCGTACATCCTATCACCTAGAATATCACCAAATACAATCCTCCTATGATAGGTTTCTTTTGAAACTAGTTTATCTTTAATGTAACGCTGAATAATAAGGGTTGTAGGCCAATGCATAGCATCAAAACTAAAATCCATATCTATCTCAATACGTAGGTTTGGAAAACATGTTTCAAAATCATTTTTTGTTAGTAAAAGCCTATCTAGGTGTTTGTTATCCTGTCCGTGTTCCTCTGTGCCTGTACTTGGGAAAAACATAGCTAGTTTACGATACATATGATCATATACCAACCGCTCTATATAACACGTTTCTATTCTAGTGCGAATGTTCATACGATCTTGTTTGTCCATGTCCTGTGTACATATATGGAATGTATTCCTAAAAGCATCATCCCCTGTCCCACATGAATACAGACGATGATATATTGGCGTTACTAATCCAGATGAATTCTGGTTTTGAAAATATGTAATACCTTTTATAAATTTACCAAACAGAATGGTTAGTGCGCTTGGTATCCGTTTTTGAATTCCAAAAATATTCTTAAAAATACGATCATGTACCCCACGAATAGATGGATCTTTTATACCACGAAGAATGTTTATAATACGAGCTATTTCTGTCCAATATACACTTTCAAACTCCCCTATTATTTCGGGTTCTGTTTTTTTTAGAACCTTCTCCCATCTTGATAGTGCCGATTTTAAAGAATCTAGATTATTGGATGATAATTCATAACGCCTTGCTTCACTTACAACATTATAGAAATCGTTTTCCATTTCAATAAATACATAAAATATATTTATATTAGTTTTTCTTTTATTGTTCAATCTAGGTAACCGTATATATTTTCCAGCAATCTAGTAGATATGTCTACATTTACCGATGCTGAATGCGAAAAATGGCGCATTGATCCTACTAAGAACCCTAAAACAGGGAAGAAGATCAGCGAAACAGGCAAGATATACAAGGACCTAGTGCGCAAATGCGGTCCCATCAAAAACCCCTCTCCTAAAAAGCCGTCCCCTAATGGTTCATCCGGTCCTAGCCAACCCCATGCCAAGCAGTCAGTCGAGAACCCACTCGCCAAGCCGATGGCACGCATAATCCGTGAACTCTTCAGAGAGGTTATGAACCATCATGATCTTGGAGGGGATGGTCTTACATATAGTAACTGCGTTATCGCCCTCACACCAAATAAAAAAGGATTTGGTTCGCCTGTATCTGCTAATGCGCTTACAAAGATAGCTTTCGGCGTTATCACTAAGGGTGAGATCAAAGGGCATGAAGCAGATACCATAATGCGCTATCTAGGAGACGAAATTAACATACTTATTGCCAACCTGAAGAAGGAGCGCTTACAGATATCCCAAAGACTTCTAGGAAACCAATGCGATGAGCTCTAAATAGTAATCATTTTTGTAAAAATAAATCATAACATCTTAGGATTTTACACGATACGTTCTCTTTTTGACTGATCTGCCTTGCTTTGAATGCCCACCAGTCTGCTTTTCCTCCCAACTTTCAAACAAATTCTTGTACTTTATAAAGTAACGATCTTCTTCAATCAAATCGTCTAGAAATGATTGAAGGCTCTTATCAGAACCGCGAGCGTTTTTTATACTCATTCCTGCTTCCAAAAAACGCTCTATAAGACCTATTGAAAACTCGGCATTAATCATGTTTATTACCAAATTTTTTGGAACCTTGAAAGCACCCCACTCCGGTTTTTTATCAAGTGATTTTGTCAAGAATTCGCTCCATAATTGACGAACAATTGATCTTGGAGAGCACTTTATACACTGGACTAACGCAATATGAAAGATGCTATATGATCCTGCTTTCGTGTTTGAATATAGATGGCGAGGATATGGTCCACTAGTTAGAGCCCCCTCCGGGAGGTGTACAACCAAAGTACTATCTAGACCGGCATCTAGAAAGAGTAGTGCTACATCTACGGATCCATATAGCAATGGTTCTAAGATAAGCAAGCTCTTTCCGTCCGGACTTCTCATATTAGGATCTAACCATCCATGCTGGAAACCGCGCTTCAAAGCCATAAACTCCTTGCTGTCTTTAGAACCTTCATAATGTTCAGGAACACGTTTTACAAGAGCTTCAACGGTAGGATAATGCATATACAGATCCTTCTCATGTATCGTCTCCGCAAACTGCTTGTTAACAGCCCGTATGTTCTTTATCCGTGACATCTTGTTATCATCTAACAGGATCCTCCGTAAAACATCATCTGGTAAATCTGTAATTTGAACAGAGGATCCATTATCAGATTTTGATGAGTGTTTACCTCTTGAGGATTTCTTATCCATAACACCTATTTGTTAAACATAAATTATTACTCTAATGGGATGGCATCCTTTAGCCTCTCTAGTATAGTTGTGGTGTGATACTCTACATCGAAAAGACCCTTGTCATCCAGAGTAATCGGATGTGGGATCATCCACTTGTAATTAGAAATGTTATCAAATTCACCATCATCCCATGTCTCTTCATCACTATCGTCAGCTTCAGGGATCTCTACAAAAGGATCCTTATCATAACGGTAATGTATCATAAGAGATAACTGCTTACCTAGCATCATCACACGGATATCACCTAGGTTCTTTTTAAGCTTTTCCTGTATCCGTTTGATTAGCGAGGATAGAAGCTCCTGTGTTGTATTGGTTTGATTGTTATCCTCCATCTTGTATTAAGATTTACCATTTTACATTTAAATCATGCTAGACAGTATAAATGGATATTTACAAGAAATTCTTGGAGAAGGGATGGAAACCAAACTGGAACCTTCATCCGTCACCAAATGAAACACTTCTTGAAATGGTAATTGTTGAGCCCAGACAGCACGAAAACCTTCCATACATTCTAGCAAACGTATCACACATGCTGCCATACGCAGCACTTACTATAGTACATTCCAATCATAACAAAGATCTCGTAAGATCCATCGTACCAGAAGGAACTAACATAAGGCTCCTTAACATCCTCCCAGATAACCTTACACTAGCAGCCTATTCAGGCCTACTTATATCCGCACGTTTCTGGAAGATGCTTGTATCACCAAAAATACTCATCTTCCAAACAGATACCGGCATACGCAAGAACAACATACTCGATTTCATTCACACGGATTATATAGGCGCACCATGGCGTGTAAACTGGGGAGAACCGAACTGTAAGCCGTGCTATGTTGGTAATGGCGGTTTCTCTCTAAGAAATCGTAAGGCTATGATCGAACTGTGCGAACATCATAGCGAGGTACCCTTTCTTGGTCCTGAGGACATATACTTTGCTAGACAGCTATCAAAACAGGATAGGTACATAACCGCTTCCGTAAAAGAAGCACAATCTTTCTCTGTGGAATCCATATATTATCCTGATCCGTTTGGTTTCCATCAGCCATGGAACATACATCCGAGATGGATGCTCGAGGAGTTATTCAATGTGGATATATCGTCCAAACCTATTCCTGTAATAGATCGTGTAGAAATAAAAGATGAAAACAACAATCCGATATATCTTGACATTGCCTCGCACAAGTTGCTTTACCAATGGATCTGCCTAGGCATAGGGCCTAAAGGGCTACAAATATCAGACAAGGCATTATTCCCGATAAGAACCGTAAAGGGCACTATAAATCTTACGATTTCTATGTCTTCTGGGGAAGTTAATTCGCTTGTGTTCCATGTCTAGCTGATTATGCTATCAATCGTCTTTTCAAACTCGCGCATGAAATCTATAGGATCCATCGCCTTTTGGAAACGGGCACGACGTTCTTCCCTTTCATGTAGTGTTTCACACGCTGTTTTCCCAACCTGTTCTATGTATGCCTCTATGGATGGCACAATATACTTGTTGTCCTCCCCGCATGTTTTCAGCAGACTTGCTGTAACATTAGATACATGGCGGTTCTTTGGATCATATATGGTAACAATTGGAACGCCCATAACAAGCGACGAGCATGTGGTTGTTGTACCGCTATAGGGATATGTGTCAAGGCATACGTCAATCTCATTATAGAAATCGAGGTACGATCCCAAATCCTCCGAGAATGGTATGTGCCTTATCTGATGCTTAGGAAGCTCACGTATGTACACATCTGATACATCATCGTTTTCACCAACCTTAAGATACAGTACAATGTTCGGGTTATTAACAAGGATCTGCTTCCAGGCATCTATAATAATCGGATGCCATTTTGATCTCTTGTTCATAATTGCGCATCGTAGCTCGTTTGGAAGCAGGGCATCTGTCCTCTTCCTACGTATATTAGGAAGGGCTACATTATCAAACAGGTGATAACACAGGAAGCATCGTGGCATCCTTAACAGCTTCTCACAATATCCCATACCTGAATGATACTGTTCTTTGTGTAGATCATTGTCGTGTGTAAGAGGATCGGATATACTATCTACTAGCCTATAATCAACTGTTGGCATGTGCATGTAATCAGGGTATCCAAGATAGTTGATAATGATAGGTGCCGGCTTCATAGCTATAAGCTCGATACGATTGCCAATACCCAATCCGATAAGATCTAAAAGGACATCAATATGATGTATGTTCTTCATGTAATAGATTACGTCCTGGTTGCTCATTTCAGAGATGCGTGTCCATATAACATTAGGATAGGACATAAGTACCGTAGTAAACTCGTCATCGTTTTTGTTGTTGTAATAACAGAATATTTCGTACTTATCCTTATCAAAATGCTTTAACAATGGGGTTACAAAAAGGCTAACCGCATTCTTGTTAAAATCCGGAGAAATATACCCTATCCTTGTCTTTCCAGATCTACATTGTTTTGTAATTATTGTATCCATATTGTGATATGGATACATTCTATAAATGTTTGTGCTACACCGTGGTACATTTGTATGATAGCTGCGAGAAATACAAAACCCTTCGAACAGTCTCTGATCAAGGCTTGTTATCATGCTTCTTTCTTCGTAAGACAGGCAGTTATATGTTTTTAGATCTTTTCCCAATCCCGATGTATAAAGGGAGAGCGCTTTTTCAGGATCGGTTTCTTGTATGCTGCCAGCATACACAATATGAACATTCTTCCATCCCTCTATATGCCGATATCCCCAGTTTGGCTCTTTCAAGAGCCTATTTATGATCGTTTTGTAATATATCTGGTTTTTAGAACCCTTTTTTGGCAGTATAGGAAATAGCACGGATATTGCACGCAGCTGATCCATAATCTGAAAGCGTCTGCGCGGGGGTGCGACTGTCGCGTCTAGGGTATCCTTATCAAAAATGTAGAGCATATGATGTATAGCGGCATCGTTATTACCGTTATTTATGTGATGATCTGCCAAATGAAATCTAGGTGGTGCAAAATATGGGGATAGAGTTACGCACGTCTCGAATTGTTCTCTCGCTTTTATAACGTTTCCGTGTGCCTCATAATACATGCCGAGGTAGTATTGTAATATCACACTCTTCTTGTACCGTGTGCTTTCGATCTGTTTGATCTCATTAGAAAGGTCTTCATTCGCACGGAATTTCTGTACAAAAGTGAATATCAGCTGCTGCTCCTCCATATAACAAAACTGTTATTTGTATAGATAAGACAAATACGCTTAAGTTCTGTAAGGATGCCACGGCTACGCAGGAAGATATTAGCTATCCTATATGTTTCGCTACGAAAATTCGGTAAGAAACCGCGCTTCCTTGTGGTAAGGGATGCAGCAGAAGGCGATTGGTCATTCATAAGCGGGACGTGCGAGCACGGTGAAACATACGATAGGTGTGCCATACGAGAGATAGCTGAGGAAACAAGAGGGCTTGTATCCATGAAATCACTCCCAAAAAGAACCAAACGGTTCCAGACCATATACCAGGACAAGCGTGTTGATGTGTTGTTCATACCATTAAGGCTAACAGAGGAGCGCATGAGGATGATGGTTGAATTGTTTCCTGAGATAGAAACGCATGGACGCCCTGAACTTGAGGAGAACACGGATATTCGTTTTGAAACAATAGGGCAGTTTGTGCGCAGGAAGAACATATGGTCCTTTGTAAGGGATCTATGTAACGATGTCATGTTTCTTGAAACATGCCCAAAATAAAACAGAATAGAAGACCAAATACTTTATCTACATCCGAGAAACCAGGGGGTTGTAACCTGCAACGGTTGAACCAAGACCCTTGGTGAACATGCTGGCAACATAGCCGAGGATGGTGAGGCCAACCACAACAGCATAAAGGATGCCAAGGACCCAGGCCAGAAGGTTACAGTTGCCAATAGTTAGGCAGTTGACAACATAGGTGGTGTAGACAGCCACGGCATATATAGCAATAATACCAACCAGCATAGCAGGCTTGCGAGCAATGATAGCACCAACAGCGGTAACAGCAAAGAGGATGGTTGCGAACATGATGACTAGGAAGGCAGGCATAGTCATGTTTACCTTGGCAAACTGGGTCATACGGGGTACAGGCTGGTCAAGAACTCCCATCTCTATAATAATGATGTCTATTATATAAGAAGCAAAAAAATAGCTAAAATGTTGTATTTGTTTTTTTAGATTTTATGTTTTTATATTGATTTCTGTGTTTTACTTCTTGCCGGTCTTCTTAGGAGAGCCGGTCTGCGCCTTCCTGGGAGGCTTGGTCTCCGCATCGCTCTCGGTCTCAGGCTCGGTGTCCGAGAGGAGCTTGCGAGCAGCAGCGGGCTTAGCAGCACCGGTCTTCTCCTTGTGGGAATTCCACTCGGCAACTGCCATAGCCATCAGCTCCTTGGGCTTGGCATCCTGGTTCTCAAGCTTGAGGGTAGCCATATGCTCCTTGATGAAGTTGTTGTACTCCGAGGGGGCACGCTTAGGGGCGTTGGGGTCCTTGACCTTCTTGCCGGTAGCAGCCTTGGCGGCCTTCTTGCTCTCCTCCTTGAGATTATCCTTGACATTAGACACGATGTCGCTGAGGAACTCCTCAAGGTTCTCAAGAAGATCGGTCTCATCCTTGTCCGTAAGGACCTTGTGGATCTCCTCAACAAGCTTGTCGATAGCCTGAGAGGCAACCTCGACCTCGTGCTTCTGCACGGCCTTGATGATATCGTTCATGGAAGACATTGTTGCTTGGCTGGTATGGGATTGGCTTGTATACTGGTGTATTCCGTTTGCTGTTCTGCTGATTAGCACTAATCAATTTTTGGTTATCAACTTTCAATTTTTTATCGTAACCGTCAAAATTAGGAAAAATTCCTGAAAAAATGTCTACAAAGACAATATCAAAAAATGAACCCAATTTTGGAAAAATATAATATCATGTCTTAACAAGATGATGTATGCTCTACATACCCATCTGCGCGTTCCATACGATACCTGTGTGAAGCATATTAGCAAGAATATGCGTAAAACCCTACAGGTTCGTATTGTAAGACAGGATACATCCGATGTTGTAGACATACTTCCTCTTGAAAGCATAAGGAATATGGCAATTACCCATATGCAGGAAGGGACTTGTAGCAATCGAGAATGCCTACATGGCACCATGTTATTTAATGAAAACTTCTATCGCTTCAATACGCATCAAAAGTCTTATGATGTTGTAATTATGATGGAAAAAGCTAGCTATCCATTCAACAAGATGAAACTTGTTCTTCCAATCACTTCATATCCTGTTAATAACGAGAATTATATGATCTATATTCCATCAGAATATACTAGCGATGAAAAGGTAGTCCCGATAGAATTTGTATGGGAGTTCCTATCCCAACTCCATACCTATTTTGGTAACAATGTAGATAACTAACCTGTTCTATATAGAGCCTGTACATAGCCGTCCTTTTAATAGTTTTTCCTTACCTTGATCTTTGGTGTGTTTTTCTTCTTCACGATTAGGTTTGGATTGTAGTCCTCATCATCATCATCATCTGCTGTAGATACCCCCATTAGCTTACGCTGGTTCTCAACTGCTTGTATGTCCCATAGATCTTTTGTACACATCCTGAAGTTTATACTAGGATCCGCCTTCCACCAGAATACCTGGTCTTCCAGCTTGTTACTGGGTGTCTTGTTGTCTATAACAAGGCACTCGTAATCCTCTGTACATTGGTTTAGAACCTCATTAAATACCTCGAAACTAGGAAATATTCCTGCGTACTGTTCATAAATAATATGCCTATTACGAATGTTAGGCTCGCGCAGGATAAACACATAATCCACGTTAGATCGTAGTACGGGTGGTATACCGAGGGGATACTGCATCGTAATACACATGAAAACCTTCATGTGCCTACCATTCATAAATAGCTGCCGAATGTTCTTATCGGTGGGCCATGACTTGTCATAGAGACAATCGTCTAGGATAAGGAAGGCACGCGGATCTATGTCTGTATTCCCATAGCGTTCTTTTTCCGTAGTATACTGGTTTGTAATCTTTAACTGCCTATCCACGAACTTCTGTAGGATAGAAGCATCATACTCGTCGTATATCAGCATACTAGGAATGTGCTTGCCAAAATGTTTGTTAACCTGTTCCGTAGGACTGATAACAACCCCGATCGGCATATTGGCATGGCACGACAATATGTGTGTTAGGGCTACTGTTTTACCCGAGTTACGTTTTGCCAGGAAGATACATATGCTATCACCCGCTATATTGCGCGGGTCAAACTTTCTTAGCTCTAATTTCATTGATATTACCCCTGTTTTTTTGCCTTATTCAATACATATATTTATTTTTGATTTGTATAACGCATTACGTAATCAGAACGGAGGAAGACCTACATGGATTGGCTCATTAATAGAACTTAACATGGATCTCTCATAGTTTGCCCCTTCTACAAAAGCAGCGGTATCTGTAACAACAGAACCCATATTTCCTAGAAGATAGGTTCCCACAAAACACACTATTGCTACAAAGAACAGCAAACCCATGCGTGATCCCCAAGATGATGGTGGCATTCCCATCTTTTCCTTTCGATTGTCATCTACCCTCTGTAAGACAAGATATACTACGGCTGTAAGCAACACTGCGACTATCATTCTTACATTGAATATATCTCTAAATTTGAACTAAAAAAACGCATCAGAACGGTGCTTGCGTGCTTTTGGCTTTTGAAGCTGATCATAACGCTTTGGTTTGATAAATTTCCTTAGATTTTCATTCTTATGAACATTTTCATCGTTTGTAGTTTCAGGCTTCGTTACATCGGGCTCCACGTCGGGCTCCACGACGGGCTCCTCGGTAGGCTCCACGGCGGGCTCCTCGGTAGGCTCCTCGGTAGGCTCCTCGGTAAGCTCTTCGGTAGGCTCCTCGGTAGGCTCTGCGGCGGGCTCCACAGCGGGCTCTGCGGCGGGCTCCACAGAGGGCTCTGCGGCGGGCTCCTCGGTAGGCTCCTCGGTAGGCTCCTCGGTAGGCTCTGTGGCGGACTCCTCGGCAGGCTCTTCGGTAGGCTCCTCGGTAGGCTCCTCGGTAGGCTCCTCGATAGGCTCCTCGATAGGCTCCACAGCGGGCTCATGCTCTTCCTCCTCTTCCTCCTCTTCCTCCTCTTCCTCCTCTTTCTCGTCTTCATCGTCTTCATCGTCTTCCTCGTCTTCATCGTCTTCCTCTTCTTCCTCTTCTTCCTCTTCTTCCGCATCATCATCTTCATCATCTTCATCCGTATTATAATCTTCCGTGTTTTCATCATCTTCTGTATGACCATCGCTGTACTCATCATCCACGTTACCTGATCTAGGATCAGCACCATCCTGTGTCTCTAATACAACACGATTATCTACAGAAGATAAATGATTTGATGAAGTGCCTGATATAATATGTGTTACCATATTCGTGATTGGAAGGCACGAACGGATTACTATGCTAATATTCTTGCTTACAAGCTCCTCGAGAACCACAAGGTTTCTCTGTCTCTCTACAGTCTTTAGTTCGTGATAGAGTAGATATGGGCGCTTCCATAGTGAACGCGCAATCGAGATATAACACCTATGAACAAAATTCTCGGCATTCGGAACCCTTAATTGTAACTTGTCAGTATTGCCAACAGTTACAATGTGTAAACGACCATACGTCATAAATATAGCCTTTATTAGCTCCGGAAAATATTTACATTGTGCTAGGTGTACGAAATCCTTGTAGCTCTCATGTATCTGACTAGTATTCCATTCGGGAATGAGCGCTAACTCGTCCTGGAAACCTTGTAGAACATTCTTGCTGCCTGTACGCTTTAGAACCCTGTCATATATAGACTTGATAGACACAACAAAAGGTTCAACCGCAATATCTTTGAGATGTTGTAGGTATTCCTTTTTCTGATCTATAAGAACCTGTATGTCCTGTTTTGGCATACATAGTAAAAAACATAACAGTCTTAAATAGCATTTTGTTGGTATTTTTAGTTAGAAGTACCGATTGGAGCAATGGGTAGGTTATACTCGTTCGTCTTGAGGGCATTAAGAAGGCTAGGATCCAGACGATCGGGTTCAAGCACCTTGGCAGATGTCTTTGTAACATCGCATACATCCACGACGGCATGCTCGTACTGGACGGGCCTTGCGTTGTGCGTTGTGCGTGTTGCTATATCATCAGAAGCTATCTTCTTGATCTCCATATCAATACCATCTTTGGGAAGGCCATGCTTGGGACCCTCGCCTCCTGATCTGCGTGTAGCAGCGGTCAGTATAGCACCACGGGTGTCATCAATCTCCATGTTCCTCTCAGCCTCCTCGGTAGGGCCACGATACTCTGTTACAGCACCGGCACTACCATAATACTTGGTTTCCCCGGTACACTCGCGGAATGTGGTCTTCATTACAAAATCAGGGTCATACACCACAGTACGATAGGTATGGGCAGCAACGTTGCGGATGGTTGTGCCTGCATCACCATCAGATGGAAGGGTCTCACGAGATGTGGTCCGTGCCTGGTCATCTGTTTCAACCTGACCTACATTGATACCCTTAAGGTTCATTATGGTGGCATCATGGATACCAAGTTCTTTTATTGTGGTACGCATAATGTGATCTACCGGGTCATAGAGTGTTGGCTTAGAAGGTATCTGTGCGTGCATGTTACCAAACATGCGTTCCGAGTCTGTGTAGAACTCCTTGATAGATGGCTTGAGAACATCTAGCAGAGGGGCTGTAATGGAATTAACCAGGTGCTTGAGGTTTGTTACAACAGTCTTCCTTTCGGTATCGCTACGGTTTGTAGGACGATCCACAAAGATGGGCTGCTCAGACTGCTTGAGGTTGGCACCTGTCGTCTTGATCCATTGCTCCTCGGTCTGCTCGAAGAATGTCTCAGGCCTGTTCTTCTCAACCTGTCCGATAAGACCTCTATCTGTAACAACAGCCTTCTTAGGACCCTGGAACGGCAGCTTGTAAGAGAGCTTAGGATTGTTAAGGGCGCGCAGCTCATCCACATTCCGAGGCTTGGCATACTCTATAGTGTTTGCCTGCTGGAAACCACCCGATGGATTTGCTGTGTAACCCTGTGCTAGACCACGGCCAACATTGATCTTTTGTATGGGGAAGTCGTTGTTGCGCTTAACGGGTGTCTGTGTATGATCCCTAAAATACTCATCATTGTTTGGCATACCACAAACATAGCCATACTCGGCTGGCTGGAAAAAGGGCTTTGTTTCCTTCTTGGGCTTGAAGAACTCGCTGCGACCTGTATGACGATCTAGGGTGCTAGCAAAGCTCTCCACATTCATGTTCTGCTTCACATTCCCACGGAAGAAGGGCTGCATGTTCTTGTGTGTAAACTGCTCTATAGGGATGGTAGTACCTGCAAGAGTGGTCACAGTGGAGGGACGATCCTCCTGGCGTGTTGCACTAATCTCCTGTGGGGTGGCAAACTCGAACATGCTTGCGTAAGCAGGCATTGGAACAACACCAGTTTCCATAGGTGTTTGTGACCTTCTCCACATATTGTCCCCCCTCGTCTGCTCGTCCTGGCGCACCTGCTGCCAAAACTCGGACTTGTAAACGTTTTTCATGGATGGCGTCTCATTTGGATCAGCATAAGCCTTTTCAAAATGCGTGTTCATAGCAGGTTTACCTCTCTACACCATCCATGATATTTATTTTTGTCATATGAAACAAGTGTATGAAAAATAAGGCTTAATTAATCTATAGCTGACCAATGTTGAAGCATGTCTGCTGCGCGGGTGCACCTGGCCTTATAGGTGGTATGGTTCCGCAGGCAGGGTTCATCTTCCAATTGCGAACAAACGACTGGTTGTCATCATCTAGTGATGCTGTAGGAAGTACACCTGTCTGATCCATAAACTGGGGCATGCACGGGGCATGATTGTCCTTGATAACGATACTGCTGTTCACATTCCACTGGAAGGGGATAATGGCACGATCCTGAGGGTTCCAGCACAGCCACTCCCAACGGTTCCAGCCAGTGCTACGAAGGGTGCAGGGGGGGTTTGATAGGCGTGTGCTCTCCATGGGCGCGGTACAGGCGTGAGCATCCTGATTGCCCTCTGCGATACAGGCAGGCTTTAGCTTGTAGTTGTAAGGGTTGAACATATCCTTGTCGCACTTTGATGAACGGTAGTTAAGACCCTTTAGCTCGCTGTTGTCATCAACACTAGAACCAGGGGCGCAAAAGCCTGGTCCCCATGATTGCCACCTCAGGCTAGGATCGGCAGGGATATCCCTTCCACAGGCACTGCCATCGTTTGCAGGGGTTGTTAGCTTGTACATTCCGGGACCTACTGATACGCGCAGCTTCTCATCGTAACTGCAAGAGCCAACATTGGCATACACATCGGTCATCTTGTATGTCTCTAATTAGATAAAGACAAAAAATAAAGATCTAAAACCTATTTGTATTTTGTATTTTGTTTTGATGTTATGGTTTATCATGTTTGGTTTGATGTATTTCTCTATGCAGGCGACTTGCCATCAGGATAATGTACTACCATTACATCCACAATATTCTCGTTGTTAGGAACATGAAATAGCTCCTTTACAGCAGCATTCATGTTGATAAAGTTCTTCCAAACACCCTTGTGGAGCGTAATACAACTCTTCTCCTCCGACTTTGGATCATCCTTTACCACAAAACAGAACACAAGATTATCGGTTAGAACCTTCGAAATATCCTCAAGCTTAGCGCGAACCTGATCGAAATCCTTCTTGCTTTTAGGAAAATAGCCAATCTTACTATCGAGTAACTTGCTTTTCACAAGATCGTCCCTCTTGTTTTGGAGCATCATAAGCCGAAAGTCATCCATTGGCATCACACCAACGGGATGCTTTGCGGTCAGATCAAGATACCTGGTATACATGAAATACATATTTCAATGTAAACTACAAAACAAAACATTATTATATTACATCAAATTTTATTGCTTCTACTTTATGTTGGTACAGATTGCATCAAACACATCTTTTAGCAGGGCATCCAGCTTCTTAGTATCAATCTTGTCATCTGTACACACACTAGCTAGTATGGTTTGTACTAGGCTTTTGAGGGATGACCTAATAGAACTGGCATTCTCCTTAGGAACGTTCTGTGACATGCCATCTACCAGCTTGTCTATCTGGGTGCTGTATATAATGCCGATTTCAGAGCACTTTGTAGGCTTTGCTAGCTGTGCCTCTGAAACACTGTCTACAAATGCCTTCCGGCTAGCATCAGCATCGGTCTGTGTTACACAACCTGCCTTCTGTAGCTGTACAAACACAGATCTCACACTTGACATAATAGCAGATACATCCTTGCTATTAGTCTTGTAAGACACACCAACCATAGAGGGAGCATTCATCAGCTCATCCAGCTTCTTTTGTAGATCCTTGTTATCCTTCTCAAGATTATTGTTGTCCTTCTCAAGATCGCTGTTATCCCTCAGAAGACGTAACACAATTAGACCAACTACTAAAACTAGTATTACTACAAACACGGAGAGTGTAACAACTAGAGCGAGCATATCTATTTTTTCTGTAGAAAAGATTAATTCTTTAGCGAGTGTAGAAATATTATGGTGTCCTTAGCAAAGAGGATAGTCCTAGCACTGCTTATCCTTATGGGCATAACAGCTATTGTCTATTACATACAGGTTGTTAGGGCGGGCAGGTACATGCCCCCTACACCAATCTACATAGCTAAACCCGATTGGTATGTTACCGATAGGGAATGGCACAATAACACAGTTCTGTATGATGGTAGCAACCTGTACTATTCTGATGATAGCAGACCAAAAACAAAATAAAATAAGAGATATACATTATTTTTGAAAATATTTCATGATACAAATTTGTAAATCAATGGAGTTTTACCTGATTTTTTTGGTAATATCCGCATGAACGGAGGAAGTCCTGACGACGCTCGTAATCCTTGGTAGGAATGCCACCGCGAACCCATGGCTCCACGGTATGCTCGGGGGTTTGTACCTCCTTCACACAGGGTAGCAGACTGTCAAACTCCTTTAGGGCATATTCCATGAGCGACTTCTTGCAGGGAAGGACACTGCCCTCGTATACAGAGTTGTCAACACCCTGCTGGATAGGCATCTCCTCGCCAGGATCAACACGGCCTGGGCGAAGGTTGGGAACACCCTGGAAAACACGCTCGAACAGCTGTATACGGCAGCGATCCTTGGTAAGCTGGCCGGGGTCGTTACGGAGAGCAGAATACTGGTCAATCAGGCAATCATCTGATAGACCAACGCCAATCCGAGGGTGAAGGTTGGGATGATCATACGCGAAGTTTGCCATACGCTGGTTTGGTACCTGGCACTCAACAGGCCAGTTGTAGGCGTAGTTCTGCATTGTGTAATCAGCAATGCCTATGTTGTACCTATCCCTCTGCTCAAGAGCACACCTATCATTCCGTAGAGTGTTCTCATCTAGAAACATAGGTGTTGACATGATACAAAATCTCTATATTGGATTAAGAATAAAAAAAAGGTAGATAGCTACTGCTTTCTAGTTTGCACCGCTGCTTCCATTTCCAGCCCTCCTCTGGGCATCATCAAATGTTTGTGTCATACAGGCAAATCCGTTGCCCTCCTTGCAGGTTGGTGGTGAACCATAAACCCATCTAGCAAACCCTTCCTGATCATTAGGAATAGAGGTGTTTGGAACCGTATAGAACTGCCTCTGTGAAGACATCTTGTCATAGATGTCGCTACATTCCTGGAAAAGTCTCTTGTGGAAATTGTCGTTCATCTTCTCATACACCCTATCGTTATCAATAGGGCACGCGTTGTTGTAGTTTATAGGGGTACCATACTCATCCACGCTAGGGTTCATAAAGGGATTTTCCACAGTTGTCCTCTTGCAAACCGTGTTATCAATTACATCTACGTGTTTCTCTTCTAGATATCCCTGTACACGCTCTCCTGTCCTGCGATAGAACTTGTATATTATAGCGGTTGCTAAAATGGCAGTTATTCCCCAAAAGAGATGGATTGTGCTCCTCCTTACTAGCATAAGTATAACGCCAAGGTATATGAAGAAACGGACAATGGCATTCAAGCGTTCCTCAAACGTAAGGCTCTGCAGTGGAAGAATAACATAATAATTATCAGCATTGAAAAGGCCTGGCAGGTCCTGATACCATATCTTTTCAGACATTTAACCTTATACTACTACTGATCGGTGATATTTTCTTTTGATTTGCGCTGCTCCATCTTGCCACGCATCTTCTGTACTATTGCGCTCCGCCGTATGTTTGCCGACATTGTCCTGGCAGCAGAACTGGCAGCTGCGGCGCGCGGATTGTTTGCGGATGGCTTCTTCGATTTACCAGCCCCGCCCATCAGACCCTGGAACATGTTTGCTAGAGAACCAATATTAAAGCCCGAACCTCCTGCCATTCCATCATCGCTATCATCGCTATCATTGCCGTTTTTTGAACCCTGCGCTAGACCACCCATAACGTTCTGCATCATAGAAGCAATGCCCCCTAGATCCGCAGCAGCGCCACTGCTTCCACCAGGCATCATTCCTGGTAGCTTGGTAGCAAATTTCATAGCATCCTCTAGCAGGTTTTCCTGCTTGATCTCACCGGATGCCAGCTTGCTTATCATCTTCTGGCTTACCGTGCCTAGAAGAGATGCTATTCCGCTATTAGGATCAGATAGTGCCTTGAATATATCCCCGTCGTTTGACATCGAGTTTTGGATCGTACTTATATCAACCTCGTCCATGATCTCCTTAGCAAGACGGCCTATGCTGGTTGTCTCCATCTCCGAAAACTGGCTGCTAAATACATTAGTTATCTGGTACATGTAAATCGAATGGAGCCGAGCAATCCACACACGTACAGTAGTATTTGAAATGTCCTCTATCTCCTTAGGTATATCTTTGCCCTTGAAACCCTTCATTATCTCTAGAGCCCTGGTTACATCCGCATTGGTAACCTCCTGTAGTAGAATAGCAAAAATGGTTAGATAGTGATGAATTACAAACGCATCGTTACAACAAGAAACCGCCATGCCAACACTAATCTGGTTATAGAGCCACGCGCTGCTAGCACTATCCGAAGAAAGGTGCTTGTCTACTGCCTCTACCTCACACGAACGGTATTCCTCCCAGAAGGTGCTAGGGATGCTTGTTTGTAGCTTCTGTAGATACTCGATTGATCCTGTTTCATAAGAACTGTACGAGTTCTTGATAGCGCGCAGCACATTCCTAGCATCCTTGCTTGTCTCCTTGCTCTGCTTGGCACCATTCTTGATCTTCTTTAAAAGATCAAAATAGAAACGGTTAAATATAAAGGCCTTCGCCTCAAGGGTAAGGGGCTCGGCACTAGGCCGAGCATCCCCAGCGGTTACTTCAGGTTTCTCGGTGGATCCAGTATTTGCCTTCTCGTTATCTGATGACATATCTACAAAAAAGAAATCCTCCTTAAATCATTACTCGTATTTACACGATCTTGCGATCGATTAGGATAAGAACCCGAAGATATTTCCATACAACATCACGATGCTGAGGATTTAGATCACTCCAGCTCCCCTTTAGTTTCTGTATTAGCTTTTCGGCTTGTGAAAACTCCTGCTTCATATCATCATAGGCATTGTTCATAAAGAAATCCTCGTCCCGAGCAAGGATCTTGTCACCATAGATACGGCAGATACGATCCCTAAAAACATCGTGTACCATGTTCTTACCAGCAATTATAGCACCCTGTATTGCTAGCTTGTACATACGGAAATCACTATCGTTTGGGAATACACGTATCAGATCATCCACCAGCTCTACAAGGGTATCATTAAACTGAGCAAGGTAATCCATGTTTAAACCTTATCATACAAGGTTTAGAGTTGTTTAAATGGTTTTACATTATTCTGGTATGTCTATCCGGACATTTTTGTGGATATCTTGTTATCTTGTTATCTTGTTATCTTGTTTGTAAAACCGGGACCATATCGGCTTATTAACTAATCTAGAATAGATCGAAAGGTAGATAGTTGTATACCTAAGAAGGGTATTAACTCGAAACCTTCGAAAATATCCATATACCATTTTCTAAACTATAACAAGGCTAATATGTGGTAACGGGGGGTGGTGTGATATTTGTATTGATAACAACGTTTAGATCCTCTGCCCTCCTCGCCTTAAACTCTTCGATATCAAGCATCTCTTTTTTTATACGTGTTCCGGTCTGTAAGGTGTTTGCACCTGAATCTACCGAACCCTGGGTTATAGAACTAGGATCATCGATTGGCGTCCATGTATAATTACGATGACCGTTTGTCTCTTCCTCCTCAATAAAGGCAAAATTATCACCAGAACTGTTTACAATGTTCATTGTAAATGCCTGTGGTTCTCCCGTTTCCTGCTTCTGCGCAGAGCCCTGCTGCTGGGATTGAACCACCATTCCTGATGTGAGCAAACCCTTTCCTGGAAGCAGAAGATAATCAAATACCTGCTTTCCAAATATAAGCTGCTTAGATGGCATAATCATCATTGCGGGGACCGAGTGTATCTGGGGCGGGACCTTTTTACCATTCGCGCGAAGAGCATCTATCGAAACAGTCGAAATAGATTTAGCCTGTAAACGCTGTATCGTGTCTAGCAGCATCTTGCAGTGATTACAATGATCGCTGTAGAACAGTATCATTATTTTTGTATTGGTTTTACTACTGCTTATTTATAAGGATTTGGTTTGATTTCTTTAAACGCGATTGATATTTCAAAAAGGTATAAGCACAAAAATTGATGGATTGTTAGTATTGCTGTATAGTAGCAAACCAACCATCATGTTTCAAAATCTTCGCATCGCCCCGCTCTTTGGCAGGGTTACCTTTGATATTCTCAATACAGATCTGGCTATTGTAAATGGGATCAGGCGTACCATGTTGTCAGATATTCCAACTGTCGGCTTTCTTGGTGAAGGGGAACCAACAGTTCATATAGACAAGAATACAGGAGCTATCCATAATGAGTTTATGGCACACCGGATTGGTATGATACCAATCCATATGACAGAAGAAGACATCGAAGCATTCCAAGACGGGCTTTACGAGTTCTCGCTATCGGTAGAAAACACAAAGGATGTTACTGTTAATGTAACTACCCACGACTTTACAGGCGTGTATGATGGAAACCCTCTTACCGAGAAACAACTAAAAAAGATGTTCCCTGCTAACAAGGTAACAGGCGATCCTGTGCTAATCACACGCCTTCGCTCAGGTGAAGCCCTAAACCTGACAGCAAGGCCAATCAAATCTACGGCGCGCCACCATGCCTCGTTCTCGCCGGTTTCGATGTGTGCATTCCAGTTTATCCAAGATCCCGTGGAATCCGCAAAGGCCGATGGGATCCTCAACAAGGAGAGGGCGTTCATCCGGAATGAATACAATGAACCTACTGCTATCGAATTCTCATTCGAGATCGAGAATGGGAACGCGATGAAAGATACGGATGCTGCTAGGTATCTTGTAACAAAGGCGATCGATGTTCTTGTACAAAAACTAGACAAGGCACTGCTACACGACGAGGAATATGTTACCTGCAAAGAGATCAGTAATGGTTTTGAATTCACCTTTGAAAACGAGGATGATACACTTGGAAACCTTCTACAATCGCTTATGTTTAACCGTCACGTCCGTGAGGGGAACCCTTATCAGGATGTTAAAATCAGTTATGTTGGTTACGTGTGCCCACACCCTCTTGATCCTACCATGGTGCTAAAAATAATGTTCGAAGATGATACAGTAAAACACGATACATCATATGCTTGGTCGCTGCTAATGGATAACTGCTCATGGATCAGGGGTATCCTTATGGGTATCACAAACGAATGGCTACGATTTATCCAGATGAACACTCTTGCTGAAAAGGAAAAAGAAACACCCAAAAAGGTACCCGTAAAGAAGGCCATCGAAACCAAGCTACATAAATAAAAACAAAATATAGTATCATATTATGACATTATCACAAGAAGATTGGGTATATCTAGATGAAGACCTTCTTGAATAAATCCTAATTTTATAGCTTTATTTTTAGTTTTTAATCTTAAAAATTGAACAATATTAAGAATTTTTAATTAATCATATACAAGATGAATTGTTACGATAATTGTTCGGATGGAAAATGCAATCCGTTACAGTCGTTAAATAAGGCATTTAGCAAATATCTGAATATGTCTAAATGTCAGGAGATTTTGGAAAATGGGGAACAATGTAAAACACGACCCGTTTACAATATGCCTGATCAGAAAAAGGGTATCTATTGTGCACCCCACAAGAAAGAAGGTATGGTCGATGTGAAAAACCCGACGTGTCAGGAGATTTTGGAAAATGGGGAACAATGCGAAACACAACCCGTTTACAATATGCCTGATCAGAAAAAAGGTATCTATTGTGCACCCCACAAGAAAGAAGGTATGGTCGATGTGGTAAACCCGACGTGTCAGCATATCTTGGAAAATGGGGAACGATGCAAAACAATACCCGTTTACAATATGCCTGATCAGAAAAAGGGTATCTATTGTGCACCCCACAAGAAAGAAGGTATGGTCGATGTGAAAAACCCGATGTGTCAACATATCTTGGAAAATGGGGAACGATGCAAAACAATACCCTATTACAATATGCCTGATCAGAAAAAGGGTATCTATTGTGCACCCCACAAAAAAGAAGGTATGGTCGATGTGGTAAGCCCGACGTGTCAGCATATCTTGGAAAATGGGGAACGATGCGAAACACGACCCAATTACAATATGCCTAATCAGAAAAAGCGTATCTATTGTGTATCTCACAAGAAAGAAGGTATGGTGAATGTGGTAAGCCCGACGTGTCAGCATATCTTGGAAAATGGGGAACAATGCAAAACACAACCCCATTACAATATGCCTAATCAGAAAAAGGGTATCTATTGTGCAACCCACAAGAAAGAAGGTATGGTAGATGTGAAAAACCCGTCTTGTCAGACACCTTTGTGTGAAACGTTAGCAAATAGGAAATATCAAGGATATTGCTATGGATGCTTTATTCAAACGTTTCCTAATAATCCTATCGTGCGCAATCACAAGACAAAAGAACGTTATGTAGCAGATTATATCCGTAATCAGTTTCCTGATTATACGATTATCTTTGACAAACCTATTGAGAATGGATGCTCATCAAGAAGACCGGATATATTCATGGATTTTGGTGAATTTGTTATGATCATAGAAATTGATGAGAATCAGCATCAAGTTTATGATTGTTCTTGCGAAAACAAGCGTCTTATGCAGCTATTCCAAGATATAGGTAATCGTCAAATGGTGATGATACGTTTCAATCCTGATGGTTACAAAAATCATAAGACAGAAAACATTACCTCTTGTTGGGGGTATACCAAGGAAAAAGGATTATGTCATGTGAAAAAAACAAAGCAAAAAGAATGGCAATATCGATTGGAAACCCTAACTAAATATGTTCATCATTTCTGCAAAAATAGGATCAATAAGGAAATCCATGTAGAGCATCTTTTCTATGATGGATGGAATTTATAATATCATTTAGTAAAAGGATTTCCTCAAAAAAAAAGAAACCAACTAAAAAATAACTCTAAACATAGTATAAGGAAAAACTCTTCTTTTTATCATATTATGGCATTATCACAAGAAGAATGGGTTTATCTAGATGAAGATCTGCCAGAGATACACATTCGCGAATTGGTAAGCATACAAGAACTCCTTGAGAAGAACCCGAATTTTGTTGCCTTGTCTGATGAAGAAATATACAACCAGCTCATCCTTATGTTCCAGGATAGAGATGCTGACAGCGAAGAAATCGCTAGAGGATACCTTAATATACACAAGGAGGTTACAAATCCCGCTGACAAGATAAAACAGTATTGTAAGCACATCGTGTTTCAAACAAATGCCAAAAGAAGGGATTTCGGAACAGAAGAGAGTGAGAAGGACTATTTTTCGATATTGGAAACGATAAAAAAGAACCCGAATTACAAGGTTCGCGAGCAGATCAAGAACGAGCTACAAGAGCCTTTTGAAGCAGTTGGAAAAATAGAAGGAGAAAACAGGATATCTATTCCTAAGAACAGGAAACTCCTGTTACACCTAGAACCTAACGAAGATACAGATGTAGCTGATGAGGTGATTAGAACAGAAACAGACAAGAACAACTATGACATCCTTTCTGCCGAATTCCATCTAGCAAACCATGCGGACAGCATGTATATCGCAGAACACATAAAAACACAGCAGATGCTAACACTGTCAAACACGATTGCTAAAAAGGATAGTGTCGATGTTTCAAAGATAAACCAGCTTGATCCAGACGCTTTACAAGCATCCTATTTTGATGTTTTTACAAGGGCTGTTGTACCATCATTCAGGTACATAATACAAAAGGTAGATACTGAAAACGTATCCGATCTGCGCTCCCTAAAAATCCTGTTCCAGCTATATGGAAGAGAGCTTGAAGACATCGATACGGAGACATACAACGAACTAGTAAACAAGATAAGAACCCTAGAATACAAAGAAACCTATAACGATAGCGAACAAGAGCCAGAAAAAAGCGCTAAACAAAAGAAGAAAGAACCAAAATCCAAAGAACCCCAGGAGAGAATTGAGAAGGTTGAGAAGGATGAACTAGCCCCTATCAAAAAAATGGAGACATCTTATGTTAGCATTTTCAGAATGTTTTGGGGTAGCATCATCGCACGGTTAAAGACCGCTTCGGATGCCCCAATGTATTCAGAACTGATTAATAATGCCATAGCGCTTGTACTAGCAAAACCATTCAAGGGCGATATATACACACCTCTATCGAAACAACTTGAAAACCTAAAAAACGGATCTGTAAAACTGGATGAATTTATACGGGACATTCAGCTTCTAAGGAACCTTGATGAACGAAACCTACTCTCCGAATTTAGGAATGCTGTACAAACACTCCAGAGTGATGAAAACAATATCCAAAAACTCGAGGATCATATCAAAGCCATGGAACGCATGGCGGGGCTAACGATTGATCCCGATCATGCAGAAGAGATGTTTTCTACAAAACGGTTTGTAAAGGAGTACAAAGATCCTGATCAGCTTGGAAAGGGGCATATACAGACAGAAGCTGCCGAAGCAGCAGATTATCCCGAACATTTTGTAAGCGAAGAGATAGATGCCTATGTCCAAGATCTGCCTGAAAACGATGATGATCTTGAACCGGAAGAGGACACGGATGAGCTTGGAATAGCTATCGCAAGATATATAGAACAAACACCCCTGCTAAAAGCACTAGGTGAGATTAGCGATATACTTACCAGACTGCAAAGACTAACAAATATGCCGTGGAACCCCGCCGTATTTGTAAAGATGATCGTACAAAGGGCACCGCCTATGATAGACATATCTGGAGCTATGTACGAGATAGATAAGAACATTCGCAAGGATATCCTTGAAAAGGTGTTATCTGGATCGATCGATGATGCTATCTCACTTCTTCCAATCGAGCAGCACACCGCAATTAAAAACACATACTACAAGGCGCTCAGGCTACTCAAAGAACAAAAGAAAGGTGTGTTCTATCTGTTTGTATCATACTGGATAATACACGTACAAACATTGATGCTTGATGGCATGTTTGTTCTCCAAGATGTTACAAGCAGCCCGTGCAAGGCGGAACTCACAAGCATTGGGTATCCGATAGAAGAGGGCAGGGATGGCAGGAGCGGGGTTCTAAAATACTTTACATGTATCCTCATAGAGGAAGGCAACGACATCCCGAACATCAAAGATCTGGTAGATGATTATTCAAAAGAGCAGCTATCTGACAAGATTAAGGATGGGTTCGTCTACTTCTCACACGAGATAGATGCCCTCAAAAAGCTGGCGTACTCTGATATATCATACCATAGCAACCTTATGATAGAGGAAGCAAAAGAGGCATATGATACCATCCTCAAATTGCGCAAGCAGAATTTCCAATCACATGAACTCCTAAAACCCTACATCAAGAGCTTGCAGCTGCTTCCAAGCATTCCCGAAAACATAAAAGATCGCAACAAACACATTCTTGGGTGTTGTTACACACGCCTTGATCCCAACTATCTTGCTGCTAACAACCTAAGCAACCGTCTAAACGCGTCCAAAAACTATTTCGCGCGCGACCGTATAGGTAAAAAAGATAGGGCTCTTCTCATGTATTATGGTGCACCTGTGCCCTTCATAGAGCTTGAAAAGCCTGAAAAAGAAAAGGATATGTATCTCCTAGCAATAGGCCAAGAACCAAACGAACAGGTTGATACAGATTGGAGAGACACGATAAAGGTTATGTCATTCCTATCAAGCGAGGTAAAAGCTATCATAAATCGGGAAAATCGTCAGGAGGTATCCCAGCTAAATGATGAGGCACAGCGATATCTTGAAGCTCTATATCGTACGACAGGCGTACAGATCGATAAAGCATTGTGGCCTACCATACAGAACATGTCTATACAAGAAATGATAGGGCTTTTTGGACAGGTATGCTTTGATTTTAATCTGTATATCGAAAAACTTAAAGAGGCTACCATTGAAATAAGGAATAATATGGTTGAACTTGTGTACAAAGACGAGATTGAACTCATAAAAACAGAGGTTCAAAAAGCAAAGGATATCATGAGGACTATCAAAGGGCTTGACATTAGCGAGGAGGACATAGGTGAACTAAAAGCGATCGTGCTTATTGTGCTGTGCCGTACTACATGTCTTCCAGGAAGTGTCGATCCAAACAAGAGAACCATTACGATAAATCGTATTGTAAAAGCCAACTTTATACAAAACCTCGCGGGATACATAGCAAAAGAGTTCAAGAAGCATATAGATACACGTTCTACACCAACACTGGTCGAGATTGACAAAAAGATATCCGAGATACGAGAAAACCGAAAAATCGAAACTATCCGACAGTACGAGCTAAACCCCGAGCTAAACAAGCTTGTCAAGCAGGCCAAGCTACAGGGCATCCGCATTGATGTAGAAACGCCTACAGAGGGTACAGAAACGTATCCAGATATGATATCAGAGGACACACGTGCGGATTTTGAGGGGGCGTTGGAATTCCAGATGCCCACAGAGGACCCTGATGACAATGATATCGATCGGTTTAACGATTGGTGAAGAATTGATTATGGAGGAGATTTTTCATAAAGCCTTTTGATCTTTTCGGCACGCGCATTCTGTGTATCCCGTCTCTTTAGCTCCGCCCTAACCACCGTGTCATCTATCAGTGGAGGATAGTTAGCAAGAGGATCCGTATCAAAAGGCAGGTTCAGGTTTTCAAGATCCGTCTTATCAGACTGTACCACAGGGAACAGACCAAAACGATCCTCTATTATGGTGCCTTTTATAGAGATATCTGTTACCCCAATAACGTTTTTTGTTTTTATATCTATGATCACACTCAGGTTGATATGCTTTGCATGGAATTTGGCCTCTCTATAAAGGACGATATCGATATTGTACTTGTAATAGTCTTTAGGCGGCATGCTTTGTGACCATGTGTTCCAATAATCGTGTATCATTTGGAATGGTGATGGATCATCACCCTCAAGCCTAAAATTGGAAGACGCATTTATAGTATCGAGCAGCCATTTCGTAATTATCTTATAACCTGATAAAACCTCGGGAGGAGGAACATTCATGCTATTTACAACCTTTTCCGGATACCATTCGTACCCATTAATCATAAACTTCTTACCATCAAAGGTTTTGTTTAGGGCATCTAGGAATGCCGTATTATCAAGTTCACTGTAATATGCCTTAGGATACTCTAATTTAAAATCGATAGGAATACTATCTTCAATGGAATGTCTTTCCCATACGTTATCTGATACATTCTTTTGAGGTATAACCTCATTATCTGCGATTGGTAGATAATCTTTAAAAAAATCCCGTTTTTGTAAAAGGGTAATCAGCATAGAGACCAATACTAACACAATCGCTATTAGAATTATGCTAATAGTAGGCATTCCTTACAAGTTGTCTTGATAATTTATTGCTTCAATGAAAACAAACAAAAAAAATGAAATGATGGTTAAAATATTGTAGCGTACTACCTTGGCAACAAGCATGGAAGAAATACAACAATCCCAAGCCCCTACGGTTAATTCTAATGATAAAGCCATGATGCAAGATCGGAGGCGCAAAGAAGAGCCATTCATTATGCTCCAGAAGGCAATGACACTTGTTACTTCATATAACAAGAAGTGTACCAAAATTCAAGAAGTTGCTTATGATAACAATGTGTTCTTTCCCAAAATCCCCGATCTACACCTTGGTCAGGCAATGCTTCTAGTTGTTCCAAGGGAAAAATGGCATAATATTATCGTAGAAATCTTTGACGGAATGGACCCCCCGCTCAGGAAACAGCAGGGTACCAACCTCTATATGAACGTTCTTCTCCCTGAAAGTGAAATGACGAATATCCAAAAGAAGCGTGTATCACAGATTAAGCCTAATCTATCTGCCGCGATATGGCCTTATCTTACCCACACCGAAAGGTGCCTTGTTTGTAGTACCATTCAGGGTATGGTAACCGGTCTTGACTACCTTTACGTCTATTTTATGAAGGGCATCGAGGAATACAATGAAGAAGTAAATGTAATGGAAATGATACATAATGAGCAAAAGGAGGAGACTGCTTGTAGCGACTACAAGAACAAACTCCGGAAACGTCAAAAAAAACAAGCCTAAAATATAAAAAAATACAAAAAATTACAAAATACAGCCGTGTTTTGTACATTCATATCTGAGTGTCTAATGGTATTATGGTTTGTAAGCCTCGTGAAGAACGTGCCTCTATATCATTAGGGAATGCGTAATCAGGAGAATAGAGCCCCTGATATTTTTTAGGATTCTCTTTTTGATCCTTGCAACAATCAACGATATTGGGATCACACCCGTAACACATAGGTGTATATGGAAAATCATCACGATATTTTAGATATGCTAACCTCCTTACACCTACAGGGAATTCGCATACACCATTTGACATACATTTGCCAAACTCGTTTGGATAGTTCTTGTTCGCCTTGTAGAATGGGCAATCCTTGTTTTCTATACAAGGCACATCCCAATAAGTTTGATCCTTTTTCTCTTCGCCCCATTGATCGTATGAGGAATTACACAATGCCCTGTTCTCGTTTGTAGGATTTCCATAGCACCTGTATGCCGGATCTGTCATCTCCCTTGACACAGTAAGGCTTGTTATAAATTTCTCTATGTTTGGAGAAACCTCAATCACGTTTTTGGGATCTCCTATCACAAACATAAAATGGGAACACCATAGGAGATCTAAAATGCCGTCCTTGTTGTACAGGGCCTTCGGGACATCCTTGTCCTTCCAATTGAATATGTCAGACATGTAGGTCTTTTTTAGTGTAACATAAGGAAATGTTACATTGATCCTGGTAACGTCTATTCCATCAAAACCTGTAATATACACGTTCTGGCTTAGTATGCGCTTTTCTAGTTTGCTGCCCTTGATTAGATAAGCATATATAACATGGTATCTGTTCTTGAGGAGACCTTCTAGGTTGTCCCAATCCTTCCGCTCGATGTATTCAATATTCAAAACCGGTTCTATGGTAGGTATCCTATAACCATATGCGATCGCTTTAACCAGATGTTTCTCACATATATCAAATACCCCAATCCTCCTCTTAGCAACCTCATAAGGATACTCCTTCTCATCACTGCGATCCGGATGTTTTAGCCGTACAAAGTATCCCTCTGTACCAATCATCGTTCTTGTGCCCTTGTTCCCAATACTAACGGTTTCCGTGTTTACAGGGTCTAGGCAAAGGGTGGTCCCCTGCCAATTGTCTGGTATCTTTCCTCCTTTTGTTAGAACTTTTACCATTGTTTCCATAAAATCTATATCAATGTTTTCTGCAGAAGATGGCAGAACAGATCCGAGATTTTCCAGGTTTGTAGTTAGTACCTGCTTGGTTGGCTCTTTTTCTAAACCAACCCTGAACCATTCGGTATCCTTTTTCCTATCGATTATAAACATTAGCATTATCAAAGCACCAAGTACAACAGAAAGGAACATGTTGTGCCAAGATATCATTGTTTTTGTAGATGTCCTACCAACCCTATACAATCATGGGCAAATATTTTCTAGAACACGTGTAGCGATTAGTAATGATATCCCTTGAACTTACACGGCTACACGTAGCCCTCATCCTCTATATAATATTTATTATCATCCTCCTGCTAACACGTCCCTCCTTTATGTTCACACACGATGGAAGGTTAAAGAAATGGGGCATTGAGAATGATGAAAACACCAATATGTTCGCATTCGGATTTATTGTTCCTATAGCAGGTATTATCTTATACATTGTAGCAACATGGCTTGATGTAGTAATGTACAAGCCATGAAGGATATAAATCATTGATTTGTAGCATATATTAGGATTTGTTAGGATTTGTTAGGAGGCTACAATATGACCATTGTTCAGGATTGTAATATATTTGGCAATGTATTTTCTTTTGAAGAACTCTACAAATGGATAGAGAACAAGATCAAAAAGGACAAAAAGAACACATCTGACAATTCATCGTGCGTAATCTTGATAGGCCCTCCTGGTATTGGCAAAACATACAGCGTTGAAAAAATGTGCGACAAGTTAGGGATTGTAATAAAACGTATAGATAGCACTAACTGCCATTCAACAAAAGAACTAGATGATCTGTTAACAAAAATGTCCTCTACCAACCTAGAAGATAGCCTTAGGCAACAAGAAACGCACAAACTTATATTTATAGACGAGTTTGAGGTTCTTGTAGGTCTAGACAGGAACATGCCATCTGTTCTCTATCAACGGCTTGCGTCTACAAACAGCAGGGGGAAATCAAAACCGATGCCATACATTCCAATCGTTGTAGCATGCAACACAAACATTGAAAAGAAACTAGGAGATATACGTCGCGAATGCAAATGTATACATCTAAAAAATCCGGATGACGCAGATGTGATGCTGCTGTTAAGATCCTACGCAAAAAAACACAATATCAATATATCATCCGATAGCATCCTCTCTATTTCTGAAGCGGCCCAGGGAAACATGCTGCATGCAATACGGATGCTGTCATACGAAAAACTTAGGAATTCTGAAACGTGTGAACATGAAAACATTGACAAGATGCCGGATATTGATGTGCTGTACAATAGTCCTACACGAAAGATAGCAAGGTTCCTGTTTGAAGAAGACATATGGATGAACCCACTTAGGTTTCACGAAAATCTACCAGCTGAGATAGAAACCAGAAAAGAAACAAGGAATAGAAAAGCCATCGTATATTCTGAAATACTTAGAACCATGATAGAATGGGACATAATGGTTTCTTCTTCCACAGATGATAGCCTCGCAGATATAGCAATCGAGCACCTTTGCAAGGCCCCATGCTATCTTCTCGAGCAACTCAAAAGAAAGAAAAGTAATAACCAAACATCGATGGCATATTTCACAAAAACACTAAGCCAGATGTCATTGCAAAAGAAGATGGAGAGGCAATCCTATGGGGATGATTATCCATGGAAACATATTGGGAATTATCATTATACTCTAAAGAAACTGAAACACAATAGGAAGAAATTTTCTGTAGTAGATACAGATAATACCATATGAGTACCGCCATTAAACCTGCTGTGTCGGCTCCTGCTGTAGCAGCAACACCGATAGCTGATAAAATTGGAAAGATATTAAACAGCAAGAGGCTTGCTATCATTCTTGGTCTTACCATTACCGCGATTGTAGGATTTATAGTAGCTTGGATGATATACACCTATGTTAAGTCAAAAACAATCGATCGCAAGTCCTACATCGTTCCTGAAAGCAAGGACCCTGTTCTTGGCAGCGTGATGACAAAGGGCAATGGATCTGACATACCCGATACCCTAAATGGGCATAGGTTCACCTTTACCTTCTGGATATACATACACAACCTTAGCAAGAACTCAGGCATGCTAAGGCACGTGCTGCATCGCGGTGATGAAAACAGCCCTATCAAGGGTTCGCCTACCGTTTACCTAGATCCTACGGTCAACAAGCTACACGTTGCCTTCGATACTACAACATCAGATCAGCCCGCAGAGCTAACCGGCAAGTCAAACGATATACTTCTCAGCTATGCGGTAGCAAAACGGGGTATTACAATTGATTATGTACCACTACAGAGGTGGGTTCACGTTGCCGTAGTTGTCAACGAGAGTGCCAACGGTGGAAACATATCCGCATATGTAGATGCCGAGATTGTAAAAACCGTCTCTACAAACCAGACCTTTAAAGTAGATTATGGGGGCACTACACCTCTTGAGGTGAAGCCTGATATTACAAACCTTGCCCTAGATCGCAAGGGTAATGTATACATTGGCGGGGATAGCGAGGCTTCTGTTGGGGTTGGCTTCTCCGGCCTGGTATCAATGGTCGAGTTCTACAACTACGACCTAAACAACCGTGATATATACAACATATATGCTCATGGTCCCATATACCTAAGTGCTGCCGGCAAGATTGCTAACACTATCGGCCTAGGGGGTGTAACAAACCAGTATGGTGTGCGCAACCCCATATACAGGAAGCCTCAGCTAACCGAGTAGAGCGCGAAGAGCTTATCCATTATTCATGTAAAGCATATCTCTGAATATTTTTTCCTGAACTACCCGATTAGGATATTCTAGTGTTCTATACTCGTGACAATCCATTACAACCTCGAACAGTTCATCGTTAACGTTCTTTACGGTCTGGTTGTAAACAATTAGCATGTCAAAAAAATGGAGGACACAGAGCTTTTCAAGATAGCTGTTCGATAAAATGGATTAAATGGATTACGTACCTAAATCTATATAAGGACACAACGACATATAGTATACAAGGATGAAAAACAAAAATTGAAGCATGTCAATCAGGGTCAAGGCATCTGCGGCTG